>Ga0169931_10000748_pt1 | contig 54228 bp, 36 predicted proteins | sample Kivu_15m_20L_FD_129675 | JGI IMG/M metagenome (GOLD analysis project Ga0169931, IMG submission 129675) | Freshwater microbial communities from Lake Kivu, Western Province, Rwanda to study Microbial Dark Matter (Phase II) - Kivu_15m_20L... | ecosystem: Environmental > Aquatic > Freshwater > Lake...
GGCTGCAACTCGCCTGCATGAAGTTGGAATCGCTAGTAATCGCGGATCAGCATGCCGCGGTGAATACGTTCCCGGGCCTTGTACACACCGCCCGTCACATCACGAAAGCTGGCTGTACTAGAAATCGCTGCGCTAACCCGCAAGGGAGGCAGGTGCTTAAGGTATGGTCAGTGATTGGGGTGAAGTCGTAACAAGGTAGCTGTAGGAGAACCTGTGGCTGGATCACCTCCTTTCTAGAGCGTCTTCTTCGGAAGACAATCAATGATCGATCTGGTACGAAGACAGGTTATGTGCACACGTTCTATCTAGTTTTGAGAGAACCGGGTCTCTTCAGGCGGCGAAAGCCGGCTGGGGGATCGAGTGAGTTCTTTGAGGCGGGGCTTCGGTCCCGGAGTCGACAGAGTTCGAGAGGGCCTGTAGCTCAGCTGGTTAGAGCACACGCTTGATAAGCGTGGGGTCAGTAGTTCAAATCTACTCAGGCCCACCAGCTTTCTTCGGGGAATTAGCTCAGCTGGGAGAGCGCCTGGTTTGCAACCAGGAGGTCACCGGTTCGATCCCGGTATTCTCCACCAGCCTTCGCTGGCGCTCGCTCCGCTCGCAGCTACGGCTGGCGAGCCAGCGAGCAGAGATGCGAAGGCTGTCCTCCGGGAGCCGCGAACGCAGTGAGCGTTTGGCGCAGGTGGACAAAAAGTTCGGACTGATGGCACTGTCGTCAGTCCTGGTCTTTGACAACTGAATATCCTGCAAACGGTAGTTTTTTCGGAACCACAAATTGCACCAAGTGTGTATTAGGGGTGGGAAGAAGAGATGCTCCAGCTGCCCCAATGCAAAGGGGCTTCAGGATCATCTTTAATTCCAATAGACAAGCTACTAAGGGCGTACGGTGAATGCCTTGGCGCTAGAAGACGATGAAGGACGCGATAAGCTGCGATAAGCCTCGGGGAGCTGCAAATGAGCTTTGATCCGGGGATGTCCGAATGGGGAAACCCACGGCGGGTTATGCCGCCGTATCACACGCTGAATACATAGGCGTGTGAAGGCAACGGAGGGAAGTGAACCATCTCAGTACCTCCTGGAGAAGAAAACAACAGTGATTCCGCTAGTAGCGGCGAGCGAACGCGGAATAGCCCAAACCGGGGTGCTTGCACTCCGGGGTTGTAGGGCCTGTTTGGCCGTAAGGCCGACGAGTCACAAACCAGCACGTTAGTCGAATGACCTGGAACGGTCGACCATAGACGGTGAAAGTCCGGTAGGCGAAAACATGCTGGCTCGTTGGACAGGTTCCTGAGTACCACGGGACACGAGAAATCCCGTGGGAACCCGCGAGGACCATCTCGCAAGGCTAAATACTCTCTAGCGACCGATAGTGAACCAGTACCGTGAGGGAAAGGTGAAAAGCACCCCTTTTAGGGGAGTGAAATAGTACCTGAAACCGTATGCCTACAAGCAGTGGGAGGGCTATGCCTCTTCGGAGGAAGGCCTGACCGCGTGCCTTTTGCATAATGAGCCGGCTAGTTTTTCTCTGCAGCGAGGTTAAGCGTAAGCGAGCCGTAGCGAAAGCGAGTCCGAAATGGGCGTTTAGTTGCTGGGAAAAGACGCGAAGCGAGGTGATCTACCCATGGCCAGGATGAAGTACGGGTAACACCGTATGGAGGTCCGAACCAGTGTTGGTTGAAAACAGCTTGGATGAGCTGTGGGTAGGGGTGAAAGGCTAATCAAACCTCGTGATTGCCCGTTCTCTTCGAAATGCTTTTAGGAGCAGCCTCGGATGGTCGTCATTGGTGGTAGAGCGCTGGATGGACTAGGGGCCTTACCAGGTTACTGAATCCAACCAAACTTCGAATGCCATTGAACGCAGTCCGGGAGTGAGACAGTGGGGGCTAAGCTTCATTGTCGAGAGGGAAACAGCCCAGACGACCGGCTAAGGTCCCAAAGTTCATGCTAAGTGGTAAAGGATCTGGAGACGCATTGACAACCAGGAGGTTGGCTTAGAAGCAGCCATCCTTTAAAGAAAGCGTAATAGCTCACTGGTCAAGCGGCTCTGGGCCGACAATCCAACGGGGCTCAAGCATGACACCGAAGCCGTCGATTCACACATCCTGCGGGATGTCTGAGTAGTAGAAGAGCGTTCTCTAGACGTTGAAGCCAGATCGTAAGGACTGGTGGAGCCTAGAGAAGTGACCCTGCCGGCATAAGTAGCGAGAAGGGAAGTGAGAATCTTCCCCACCGTAAGCCTAAGGTTTCCTGAGGAAGGTTCGTCCGCTCAGGGTTAGTCGGGACCTAACGCGAGGCCGAAAGGCGTAGCGGATGGATGTCCGGTTAATATTCCGGAACTACTTGGAAGACGTTATTACGAAGGGGGGACGCAGGAGGCTATACGAGCCGGCGACTGGAAGTGCCGGTTGAGGTTGTAGGGAGATGCACCAGGTAAATCCGGTGTGTCGTTAATCCTGAGAGACCGAAGCGAGAACCGCAAGGTTCACAAAGTCGTAGACGCCACGCTGCCAAGAAAATCCTCTAAGGAGTCGTCCAAGTACCCGTACCGCAAACCGACACAGGTAGGCGAGGAGAAAATCCTCAGGTGCAAGTGTGATCCATCGTTTAGGAACTCGGCAAATTGACCCCGTAACTTCGGAAGAAGGGGTGCTCCGGTTTGTGTAGAGCCTCGCGCTCGAAGCATCTCGGAGTTGCAATAAAGAGGCCCAAGCAACTGTTTAATAAAAACACAGGGCTCTGCAAAGTCGAAAACGACGTATAGGGTCTGACGCCTGCCCGGTGCCGGAAGGTCAAAGGGAGGGGTTAGCCGCAAGGCGACGCTCTGAACTCAAGCCCCGGTAAACGGCGGCCGTAACTATAACGGTCCTAAGGTAGCGAAATTCCTTGTCGGGTAAGTTCCGACCTGCACGAATGGCGTAATGATTTGGGCGCTGTCTCAACGATGGGCACTGCGAATTTGTGGTACCGGTGAAGACGCCGGTTGCCCGTGCCAAGACGAAAAGACCCCGTGCACCTTTACTGCAACTTAGTAGTGAATGCTGCCGCCGTCTGCGCAGGATAGGTGGGAGACTGTGATATCGGATTCTCGGATTCGGTGGAGTCGACGGTGAGATACCACCCTGACTGCTGCGGCGTTCTAACCTGTTCCCCTGATCGGGGAAAGGGACATTGCTAGGTGGGTAGTTTGACTGGGGCGGTCGCCTCCTAAAGTGTAACGGAGGCGCGCGAAGGTTCGCTCAGGCTGTTTGGAAATCAGCCAGAGAGTGCAAAAGCATAAGCGAGCTTGACTGCGAGACTTACAAGTCGAGCAGGTGGGAAACCAGGCTTTAGTGATCCGGTGGTTCCGCGTGGAAGGGCCATCGCTCAACGGATAAAAGGTACGCCGGGGATAACAGGCTGATCTGAGCCAAGAGTCCACATCGACGCTCAGGTTTGGCACCTCGATGTCGGCTCATCACATCCTGGAGCTGTAGCAGGTTCCAAGGGTCCGGCTGTTCGCCGGTTAAAGTGGTACGTGAGCTGGGTTTAGAACGTCGCGAGACAGTTCGGTCTCTATCTGGCATGGGCGCAGGAGATTTGAGTGGGGCTGACCTTAGTACGAGAGGACCGGGTTGGACGCACCTCTAGTGTACGAGTTATCCCGCCAGGGGTAGCGCTCGGTAGCTACGTGCGGAAGGGAGAAACGCTGAAAGCATCTAAGCGTGAAACCCTCCACAAGATGAGATCTCCCTAGACGCAAGTCTCTAAAGGCTCCTGGAAGATTACCAGGTCGATAGGTCGGGTGTGGACGTACAGTGATGTATGAAGCTTACCGATACTAATCAGCCGTGAGGCTTGTCTATTGATTCTTTTTTACCCCTACGTGGTGATGAAGGAACTGCCGTTTGCAGGGTATTCAGTCTGTCAAAGTGTTTGAGAGAACACTTTGGCGGAATGAGTCAAATCGGTTTGCATGACGGGCGCCCTCGGGCGACCGGCGTGCAGTGCCGACGGGCGTATGTCCCGTCGCCACGTTAATTTAAAACGAAGGCGCGCTTAACCGCTTTCGTTCGTTTGAGCAAGACAAGTTTCCCGGTGGTCATAGGAGTTGGGTCACACCCGTTCCCATTCCGAACACGGAAGTTAAGCCGACTACCGCCGATGGTACTGCATGGGTAACTGTGTGGGAGAGTAGGTCGCTGCCGGGATTATTCTCAAGGGCTCGAAGCCAACGCTTCGAGCCCTTTTTTTATGTACGGAAACCGGTCGTGTTAGGCTCCCAATCTCCCAGGGAGCACACCATGACCAGAACCGCCCTTCCCGTCGCCGCTGTACTGCTGTCCGCCGGCCTCGCCGCGTTCACCCAGTCCACGCAAGCCCCAACCAACGACGCACCCAATGCCTACACCACCGAAACCGGGTGGGCGAAGATGCCCGAAGGCCGCACCTGGGGAGCCACCAGCGCCGTCGAGATCGATCCGGACGGCGTGTCGATCTGGGTGGCTGAACGGTGCGCCGCCAATACCTGCTGGGATGCCGCGAACGGACGCCCCTCCCCACTCGACATCGTCCTCAAGTTCGACGCCAATGGAAACCTGGTCCGGAGTTTTGGCCAGGGGATGTTCGTCTTCCCCCACGGAATCCATGTGGATCGCCAGGGCAACGTCTGGGTGACTGACGGACAGGACAATTTCCCGCGGCGCGCGAGAGGCGCCGCGGCGGATTCGCCATTGCCTCCGATGCCGAGCCGCATCATCGGCCACCAGGTCTACAAGTTCAGCCCCGAGGGAAAGCTGCTTCTCACATTGGGGAAGGTCGGCGGCAATCGCCCGAACGAACCCTCCGACCCCGCGTCGTTCTACCAGCCGAACGACGTGGTCACCAACGCCAACGGCGACATCTTCGTGGCCGAAGGCCACGGATCCACACACGCAAGGATCTCGAAGTTCGACCGCACCGGCAAGTTCATCAAAGCCTGGGGTTCACGCGGGACCGGCCCCGGCGAGATGGACCAGCCACACGCCCTGGCCTTCGACTCCAAAGGGCGGCTGGTCGTGGCGGATCGCTCAAACAACCGACTGCAGATTTTCGACCAGGAGGGCAATCTCCTCGAGCAAGGCTACGAGCAGTTCAGCCGGCTGAGCGGAATCTGGATCGATCCGCAGGACGTGCTGTACGGCACCGACTCGGAATCCGGCTCCGTTGCGCCCGCACGCAAGGATTGGAAGCGGGGCATCCGCATCGGAAGCCTCCGCGAAGGACCGACCGCGAAGATCACGGCCTTTATTCCTGACCCTGACGAAAATCCGCCGAGCACCAGCGCAGCCGAAGGCATCGCCGTGGACCGCAATGGCCGCATTTACGGAGCTGAAGTGGGGCCGCGGGCGCTGAAACGCTACATCAGGAAATAGGCGGTTCGGCTTTGACGCTGGGGGAGGCGGGGAGTAGAATCCGCCTACTTCCAAGGAGTACAGCGATGTCTGTCACGCGACGCGAACTGTTTTCTCGTCTCCGATCGGGTGGATTGCTCGACGAGGCGCCGCTCAACGGCCTGGCGCTTGCTGCGCGTGGGCATGAGGAGGACTCGGCATTGTCCTTCTGGGGGCAGGCTGGAGGGCGAGGACGAGGTGCCGGCGCCGCCAGTCAGGCCGCGGCCCCGTCCATCAAGCTGAGTTCCAACGAAAATCCGATGGGCCCGGGCCGCGCCGTGCTCAACGCCATCACTGGGCGTTTTGGCGAAACGATGCGGTACCCCTTCAATGTGTCGCCTGGCGACGCGCAGCTCATCGAGACCATCGCGGCGCAGCACAAGGCGAAGCCAGAGAACGTCGCGCTTGGCGCCGGGTCGCAGGAAATCCTGAAGGTTGCCGTGTGGGGCTATACGAGCCCGGCCCGGCATCTCGTCACTGCGACGCCGACGTTCGAAAACGCCACCGGTACCGCGCGGCGCATGGGGCACCCGGTGGTCGAGGTCAAGGTCGACGGCCAGTTCAGGCTCGACCTCGAAGGGATGTTGGCGAACGCCCGCGGCGCGGGGCTCATCTTCGTCAACAATCCGAACAATCCGACCGCGACCGTGCACAGTGGTGCGGCGATTCGGGATTTCGTCGAACGCGTCCGGAGGATTTCGCCGGACTCCGTGATCCTGATCGACGAGGCGTACCACGAGTACGTGACCGACCCCGCGTATGAGACGGCCATTCCGATTGCGCTCAACACGCCGAACGTGTTTGTCGCGCGCACATTCTCCAAGGCCTACGGTATGGCCGGCATGCGGATTGGGTATGCGATCGGCATGAAGGATACGGTGCGCCCGCTCGCCCGTCTGGCGCTGCCGTTCAACATCAGCGTGCTCGGGACGATCGCGGCGCTTACCGCGCTCAACGATCCCAAACACATGGCGGCCGAACGCGACCGCAACACGCAGGCGCGGGACTTCACGCAGAAGGCGCTTGACGCGTTGGGGTGCCGCAGCACGGTGTCACACACAAACTTCCTGTTTACCAACGTGGGTCGATCGGCCGCCGCGTTCCGCACAGCCTGTGCGGCGCAGGGGATTCAGGTCGGCCGTGACTTCCCGCCGTTTGAAGGCAGTCACGCGCGAATTTCGATCGGGACGATGGAAGAGATGCAGAAGGCCGTGGCGGTCTTCCGCGATGTGCTTGCGCCGGCGAACGTCGGCGGAGGGGAGCGCGCGTAATGGTCACCAGACGTGATTTCGTCCGAACCGTCGGCGTCGGCGCGGCCGGTGCCCTGTCCACGTCGTGGATCAGCGCGCGTGGTCGCGAAGACAGCGTGTGGTCGCTGGTCGAGCCCGGCCTGCAGGCGCAGGCTCCGGGGCCGATCATTCCGCTCTCCAGCAACGAGAACCCGATGGGACCTGGGCAGGTCGTGCTCGACGCGATCACGAGCGCCTTTGGTCCAGCCGGCGCGACCCCTGGCCGCTACTCGAGCGCCACCAACGATCTGCGCGACGCCCTCGCCAAGTCGCTGGGTGTGACGCCGGCCAACATCACGTTCGGATGCGGGTCAACGCAGATTCTGCGAACCTCCACGCACGTGTTCACCGCGCGAGACAAGGCGCTTGTCGGCACCATCCCGACCTACGAGGAGTGCGCGGGGTACGCGGACATGCTCGGGCATCCGGTGCGCGCGGTCTCGCTCGACCGCAACTTCCGCGCGGATCTCGATCGCCTGCTCGACGCCTCGCGCGGCGCCGGGTTGGTGTTCTACTGCAATCCCAATAATCCCGTCGCCACATACGTCGGCGCGCGCGAGACCAAGGAATTCATCGCGCGTGTCCATCGCGTGTCGCCGGAAACGACGATTCTGGTGGATGAGGCGTACTTCGAATACGTGACCCATCCCGATCACCAGTCGATGATTCCCCTCGCCATCGAAGACCCACGGATCGTCGTCGCCCGCACCTTTTCGAAGGCGTACGGCATTGCCGGGTTGCGGCTGGGGTATGCAGTCGGACACCCGGACGCGATCCGGAAGATGAACGCGTGGGACAACGCATCAGGAACCAGCTCGCTGAACGTGCTGGCGCTGCACGCCGGGATTGCCGCGATTGGTCAGGGACCGGCGTTTGTCGACGCGGAGCGGGCGCGAAACGCGGCCGCACGCGACTTCACGATCAAGTGGTTCGCCGACCGCGGCATGCGCTCGACCGAGTCACACGCCAACTTCATCTTCACGAACATCGGGGTGCCGGCCCGGCAGTTCCGGGACGGATGCGCCGCCAAGGGCGTACGCGTCGGTCGCGACTTCCCGCCGTTTGAGCAGGCGTGGTGCCGCATCTCGATCGGCACGATGGACGAGATGAAGCGGGCCGTGGCCGTCTTCGGTGAAGTGCTCGGCAAGCCGGGTGCCATCGTCGCGGCTTAGATCGATTCACAACGAGACATGGAGGACTGAGAGAAAACCCAGTTAAGGGTCTTCTCCCAGCCCTCTACGCCTCGTTGTGAGCTATCTCTTGATCGGCCACGTCACGCCCTGATCGCGAGGCACCTGCGTCACGCCGCGGAAGGAGAACTTCTGGAGCCGGCGGCCTTCGTAGGTTTCAGTCGTGAAGATGTTGCCGGCCGAGTCGGTCACGATGCTGTGGACCGCGAAGAACTGGCCAGGCTGTCGTCCGCCATCGCCGAACGATGAGACGATTTCCAGCGTGTCCCGCAGGAGAATGTAGACGCGTGCGTTTTTGCCGTCTGCGACGTACAGGTACTTCTGTTGGGGATCCTTCGAGAAGGCCACGTCCCAGACCGAGCCATCACCGAGCGTCCGCCTGGCGATAAACGCTTCCTTGACGAACTTGCCCTCACGCGTGAACACCTGGATGCGGTTGTTCGGCCGATCGCAGACGTACAACAAACCATCCACCGACAAGTCGGAACAGTGCACCGGGGTTCGGAACTGCTGCACCGGAGGCAGATCCGGATCAAACGGGCCGAGGTTGGTGTCGTCGGGTTTGTTGCCGTAGGCGCCCCAGTAGCGCTTGAAGGCGCCCGTGTCGGCGTCAATCACGGCTACGCGCTTGTTCAGGTACCCGTCGGCAAGGTACGCCTCGTTCGCACCTGGGTCCACGAAGATCTTGGCGACGCGGCCGAAGTTGGTCGTGTCGTTGCTGCCGGCGGTTTTCCCGGAGTTGCCGTACTGCGCGATGAACTTGCCGTCCTGCGTGAACTTCAGCACGTGCGCGTCGTTGGTGCCATTGCCGCCGATCCACACCACACCCTTGTGATCGATGAAGATGCCGTGACCCGACTCGGGCCATTCGTATCCCTGGCCAGGGCCACCCCACGCCTTGAGGAGGTTGCCCTGCTTGTCGAACTGCAGCACGGGTGGGGCGCGGCGACAGCACTTCGCCGTCGGCGGGTTTTCGTCCGCGGCGGCCTCCACAGCTGACAACGTGTCGGGCCGGTGCACGACCCAGACGTTGTCCTGCGCATCCACGGCGATACCAATGGCCATCCCCATCAGCCATCCATTGGGCATGGGTTTGGGGAAGGCCGGATCAACTTCGAACTTCGGCGCCTCAACCGTGGCGGTCGCCTGATCGGCAGCCGCGGCACGTTGCGCGAGACGCTCAGCCGCCACCAGGCCTAGAAGCCCGGCCGCAAACACTCCAGCAATCAATCGCGTTCTGGTGATCATCGTTGCCTACCTCATCACGAATTTCTGGACACGCTTGCCCTGGAGATTTTCCCCGGTGATCACCCACCCGCGGGTGTTCACCTCCACGGAGCCGACGCCGAAGAAGTGACCGGGCCAGCGTCCGCCGGTGCCGATCTGTGTCACCGGGGCCAGTGTGTCGCGGCGCAGCACGTGCACCGTCTGTTCCTGACCGTTGGCGACGAACACAAACTGCTGAACCGCGTCGTGTGAAAACGCGAGGTCCCACGCCGCGCCACCGCCGAGAGTCGTGGGAGACACGATAACTTCGCGCACAAAGGTGCCGTCCTTGCGGAATACCTGGATGCGGTTACTCTCGCGATCGCACACGTACACTTCGCCGGAGCGCGCGATGGACACACACGACACGTGGCGGAATTGTCTGGCCGCTGTGGCACCGGGCGTATACGCGGGAAGTGAGACAGAGGTGTCCGGCGCTTCGCCGTAGGCGCCCCAATGCCGCTTGTAGGCACCCGTGGTCGCATCGAAGACGACGATGCGCCGGTTGCCGGTGTCAGCGATGTAGACCTCGTTGGCGGCGGAGTCGACGTCGACGGCCGAGGGTCTTCGCAGTTGCGTACGACTTGCGGGGTCGCCGGGCGCACCCGCCTTGCCGATCTGCAGCACGAACTTGCCTTCACGTGTGAACTTCAGCACGTGCGCGTCTTCAGGCGGCGCAGGGTCCGGCGTCGCACCGCCTCGTCCGGCGCGCCCGGCGGGTGCGGGTGGCAGGCCTGCGGCCGTAATCCACACGTGGTCACCCGCATCAATCGCGATGCCACCGAGGTTCTGCGGCCACTCGTAGCCGACGCCTGGGCCGCCCCAGTTCGCCGCGAGTGCACCGTCGAGTGTGAACGCCAGTATCTGAGGGGCCGCTGCACAACAGTGTTCCGCGCCCTTCGGTGTGGCATCGAGGCCGTTCTCCGTGCGGAGCACCATGGAGGCCGCACCCCGGTGGGCGACCCAGGTGCGTCCGCCCGCATCAATGGCCAGGCCTGTCACGGATCCGAGGATCCAGTGATTGGGCATGGGCTGTGGCCAGAGGGGATCCACATTCCATTGCGGGGGTGCTTGCGCACTGCCGGTGAAGCCGGCGGTGCCCAGCAGTACCAACGAGAGAACCAGTCGGCGCATCGTCCACACTCCGTTCGCGTTCGAGCTTGTTAAGGTGCGCCAGTATACTACCGGCCGTGCGCCCCGCCGTGTGGTTCGTGTCGATCGTCGCGGCCGTCGCGATCGTGGCGTCGCTGCCACCGGTATCCGCGCATGAGATTCCGGTGGACGTGACGGTGCGGGCCTACGTGAAGCCTGATGGCGACACGTTGCGGATGATCGTGCGCGTCCCCCTTGAGTCGTTCCGCGATGTGATCATTCCGACGCGCAATGAGGTGTACCTGGATTTTGAGAAATCTGCCGGTGCCGTGCACGCCGGCGCGTTGTTATGGATTGCTCAGGGCACACGATTCCTCGAGGACGGGGGCGATCTTGGGTCCGCCAGAATTGCCGCTCTTCGCGTGACCCTGCCGTCCGATCCATTTTTTGATTCCTACGAAGCCGCGCTGGCCAACGTCCACGCACCGCCGCTACCCGCCACGACGGACCTTGTGTGGACGCAGGCGTTGGTGGACGTCCTGCTTGAATACCCGATCCGGTCGGACCGCTCGCGTTTTGCGTTCGAGACCGAGTTCGCGCGTCTGGGGCTGCGCACCGAGACCGTGATCTACTACGTGACGCCCGACGCCGATGTCCGCTTCTTCAGATACACGGGAAATCCCGGGCTGGTGCAGCTGGACCCTCGCTGGACCGAAGCCGCGCGTCGATTTGTGGTGTCGGGTGTCGAGCACATTCTTGAGGGCATCGACCACCTGCTGTTTCTGCTGTGTCTTGTCGTGCCGTTCCGCCAATTTCGCCCGCTGCTCCTGATTGTCACGGCGTTCACGGTGGGGCATTCGGTCACACTGGCATCAGCGGCGCTCGGCTGGGTTCCGGCTGGGCTCTGGTTTCCGCCGTTCATTGAAGCGCTGATCGCCGCGTCCATTGTGTGGATGGCGTTCGAGAACATCGCCAGTACCCCAAGTGTTCGACGACGATGGATCCTGGCGCTGGTGTTTGGACTGGCGCACGGATTCGGGTTCTCGTTTGCCCTCGCCGAGTCGTTGCAGTTCGGCGGAGAGCATCTCGTGATGTCCCTGCTGGCGTTCAACGTGGGGGTGGAGCTGGGACAGGTCGCCGCCGTTCTGGTCTTTGTTCCGCTGCTCGCGGTGGTGTTCCGCTACATCGTGGCCGAGCGTATCGGCGGCATTCTCATCTCAGCTGTTGTCGCGCATCAGGCGTGGCACTGGATGGAGGAGCGTGGCGCCGACTTCCTCGCGCACGACATCCCTGCACCCACTGCAGAGGCGTGGACGTGGATCATTCGTGCCGTCATCGCCGCCTGGGTTCTGGGCGGCGGACTGTGGCTCATGAGGATGCGCAGATGAGCGGCTGGGCGGGTGGGTGAAGAGGCTCATCCGCCCAGCTACCCATCCGCCCATCCGCCCATCTATCTGGGCAGCCGCAGAGCCACGAGTGACGCGGCCGTCCCGCCTCCGGTGGCATAGACGATGTACTGACGTCCCTTGTGCATGAAGGTCATGGGCACGGCGCTGGTCTTGGTCGGAATGGGTAACGCACCGACCTGCCTGCCTGTCGCCTTGTCGACGGCGAAGAGCGCCGGATCGGCACCGGGAGGACCACCGCTGCGACCGGTGCCGTAGATCATCAGTGTCTTTGTGGTGATGACCTGCGCCTGGCCGCGGCTGCCCTGCGGCAACAGCTTCACGCCTTCAAAGAGCTTGGCGTCGGGCGAGTTCGCCTGAACGTCGGGAATGTACGTGCCACCGTTGCCGATCCACCACGCTTTGTCGCCGGTGTTCATGTTGTAGGCCATGATGCCGCCGAGTTCGCGCGGCTTCAGGATCGAGATGCCGGCTATTGTCGATGTGCCTGGCGTCGGCGGTCCGGCGGGCGCCGCTGCGGCGCCGCGACCGGCCGCGCCACGGCCACCACGTCCGGCGCCCCGCGCCGGTGCGACGTACCCCGGAGGAGGCGGCGGTGCGCCGATCTGTCCACAGCTGTCACGGGGACCGTTGCCGCTGGCCTGCGTGTAGTCATGCTCCGAGCAGGGATCCTTGCCGACCTCGATCGTGCTCAGGCCCGACTGTGAGGCCACGTAGAGGAAGCCGGTTTCCGGATCCACGGCCGCACCGCCGTCGATGTTGACGCCACCGGCCGCGCCGGGCGCGTACCACGAACACTTGTACCCGGACGTCGCCGTCCCATCGATCGGTGAGGCAGGGATGTAGTACGGCCCCATCCGGCACAGACGAGCGAGGCCCAGGGCGCGCGCCTTCAGTTCCGGGGTGTAATCAATCAGGTCCTCTTCCTCGAGTCCCTGTTGCGCAAACGGGACCGGCTTCGTGGGAATCGGCTGGGTCGGGGATGTCTTTTCCCCTGGCACCTCGCTCTGCGGCACCGGTGTCTCGACCATCGGCCAGATCGGTTCGCCGGTGGCTCGATCAAACGTGTAGACCCAACCCTGTTTCGTCGTCTGCGCCACCACCTTGCGGACGCGGCCGTTCACCGTGATGTCCATCAGGTTCGGCGCCATCGGGGTGTCGTAGTCCCAGATGTCGTGATGCACCATCTGAAAGTGCCATCGGCGCTGCCCGGTTCTTGCGTCGAGCGCCACGATCGAGTTGCCGAACAGGTTGTCGCCCGGCCGATGGCCGCCGTATTCGTCGCTGAGCGGCATCCCGACCGGAATGTAGACGAGACCCAGCTCCGGATCAGCCGACAATGTCGCCCACGCATCGTTCTTGCCGACGCCGCGAGTGCCTGGAGCCGATCCGTTTTCCCAGGTCTCCGCGCCGAACTCGCCCTTCTGTGGAATCAGATTGAACTTCCACAGTTGCCTTCCGCTGCGCACGTCGTACCCGCGGATGTAACCCGGCAGGTTGTGGATCTTGGTCGGGTAGTACCCGTGAATCGACGAGTTCGCGACGATGATCACGTCGCCGACGACAATGCCGGGAGAGCTGTTGGCGATCTGTCCCTGTTTGGGATCGATGCCGATGGTGCCGTCCGCACCAATCCCCTTGACGGGATCCCACGTCTCGCCTGGGCGCGCTTCGCGGTACGGCGCGGTATCGCTGATCTGGAGTGGGCCGGGGTCATCCACGGCGAGCGGCACCAGCGGAAAGCCGAGGCCCTCCATGAGGTCGACGACGCCGTTCTTGCCGAATTTCGGATCGGGCAGTCCGGTCTTCGCGTCGAGGAGCGCCATGTGGTACCCGGGCGTGATGATGATTACGCGTTCGTTGGTGCCGTCGGTCCAGTACGCGAGGCCGCGGCCGGCGAACTGGCGCGGCGCCTTCTGCCAGCGGATGCCTTCGTCGAGCCGCCACATCCACAACGTGGCGCCCGTCTCGGGATCGATCGCCGTCGCGACGCGCCGGGTGCTGGCGACCGTGAAGAGCCGGCCGTTGGCGTAGAGCGGCGTCGTCCGGTAGTACTCGTCGGCGCCGAAGGTGCTGGCGCTCCATTGCCAGACCTGTTCGAGGGAGTCGAAGTTTGACGCAGTGATTTGATCGAGCGGGGAGTACCGCGTGCTCCACGCGTCGGCGCCCCAGTAGCGCCACTCGCCCTGGACATTCCCGCGCACAAGATTCGTCGGCTGTGTCGAGGCCGCGCCACGTGTGGCCGCCGCCACTGCGCCAACCACGACCAGTGTGCACGCCACGACGACCCCGGTTGTGTGACGACTCCAGACCAGATTTCCCATGGTGCCTCCAGCCCCTCGATGTTCCGCCTACGGAAGAATGTCGATTGTGATCGCGCGCAAGAGTTTGCCATCGGCCGGCAGGTCCACACGGCCCGTGGGCATCTTGTTGAGCCTGAGCAGGTAGGCCATGACGTCGGCGTATTCCTTCGCCGTCAGGCTGCCGGGATCATTCTTCGGCATCTTTTCCTGCAGGAAGTCGAGCAGTTCCCCGAGTGAGCGGCCCTGCCATGTGAGAAAGACTGCGCCGGTGTAGGTCGCGGGCGGATGACACGAGACACACAGGCCCATGTACAACGCCTCTCCCCGCGTGGCCTGCGCTGCGGTGTAGACACGGCCTTTCGTGGTTTTTGCCGCAGCTGCCGCCTGCCCGAAGGCATCCACTGTCGTCGTGACGGCCGCCAGCCACAGGCCGACCGCCGTCGTCACCAGGATTCCGAAGTGCCGATGCCTCAATGCGCCCCGCCTCCGCGCCCGCCGCGTCCTGCACGCGGTGGTGCCGTGGCCGCGCGGTACTGCGCGATCGCGGCGTTGACCTTGAACTCAATCCCCATTCGTCCAATCTCCGCTGTGGCTCTGGACGGATCGCCCGAGACTCCGGAGTCCGTGGGACCGCCCCACGGGACCATCCGGTCGCGCCGGATGCCGGCCTCGCGCACATGGAGCATCTGCGACGTGTCGCTGATGCCCGCATGACTGCCGATGATCGCATCGTCGTACCCGAACTGCGCGAGCATCCACGCCCGGTAGTGTTCCCGTCCGCGCTCATAATAGTCGGTCAGCGAGACGACCTTGATGCCTTCGGCCTGCCATTCCTCGGCGAGGGCGGTGGCCACGGCGGTCATGCCGGCCTGATTCCCCCCGCTGTCGCCGATGAACAGGATGTGCGTGAAGCCGTGCGCCTTCAGGCTGCGGGCGGCTGCATCCAGCAGCCGATCGTACGCGGGGGAAGGAAGGGAAATGGTGCCTGGTCCGGCGCGGTCAGGGTTGCCCTCCGGCACGTACTGAATCGTCGGTGCCACCAGCGTGTTCGTCAGGCGTCGCGCCATCAGGTTGGCGGCGTGGGTGACGATGTAGTTATGTTTGCCGAGGATCATGTGGTATCCGTTTTTCTCGGTACCGCCGGTGGGGATGATCACCGTCGTCTTGCCGGCGTTGATCGCATCGCGTGTTTCCTCCCACGTCAATTCGTCGATGAACACCGTGTCGGGCGGCGTGTTCGGTGAGATGCCGGCCGGAGCCGTCTTCGCTGTCGGCGGGCGAGGCCCCGCGTCGGTTGCACCACCTACGCCACCTGCGCCACCCACACCACCTGCCCCTCGTCCTCCACGCCCCGCGCCTCCGGCTCGAGCCGCCGGCGGTGCAGCGGGCTGGATGGTGCCGGCCATCAGGCCTGTGATCTGGGCGACGGCGTTGTCGATCTTCATCTGCACGAAGACCTTGCCCAGTTCGGCGGTGGCCTTGGTGGGATCGCCGGACACGCCGGAGTTGGCGTAGCCGCCTCCCGGCGCGATCTTCGCCGGCCGCACGTGCTTCGGGTTGACGAACAACATCTCCGAGGTGTCCTGGATGTTGGCGTGGTTGCCGATGTCCGCTGCGGGGATCTTGAGGCGCTCGGTGATGTAGGTCCGCTGGTCGGCGTGTGACTTTGTGTAGTAGTCGTCGATCCAATACGCCTTGGCGGTGTCCTTCCAGAGTTCGTTCAGCTGAGTAGCCGCTGTTCGCATGCCCGTGCGGTTGCCGCCGGATTCGCCCAGGAAGAGGATGGTGGTGAATCCACCGGCCTTGAGACTCCGGCCCGTGTTCACCAGCAGTTCCACAAAGCGATCTTCAGGAAGCGTGATCGTGCCGGGCTTGCCCATGTGGCCACCGACGGTCTCCCAGCTGCCTTCGGGCACGTAGGTGATGACTGGCGCGACGAGCGTCCGACCGACGGCGCGTGCGATCTTGTCCGCCGCGTATTCCATGACGAACTTGTGCTCGCCATCCACCATGTGCGGGCCCTTTTGTTCGGTGCCTGCGGTGCCGACGATGACGGTCCGGGTGCCGGCCTGCACGAGGTCCCGGACTTCGGCCCAGGTCAGATCCTCAAGAAAGACGGCGTCCGGGGGCGTGCCCCCCGGGCCCGTGGGGGGGAGGTTCTGGGGGCGCTGACCGGCACCCGCGAGAGGCTGGCCGACCGCAAGTGCCACGGCCAACCCGAGGCCTGAGAGCAGAATCGAGGAACGCACGGACCCTCCCTGGAGAAGAAATACCGCCGGAATTGCCGGAAACCGCGCCCATTGTAGGGGAAGCCGCGGTTGTTCGGACGTGGGCATTTCCGGGCCGAATTCGTTGTATATTCACGTGGAATCCAGCAATACGGGCCTGAAGACACCGGAGATCAGCCGATGACCGTGGTGAGGTGGGTGGCAGTGTTTGGCGCGGCGTGCAGCGCAACGATCGTCGCGGTCGCGAGCCAGGGTGTGTTTGCCGCCGCCGAGCGGACGGCCACACCCGAGTGGGCGCGGCCGGTGGCGTCGCATGTGGCGGCGGTGGTGCCCGCGCTGATGGACCCCGACACGATCATTCAGGACTACTGCGTGGACTGCCACAACGACGTGATGCGGTCGGGCAGTCAGTCGTTCGAGCAGTTCACGATTGCCGACACGGTGAAGCAGGCGGCGACAGCCGAGAAGATGATCCGCAAGTTGCGCGCGGGCATGATGCCGCCACCGGGCACGACCCCTCCGGATGCGGCGAGCCTGCAGGGGCTCATCGACGTGCTTGAATCGAAGCTGGACGCGGAAGCCGCCGCCAACCCGAATCCCGGCCGCCGGGTGTTCCCGCGGCTCAACCGCGCCGAATACGCGCGGTCCGTGCGCGAGGTGCTGGCCCTGGAGGTGGATGCCGGTCAGTGGCTGCCGCTCGACACCATGAACGCGAACTTCGACAACATCGCCGACGAGCAGATGTTGTCGGCGACCTTGCTTGAGGCGTATCTCAACGCGGCCAGCGACATCAGCCGCATGGCGGTGGGCGATCGCGCGGCGGTGTCGCTCGACCGTACCTACGCCAATACGACTTATGCGTCGCAGCACCCGTGGGATCACGTCGAGGGCACGCCGTTTGGCACCCGCGGCGGCATGGCCGTCAACCATGTGTTCCCGGCTGACGGGGACTACGTGATTCAGGTCAATCTGACCGGCGGCGCCAACGCCCGCCTCGAAGACGTGGACGTCTCGATCAACGGTGAGCGTGTCGCGTTGATCAAGTACGAAACCCAGCCCAACGAATCGCAGGATGGGCGTGGCGCTATCCCGATGAAGACGGATCCAATCTCGGTGCGCGCCGGGCAGCATCTGGTGGCCGCCGCCTTCGTGCGCAAGTCGGACGGGCCGTACGAAGACCTGATCCGTCCGCACGACTGGTCGTTCGCGGGTGCCGGCACGGGCGGTGCGGGCGTCACGACGCTCACGCATGTGCGGGACCTTGTGGTGCGCGGTCCGCTGCGTGTCACCGGTCTCTCGGAGTCCGTGAGCCGGCGTCAGATTTTCACCTGTCGTCCGACCAGTGCGGCGGAAGAACTGCCGTGTGCGCGGTCGATCGTGGCGCGGATCGGCGCTGTTGCCTACCGGCGCCCGCTCGAGACGCGCGAAGTCGACGCGCTCCTGCAGTTCTACGCCTCCGGCCGTCAGCGCTCGGGATTTGAAGGCGGCATCCGTGAGGCGGTGGAGGCGGTGCTCGCGAGTCCACACTTCATCTTCCGGCTTGAGCGGCAGCCCGAGCGTCTGCGGCCGGGGGCCGTGTATCAGATCGGCGATTTTGAGCTCGCCTCGCGCCTGTCGTTTTTCCTCTGGGGGGCGCCGCCCGACGAGACGCTGCGGAACGCGGCGGCGAAACGCGAGCTGACCGCGCCCGGCGGGCTTGAAAAACATGCGCGCCGCATGCTGGTGGATCCGCGGGCCGGCGCGCTGGGTGAGCGGTTTGCGGCGCAGTGGCTGCGCCTGCAGGATATCGACAAGGTCCACCCCGATCCCAACTTCTTTCCGAACTTCGACGAGATGTTGTCGAAGGCCATGCGCACCGAGACGATCACGTTCTTCAACGATCTCGTGCAGCGTAATGCCAGCGCGCTCGATATCTACCGCGCGGACTACTCGTTCCTCAACGAGCGCCTTGCGCGCCACTACGGCATTCCCGGTGTGGCCGGCAACCACTTCCGCAGGGTGGCCTATCCGGATGATCGTCGCCAGGGGGTCCTCGGACAGGGCGGCATGCTGGTGCAGACGTCCATGGCGAACCGCACGTCCCCCGTGCTGCGTGGCAAGTGGGTGATGGAGGTTCTCCTCGGCACTCCGCCGCCGCCCGCGCCTGCGGACGTGCCGCCGCTCGAAAACACGAAGGAGTCCGCCGACGATGGCGCGACGCTGACGACGCGGAAACGCATGGAAATGCACCGTGAAGATCCGGGCTGCCGGTCCTGCCATCTGTTCATGGATCCGATTGGCCTGGCCCTCGACAACTTCGACGTGGTGGCCCGGTGGCGCGTGCGCGAGAACAGCGTGTCGCTCGACACGCGTGGCGATTTCTACGACGGCACGCCGGTGTCGACGCCCGGTGAATTGTCGCGCGTGCTGCTCAAGCGGCCGATTCCACTGATGCGCACGCTGACTGAGAACCTGATGGCGTATGCGCTCGGCCGCCGCACCGAGTACTACGACCAGCCGACGATTCGCGCGATCACGCGCGCGGCCGGGGCTGACGGGTATCCGATGTCGACGCTGATTCTCGGCGTCATCAAGAGTGATGCGTTCCGGTCCAGTCGGGCCGAGGCGCCCCCCGATGCCAGTACGAACAGTTCCAGGAGTCACTGATGTCATTTCTCACAGGTAAATCGCTGCCACGCCGGACGTTCTTGCGCGGAATGGGGGCCACCGTGGCCCTGCCGTTCCTGGATGCCATGGTGCCTGCGGGCCTGAGCCGGACTGCGCGCGCGGCCGCGGCGCCGACGCACACACGGCTGGTGTGTATCGAGGAAGTGCACGGCCTCGCCGGCTGCAACGGGATCGGCGCGAGCAAGTTCCTGTTTGCGCCCGAACAGGTCGGTCGCAACTACACGCTGGTACCGGACAATCCGCTGAGCACGCTCGACGCGTTCCGCGACTACACGACCATCGTCAGCAACACCGACGTGCGCATGGCGGAGGCATTCTCCGCGCCTGAAATCGGCGGCGACCACTTCCGCTCGAGCGCGGTGTTCCTGACGCAGTCGCATCCGAAGCAGACGCAGGGATCCGACATCTGGGCCGGCACGTCGCTTGACCAGAAGTACGCAAAACGATTCGGACAGACGACGCCGATGCCGTCGATGCAGCTCTGCATCGAAAACCTCGACCAGGCCGGCGGCTGCACCTACAACTACTCGTGCGCCTACACCGACTCGATCTCGTGGGCCACTCCGAACCAGCCGCTGCCGATGATTCGTGATCCGCGCGTGGCGTTCGACATGTTGTTCGGCGCTGGTGGCAGCGCGGAAGTGCGCGCCGAGCGTCGTCTCACCCGCCGGTCGATTCTGGACTGGGTGCACGGCGAGGTGAGCACCATGCGCAGCCAGCTGGGACACTCCGACCGGCTTCGTCTGGATCGGTACCTCGAGCACATCAGCGAGATCGAACGCCGCATCCGGATGGTGGAAGCCCACAACACGAGCGGTGAGACGCGCGAGCTGCCGGACGCGCCGGCGGGCGTGCCCGACTCGTTCTCCGAACATATGAAGCTCATGTTCGACCTGCAGGTGCTGGCCCTGGAGTCCGACATGACACGCGTCATCGCGTTCAAGACCGGCCGCGATGCCTCAAGCCGCGTGTTCCCGGAGAGCGGATCTTCGCAGCCGTTTCATCCCGCGTCGCACCACGGCAACAGCGAAGCGCGGGTGCTCGAGTTCAACAAGATCTGCACGTACCGCACGGCGCAGATGGCGTATTTCTTCGAGCGCATGAAGGAGTCGGTCGAGGGCGACAGCAATCTGCTCGACAAGACGCTGATCATCTGGGGCTCACCGATGGCGGACCCGAACGTGCACAACCATCGCCGGTGTCCGCTGGTGCTGTTCGGGCACGGCAACGGCATGTTGAAGGGCGGCGTGCATCTCAAGGCCGAGGACGGGACGCCGATGGCCAACGTCATGCTGACGCTGATGCAGAACCTCGGCATGGATGACATGACGTCGTTCGGCGACAGCACCGGAACGTTTTCACTGGCGTGATCGAGGGGGCGACCATGACAGCAGTCCGCCGACTCACCGCGCACCTCGTGGTGGCGCTCCTCTGCAGCGCCGCCGCCGTGGTGACCACGGCCGCCGTGACGCCGCAGGCGCAGACGGCGCCCGTGGCCGACGCCGCCCGCCGGGGTGACCTTGCCGCCATCCGCGTGTTGGCCGGGCAGGGGGCCGACGTCAACGCGTCGCTCGGAGACGGGATGACGGGGTTGCACTGGGCGGCTGAACGTGGCGACGCCGCGGCGGTGGCGGTGTTGCTGGCGGCTGGCGCCGACGTGTCGGTCCGCACACGCGTCGGTGACTACACGCCCCTGCATCTCGCTTCGCGCACAGGAAGCGCGACGGCGGTGGCCGCGTTGCTCGCAGCCGGCGCGAAAGTTGATGCGGCGACGACGACCAGTGGTGTGCAGCCGATTCACCTGGCGGCCGGGTCCGGGAGCGTGGCGGCCGTGACGGCGTTGCTCGACAAGGGAGCCGGCATCAACGTGCGCGAGAAGGAATGGGGACAGACGCCGCTGATCTTCGCGGCCGCAGCGAATCGCCCCGACGTCGTCCGGACGCTCATCGCGCGTGGCGCCGATGTCGCGCTGAAGACCAACGCTCTCGATATCAGCCGCTTCTCGACCGAAGCGCGCCAGGCGCAGACGCTGCAGCGCACCATCCTGCGCGCAGCCGTGCCGGCCGGCGCGGAGCCGACGCCCAGCCAGTGGCAGGCCTCGGTCGAAGCGGTGCGCGAGTATTACGCCACCGGCAAGTTGCCCGCGCCGCCTGCGGCCGCCGCTGCCGGCGGACGTGGCGGAGCGGCCGCGGCCCCGGGGGCTGCGGCGACACCGGCGGCCCAGGCCGCGCCTGCGGGGCGCGGCGGCGCTGCGGCCGGTGACGGCACCGGCGGCGCACCGCGCGACGTCAACGAAGACGGTCCGCCTCCCAACATTGCCGCGAAGGGCGGCCTCTCGGCGCTGCATCACGCGGCGCGTCAGGGCTACGTCGATGTCGCGGTGGCGTTGCTCGATGCGGGCGCGAGCCTGAACGAGAACACCGGGGACGGTCACAGCCCCTTGCTGGTGGCGCTCATCAACGGCCAGTTCGATGTCGCGATGGCACTTATCGACCGTGGCGCGGATGTGAATCTCGCGTCCGACAGCCATGGGGTGACGCCGCTCTGGGCCACGATTAACGCGCGCTGGCAGCCGCGCACCCGGTTCCCGCAGCCGCAGGAAATGGACGCGCAGCAGGCGGACTACATGACGGTCATGACCGCGCTGCTCGACAAGGGCGCGGATCCCAACGCCCGCATTCGCGTGCACCCGTGGTACATGGTCTACACCGACTGCGGCAACGCCAACTGCGGGCTGTCGAATTCCTCAGGGGCCACGGCTTTCTGGCGCGCGGCGTATGGGCTGGATGTGGACGCGATGCGACTGCTGGTGGCGCGTGGCGCTGACCCGACCGTGCCGACCATGGCGCAGCGCGCCGGCGGCCGCGGTGGTGGCGCGGCCCGCGGCGGTGGTGCGGCTGCTCCGGGCGCGACGCCGGCGGCACCGCCCCTCGATCCATCCGGCCTGCCGCCGGTGCCGTTCGGCGGCCCCGGCGTGTATCCACTGCATGCGGCCGCCGGTGCTGAATACGGGGAAGGGTTCGCCGGCAACGCTCATCGGCACAAGCCGGAAGGCTGGCTGGCCGCGGTGAAATACCTGGTGGAAGAGATCGGGGCCGACGTCAACGCCCGCGACAACGACGGCTTCACGTCGATGCACCACGCGGCCGCCCGTGGTGACAACGAGATGATTCACTACCTGTTGTCGAAGGGTGGCGATCCGCTGGCCGTCAGTCGCCGTGGTCAGACCACGGTGGACATGGCGAATGGACCCGTGTCGCGTATCTCACCGTTCCCAGAGACGATCAAGCTGCTCGAGGGGCTCGGCGCAAAAAACAACAATCGCTGCCAGAGCTGTTAGTTCGGAGCCCGGCTGCTCCGTACTAACGCTTGACTCGGTACGACCCGTCTTCGAGTCGTTCGCGGAACACGTTGTGGCACTGCGCGCACATCGGCTGAATCGTTGACGCCGCTTCCTTCGCGGCGGTCCAGTTGTTGGCCGCGGCGCTCTTCGTGACGGCTTCGACCGCCGCGACGGCCTCTCCTGCCCACCCCTGCGCCTGCGCGACGGATCGCTTCGCGAAGAATGCGCGCGTCTCGGCAAACAGATCCCGGAGTTTGGCGCCCTGCGCCTTCACGATCGCGGCGTCAGAGGCTTCAACGCCCTTGCGCAGTTCGCCGAGTGTCGGATTGACCTGCTTCATCACGGCGTCGAAGGCGGCTTCTTCCGGCGTGACCGGCGGCGGGACGAACTTCGCGAGCTCGGTCATGGTGCCATCGACCACGCTCGTGGCGAGCACCATCGGACGCCCCTGATACCGCGCCATCGCGTCGGCCGGAAGGTCGAGCGTGTATCCCTTCGCCTTGGCCGCGATGGCGGCCGCTTCAAACCGCATGGCCTCGCCCACAATCGTGATGTAGGCGCCGGGCTTGGGGTGGATGTTCAGGTTCGGCGCGATGATGAGAATGTCGACCGGGCCGGTGGCCTTCGGATTCTGGTCCACCGAAAACGTCGTCTTTGACACCAGACTCTCGACGGTGGCGTACACGGCGACCACCTGGCCGAGGTATCGATCGGGCTGTGCCGCCAGGGAAGCCGCCGTCATCGGTACAAGCGTGGCCGGCGGGGCCTGCTGAGCCCGCACCATTATCGTTGCCACCAACATCACCACTGAGGCCGAAACCAGAGTTCGTGTTCGCACGGACATTCTCCTGTGAAGTGGGCCAATCATAGGTGAGGTTGGGTGGGGTTGGGTAGGGTTGGGTCAGGTTGGGCAGGGGAGCGCGACCATCGTTGCGGCGTGGCAGGCGCGGCCGGCGTCCACGTCATAGACGATGACGGGGAGGAGTTCGCCGCGGATGCGCTGGGGGCTGCGGCGGGCGTATTCCATCAGGGTGCGGGCAAGGGCCTCACGCGAGGGCAGCGGGCTGTGGCCGCCGTGGGCGCCGGTGAGCAGGTCGCTGTAGGACACGGTCCAGGCGTCCTCGCGGAAACAGGCGTCGATGATCGTGCCTTTGATCACGTTGTGGGAAAAATTGAAGAACCACGCGAGCGGCGAGTAGACGTCCGGCGTTGGAACCAGCGCTTCAAACCTTGGTCGCAGCTCTGCCAGGAGCGGTCGGATGCGATTGGCGAAGTCGTCGCGTGCGAGCGCCGCAGTCGTATCGGCGCTGAGGCCCCCGAGCAGGGCCTCCGTGATCTGGAGGCCCCGCGGGGATGCGCGTTCCCCGGTTGTCATGTCCGTGAGGGCCTGGATCACTTCCGACAGCGCCCAGTGCAGCCACGGGTAGTCTGCGACGTTGTCGTCGCGCATTTCGGAGGTCTGGCGGCCATACGTCGCGAGGAATCCGAACCGCAGATGCGCGCCGAGGCTCGCGGCATGTCCGATCGCGATGGCCAGCCGGTGCGACTGCGGCAGCAGTCGCACGCGTGTGAGGAGCAGGTCGTAGCCGGATTCGTTCGGCTCGTAGTGTGACGTTGCGATGAGAATCAGCGTCGCCGCATCCTGGACAAACGGCTGGCCGCTGCCATCGGGGCCCTGCAACAGGTCGAGCAATCGTCCGACGGTGTCCAACGCCGACGCCGGATCCTCTTCATCCCAGATACGAAGCGCCATCAGCGAGAGGACGTGGAAGAAGTAATAGTCGATGAGGAGGCCCAGCACGACCGGTGATGTCGGCGCATCGCGTCTGGCCGCGCGCACAAAGTCGAGCACGTCCACCGGGATGATGTCCTTGTTGACGTGATCGGCGACGCCGTCCCAGTCGTTGAGAGCATGGAAGCCTTCGCGGCGTGTGGTGCCATCGGCCGCCGCGATGCCGGTGGTCAACGGCACACTTTGTCCCTGCGCCGTCCAGACGTGGGAGCGCATCAGGTGGCGCAGGCCGCCGAGCGCCTCGTGTGCGGAGGGGCGGTTCGACAGCGTCGCCGCGATTTCGCGGCGCATGGGGCCGTCGAGGATGTCCTCCACCTGCTCGGCGAGGATCTGGAAACTGGTGGGGGGCACCTGCGGGGATCTTATACGCGATGGGGGCAGGGGGAGTGGAGGTGCTGAGGGCTCTGTGCTCGGCGCTGGGTGCTAGTGCCAGGTGCTTCGTGCATGGAGCACCGCGCACCGGCACCGAGCACTCAGCACCGAGCACCCAGCACGGAACTGTTACCATGCCCCCATGGTGAAAGACGTGCTGGCGCTTGGTGCCCGGTATGACGGGTTGGGACCACGGATTGCGCAGGCGCTGGCGCATGCGCGCGCGACGCAGTTTGAGTCGTGGGCGGATGGTGAGTACCAGGTTGACGGCGCAGCTGTGCGCGCCCTTGTGCAGAGGTACCGCTCCAAACCGCTCGCTGAAGGTCGCTGGGAGGCCCACCGCAGGCACATCGACCTGCAGATGGTGGTGGTGGGCGAGGAGCGAATCGGCGTCGCCCCGCTGGGCACACTTGAGGCGGAACCCTACGACGAGTCCCGGGACCTCTTGTGGCTGTCCGGCACGGGCGACTTCGTGACGTTGCGCCCTGGCGACTTTGTCTTGTTGTGGCCGGAGGATGGCCACATGCCCGGCATCCAGCTCAGCGGCCCGTCAGATGTGTTGAAAGTCGTCTACAAGATCGCGCTCGACTGATCCCCGGCGTTCGCCGGGAATATTTCCGGGGCGGGCCGAGTCTCAGTCCCCGGCATGAAGAGTCGATTGCGCGATCACCTGAAGGATCGCCTCACCGTACTGGGCCACTTTGGCCGGACCCAGTCCCGGTACGTCGAGCAAGGCTTCTGCCGATCGCGGCTTGACGGTGGCCAGGGCCGCGATGGTCTTGTCGTGGAGGATCACGTACGGCGGCATGTTGCGACGGGATGCTTCGGCGCGTCGCCAGTGTTTCAATGCGCTGGCCAGGTTGTCGTCGGGTTCGGCGCCCGTCGTGTCCCCCAGAGAACCCCTCGCGACTTTCGTGGGTTTTCGACCGCCCTTGGCACGTTTGACCGTGACCGTCGGCACCAGCAAATCAAGGCTCTCGACCCTGCCCGCCATGACTTCCCGCCCCAGCGCGGTCAGTCGCACCGTTCGATACATGTCGGGCGAACTTGCGACGGCCCCCGCGCCCTCAAGGGCGTCGATCCACTTTTCGATGATGCGCGGGTCATGGTCCCTCAGCAAGCCGGTGGTCGACAGGTCCATCAGCGCCGGCGGCAGGTCGTCAGTCTGCCCCGTCAGCATCGCAGCGATCTTCCGGCGTCCCCATCGTTCACCGCCACGGGCGATGCCCGACAGGATCTTTCTGACGTGCAGCAGCTGATCGGGGTGCAGCGTCGTACGCCGCTGGCAGTTGCCGCAGGTCTGACAGTCCGCACCGGCCGCCGGGTCGCCGAAGTACCGGAGGATCGTGTTTCGCAGGCAACCGGACGCATCCGCATACGACACCATGCGGCGCAGTTTTTTTCGTTCGAGTTCGGTCCGGTACTGCAGTTCCTCAGGGTCAAGCGGCTCGGCGGTGTCCGAGTCTTCCTCGCTGCGGCGTTCGATCAGGAACTCGCGCGTCTTGACGTCGGCGTAGTTCCACAGCAGCGTCGCGGTGGCCTGTCGTCCGTCGCGGCCCACGCGGCCGACCTCCTGGTAATACGCCTCAAGCGATCCGGGGATGTCCTTGTGGACGACGACCTCGAGGTCCGGGCGGTCGATACCCATGCCGAACGCATTGGTGGCGCACACGACCGTCAGCGAACCGTTTGCGAAGGCGTCCTGCACCCGGGTGCGTTCCGCATCGCTGAGTCCCGCGTGATACGCCGCCGCCGCCAGTCCTGCCGCGATGAGGGTCTCGGCGGCGTCCTCCGCACTCTTGCGGGTCGACGCGTAGACAAGCGCTCGACGCCGGCTGACCAGCTGCGGAAGGAGTTCGCGCTTTTCGCGGTCGCCGGAGACGGGGCGGACGTGCAGTTCGATGTTCGGACGATCAAAGCCCGAGACAAACACCTGGGGATCCTGCAATCCCAGCAGCCGCACGATGTCGTCGCGCACTTCCGGCGTGGCGGTCGCCGTGAACGCGAGAACCGGCGGTCGTCCCGGCTGGCCGTCACTCCGTCGACAAGCGTCGGCGACGGGGGCGAGGCGGCGGTAGTCCGGCCGGAAGTCGTGTCCCCATTCAGACACGCAGTGGGCTTCGTCCACGACGAACCGCGAGACCGGCAGGTCGCGCAGGATCGAAATGAAGTGCGAGGACGCCAGGCGTTCGGGCGCGACGTAGAGCAACCTGATCGTGCCCGCCCGGACCGCCGCGAGGGCGTCGCGCTGTTCTTCGGCCGACTGCATCGAGTGCAGCGCGGCGGCGCCGATGCCGCGGCGGACGAGTTCGTCCACCTGGTCCTTCATCAGGGAGATCAGCGGCGAGACGACGAGGCTCACGCCGGGGAGTACCACGGCGGGGAGCTGAAAGCAGAGCGACTTGCCGGCACCCGTTGGCATGACCGCCAGGAGGTCGGCGCCGGCCAGGGCGGCTTCGACGACGGGCGCCTGTGCCGGCCTGAAGGCCGTGTGCCCGAAATGTGTATGAAGAAGGGAGTCGAGATCGCGCATGCCGCCCATCGAGTCTGACAGATTCGCCGTGACGATGGTGAACGTACCGCCATCGCCGGCCGTATCCACTGCCACCATGAACCCTCGGACGTCGCATGTTGTCTTCGTGTTATGTGCGGTGATGGCGTACACCATGTGGTGGCCCGTGCGCGCGCAACAGGCGCCGGTGCCGCAGGCCCCCGGGTGTGTCGTCTCCGGGAAGGTCGTGGGCGGTACGATCCCAATTCCCGGGGTCTCGGTGACCGTTCGTGCCGGTGAGCGGTTGGTGGCGGCGACGTCAACCGCCGTTGACGGCACGTATCGACTCACGGTGCCGACGGGCGCCACTTACCAATTGGCCGTGGAAATGACGGCGTTTGCGCGCGGTGACCGTGAGGTGGCCGCGAGTGGTGCGCTCTGTGCGGTGACCGCGGACTTTGCGTTGGTCCTTGCGTCACGAGTCGCCGGTGCAGCACCCACACCACCCACATCACCCACGCCACCTGCATCACCTCAGGCCGCGCGATTCGCCACGCTGGGTGTGCAGGCCAACGCGGCCGGTGCTGCAGCATTGGAGGTGACGCCGCCGGATCGTCAGGCGGAACTTGCCGCGCTTGCGATGTTGCCGCCCGGATTCACGACGGAGATCACCGAGGCCGTGGCCATCAACGGCAACATGGCCAGCATCGATCGCGGCATGATGAACGACCGTCTTGGCGCGATCACACGGGGCGAATTTGATCCAGCGCCGGGCACGTTCGCCGGCGGACTCGATCCCACGCAGGAAGGTCTCGGCCCGGCCGGGTTCGGTCCGCAGGGTGGCCGGCAGGGTGGCGGCCCGGGCGGTCGAGGAGGCGCGGGTGGGCCCGGTGGTCGAGGCGGTGCGCCCGGCGACTTTGCCATCGGTGGTCGCGGACGTGGCCAGAGCCTCTTCCAGTTCTCGTCGAACTACAGCTTCAGTGGGTCGGCCCTCAACAGCGACCCGTATCAGCTCCGTCCGGGGTCGCCTGTCACCAACCAGCCGTACAACCGGCAGAACTTCGGGGCCACTGTGGGTGGGCCGGTGATCATTCCCGGTGTCTACAACGGCACCCGGCGCACCAATTTCACGGCGACCTACGCGGGGAATCGCGGCGCGAATCTGTTCGATCAGTACGCCACGGTGCCGACGGCTGCACAACGCGCTGGTGACTTCTCACATCTTTCTTCGCCTGTGATCAACCCGGCGACCGGACAGCCGTTTCCCGGCAACCAGATTCCGCAGGCGGCCATGAACACCGGGTCGATCGGGCTGCTGCAGTTCATTCCGCTTCCCAACCTCGACGGCACCAGCCGCAATTACCACACGGTCACGACCACCGACTCATCGTCGGACTCGGTGACTCTGCGCGTGACACATACCTTCACGCAGCCACCGGCGGGACGGGGTGGGGCCGGCGGACGCGGCGGCGGTGGTGGACGTATGGGCGGAGGCGGCGGGCGCGGCGGAGCCGGACAGACCAACGTCAACATGACGGCGCAGGTCCAGTACCGCCGCAACAACAACGAGCAGAACAACGTGCTGCCGATGCTTGGCGGCCGGTCCACCGGCAACAGCTTCACGGCGCCGATCACGATCAACATCTCGAAGAATCGCATTCAGCATGCGATCAACCTGAACGTCTCGCGCACGACGTCCGCGACCGCGAATCGGTACGCGTATGTCGAAGACGTCGCCGGGGCCGTGGGGATCGCCGGCGTGTCGACGGATCCATTCACCTGGGGCGTGCCGACGCTGTCGTTTTCGTCGCTGTCGAGTGTGCGCGATGTCACGCCCAGTCGCCGTGTGGATACACGCTTCTCGATCAGTTACGGGTGGACCAAGCCGTTCCGGGTGCACACGTTGCGTATCGGCGGCGATTTCAGGCAGGACTGGTCGAGCAGCCGCACCGAGTCGAATGCGCGTGGTGCGTTTACGTTCTCCGGCCTGTACTCCAGCGGATCGACCGCGGTGCGCGGCGGCGGGTACGACTTCGCCGACTTCCTGCTCGGCATGCCGCAGCAGGCCACCGTGCAGTACGGCCCAGGCACGGTCAACATGCGCGGCCGGTCGTTCAGTCTGTTCGTGCAGGACGACTGGCGGAAGTCGGGCAACCTGACGTTCAATCTGGGGATCCGCTACGAACTGATGCTGCCGTTTGTGGAGATCAACGGGCAGATGGTCAATCTCGACGCGGCGCCCGGCTTCACGGCCGTGGCACCAGTGGTCTCGGGCGGGACGGGACCCTACTCGGGCGTGTACCCGCAGGGCCTTTTGCTGGCTGACAGCAACAACATCGCACCGCGCGTGGGGTTTGCGTGGCGGGCGGCGCAGGGCACGATCATCCGGGGTGGCTACGGCATCAGCTTCAACGCCGGTTCGTACTCCGGGATTGCCCGCAACATGGTGGGGCAGCCGCCGTTTGCAGTCACGAACACGGCGATCGGCACATTGGGATCGCCGCTCTCGTTGCTGAATCCCCTCGCCACCGCCACGCCGGATGAGATCACCAACGACTATGGCGTCGAGCGTGACTATCAGCTCGGACTGATCCAGACGTGGAACATGGATGTCTCGCGGGATCTCACGCAGGTCTGGAACATCGGCGCGAACTACACCTACATCCGTGGCTCCAACCTTGACATCCTGCGCGCACCAAATCGCGGACCGAATGGTCTGCTCCTCGACGGGGTGCAGCCGTTCCTCTGGCAGAGTGACGAGGGCTCGTCTCGTGCCCATGCCGCCTCGTTCCGGCTTGCCCGTCGTTCCGTGCGTGGTGTCGGTGGTGGCGTGACGTACACGTGGGGCTACGCGCGCGACAACGCTTCGTCGACCGGTGGCGGCACCGTCGTCGCGCAGGATGACAAAAACCTTGCGGCCGAGTGGGGGCGGTCGAGTTTTGACCGGCGCCATCAAGTGTCGGCCAACCTCAACGTGGAACTGCCGTGGGGGCCTGGTCGTCGATGGCTGACCGAAGGCGGCGTGCTGGGCCGTCTCCTCGAGAGCTGGCGCTTTACGACGGCGTTCACCTGGCAGTCCGGCACCCCGCTCACGGCGCGCATCGTCGGCGCCGCCAGCAGTGTGGCGCAGGGTGTGAGCGGCACGCTCAGGGCGAACTACACGGGTGCGGCCATCTCGCTCAGCAATCCGACCATTGACCGCTACTTCAACACTGCGGCGTTCACGATTCCCGACGCGGGAACGTTCGGCAACTCCAACCGGAACATGGTGGTGGGCCCAGGAAGCCGGCAACTCGATGGCCAGCTGTCGCGCGACCTCCGGCTGGGCGGCACGCGAGTCCTGAGTGTGCAGCTCAACGCCAACAACGTGCTGAACTTCGTCAACTACGCCAACGTGGACACGGTGGTGAATTCGCCGACCTTTGGCCAGATCACGTCGGTGCGTCCGATGCGATCGATGGTCCTGAATCTTCGCTTCCGCTACTGACGCGGGGAACGGATGTCATGAAGTCACAGGGAATTCGCGTACTCACGGCGGCGATCATTGCGTTGTTGTTTCTGCCGGAGGCTCAGCCCGGCGCGCAGCAGGCACCGGTATTCCGCGCGAATCTGTCGATGGTGTCGGTGGACGTGGTGGTCCGCGATCGCTCGGGCAATATCGTCCGTGGCCTGACCGAGAAGGACTTCGAGATCCGGGAGGACGGGCGGCCACAGCAGGTGCGTACGTTCATCTTCCAGGAGATCTCGGAAGCCGCACTCGCGGCGACGTCCGTGGACCTTCTTGCCGGTGTCGAGGAGAAGGTGTTGCAGGCCACGACACAAGCCGCGACTCCGCCTCCAGCGCCTGTGGCACCCACGCCGATGCGCTCCGAGGAACTCGCAGGTCGCCGGCTTGTCATTCTGCTGTTCGACACGAGCTCGATGGCGCCGGAAGACACCCAACGGGCCGTGGATTCCGCACGGGAGTTTGTCTCGAAGGACATGACCACGGCCGATCTGGTTGCCGTGGCGACTGTCAGTTCGCTGCTGACGGTGCTGCGCGACTTCACGGCAGACAAGGCGCAGGTGACCGAGGCGCTTAATCTGCTGGCCTACTCCGAAGGCACCGAAGAGCCGCCGCCCAGCGCCAGCACGGCTGCGACCGACGATGCCGCAGCGGCCGCGACGGAGGAGACGGTCGCGGAGGTGGAGGCGGCCGAACTGGAAATGTTCAATAACGATCTGCGGTTGCGTGCGCTCCGTACCCTGGCTGAATCACTCGCGCCGATCGAGCAGAAGAAGGCGATTCTCTACTTCAGCGGTGGCATGACACGCAGCGGGCAGGACAACCAGGTTGAACTCCGGTCGGCGATCAATGCCGCCGTGCGATCGAACGTCTCAATCTATCCGATCGATACACGCGGCCTGCAGGCGGTGGTGCCTGGCGGAGATGCGCGGCAGGCCAGCGGCCGTGGACAGGCGATGTTCAGCGGGCGCGGCATGGCACAGCAGTTTGCGCGGCTGTCGGCGTCGCAGGACACGCTGGTCTCGCTCGCGGCGGACACCGGCGGACGGGCGTTTACCGATTCCAACAACTTCGGCGAGGCATTCGCCCGGGTGCGCCGCGACATGTCGGCGTACTACCTGCTCGGCTACAGCAGCACCAACACCACAAAGGATGGCCGCTTCCGCCGCATTCAGGTGCGTGCGCTGAATCCCGAGTATCGCGTTGACGCGCGGGCCGGCTACTACGCTGATCGCGACTTTGCGCACACCTCGAAGGGTGATCGCGAGACCTTGCTACAGGAGCAATTAAACGCGGCGGTATCGATCACCGACCTTCCGGTCATCGCCTCTGCCTCGTACTTCCGGCTGGCCGCGGACAAATATTTTGTGCCGGTGGCCGTCTCCGTGCCGGGATCGGCCGTGCCCGTGACTGACGGACTCAAGGAGATCACACTCGACGTGCTGGCGGTGATCACCGACGAGCGCGGCATGCCCGTCGGCCGGTTGCGACAGACCATGAAGTTGCCGGCGGGGACGGAGAAGACCCTCGCCGGGAAGCAGATTCTGTATCAGTCGGGGATGACCCTGCCGCCTGGACGGTTTGCGATTAAGGCGGTCGTCCGCGAGAACGCGACCGGGCTCATGGGGTCGTTTGAAGCGCCGATCAACGTGCCGCAGTTGCAGGCGCAGCCGCTGAAGGTCAGTTCGGTCGTGCTCAGCACCCAGGTGCAGCCGGCCACCGGTCGGTCGGACAACCCGTTGGTGCGTGACGGCGTGCAGATGATCCCGAATCTGACGCACGTCGTGTCGAAGGACCAGAAGATGTTCTTCTACTACGAGGTCTACGACTCGACGGCCGTCGCCGGACGCGGTGTTGACGTCCGGACATCGTTGGCGTTTTACCGCGGCAAGGTGAAGGTGCAGGAGACGCCTGTGGTCACACGGAGCGTTGTCGACGTCGCGAGCCGGCAGGCGACCCTGTTCCAGTTTGAGATCCCGGCCGGCACCTTCGAATCCGGCCTCTACACCTGCCAGATCAACGTCATCGACGAGGCCTCCGGCCAGTTCGCGTTTCCGCGCATGACGTTCTACGTGCGGTAAGCCAACTACATTTTCACCATGTAGGGCCATGAATGTCCTTGAAGCGTGAGCCTCCGTGCCTCCCTGTGAAAAGACGGGGTAGCATTCGACGTATGTCTGATCGTGTGACACGTGCCGTGCTCGATGACGGCGCCATCTGGCGGGTGACGTTTGGCGCAACCAAGGGCAACGTGCTCGATTGCGCGACGATGGGCGAATTGAGCGCGGTATTTCGGGATGCGCGCACGACCCCCGCGCTCAAGGCGATCTGCCTGGAAGGCGCGGGCGCGCATTTTTCGTATGGCGCGGCGGTGCAGGAACATCTGCCGAATCAGGTCGAGCCGATGCTGGCTGCCATCAGACAACTGGCGTTCGACATGCTCGACAGCGACGTTGTGATCGTCGCGGTGGTGCGGGGCCAGTGCCTTGGTGGCGGACTCGAAGTGGCCAGTCTGTGTCATCGCATCGTGGCGAGTCCGAATGCGTCCCTCGGCCAACCGGAAATCGCACTCGGCCTCTTTGCGCCGATTGCCTCGCTCGTGCTGCCGGAGCGGATTCGCCGCGCTGATGCCGAGCGCCTCTGTCTGACCGGCCAATCCGTCGGCGCCGCCGAGGCGCTTTCGATTGGTCTCGTTGATGAGGTCTCCCCGGGTGACCCCATGGTGGATGGGCTCGACTGGGTGCGGACGCACCTGGGCCCAAAATCGGCGAGCAGTCTGCGGTTGGCGGTCCGGGCGATTCGGATGCCCTTCGCGGCCACGTTCAAGGCGTCGCTGCCGGAGATTGAACGCGTGTACCTCGATGAATTGATGAAGACCCACGACGCCGTCGAGGGCGTGCAGGCGTTTCTGGAAAAACGACCGCCGGTCTGGCGCGGTTGTTAACGTCGCCGCATCAACACCACATACACACCCATCGTCGTCATCAGACTCGGCAGTGTGCCGCCAATGGATGCGCTGACGTGAAATACGATGACGCCCGCGATCCAGGCGACGAGCCCAGGCGTTGACCATGTGCGCGTGCCGGCGGGAGTGGCGTAGAGGTCGGGCACGCTCGTGGGCACTCTGAGCACGAGGAAGTGTGAGAGCAGCAGGCCTCCGACGGGCACCAGGCACGAGGCCAGAATCAGCGTGAACGACGCGAACTGTTCGAGCCAGCCCATTGAGAAGAGTCCGAGCGCGGCGCCGATGCCGCCGATGAGCCAGACGCCCGTGGGGCCACTGAGTGTGGGGCGCAGGCTCTTGAGCGCCAGGGCCGACATGTAGATGTTGACGAAGTTGGTGGTCAGCGCGGCGGTGGCCACCAGGAGTGCGCCCCACATGCCCAGGCCGAGCGCCGACACCATCACCCCTGGGTCGGAAGAACCGGCGACCATCGAGGCGACCAGACCGAGCGGCATGAACCACAACGACGTGAGCGCGAGGCCGAGAAACACGGACCAGCCTGCGGCGCGAGGCGACTTCACAAACCTCGGGTAGTCCGCGAACATCAGCAGCCATGACGCCTGGTAGCCGATCACGATGTCGAGGCCGCGCGCGATGTCTCCCGCGGGCACCGGACCCGCAGGCCAGTTCACCTGAGGAGCGCGCAGCACGGCAATCGTGAACACCGCACCAGCGGCCAGAAGCACGGGCACCGCGACGCGGTCCACGATCGCCGCCACCCGCGGTCCCCCAAGCACGATCAGTGTGGCTGCCAGGCCCAGCCCCACACTCCACATGGTGGTGGTGCCGACGCCGGTCATGGTCGCGGTGATGGACGCGGCGATGACGTTGTTCAGCGCGATCCACGCGAAGTTCGTGACAAACAGCAACAGCGCCAGTGCCTGGGCGCCGCTCACGCCGAGTGCCGCGCGGGTGGCGACGATCGACGGCACCCGCAGCCGGGAGCCGACAGGCGCGAGGAGGCCGGTCAGCAGTGACCCGCCGATGACACCGACCACGATCGTGCCAAAGGCGGCGAGTGCGGTGAACGTGGGCGGCAGGCTCGCGCCCACCTGCAGGGTGGTGGCGACGATGTTGGCGCCAACGAAGATCAGGAAGAGATCCAGCGGAGAGCTGGTCTGGTCCTTCGCGCCAATCGGATCGAGGTCAACCGGCTGCATCAGCGGGCTGCTCGAAACAACGGGTCCGCAGACGCTTCGAGCACCCAGCGAAGTCGCTGGGGAAAGTCGCGAGGCAGGCCATCAATGAACGCGCGCACCGCGCTCGCCGTCTCTGGCGACTGATGGCCGCCGAGTGTGGCATCCGCCCAGCGCTTCGGAAAGAAGATGTCGCCGGTGTTGCGGATCTCGAGCACCAGTTCCAGCGCCGGGACGACGAGGTGCTGCACCTCGCTCGCGCGCAGTGGATGGTGCAGGTAGTTCATCGCCTCCAGCACCCACGCTTCGCGCCGACGATTGGCGACGTCCCTGAAGCGCTCGAATACGGCCTCTCGCGTCGTGAGGTCCGCCGACACTGCCGGCCGCACAAACACAAACCGGGCCTTGCGATCCGGATTCTTCAGGCGCGCCTCCTGTTCGTCCAGGACATCGACGCCTCGCAGGGCCAGCTCCATCGCCAGATCCGCCTCGTCGTTTTCGGAGAAGGGCAGTCCGGCGATCACGATCTCCTTGCGCCACACCTGCGTGAGCCACGCCACGGACGCGGGCGTGAGCGCCGTATTCTTCGCCGCGCTGAACCACACGCTCTTTCGGGAGACGTCGGTCGCCTGCGCGAGGCCGGTGCGGAAGAGTGGTTCGAGCGTCGCGGCAACGGCCGGCCGTTCGGCCGCGGGCGTGAAGCGCCAGAAGATCGTCTGCAGGTATCCGAGCTGCCTGGAGAGATTGAGTTCGTCGCGCTCGGTGGCCACGGCTCTGGCGAGTGCATCCCGCAGCACGGGCGCCGGGACGCGTCCTTCGAGCATCGACTCCCACAACGTGACCAACGCCGCACCGCGCGTCAGTGGGTCCGCAATGACCGGCAGGTCCTCGGCCAGTCGTGCGAGCATGTCGGCCGGCAACACGAAGTCGCCGTACCCGAGGCCGCCGCCGGTGGGGAGCACCCATCGCGCACCGTCGGACATGATCGATGAGGTGTGTGACACGGCGGCCGTTCCCGACTGTTCGAGTGATACGTCCACGCTTGTGGCCCGATCGCCGGCACCGATGATCAGCGACAGCATCTGCGGCCAGACGAGGCCCCGACTCATGGGGTCTTCACTGCGCACCTGCACACTGGTCGTGCCGGGCATCGGAGTGGTGACATTCACATGCACACGCGGCCGGCCGCGTTCCTCCACCCACGCGCGGCTCCACGCGACCAAATCGGCCGGGGTGCGACGGTCGAGGATCGAGATGAGATCCGGCCAGGTCGCGTTACCCATCGCGTACGTCGTGAGGTATTCGCGCAGCCCGTCGCGGAACGCCTCCTCGCCCATGAACAACTCGAGCTGGCGCATGACGATCGGCGCCTTCTGGTAAATGATGGCTCCATACAGCGAGCCGGCCTCGTTCAGGTTGGCCAGGGGCTGTCGAATCGGGTTCGCCCCCGCCGTGCGGTCCACCTCATAGGCAGCTGGATAGTGCGAGAACAGGAAGCGGAGTGGATGATTCACGTCGGGGAACGACGGATTCACGATCTTCGCCGCCATGAAGTTGGCGAAGACCTCCTTCATCCACACGTCATTAAACCAGCGCATGGTCACCAGATCGCCGAACCACATGTGCGCGGTTTCGTGCGCGATCAGACTCGCCCTGCCGAGACGCTGGTTCTGCGTGGCAGACTCGTCCAGAAACAGCGAGCTGGCGTTGTAGAAGACCGCGCCGGCGTGTTCCATGCCGCCGAACTGGAAGGACGGAATGAGCACGAAGTCGAACTTGCCGAAGGGATACGGAATCGTCGTGTAGTCCTCAAGCCACGACAACGCGCTCGCGTGCAGGTCAAAAATCGCCGGCAGATTCCGCTGCACCTTTGCGGCATCCGTCTCCCGATGAAACAGCCTCAGCGTCCTGCCCGCGCGCTCGGCAGTTTCGATCTCGAACTTGCCGGCAGCGAACGCGACCAGGTACGTCGGCAATGGCTCGGTCTTCGCGAAGATGATCTGGGTACGGTCTGCGGAGGTGATGCGACCGGTTTCTGCGCCGTTGGCCACGGCCGCCCAGTCGTTCGGCACGTTCAGCGACATGACCCAACGACCCTTGAGGTTCGGCTGGTCGAACACCGGCAGTGTCAGCGAGGCCCGCGCAGGGACAAACAGCGTGTAGAGCAGTTCATCCTGCCGGTTGAGCGCCTCGTCGCCGGCGATGAAATCAAACGCGACCGAGTTTTCCGCGCCGACCTGGAGCAGGTCCGCCGGCACCACCACATGCCCGTCCCGTGCGACCACATCGGTCGTCGCGACACCGTTGACGCGGGCGGCGAGCAGCTTCTCCGCCGGTTGTGCGAAGTCAAAGGCAAGATCCGAGTCGGCGTGGGCCAGCGTGAACGTGGCTGTCAGGCGGCCACGCACGGGTTCGGTCCGCACGGCGGGTATGGTGAACGATGCCTCATACGTGAGGTCGCTGATGCGTTCGGCCCGGTCGTCGGCCATCGCTTCGGGGATGCCTGGGCCGATGACGGACGCCGGCGTTGGACTGATGGACACGTAAATCACTCCTGCCAGGGCCCCAAGTGCGACAAGAAGAGGAAGCAGACGACGCATCCCGAGATTCTATGGGGTGTGGCATCCTGTGGGTATGGACGAATGGGCGAGCAAACTGAGCCCGGAGCAGTACCTGGTGTTGCGCGAGTGCGGGACCGAACCGCGGTGGTCAAGTCCCCTGAATCTCGAGAAGCGGGCGGGACTCTTCCGGTGCGCCGGGTGTGGCACCGCGCTGTTTCCCTCGGACACCAAGTTCGAGAGCGGGTCCGGCTGGCCGAGCTTCTACGATGCGCTGCCGGGTGCCGTGGCCATGCGTACCGACGACAGTCACGGCATGGTGCGCACCGAGGTCGTCTGCGCGACCTGTCAGGGCCACCTCGGCCATGTGTTTCCGGATGGACCACGTCCGACCGGCCGGCGTTATTGCATGAACGGCACGGCGTTGTCGTTTGAACCGAAGGAATGAAGGTGCACGAGTCATGACACATACCGTTTTGGGAACGCCAATCGAACAACCCGTGGGACCCGGCCAGGAGGAGGCCGTGTTCGGCATGGGCTGCTTCTGGGGCGTGGAGCGCAAGTTCTGGCAGCTGCCGGGGGTCATCACGACGTCATGCGGCTATGCCGGCGGCACCCGTGAGCACCCGACGTATCAACAGGTGTGCACCGGCGCTACCGGGCACGCCGAAGTCGTGCGCGTGGTGTTTGACCCGGCGGTGGTGAGCTACGACGACCTGCTGCGCGTGTTCTGGGAGAACCACGATCCGACGCAGGGCAATCGGCAGGGCAACGACGTGGGCACGCAGTACCGATCGGTGATCTTCACGTATTCCCCCGCGCAGCGCGCGGCGGCTGAGGCCTCGCTCCGCGCATATCAGGCGCGACTGGCCGAGGCCCGCTTCGGTCCGATCACCACGGAGATTGCGGACGCACCGCCGTACTACCTTGCCGAGGAATACCACCAGCAGTACCTCGACAAGAACCCCAACGGCTATTGCGGCATCGGCGGCACGGGCGTCACCTGCCGATAACCGGAGGGCTCGCCGGCCGCACGTTTCGGTGGCTGTGGAGCCTGCTGCCGGAGGGTGCGCGTCGGCGCCTCATGCCCCACATGCTCGAAGGCCTCGACCAGGTGGACAAGCTCCGACTCGGGTTTCCGACGATGGAGGGCCTGCTGCGAACAATGCAGGCGAACGGGCTGCAGCCCGGTGGGATCATCGACATTGGCGCGAACGCCGGCGACTGGAGCCGCATGGCGCGGTCCGTGTTTCCCGATGTGCCCTCCTCATGGTGGACGGCAATCCGGAGATGGCGTCCGCGATCCGCGCAGCGGCCACGGAGTGTGGGGCCGCGGCTGCGGTCTCTGCGCTGCTCGGACCGGACGTCCGCAATGACGTCCCGTTCCACGTGCTTGGCACAGGATCCAGTGTGTTGCCGGAGTTGACGACCTTCAGTCGCGAGGTTCGCCACCTGCCGATGACGACGCTTGATCGTGTGGTGGAGGATGCCATGCAGGCGCCGGTGCGGGCACCGCTGCTGATGAAGCTTGACGTGCAGGGCTTCGAGCTCGAAGTGCTGCGCGGCGGGTCCCGAACGCTGGGGATGGCGGACGTCGTGATTCTCGAGACAAGCGTCCTGCCGTACAACGAAGGCGCCCCGACGTTTGAGGACGTCGTCGCGTTCATGCGTACGGCAGGGTTTTCAGTCTCTGACTTCTGCGGCCAGTTCAGGCGCGAGACCGATCACGCCTTGTACATCACGGATGTCGCTTTTGTGCGTACCGACAGCGCACTTCGGGCACCGAAGAAGTTCTGGCTGACGGAGCCCTGAACTGCTCCGCGCCTCCGTGTCTCCCTGTGAGACGCCGTGTCAGAACTCGATCAGGAATCCCACTGAGGGAATTCGTGGGACGAGTTTCTCGGTGTAGGCGACGGCTTCGCGGCTCGGCAGGCGGATGAATCCATCCGCCTGCCCGAGGTTGCGGCGGCCGAGCGCGTTGACCACCTCTGCAAACAGCGTGAGCCGTCGCCCCTTGATCGCGAACGAACGATTCGCGCGCACGTCGAGGCGCACATACCACGGCAGGCGCACGGCGTTGCGCGTCTCGCCCGAAAACAGGCGCGCCGCATCGCCGGTGAAGTACCCGACGATCGGCACGTTGCTGCCGAGCCGGAGTTTGGCGTTCACGGCCGATCGCCAGGACAGCCGCTGCTGCAGGAACACGTTGATGGTGTGTCGCTGGTCGTAATCGCCGTCGAACGTCTCCAGACTCACCTGATCCTCGTAGCGCGTGTGCGCCCACGTGTAGGCGATCCAGCCGGTCAATCCCGCCGCACCGGCTGACCCATGTCGCTGGAGGACGACATCCACGCCGCGGCTGGTCCCGTGGAGCCGCGATCCGGCGATCGGGAAGGTCGTGGCGGCGCGGAACACACCCTTGACCACGCGTTCTTCACCGAGCGGGCGAAGAATGTCGTGCTCTTCGCGCGCGAAGCCCGTGATCTGCAGTCGCCCACGGCTGCCCAGCCGCAGATCGATGCTGCCGTCCACTCCACGCGCCCGTTCCGGGACGAGTGGGTCCGGGGCGGCGGTCAGCGCTTCGAGCGGCGGCAACTGGCGCGAGGCTCCTGCACCCGCACGCAGGGTGACGCGGCCGAGACGATGCTCCGCGAGGACCCAGGGCGCGAGCCAGCGCGTATCGGGGCGATCGGCATCGACCGCACGGACACCCGCGACCAGTCCCGAACGCGCACCCCGCCACGTGACCTGCGCCCATGACGACACGAGGCGGCGGTCATCCTCAATGGACCGGCTGGCGGTCTGAGTCACCGACGTGCCGGAGACACGGAAGCGCGCGAGCATCTGGTCTGTGACCGTGTGTTCGACGCGGGCACCCCCTTCGACCAACCACTGTGCCCCGACGGCGCGCGAGGCGTCACCGCGCCACATGCGGGTCGTGGTGGCGCCGCGGCCCTGCACCTGACTGCGCATGCCGGTATTGGTGAAACGACTGGTGGTGATCGACGCGCGTTGGCGAAGCGTCAGGCTGTTGCCGGTGTACAGCCACGCCAGCGACGCGAGGCCACCGGTCGACACGGCTTTGTGGAGGCCGTTGGCAATCGATGTCTCCGGTTCACGGTAAACCGCTTCGCCACCCGTGAGCACAAACTGGATCTGCTGTCGCGGCGTGAGGTCCCACGTCCACTTGCTTTGCGCGTCGGTGAAGCCGATGGTGCTGACGATCTCCGGGTCGAGTTTGCGGATCAACCAGTCCACGTAGCTCTTGCGGGCCGTGAACAGCCACGACCCGCGGCCGGTCGCCCCAAGCGGCCCTTCGAGCACAATCGCCGCGCTGGTGCCGCTGATTGTGCCGCGCACGTGGGTGCGATCCCGTGAGCCAGACCGCAGGCCAAAATCAAGCGTCGCGCCAATCCACTCCCCGTGGCGCTGGGGATGGGGACCGGAGAACAGCGCCGCGCGTTCCAGCACGTCGGCGCTGACCATCGCGAGCGATCCGGTGTCGTCGCGTCCGCGTACCGCATGGAGCAGCAATGGCGACGGTGTGTCGTCGATTACGAGACCCACATGGCGAAACGCCGAACCGCGGACCGAGAACTCCGCCTGAAAGTCGTCGCCCGTCACCACCCCCGGCAGCCCTTGGATGGCGCGCATCGGATCATCGGTGGCGATGCCGCGCAAATCCTGTATCGCGGCTGATCCCAGCGTGACCTGCGACGAGATGCCGACCTCTGCGCTACCGACAGGAGCCGCCGCGACCGTCACCTCCTCCCGGTACGCACCCGTGCCTTCGGTCAGCGGAATCGTCAGTGTGACCGGCGTCCCGGCCACGATCGTGAGGCCCCGTCGCACGAAGGCGTACCCGACGGTCGAGACCGTGACCAGATACCGGCCGGCCGGCACGGTCGCAAAGGTGATCGTCCCCGTGGCGTCGGTGTCGCCGGTGTGGAGGTCGCGTGCGGCGTTGTCGGCCGACTGCAACTGCACCCGCACCCCGGGTACGGGCGCCTGCGTGCGCGCGTCCACGACGGTGATGCGCACCGCATCCGCGCCGATGGCGGCACTCAGCCACAAACTCAGCGCGACGAGGATCATCCAGCCTCCACCGGATCGTCCCGCATGTCGCGTCGCGTGTCCGGCCGCGCCTCCGGGACGGGAGGCGGGGCGGAGAGATCTCCGCCGCCCAGTAACTGGTCGGTCACGTAGTCCAGCGCCGGATCATCGGTACGCGCCAGGAGGGCTTCCAACGGGGATCGCGGATGCTCCAGCACTTCGCGCTGCTGCATCGTCGGCCACGATCCATCGGCGCGGCGGGGGACGTAGCGGCACCAGAAGCCCACGTGCCAGCGCAGGAAGTCGCGCACACGTTCGCGACCGTAGTCGTCGCCGCCCCAGTGCGACAGGGCGAGTTCCACGTACCGCCGGTAGATCGTCACCCGTTCCTCCGCCGTGATCTCCCAATACCCCTCGCTGATTTCGCGGAAGATCCACGGTTTGATCAACGCACCGCGCGCGGTCATCACGGCCGTACAGCCGGAGTGCGCCATGTGGTCGTGAAAGTCGTGCGGGAACAACACGTCGCCATTGCCGACAACGGGAACCGGCACGGCCGCCGCGATCTCCGCGATCGCCGCCCAGTCGGCCGGGTGCCGATAGCGGGCTTCGCGCGTGCGGCCATGGACGAACACGCCGTCCGCGCCTCCGTCGACGGCCGCCTTTGCCAGTTCGAGATAGTTCAGCTGGTCGGCCTTCCAGCCGAGCCGGATCTTCACGGTGACCGGCACCTTCACCGCGGCCTTCATCGCTTCGACGATGCGTCGCACACGGCCGGGCTGGCGTCCCAGCGCGGCTCCGAGACCCATGCGTGTGAAGTGATCGATCGGGCATCCGAGATTGATGTCGATGAAATCGGCCTGGCGCGACTCCACCAGTGCCGCCGCCCACGCCATCTCCTCCGGCTTGTTCCCGGCCAACTGCACGCCGAACACGGGTTCACCCGGCGCGCGCCGGATCAGGGCAAACTCGCCGCGCTTCCGCTGTTTGAGCCGGCGGGCGACGACCATTTCACTGATCAGGACGCGGGCGCCCAGTTCCATGCACAGCAGCCGGAAGGGGAGGTTGGAGCCCTTGGTCATCGGCGCGGCAATCAGCGCGCCGGACACGAGGGACGAAAACGAAGTGCCTGTGGACATACGTCTATTCATTATTCTCTGAGGTGATGCTCCTGCCGCTGCCAATCGATGGTCATGTGTCGCGTATTGCCGATGCAATCGTCGCCCATCGCGCGGTCGTCGTCGTGGCATCACCGGGCGCCGGCAAGACCACACGAGTGCCACCGGCACTGGTGGCCGACGGTCCCGTTCTGGTGCTGCAGCCCCGCCGGGTGGCCGCGCGGTCCATCGCCAGGCGGATCGCGGAGGAGCGCGGATGGACGATCGGCCGCGAGGTCGGCTGGCACGTCCGCTTTGACAAACGGGTGTCGGCGGCGACGCGCCTCACGGTCGCGACAGAAGGGGTGCTCACGGACCTGCTCCATCAGGATCCGCTGCTGACCGGGGTCCGCACGGTCGTGCTCGACGAATTCCACGAACGGAGCATTCACGCCGACCTGGGACTGGCGCTCGTCAAGCAGGCCTGGCTGGCCCGCGACGATCTCCGGATTGTCGTGATGTCCGCGACGATTGATCCCGCGCGCATTGCGGCGTACCTGGGTGGGTGCCCGGTGGTGACGGTCCCGGGGCGGCAGTTCGCCCTCGATGTGTCGTATCACCCGGGTGTGCCGGTGGCTGAGGCCGCGCGCCGGCTCGCGGCGGCGCACCGGGGAGCGGTGCTGTGTTTCCTGCCGGGGGCGCGTGAGATTCAGGCCGCCGCACAGGCGCTGGACGGCGTGCCCTGGCCGGTGCTGCCGCTCCATGGCGGTCTTGAGGCTGACGAGCAGGATCGCGCATTGACCCCACTGCCGGAGGGAGGCGCGAGGATCGTGCTTGCGACCAACCTCGCGGAAACCACGGTGACGGTGCCGGATGTGGTGGCGGTGGTGGACGCGGGACTGCAGAAGGTCGCCCGGTACGATGCAGGCCGCGCCCTCGACGCACTGGTGACCGAGCGTATCTCCATGGATTCGGCCGACCAGCGGGCGGGTCGTGCGGGGCGGACGCAGGCCGGTGTGGTGTACCGGCTCTGGGATGCGCGCGATCGGTTGCGGCCCCATCGTGACCCGGACATCGTGCGGATCGACCTGGCCGGTCCGGTCCTCGATGTCGTCGCGTGGGGCGGCGATCCGCGGAGGTTCGACTGGTTCGAGGCCCCTCCCCCTCATGCTCTCGAGGCCGCCATCACGCTGCTGCATCGGCTTGGTGCGATCGATGCGCAGGGGCGTCTGACCCGCGACGGCCGGGAGATGCGACGGCTGCCGCTGCATCCGCGTCTGGCCCGGCTCCTGGTGGCCACCGGAGGCGCCGCCCGCGCCGCCCGCGTCTGTGCGTCGCTCTCGGAAGGCGTCCGCCTACGTGCCGCGGTGGCCGGCGACACCCGGACGTCCGACCTTGAGGTGTTTGGGGATGAACACGCGACCCCGGCGCACCTGCGTCACATCGCGCAGCAGTTGACGACACCGACTGCCGCGCCTGTGAGCGACGAGGACCTTCGGCGGGCCGTGCTGGCGGCGTACCCCGATCGCGTGGCGCGGCGACGGATGTCCAGCCGGGACGCGTTTCTGCTGGCGTCCGGATCGGGCGCCACGCTCGCGCGCGAGAGTGGCGTGCGGCACGCGGACTTCATTGTGGCGGTCGATGTCACAGCCGGCGTGGCGCCAGGCGCTGATGCCCTGATCCGGCTGGCGTCGTCCATCGACCCGGAGTGGCTGGAGCCGACGCACCTTGAGACCGTGCACGAATTCATGGAGGACACCTCGACGGTCCGTGCCCGGCGCGTGGAGCGGTACGAGGCACTTGTGTTGCGCGAACGTGCCGCGCCGATCGATCCGGACGAGGCGGCGCCGCTCCTCCGAGCCGCCTGGCAGCGTCGTGGTCCCTCCGAACACGACGTCCGGCTCCTGCGCCGGCTGGAGTTCGCGGGCATTTCGATTGACCGCGACGCGCTGGTGACCGCGGCGGTGGCGTGTGCCACCCGCCTGGACGATGTGCGCCTCGACGACCACGTGCCCGGCCGTGTGCGTGCGGATCTCGATCGCCTCGCGCCCGACGTCCTGTGGGTGCCCAGTGGACGCGAACACCCGCTCCTGTATCGCGACGATGGTGGCGTGGAGGTGGCGGTGAAGTTGCAGGAGGTGTTTGGCCTGGCTGAGACACCGCGGCTGGGGCCGCGGGCGGTGCCGGTCACCTTCACGCTCCTGGCGCCGAACCACCGGCCCGTGCAGGTGACCCGCGACCTGAAGAGTTTCTGGACGCGTGGATATCCCGAGGTACGGAAGGAACTGCGGGGCCGGTATCCGAAGCATCCGTGGCCCGAGGATCCGTGGTCTGCGGTACCGACTTTCCGTGTACAGTTGCCAAAGTAATGAGCCGGAAGCACCAGGATGCTCTGCGGGAGAGCCTTTGCGCCTTCATCGCCGAGCGACATCCCTTTGGCCTCCCCGCCGTCCTCGGCGCCTTCGACGCACTGAACGGTGCAGATCTCGCGCGCACCCGAACGCACCTCCGGCGCGTGTTGCCGGATGCCATTCGCACCCATCTGACGAGTCACGCCTCGCCCGGGATCGAGACCATTCCCGGCGTCACGAGCGACGTGCGGGCCGCACAGGCCGCTACCGAGCTGATCGAGGCCGTTGACGGGTTCTTCTGCCGGACCCTGATCGCGGGCAGCCTGCGTGACGACGAGCGTGTCGAGATGCTGCGGGGCATGGCGCTGACCCGCGCGGTGGACAACCGGCTCAAGCAGTTTTTCTCCGGCGGCGAAGTGCGCTACGGTGCGGCGTCGTTTCAGGGCAAGGGGTTCCGCTCGTTGGGGCAGGAGGCCATCTACGCGGCCGCGTTGCGTCTTCGTCGCGGGGCGGCGTACCGGACCGACTCGGGCGAGTGGCGTGGCGATGTGGTTGCGCCGTTGATTCGCGATCTCGGCGTGGCGCTCGCGATGCGCGGCGACGGCGAGGCCGTGCGCGCCGTGTTGAGTGCGCAGATGGGCAAGGCGGGGCCCCCCATGGACGGGCGCGACCTCCACCTCGGCGATTTCGGGTGGGGCGTGTTGCCTGCCTCGGCGCCGCTGTCGATCAGCACGTTGACGGCGGCGGGGATGGGCTTTGCGTTCGCGCAGACGAAAGCGCCGCGTGTTGCCGTGTCGTTCATCGGCGAAGGCGGGTCGTCGCTGGGTGAGTGGCATGAGGCGATCAATCTGTGTGCGGCCCGGCGGCTGCCCGTGATTTTTTGTCTGCAGAACAACCAGACCGCGTTGTCCACTCCGGTGCGGGATCAATCGGCGGTGCGCGTCTTTGCGGACAAGGCGATCGGCTACGGCATTCCCGGGATCACGATCGACGGCACGGATCCGGAGGCCGTGATGGCGGCGTTTACGTGGGCGGCGGATCGCGCACGTGCCGGTGACGGTCCGACCCTGATTGAAGTGGTCGCGATGCGCATGTGTGGGCACGCCCATCACGACGACATGTTGTATCTGGGCAAGGACCCGCAGCTCGGCTGGGACTATCCGCCGTTGACGCCGCAGGGATATGCGAACCCGGAGCTGTACGCGTTCTGGAGCGAACGGGACCCGATCAAGCGGTACGCACAGCGACTCGTGGCACGTGGAGTGCTGACCGAGGCGGACGTCGCGCAGATCAAGGCGGAGGTTGACGCGCTGGTTGAAGCCGAGGCGCAGGCGGTGATTGCTGCGCCGTGGCCCGACCCGGCCACGGTGACCGCTGGTGTCTTCAAGCATGACCCGGTCGATCGCCGGCGTGTCGAGGTGCTGGACCCGGCGGTGCGACGCCAGCGCGTGCCGTCGACGACGCCGCTGCAGGTGGAGGCCGCGCCCGCGTTCGACAAGACGGGCACGACGTTTCTGGAAGCCGTGATGCTCGGTGTGGGTGATGCGCTGAGCACCGACCCGCGGACGTTTGTGTTTGGTGAGGACTGCGGCGGGCAGTACGGCAACGCGTTCCTGCTGTTGCGGCCTCTGCTCAAGGACCACGGCGACCGAATTCTCAATGCGCCGCTGGCCGAGGGCGCGGTGCTCGGCACGTGTGTCGGTGCGGCATTGGCGGGGCTCCGGCCCATCGGCGAAATTCAGTTCAACGACTTCGTCGCGACCGGCTTCAACCAGTTGGTGAACAACGCCGCGAAGATCCGGTACCGCTGGGGCGGAGAGGTGCCGATGGTGGTGCGCATGCCGTGGGGCGGATTGCGGCACGCCGGGCCGTACCACTCGCAGAACACCGAGCCATGGTTCTATCGCACACCCGGTCTCAAGATTGTGTGTCCATCCACGCCTCACGACGCACGGGCCTTGTTGGCGGCGGCTGTCGCGGATCCTGATCCCGTGCTGTATTACGAGCACATTGCGCTGTATCGCGATCCTCGCGTGAAGCAACTGATCGATGAGGCGGCGCCTGCACCACTGCCGATCGGCAAGGCCGCGCTTCGCCGGGCCGGGCAGGACCTCGCGATCATCTCCTATGGCGCGTACGTGCATGTTGGGCGGCGCGTCGCTGAACGACTGAGTGCGGACGGCATTGAGGCCTCGGTGCTTGACTTGCGCACACTTGCGCCGCTCGATCGTGACGCGGTGCTGGCGGTCGCTCGGCAGACGGGCCGGGTGTTGGTGCTGCAGGAAGATTCCCGGACCGGCGGCATCGGCGAGTCCCTCGCGGCGATCATCCAGGAGGATGCGTTCGAGTGGCTTGACGCGCCCGTGCGCGTGGTCGGCGCACTGGATACGCCGGTGCCGTACTCGCCGCCGCTTGAAGACGTGTTCCTGCCAACGGAGGCCGACGTGGAGCGCGCGGCCCGATGGCTCGTGCAGTACTGATCCGGCGTCTTGTCTGGACGCTCGCGTGTGCGAGCCTGGCGTTCGGCGTCTGGCGATCCGTGCAGCCGGATGCGCTCGTGGATGTCCATCGCGTCATCGAGTGGACGCGCGTGCTGCTCGGCGGCGCGTGCCCCTACACGCTTGCGCAGGAGACCGCCCCGCACCGCGTCGAGGCTCGTGCCCCCTGCCTGCGCGAGGGCCTTGTCGTGACGTCCTGATCGTGATCGCAGGGCTGGTACGGCAGTCGGGTGACGGCCGCCACGACACGACCGTCGTTCGTCGCATGTCGGCAGCGCTGCAGTCTGCGCCGGCCGACGCGTCATTGGCGACGCTGAGGCCGACGTGTCAGATCCGACCAGCAGTCTGCCGGCCGGGCTCGAGCGGCTGGCGGCATGGTTGCCATCGACCCACGCGTGGAACGGATGTCGCGCCACTATGCTGGATGACGTGGGTGTGCCCGGCGTGTGGTCCTCGCTCATGATGCTGTGCGGATCGGCGGTCATCGGCGTGCCGCGTGGACTGTGGCTATTGGCGCGGGCGATGCAGGGCGCCCGCGAGGAAGGAACGTTGGGACATGTCTGAAGGTTGGCAGGGGTGGGACGCGTACGCGCCCTTTTACGACTGGGAAAACGCGCGCACACTCGGGCGCCGCGACGTCGCCTTCTGGAAGCGCATCGCCAAATCGATCGACGGCGATCTGCTTGAACTCGGCTGCGGCACCGGCCGACTTCTCGCGCCGATGGCGCGTGTCCGTGCCGGTGCCGGCCGCACGATCGGCATCGACCGGTCGGAGCCCATGCTCGATCGCGCGCGCCGCCGACTCCGCCGGATGCCAGTCGCGCTGCGACCGGCCCTGATTCGTGGGGACGTCCGGACATGGCCGTTCCGCCCCAAGCGGTTCAAGGCCGTGGTCGCCGCCTACGGGCTCTTGCAGTCCCTCGTGCGCGACGCGGATGTGAACGCGACCCTCGATGCCGCGGCGGCGGGGTTGTCCCGGGGTGGGCTGTTGGCGATCGACCTCGTGCCCGACCTGTCCGCCTGGGAGGAATACGAGCGCCGGATCCCTCTCAAGGGCCGCCTCTCAGCCGGCACCACGTTGACGCTGGTCGAATCAGTGCGTCAGGACCGGCGCAAGGGCCTCACGATCTTCGATGAACAGTACATCGTCCGCACCGGGCGGACCGTCCGGCGCCACGAGTTTCAGCTGACATTTCGCACCTTGCCGATGGATCAGGTGCTGACCCGGCTCGAACGGGTCGGGTTCCGGATCGATCATGTGCTTGGCGGCTATCGCGGGGAAGTCTGGCATCCGGAAGCGGATACCTGGGTGATTCTGGCCCGTAAACGTTGACGTGTTAGCATTCAGGGTCATTTCAGCCACCCGCGAGGGGGCGTTTTTATTGCGGGGAGTACGGCATGTCAGGCCATTCAAAGTGGCACACGATCAAACACAAGAAGGGCGCCGCTGACGCCAAGCGCGGCAAGATCTTCACCCGGATCATCAAGGAGTTGACCATCGCCGCGAGGAACGGCGGCGGTGATCCCGACATGAACCCGCGTCTGCGCACGATCATCGCGGAAGCAAAGTCGGTGAACATGCCCGCTGACAACATCAAGCGCGCGATTCGCCGCGGCACGGGTGAAGAAGAAGGCCTGATCTACGACGAGATCATGTACGAGGGCTACGGTCCTGGTGGCGTCGCGGTGATGGTGGACACGATCACCGACAACCGGAATCGCACGGTCTCGGAGATCCGGCACATCTTCGGCAAGTACGGCGGAAACCTTGGCGAAGCCAACAGTGTCGGCTGGATGTTCGACAAGAAGGGGCTGATCGTCGTCGACAAGTCCAGGGCGCAGGAAGATGCGCTGATGAACGTGGCGCTGGAAGCGGGCGCGGACGACATGCAGGAGGACGGCGACTCCTGGGAAGTGACCTGCAGCCCTGAGGCGCACCAGGCGGTGCTCGACGCGATCAAGGCGCAGGGCATCGAACCGACGCGGTCTGAAGTCGCGATGTTGCCGAAGAACACGATCTCCATCGAGGGCAAGACCGTCCAGCAGATGATGAAGCTGATGGAAGCGCTCGACGACAGTGACGACACGCGCAACGTGTGGACCAATGCCGACTTCGACGAAAAAGACATCGAGGCGTCTCTGACGTGAGAATCTTCGGGATTGACCCGGGCTCGACGCGCACCGGTTACGGGTGCGTGGAGACCGACGGCACCCGGCATCGCCTTGTGACGTGCGGCGCGTTGACGCCGCCGACGGGCTCCACCTTCCCCGAACGGCTGCACGTCATCCACGACGGCCTCTCGCGCCTCCTGCGTGACGCGGCGCCGGCGTGTGTGGTGGTCGAAAATCTGTTTTACGCCAGGAACGTACGGTCGGCGCTGCAGCTCGGGCACGCGCGTGGTGTCGCGTTGCTCGCTGCCCAGCAGGTGGGGGTGCCGGTTGTCGAATACACCCCAGCGGAGATCAAACTGGCCGTGGTCGGGTACGGCCGCGCCGACAAGGTGCAGATGCAGCAGATGGTGAAACTGCTGCTGGGGTTGACCGAGGTCCCCACACCGCACGACGCGGCGGATGCCCTCGCGGCGGCGTTGTGCCATGTCCACTCCGGCACGTCTGCGCTGGAAGCGCGCGCTACCCGTGCGCGGCCCAAGCACCTCCGCAACTGGCGAGACTACAAACCCGCAGCGACCGCGCGGCGGCAGGCGCCGTGATCGCCACCCTCACCGGCGTGCTCGCCTGCAAGGACGCGCGGCGTCCCCAGCGCATCGTGGTCGACGTCAACGGCGTCGGCTACGAGGTGTGGGCGCCGCTGTATACGATTTACACCCTGGGCGATCCGGGCACGCGTGTCACGCTGCGCATTCACACGCATGTGCGTGAGGACGTCCTGCAGTTGTTCGGGTTTGCGACAGACCTCGAGCAGAACCTGTTCGAGCGGCTCATCGGCGTCAGTGGTGTCGGACCGAAGCTTGCGCTCGCCGTGTTGTCTGGCCTTGAGCCGCAGGAGTTGGTGCGCGCCATTCGCGGCAACGATCTGGGCCGTCTCACGGCGATTCCCGGTGTTGGGCGGAAGACGGCCGAGCGACTGGTGGTGGACTTGAAGGATCGCCTCGCGCAGGAGGAGGTCGGCGGTGATCCGGCAGCGCCGATGGCGCCTGCGGACAGCGTCCGTGAAGACGTGCTCTCGGCGTTGGCGAATCTGGGATATCAGCGTGCCACGGCAGAGAAGGCGGCCGATCGTGTGCTCGGGCGTGACGGGATACCCGCCGCATTCGAACAGACGCTGCGTGACGTGTTGAAGGAACTGGCCCGATGAAGGACGACACGCTGGTCAACGCGCTGCCGGTGGACGACGACGCGCAGTATGACGCGGGGCTGCGTCCACGCACACTCAACGAATACATCGGGCAGGATCGTGTGCGCGAAAACCTGCTGGTGTCGATCGAGGCCACACGTCAGCGCGGGGAAGCGCTGGATCACGTGCTGGTGTACGGACCGCCAGGGCTGGGCAAGACCACGCTGGCGTACGTGATCGCCAACGAACTGGGCGTGGCGGTGCGATCGACATCCGGACCCGTGCTTGAGAAGCCCGGGGACCTCGCAGCGATGTTGACCAATCTGCAGGCGCGCGAGGTGTTGTTCATCGACGAAATCCACCGCATGAGTCCGGTGATTGAGGAAATCCTCTATCCGGCCATGGAGGATTTTGAGCTCGACATCCTCATCGGCCAGGGGCCCAGTGCGCGATCGGTGAAGGTGCCGTTGCAGCCGTTCACGCTGATTGGGGCGACGACGCGGGCGGGGTTGTTGACGTCGCCGTTGCGCGCGCGGTTCGGGATTGTGCATCGGCTTGATTTTTACCAGGGCGTGGATCTGACGGAGATCGTGACGCGGTCCGCGCGCATTCTCGGTGTGGACACGTCAGCCGGCGCTGCGGAGGAAATTGCGCGGCGATCACGCGGCACACCACGCATCGCCAACCGGCTGCTGCGGCGGATCAGGGACTTTGCGCAGGTGCGGGCCGATGGCATCATCACGGCCGACGTGTGCCACGAGGCGTTGAAGCTGCTGGAAGTGGATGCGCACGGATTTGATGAAGCCGATCGCCGGTTGTTGCGGACGATCATCGACAAATTCAGCGGCGGGCCGGTCGGGCTGAGCAGCCTGGCGGCGGCGATTGGTGAGGAACGGGATGCGATCGAGGATGTCTACGAACCGTATCTGATTCAGATCGGATTCCTCGAGCGTACGGCGCGCGGCCGGGTGGCCACTGCGCGCGCGTATGAATACTTCGGATTGATGGCGCCAGGAAAGGATCGTTTGTGGTGATGCGACCGGTGAAGATTGCGGGGTTGTCGACGTTTGTACCCCCGCATGTGCTGACCAATGATGACCTCGAGAAGCTGGTCGAAACCTCGAACGAGTGGATTCTCCAGCGCACGGGCATCCGGGAACGGCACATCGTGGATCCCGGCATGGCGACATCCGACATTGCCGAACCGGCCGCGCGCGCCGCGATCGCCGAAGCGGGCCTGACGCCGGCCGACATCGGCTTCATCGTGGTGGGCACCACCACGCCCGACACGATTTTTCCGAGCACTGCGTGTGTGTTGCAGGCCAAGATCGGCGCCACCGGCGCGTGGGGGTTTGACCTGGGCGCCGCCTGTTCAGGATTTACGTACTCGCTGACGGTCGGCTGGAAGATGGTCGCGTCCGGCGCCGTTGACCACGCGCTCGTGGTTGGCGCGGACGTGATGTCGAGCATCATCGACTACACGGATCGATCCACCTGTGTGTTGTTCGGCGACGGTGCCGGCGCGGTGGTGTTGTCGGCGGCCGGTCCCGATGAACCGTGCCTGATCGACTTCCTGCATGAAATTGACGGTACGGGCGGCCCGGCGTTGTGCATGCCGGCGGGGGGCAGCCGGCGGCCCGCGTCGCACGAGACCGTGGATCAGCGGCAGCATTTCGTGAAGCAGGACGGCGCGACGGTCTTCAAGTTTGCCGTGAGGAAGAGCGGCGAGATTGCGCAGCGTCTGCTCGAGAAGCACCAGTTGTCCGGCGCGGACCTGGGGCTGTTTGTGTCGCATCAGGCCAATCGCCGCATCATCGAGGCGACAGCAGAGCGCATCGGGCTGGCGCCGGAGAAGGTGGTCATCAACCTGGAACGGTTCGGCAACACCACTGCAGGCACGATTCCGCTCGCCCTCGCCGACGCACGCGCTGATGGCCGGCTCAAGAAGGGCGATCTGGTGCTGCTCACATCGGTCGGCGCCGGCTTTACCGTCGGCGGCATCCTGCTCCGCTGGTCGTTGTAGGGCGCGCTGGTTTGTAGCGCGCCATCACGCAAACGCGACATCGACGCCCCCCACGCGCATGATCAACCCGCGCGCGTGGGGATCATGCCAATCCGCCCCGGTCATCGGCGCGCCGTCGGGTCGCAGCCACTCCACGTCGGTGCCGGCGTCGCTGAAGAATGTGTCGCGCTGCAGTGACGGTGTCGCCCGCCGCCAGGCTGAGAGCGCCCGCACGAAGTCCAGCAACTCGAGGTCGGCGCCGTCTTCGATGCGCCAGGGCGTCCAACTGAGTGCGGAGTCCTGACAGTACGCGTTGTTGTTGCCCGACTGCGTGCGACCCAGTTCGTCGCCGCCGCTGATCATCGGGACGCCGAGCGACGCAAACAGCGTGCGCAGCAGATCGCGCTGCGCCTGTGCACGCGCGGCACGAACGGCCGGGTCCCCGGTCGGTCCCTCGACGCCGAAGTTCCGACTCTGATGGTGCGAATCACCGTCGCGATTGTCTTCGCCGTTTGCCGTATTGTGTTTGTCGGCATACGACACGAGGTCGGCGAGCGTGAATCCGTCGTGTGATGTCACGAAGTTGATGCCGGACGCCGGGCCGCGACCCTCCGCGTGGTAGAGGTCGCTGCTGCCTGCGAGTCGCGTGGCGAGGGCCGGACGTGTGCCTGCGTCCCCTCGCCAATACCGCCTCACATCGTCGCGATACTTGCCGTTCCATTCCGCCCAGCCGGCAGGGAAGCGACCCACCTGGTACCCCTCGGCGGTGGCGTCCCACGGTTCGGCGATCAGCTTTACCCGGGACAACACCGGGTCCTCCTGAATGTCGCGGAGCAGCGGCGCTGCCGGGTCGAAGTGATGGTCGCCACGCGCCAGCGCCGACGCCAGATCAAAGCGGAAGCCATCCACGTGCATCTCCTGCACCCAGTAGCGGAGGCTGTCGAGGATGAGATCGCGCACCAGCGGCTGGCGAGTATCGAGGGTGTTCCCGCATCCGGTGAAGTCGTCGTGCCGCGTAGGGTCATCCACGCGATGACGGTAGTAGCGCCCGGGGTCGAGTCCACGCATCGACAGCGTCGGGCCGGTGTGGTCGCCTTCGGCCGTATGGTTGTAGACCACATCGAGCAGCACCTCGATGCCGGCCGCGTGTAATGTCCGGACCATGGATTTGAATTCGTCGACCACCCCCTGCGGCGAGCGCGCAGCAGCGAGTCTGGGCTCCGGTGCGAAGAAACCGAGCGTGTTGTACCCCCAGTAGTTGGTGAGACCTCGCGCATGAAGCGCCGGTTCATCGACGCGGGCGTGCACCGGCAGGAGCTCCACGGCTGTGACACCCAGCGACTGGAGATGCGCAATGGCCGGTACCGACGCGAGGCCAGCGTAGGTGCCGCGCAGCTCCCTGGCAATGTCTGGATGGCGCGCGGTGAATCCCTTGACGTGCATCTCGTAGATCAGGGTCTGCGTCCAGGGTGTGCATGGGGAATGGTCGTCGCCCCAGTCGAAGCCGTCATCGACGACCACCGCGCGCGGTGTGCGTCCGTGTGTCCACGCAAACGTTTCCGCGAACGCACGGCCGTACGGATCAAACAGGGGGCCCGGCGTCAGGTCCGTTCGGAACCCGTAGATCGTGCCCGGGCCCGCGCCTGGCACGTGCACGTGCCAGGCATTGGCGGCACCCACCATCGGGATCCGCACCCGTTCGTGCTCCGCATCCGCCGAGTCGTACACACACAACTCCACCCGCGTCGCACTCGACCACACCCTGAACCTGGTGCCCACTCCGTCCCACATCGCCCCAAACACCGGACATCTGACATCTGACATCTGGCATCTATCATCTCCCCATCTCCCCATCTCCCCATCCGCCCATCCGCCCATCCGCCCA
>Ga0169931_10000749_pt1 | contig 54209 bp, 55 predicted proteins | sample Kivu_15m_20L_FD_129675 | JGI IMG/M metagenome (GOLD analysis project Ga0169931, IMG submission 129675) | Freshwater microbial communities from Lake Kivu, Western Province, Rwanda to study Microbial Dark Matter (Phase II) - Kivu_15m_20L... | ecosystem: Environmental > Aquatic > Freshwater > Lake...
ATTCGCCGCCATTTGTAACGCTCCTAACGCATCTGAGTGCTGGAAGATTACCCAAAAGTCATTGCTCAAATCAATCATCGTAGCGAGCGTTCTTTCTATTGCATGGCTGCTGACCCCTGTGCAGCTTTTGGATTTTCTCATGGCGGCTCCTTGGAGCGAAATCAAAACGGCCTCCTATTACTTTCTACCCGGAATATTTCTACAGTCGATGAGTCTCATTTGGCTGCATCTTTTCTCTGGTACGGGTTACTTCAAATTCAATTTTCACAATGCTATCATCACCGTCTTTACCGGTATTTTCTGCCTGATCATGATGAATGAGAACCACTTAAAAAGCATAGCAGCAGCCCTTAGCATAGCATGGGCTATGCAATGGAGTGTATATGTGTTTTTAATTTTAAAATGGCGAAAACTAGAGCAGGTGCATTAAATGCTCCACTCCTGGCACCCTAGCAGCCTGAAATCCCTCTGCCAACAACATATTGGCTGGTCTTCCAAAATCCATCGCTCTGGCTCTGAGATAATCAAAAAACTCAATGCCCGAAATCGGTGTCTTTGGCTCTTTGGAATGGGGATCATAAAACTGGCTGCTGTAGGCCTTTAAAGCCTCCATTTTGATATCCCAAAAGGGTGTTACATCGATCACCAAATCAGGATGGTTGTAATAATCCTGGTTGAAATGATACACCGCTTTGGGGCGCCAAGGGCCATAGGCCGACTCAATCTTGTTCAATCCCGAGTAAAAGCAAGCCTCTGCTACCAGATGAGCGGCACGGGCATGGTCAGGATGTCGATCCTTCAATGCATTGGTAAGGACGATGCTGGGCTGATATTTTCTGATTTGATCAATGACCAAACGCAGGGATTCCTCGTTGTGCTGAAAAAATCCATCCTGTAATTTCAAATTATCTCGGTGATGTATGCCCAAAATGGCACCTGCGGCTTCGGCCTCTTGCTTTCTAATTTCTGCACTTCCTCGGCTGCCCAACTCCCCTTGCGTCAAATCCACTATGGCCACTTGGTGACCTAGCGCTATATGCTTGGCAACAGTACCACCCGCTGAAATCTCCACGTCATCCGGATGAGCCGCAAGCGCCAGAATATCTACTTTGTATGGATTCATGGGGTAAAAATACGTTGAAATTTGATTAACAATGGAATGAAGGTAAGTTAAAAGAATGTCCGTATACCAGAATGCTACTCATCTATTTTTGCAAAGATGAGGAAATGGATCATGAGCATCATGGGGGCACTCTTTTTGTGTACAGGCAATGCGCAAGTAGAATCCGCATTGAATTTGATGTCCGACTCTTTGCGTTGGCTCAACCATTGCACCACCCTCATGGTAGAGCCCGAAGATGAAGATGAGGATTCACTCATTCAGGTGGTGGGATTGAACCCTGCACAACTCATCTCCGAAGTGGATTTAAATTTATTTGATCATATTTACACCTACGAGGCCGCTCCCGAGATTGCGTTGAATTTAAAATCTTTTGAAGACTCTGCGGATGTGATTCCCGGCTACATCATCGATGGGAAATGGGACACCAAACGCATTCATGAGGTGGAAGCTTTGGAATGGGATGCTGATTCTTTACTCTTTTTATTGACCTTCGATACTTGCGATTTCACTTTTCCAACGCAATATCCCAGAATGACATCGCCCTTTGGACCGCGCTGGGGAAGGAACCACAATGGTTTGGATTTGGGACTTCGCACGGGAGAACCTGTCAAAGCTGCATTTGAAGGAATGGTGCGCATTTCGCATTATAGCCAATCCTATGGGAATGTTGTAGTGATTCGACATAAAAACGGGTTAGAAACTTTGTATGCTCACATGGAGGCGCGATTTGTGCAGCCTGGACAATGGATTCAAAATGGACAAATCATTGGATTAGGGGGAAATACGGGTAGATCCTACGGCGCACATTTGCATTTTGAGATTCGATATTTGGGTAATGCCATTGACCCTTCTCTTTTATTAGATGTGCCAACAGCCAAATTGAAAAATCCCATTTTTTATCTCACCAAAGAAAATTCTAAAAAGCCCGTTTATCAGTCTAAAAAGAAAAACAAACGGGACAAAAAAAGTGGCAAGGGAGGAAAATACCACACGGTGAAACGCGGTGAAACGCTTTCCACTATCTCCAGAAAAACGGGCACCTCCGTATCACAATTGTGCAAGCTCAATCGCCTTCGTCCTAGCTCCGTTTTGAGAGTAGGACAAAGAATTCGATACAGATAATCACCATCGTGAACAAAACCCCTTGCGTTTTGTTTAATGATTAGTGAGCAATGATAAAACAAAACATATTGGGGTTATAGGAAGCGGGTTCAGCGGTCTCGCTGCTGCCTGCACCTTAGCCGCCGCGGGGCACAAAGTAACCGTGTTGGAGAAGAATAGCAAAGTTGGAGGTCGGGGCAAAAGCTTTGAGGCCAACGGTTTCACTTTCGATATGGGTCCTAGTTGGTATTGGATGCCGGAAGTGATGGATCAATTCTTTGAACGTTTTGGAAAGAAAACAGGTGATTATTATACGTTGAAACGCTTGAATCCCGCTTATCGCGTATTCCTTCCGCAACAAGTGGAAGACATTCCAGCAGACTTTACTGAATTACAACAATTGTTTGATCGCTATGAAAAAGGAGCGGGGAAACAGCTGGTCAAATTTCTTGAGGAAGCGGAAGAAAAGTATGAAACCGGAATGGGTGAATTTGTATGGAAGCCCTCTCACAACATTACAGAATTTTTTGAGCTGAAGATTTTAAAGGCATTGTTCAAGATCCAATTGTTCACCGACATGAGATCTCACTTGAAAAAATATTTCAAAAATCCTATTCTGATTCAATTGTTAGAGTTCCCTGTGTTATTCTTGGGAGCCAAGCCCTCTCAAACACCCGCCTTGTATAGTTTAATGAATTACGCAGATCTCAAATTGGGAACCTGGTATCCCATTGGAGGAATGTCTCGGGTGCCAGAAGCCATGCATACGCTAGCATTGGAACTGGGTGTAAATTTCATCACCGATGCGGATGTCAATCAAGTGGTAATAAAAAACAACCGCATTCATTCATTGCGTTTCGGCAACGGTCAAGTGGAAGTAGATGAGGTAATCAATTCAGGAGATTACCATCACTTTGAGCAAAATGTACTGCCGGCTTCGCAACGGGTATACACAGAAAAACAGTGGGACAAAAGAACCATGTCGCCCTCTTCATTGTTGTTTTATGTGGGACTCAATACCAAAGTAGCAGATATTGAGCACCACAATTTGTTTTTCGATACTGCATTTGACGAACACGCATCAGAAATTTACGATCAACCTGCATGGCCTCGCCATCCGTTGTTCTATCTCTGTTGTCCTTCAAAAAGCGATGACTCAGTGGCTCCAGAGGGTTGCGAGAATTTATTCTTCCTCATACCAGTAGCTCCCGATATGACTTCAGACGAGAAAACCAGAGAGCATTACTGGAATCTGTTGTGTGATCGTTTGCAATCGAGAATTGGATTGGATATCCGTCCCCATGTGGTTTATAAGAGGAGTTACGCACACGAAGAATTTATTTCTGACTATCACAGTTACAAAGGGAATGCCTACGGTTTGGCCAACACTTTGATGCAAACCGCATTTTTAAAACCAAAATTAAAATCAAGTAAGCTCAATAATCTGTATTATTGTGGACAATTAACGGTACCAGGACCTGGAATGCCACCCGGCATCATCAGCGGACAGCTTGCTGCGAAAGAAATCATAGAAAAGAACTAACAAAAAAATGAATAAGAAATCCTTATTTGATCAGGTTTCCGTTGAGTGCAGTAAACTGACCACGTTGTCCTATAGCACAAGCTTCAGTTTAGGTATCAAGATGCTCTCCAAAAAACACCAAAAAGCCATTTATGCAGTTTACGGCTACGTGCGATTTGCAGACGAGATTGTAGATACTTTCCATGACTATGATAAACGAAAGTTATTGGATAAGTTTAAAAAAGACACCGTAGAAGCCATCGCGGATAAAATTTCTTTGAATCCCATTTTAAATGCCTTCCAACAAGTCTATCATGATTACCACATGACGTGGGACTTGGTGGAAACCTTTTTGAAAAGCATGGAGATGGATTTGGAAGACATCCAATACAATGAGAAGAACTATGAAGAATATATCCTCGGTTCAGCTCAAGTGGTGGGATTGATGTGCTTGAAGGTATTTACCAACGGTCAACAAGAGATGTATGATCGATTAACCCCGGCGGCGATGAGATTGGGCTCGGCATTTCAAAAGATCAATTTCTTGCGAGATTTAAATGCTGATTACCGAGATTTAGGACGAGTGTATTTTCCCAATGTGGATATGAAAGAATTCAATTGGGAAACCAAGCGCAAAATAGAAAACGAAATTGCCCAAGATTTTGCAGTCGCTTATCAAGGCATCCTTCAATTGCCAAAGGACAGTCGATATGGCGTGTACCTGGCCTACACCTATTATATCCGATTGTTTGACAAAATCAAGGGATTGGACCCAGAAGTAGTGCTCAATAACAGAATCCGAATCGCCAACCCCAAGAAATTGGCTTTGATGTTCGGTTCTTTTGTTAAACACAATCTGAACATGCTTTGATGAAACGATATTTTGTTTTGTTTCTGCTGTCATTACCCGCTATTGGCATCATTGCGCAAAACGAAATGAGCCAACTGCGCAACCTCTTTTTTCAACAACCGCAACAGACGAAATTATTTGTAGAAAAAGGAATGGCCAATCCATCTCAAGATGATGTGAGTCTGGGATACAAAGGCGCTGCCACGGCTATTTCGGCTCAATTCAAAGATTGGCCTTTAGAAAAACTATCTACTTTCAACGACGGGAAATCCCTCATTGAACAAGCCATTCAGCGCAATCCTTGGAATGCTGAATTGCGTTTCATCCGATTGACTATTCAGTGCCAAAGCCCCTCTTTTTTGGGATATCAGTCCAATATTGCCACCGACTGTCAATTGATCATCGATCACTTTGCGTTGAATTACGTTCAAGTAAAAGATGTTTATTGGCAAAACGTGATTAAATTTATCTTGAAACAAGATTTAATAGAGACCACAAAGAAAAATAAACTTCAACCGTATTTGACATGAACCAAGTGATTTTGGTGGACACCGAAGACAATGAAATCGGGGTACTCGATAAGATGGAGGCCCATATTACCGGGCAATTGCACCGAGCCTTTTCCATTTTCATTTTCAACACCCGAGGGGAAATGCTTTTGCATCAGCGGGCGCAAGAAAAATATCACAGCGGAGGTCTTTGGACCAATGCCTGTTGCAGTCATCCTCAGCCCGATGAAACCATTCATCAGACACTTCAAGAGCGCCTGCATTTTGAGATGGGAATGGAATGCGCTCTAGAATTTGCTTTCACGTTTTTGTATCAAGCCCCTGTTGAACCGGATTTACTCGAGCATGAATTGGACCATATTTACATTGGTATCTCGGATCAAATTCCTCAACCCAACGAAGCGGAAGTAGCTGATTGGAAATACATTTCTATCATGCAATTGCAACATGAGCTTAATGACCGTCCGACACAGTTTACCGCTTGGTTTAAACTCATGGCTCCCAAGGTTATTCAACATTTTATTTCAAGGCAATGAACTGGCTGATTACTATTGCCACATTCTTCATCATGGAAGGCATGGCGTGGGGAACGCACCGTTTTGTGATGCATGGCTTCATGTGGTATTTTCACCAAGACCATCATGAACCACACCAAAATGTTTTTGAACGCAATGATGTATTTTTTCTCATTTACGCCATACCGAGCTGGTTGCTCATCATGTTTGGAATGATGGGCGGAAACGACTTTAGACTTTACATCGGTTTGGGAATATTGTTTTACGGAGTAGCCTATTTCCTTGTGCATGATGTTTTGATCCATCGCAGGTTCAAATGGTTTGACAATACCGACAATTGGTATTTCAGAGCCATCCGCAAAGCACACAAGGTGCACCACAAAAACCAAGGCAAATATGAAGGCCAATGTTTTGGGATGTTAATCGTACCCGTCAAATACTTCAAGGAAGCGCAAAAGTCGCAACAGCTCAAACATTCATGAAGGGGTTTCCTTTTTATTGGTTCGTATTGGCCGTCACCTTTGTTGGGCCATTTTTTTTAGGCTTCCACTCTAGTTTAAAATTCAATCAATCCTGGAAATCCCTGCTACGTGCATTTGCGCTCATTATGCTCATTTACATCCCTTGGGACATCCTATTCACCCACTGGAACATCTGGCGATTTAACCACGAGTTCACCTCGGATCTTTATTTTGCAGGATTGCCATTGGAAGAATGGTTGTTTTTTATTGCCACCCCCTTTTCGTGTTTATTTGTTTGGAGATGCATGCTTTATTACTTCCCAAAAATTGCTAACATGGGAAAAAAAGAGGCGCCCAACTTGAGTATCTTTCTATTGGGTTTTCATGCATTACTCGCTTTGCTTTTGTTGATACGCAATCCAACGGGCGCCTATACCACCACCGCCATTGTAGCGGGATTAGGACTGATGGCCTATCATTTTTTCTTCTCCTCATCTCAATTTGTCGGGAAAATCTTCACCTGGTGGGTATTGCTCATCCCCTTTTTCTTTTGCAATGGTATCCTCACAGGAATTCATTTTTGGGAGTATCCTATTCTACACACGCATGATGAATGGATACATCATGCCGTTGTATTTTATAACAAAGCGGAAAATAGTGGAATTCGTATTTGGAGTGTCCCTGCAGAAGACTTTTTCTACGGAATGGGATTTTTCTGGTTAGGCATCATGGCCTACCACCAAAACGACAGGGCTCAATAACCTCCGTAAAGCGTAGTAATGACCATACCAAAGGATGGCCGAGAGCCCTGGGGTCATTCTTATGTTCGCAAAAATAACCATGGGTGTATTACCTTTGTTGAAATCCACAGTCTGTAATGGCAAAGCAACAAATAAGACAAAGAATCCAACTACACCTGGCTGTATATTTCATTCTCAATTTCTTTTAAAAATGGAAAACAAAGACTATCTTATTCAAAAAAAATCGACTTGGAAACAAATGTTGATTTTTTTTCCCTTCATCATTACCGAAAAAAAATGAAAGGAATTCAATGGTTCCAAATACTTCTTCTTCCATTTATTACCCTTCTCATTCCTGTCCATCATTGCGCACAAATCATATACACCGATATTCCCGATGCTACTCCCAATGCCTCTTACCCATTGGATCTGAACAATGATGGTTCCGTGGATTTTATTATTCAATTTGGCGCTCTGGATAAAATACAATGCTACCCACAAGATTTTAATTCCTATGCTGGCGCGATAGTGGGTAGCAACCACCTCCCCTACGCTATGGGCAGCAATTCCAATATCTGCGACAGCTTATCAGAATGGTACGGCACTGATTCACCGGGCATCATGGCATGGAATGACACGTTGGGAAATTGGGTAAATGCCACTGAGCGTTTTCTTGCCTTACGACTCAACGTGAATGATCAACATTATTTCGGATGGGCACGATTGAGTGTGATGGCTGGATCTACTTCTTTCACCGTCCTCGATTATGCTTTTGAGAGCACCCCGCAACAATGCCTGATCGCTGGATCAACTTCATCCATTGATTTAGAAACGAAACAAACCCTAAATATTTCGGTTTTTCCCAATCCCTTTTCAAGTATCATTACTATGACCACCTCCAAAGATCTTCAGAACGCAATAGTGGTTCTGATCAATGCTTTGGGAAAAACCATGCTGTGTGAGACCTCCCTTTATGGAAGCTCATTTACAATTTGTGCGAACAATCTTCCGGCTGGCATTTATTTCATTAATCTTTTTCAAGATAACAATCACTTGTTTCAAGAAAAAATAGTCATAACGCATTAATTCAATTAAAGCCTTATATTCCATTCAACACAACCGAATTTTTCTTATACTTACAAAAATAAATTACCTATGAAAAATAAATTAAACTTGCTTTTAATTGCCGCTTTGACGACCTGCGCTTTTGCTTTTGTCCCTTATTCAGAAAATACTAATCCCTCTTCCCAAGACGACATTTGGTACCTATGCACCAATTGCTGTCGCACTAAAAGAGCATCTAATGCACCGTGGGAGAATGGTTGCCGCGAATCATCGAGCGGCATGCACAATTATCAATTCTGTGGACACGCAGGTGATTTCAATTATACCTGTCGTAATTGCGATGCAGAGGTTTATCTAACTTCCAGCCAAAGCCCAAGCGCTTCCAAATGCTGTGCAACTGGCGGTACTCATTCTTGGTATCATCGTTCACACTAAATGAGTTCAGCATGGAATTATGATCGATTCGCTCATCATTCCAACTTCACCTTTACCACCACCTCATTTCTCCTATTCACCAATTGATAGGGCGGATTGTATCCAAGATAAGAGAAGGGACCTTCAAAAGCAATTTGATGCGCATTTAATACGGCTTTGAGCTCCTCGATGTGCTGTTGAATCTTTTCATCACTCGCCCAACCACCAAAAGCAATGGCCGCTAGAATGGTGGAATCTTTTTGCTCCTGAAATACCCTTTGATCATTGGGCTTGGGCAAATCACTGACCTCCTTGTCACTGGGAACCATGAATGACATTTTCATACTATCTCCCATCTCCATCACAACGGGAGAAGTCATGGCAATTTTCTCTCCTCTATCATTGCCACCAAAAATGTATCCGGCCAAAATTCTAAATCCGCCATTGGCCGTTTCTTCATATTTAGAAGTGGACATCTTCACACTGGAAAATAGCGCCGAGGCATAGGAACGAATTTCCACATTGTCCACTTTCTTAATTACCTTATAACGATATTGCTCGATATCACTGGAACTTTTGGAGGTGTAGGCTTGAATCATGATAAAGGCAAATAAGAAAACGGAAATAACGATTAGCAATATTTTCATATCCCTTAAACCAATTACTTGAAAAGAAGTTCACTTTTTTGTCGTGTATCCCTATTATCTTCACTTCCAATTTAAATGACATGGCCATTTTTGATCAACACTTTGAAAACTGAGATTTCACAACAACACCCTTGCCCTCCAAAGACTTTGAGGACTGCACTTTTTCTTTTTGCAATTTCTCAGAAGTTCAATTGATCAATGTAAAATTTTCCAATTGCACATTCACCGATTGCAATTTGAGTTTATGCAATATCAATGGAGCCGCCTTTAGAAAAGTGAAATTTGAGAATTGTAAAATGCTCGGACTTCATTTCGAAAATGCCAACACTTTGGGGCTGCAGATGCGCTTTTTTCATTGCAACCTCACCCATGCCTCTTTCTTTCAAACAGTGCTCAAGAAAAATACTTTCCAAGCATGCAAATTGTGTGAAGTAGATTTTACAGAAAGTGATTTTACCCAATCACAATTTCACGAATGCGATTTCGCTGGTGCGATTTTTTACAACACGAATTTGGAGCAAGTGGACTTCAGGACATCGGTTCGATTTTCTATTCATCCCGAAAAAAACAAAATCAAAAAGGCGCAATTTTCTCAATCCGAAATTCACGGTCTGTTAGATCAATTTGGAATTTTGATTGAGTAATCAAATCATTCCGATGTAAGTTACTAAGCATTGAAGAGTTTGAGCAATTTTTATTCCTACTCCCTCACAGCTCCGCCGCTTCCGCTATCAATTCGGCAATGTCTTTTACCGCAATGACATGCGACTGATCTGCTAATTTTACTCCATCTGTCATCATGGTATTGCAAAACGGACATCCCGTGGCAATGACCGCCGGTTGAATCGCTAACGCATCTTCTGTGCGTTCCACATTGACTTCCTTATTGCCTTTCTCAGCTTCTTTGAACATTTGTGCACCGCCTGCTCCACAGCATAATCCGTTGGTCTTGCACCTTTTCATTTCTACCAACTCCGCATCTAATTTCTGAATCAACGTCCTTGGTGCTTCGTATTCTCCATTGCCTCTTCCTAAATAGCAGGGGTCATGAAAAGTGATGCGCTTGCCTTTGAATTCGCCACCCTCCACACTTAGCTTGCCTTGCGCAATCAAATCCTGAATCAATTGGGTGTGATGCAACACCTCATAATTTCCTCCCAATGCGGGATATTCGTTTTTCAACGTGTTGAAACAATGCGGACAACCGGTGACGATTTTCTTCACTTCATAAGCATTCATCACCTCAATATTCTGCATGGCCATCATTTGAAACAAGAACTCGTTTCCTGCGCGCTTGGCGGGATCTCCCGTGCAGCTTTCTTCTGAACCTAATATGGCAAAACTGACATTGGCCTTATGCAATATTTTGGCAATGGCCTTGGTGATTTTTTTGGCTCGGTCATCAAAGCTACCGGCACAACCCACCCAAAACAACACTTCTGGAGTTTCTCCTGCGGCCATACAATCGGCCATTGTTCTTACTTGAAATTCTGCCATAACTTTATTCTTGTGTCCAATTACCACGATCTGCTTGAGCAAACGCCCAAGGTGCCCCATTGTTCTCAATATTGGTCAACATGGTAGTTATACTTTCAGGCGATTGCGATTCTTCCATCATCAAATATCTTCTCAAATCGATGATGATATCCAGGGGATTGATATTGACTGGGCAAGCTTCTGTGCATGCATTGCATGACGTACAAGCCCATAGTTCTTCAAACGTAATGTAATCTCCCAACAGCGATTTTTGACTGTACTCCAATCCCGCATCTTTGCACTTCCCTACTTCCTCCATTCGATCACGAGTGTCCATCATGATTTTTCTGGGAGACAATAATTTTCCCGTTTGATTGGCCGGACATACCGATGTACATCTTCCACACTCCGTGCAGCTGTAAGCATTCATCAATTGCACCCAAGTCAGATCTTCTACATCCTTTGCTCCAAACTTTTTAGGTGCCATTGGATCCTCTGTTACTTGCGCCGATGGATCCAACATGAGTTTAACCTCATTGGTAACGTTGGACATGTTGGATAGTTGACCCGCGGGATTCAATTTGCTGAAGTAAGTGTTGGGAAATGCCAACAGAATATGCAAGTGTTTGGAATAACTCAAGTAAACGATAAAAGCAATGATCCCTATAATATGAAACCACCAACAAAAACGTTCGATGGCCACCAAGGCATTGTCACTAAACCCTTGTAAAAAAGGAACCACCCATTGTGAAATAGGCAAATTTCCCAAGTTCACATAATGCTCAACCCCATGCGCTGCCAAGATGCTTTCTGCTGCATTCATTTTGAGGAAGGCCGACATCAAAGCGATTTCTGTGATCAAAATAATATTCGCATCGGACTTGGGCCATTGCGTCATTTCACGCCAATGAAAACGGGCTACCTTCATCACATTTCTTCTGATTAAAAACACCACACAGCCAATGATCACCAAAAAAGCCAAGACTTCAAATGCACCGATTAAAAATGTGTAGATTCCGCCGATACCATGGAACAAACGATGTTGTCCTAAAATACCATCCAGCATGATCTCTACTACCTCAATGTTGATAATGACAAAACCCACATACAGGAACAAGTGAAAGATCGCCGCAATGGGACGGGTAAACATTTTTCCTTGTCCCAAAGCAACACGCAACATCGTGTTCCAACGATCCGACGAGTTGCCTTCTATGGCAACATCGCGTCCCATTAAAATATTTCTTTTTACAAATAAAAAACGTTTGTATGCCAAAAAACCGCCCACGCCTAACAAGGCAATGAATATTAACTGTTGTATCATGGCTTCTTCTCTTCGATTTTTAACTTATTGATTTCTGATCGAATTTGCTCTAATTCCTTATCAGAAAATCCATCTGTATCCTTTCTTCCCACTATTGAGAAATGCACGTATTTTTTTGGATTTTTATTGATGTCATCAATGAGCAAATTCAAACTCTTACTGGCCTCCACCAATTGGGTATGCAAGGCGTCTGACTGTGTGAGTTTGCCTAAAGAACCCTTTCCTTGATTGACATCATCCACTAATTGCTGCAATCCAACAACGGCCTTGTTCACCTTCACAATAGTGGCTCCAATATTGGCTTTCTTGAGCGAATCTGAGATGGATTCAAAATTCCCAATGACGGTGGTTAACTTTTGGTTATTGGCCTTCAGGTTTTCTGAAATGCTCTGCGCATTGGACAATACCTCCACCATCTTGGGACCGCCTTCATTCATAACAGCACTGAAATTACCTGTTGAAGCCTGAAGATTGAGCAAGGTTTGCTGGATGTTGGAAAATAACTCCGGAATTTCCTTGGTTCTGGGATCCTGCAATGCCTTGTTTAATTTCAACATCATGCTGTCCAAAGTGGAAAAGAGCTCCGAGGTCTTGGCTTTGAGCGGCTCGATCTCTTGTTTAATGGATTCCGTCAATCCTAGAGCCAGACTTCCCTTCAAAGTGTCTTTGTGCATCGCTATCGCGCTGGAATCACCCAAAATCAAACGAACCGCTTTACCACCGAATAAATCGGAATCATAGATTTGAAATTCGGAATCTTTGGGAATGTTTACGTGCTGATCATTGATGTTGAGTACAATGATGATCTTGGTTTGATCTTCTTCAAAAATATGCACATCCTTGACCTGTCCAATTTTATATCCATTTAAAACGATGGGACTGGAAGGATCAATGCCGGCGACATTTTCATACAAAGAATAAAATCGACGACTCGAAGAAAAAAGATTGATCCCCTTTAAATAATTCACTCCAAAAAAACCCACTGCAATGACCAATATCACCAGGGCGCCTAACCAGAATTCACGAGAAATCTTCATTCTATTTTTTCTTTTTCAGCGCCTCTTTTAAGTCAATTCTTTCTCCATCTTCCAATGCAACAATGAAAGCATCTGTAAATCCCCATTGCTGCATACATTTCATGTTTTGTTTGGCCTCTTCAAAACTTTGGGTGTTGCCCACGGTATATCTGAATTGACCGCCGTAAATATAGCTATCAAATTTCTTCAAACCTTTCAACTCCGGTTGGTTTCTTTTCAACTCTTTATTAGCAGAATACACTTGTACTTTGAACCAAATTCCTTTCTTGTCCCCGTCGCGCCAAATCACTTGATTTTCTATATCCTCCTTGATCAAGCCGGTGATCACATTGGACTGGGTAGACTCCACAGTCGACTGCGAAGGTTGCACACTTTTGGTTTGTGTATCCTCGAGGTTCTCCAACTGTTCAGTTCTATCTTCTTGCTGAATTGTGGGATTATCCGAACTAGACTTTCTACTTTTTTTGTACTCCGCAAAAGCATCAAAAATGGACTTGGCCAGAGCATTTTTTCCTTCTGCACTTTGCAAATAATCCTCCTCCTGCGCGTTGGTCAAGAATCCCAATTCAATCAATATACTCGGCATATTGGTAAAAGAAATAACATAGTAGCCCGCTTGCTTGACCCCGCGATCCTTTCTGCCTAAACGAGCTCTGAATAAATCCTGAACATTTTTGGCCAGATCTGCGCTGTGCTCCAAGAAAACATTCTCTCGCAATGACAAGGCGATGTAGGTATCCGGATTATTGGGATCAAATCCGTCATAATCCGCACCCTTGTTCTCTTCCAAAAAGATAGAGGCATTTTCCCGCATGGCTGTCGCTAAACTCTCCTCGCTCTTGTGCAGACCCATCACAAAACTCTCCGAGCCATAGGCACTTGCGTTGGCATTGGCATTACAATGCACAGAAATAAAAACATCCGCTTTGCCTTTGTTAGCTATGGAAACCCTATCCTTGAGTGTCGGAAAAGTATCTCCACTCCTTGTGTAAATCACTTGAACATCTGGAAATTTCTCTTGGATCATCTTGCCCACTTTTAGCACCACATCCAAGGTAACATCCTTTTCCGTTTTCTTTAGCCGGCCCGTTCCCAAATTACCAGGATCTTTCCCTCCATGTCCTGCATCCAACACTACAACAAATTGCGGAGTAGGCCGTTCTTGTTCCGCAAATGAATAAAAAAGAACGTTCACTCCAATGAGCATCCAAAGGCCTAGCCAACGCTGACGAATATGAAATCTTTTCCAATTATTCATGGGTTCGTCCTATTTTTGAACTTTCAAACGGCATTGCTACAAAAATATTTTTGGTTGAGGGTTAAGCGTCATCGGTTTTGTCCAATTTTCATTGTTGGGTTGTTGATAATCTGCCCCATTTTGCTGCATGCTCAGACGGATTCCGTGGGCGTCCAAAATGACACTACCCAACTGGCTGGATTTGATTTTCCCGTGCATTACTACGGTGAGGACAGTACCGTATTTGACTTAGAAAATGAAATGATTTACTTATATGGTGTGGGATCTTTTGTATCCTACAATGGCATGGAGCTCAAGGCCGCCCGTATTCGATTTTCTTTCAATACCAAATTGGTATTTGCTTCAGGGCAAAAAGACTCGACTCAACAATGGGTGGGCAAGCCCATCTTCAAGGATGCCGAGAATGAATTTGCCACTGACTCTCTGCTGTATAATTTTGACACAAAAAAAGGAATTTCCTACGGCGCCAGAACTCAAGAAGGGGAAGCCTATCTGATTGCCGGCGCTTCTAAAAGACAGGCCGATGAGAGCATCAGCGTGCGAAACGGGATGCTGACTACTTGCGACAAAGAAAATCCGCATTACCACTTTAAATTGACCAAAGCGGTGGTGATTCCGAATGATAAAGTGGTAACCGGTCCCTTTTACATGAAGGTGGGAAAAGTACCCACACCATTGGCTTTGCCTTTTGGATTTTTCCCCAATAAAAGAGAAAGCACATCTGGGATTTTATTGCCCGGCTATGGAAATGGCGGTGAGCGAGGATTTTTTATTCAGAATTTAGGATACTACTTGCCCTTACCACCCCACCTCGATACCCGCATCTTATTTGACTTTTATACCAGAGGATCGTGGAGCGTAAGGAATATCACCAACTATAAAAAAAGGTACAAGTACAGTGGAAGTTTCAATATCAGCCGAACGGTGAATAAACTCGGATTGGTGGAGCTCCCCAGCTATTTTGTGCAAAAAACCTTTAATGTAAGATGGACGCACCAACAAGATGTGAAAGCGCGTCCCGATCAGCAATTCTCAGCCAATGTCAATTTGGGATCTAGTCAAAACTTCAGAAACAACCTCAACGCCTCTCAACAAGATTATCTGTCTGGAACTTTCAATTCCTCTGTGCAATGGACCAAGAGTTTTCCCGGCAAGCCTTTTAACCTAGCCGTTTCTGCCAATCATACGCAAAATACACAAACACAAGTGATGCAACTCACACTACCGTCCGTAGCGTTGAACGTGCAGCGCATCAACGCATTGAAGAAAATCTTTCCCAAAGCTCCCATTGGGATTTCAGGAAACATCAATGCGGAGAGTTTATACTCGGGGCCTGAATCCGCATTTACAGCGAGCAATGCGGGGAATTTGTTCCGCGGAGCATCGCACGGATTTAGATACAACGCCAATGCCTCTACTTCCTGGAAATTGGGCCCCATTGCCACCATCAACCCCAGTGCGAGCTACAGCTTGTTTCAATCTTTTAGAACGGTAGAGGCTCTTCCAGATCCTGAAACTCAAATTGCACAACTCGATACCATTCCTAAAATTTCTTTGGGTCAAAATTGGAATGCTTCGCTCTCGCTCAACTCGAGATTATATGGCACATGGGTAATGAAAAATCCCAGCAAGCTCAAAGCCATTCGCCATGTGATTTTACCCACCATGGGGGTTTCTTATGTTCCCAATCAATCTTACATTCGGAATGGTCCTTATGGTGCCGATGGTAGTTTCATTTCCTATTCTCCGTTCCAAGCAGCGCGCTACGCGCCTTCCTCCACCAAAGAAGCCGCCAACATTAATTTTGGGATCAACCAAAATTTGGAGGCCAAAGTAAGAAATGAAGAGGGGGGTAAAATCAGCTACAAAAAAGTAAAACTGCTCGAAGGATTCAGGACTTCTACGGCTTACAACACCTTGGCCGACTCGCTCAATTGGAGCAATCTTCAAGTGAGTGCCTTTACCACCATTGGTCAGAACATCACTTTGAACTACAACAGCACGCACAGTTTTTATGATCGAGATTCTTTGGGGAAAGAGGTCAATCAAATGCTTTGGAAAACCCAAAAGCGACTCACCCGAATGGAAGGAGGCAATCTGGCCATTGGTTTGAATTTTAGAGGAAAGGGGAAATCAGGAAATCAGGATACCGGAAATGTCTTGCAGAACAACCGACAAAATGTGAGTCTTTCCAACAACGGTCAAAACATCGATTACTCCATTCCCTGGAATTTGCGCGTCAACTACAACTTGCGACTCACTAAAACTTGGGATGCACAACAACAAAAAGACACGCTGGGATTTGTGCAAGGGGTCACCTTTGTGGGGGATGTGACGTTGTTTAAAAAATGGGCCATCAGTGTGAACAGTGGATATGATTTTAAGATGAAAGAATTTACCCCCTCCATTGTGGGATTGCATTGGGATTTGCATTGTTGGGAGTTTTCGTTTAACATGGTTCCTTTTGGAGAGCGCAAGAGTTACTTTGCGCAATTGAACGTCAAAGCCTCCATTTTGGAAGATCTGAAAATTCAGCGAAGAGGAAGTTTGGGACAAGACCGGAATTATTGGGATTGATCTTGTTGAGCATAATCCACCCCTGGCCGCAAAAAACCGAGCGCCAGCGATAGGAGCGGCATCCTTGGGCGGAGTGGGTAAACGCAGTATCCACTCCGCCCAAGATACAGCGGATAGCGCGGTGCCACGAAAGCGCAGCGATCGTGGCAGGCGCCTACCCAAGTTTAAGATGGGATTGCCAATGGCTTTCGAATAAGCCACAATCCAAGGAAAGTAAAGGCCCCGTTGAGCATGAGCAACTCATACCCAAATTGATATCCTCCCCACCATTGCGCACTCGATTTGTCCAATATCCAACATGCGATTGGCGCGCTCAAAAGTATCCAAACCAAGTATCGCGTTTTTACTTGATAGGAGGTGACAATACCAAAGGCAAACAATCCCAACAGCGGGCCATACGTATATCCCGCGATTTTGAAAATGAGATCCACGATGTTCTTGTCATTCACCCACTTGAAGAAAAAGACCAAGGCAATGAAGACCAAAGCAAAACCCAAATGCACTTTTTTGCGCAGTGCAATTTGCGACTGCTCATCGGGATTCTCTTTTCGCTGAAAACCCAAAATATCAATGCAGAAAGAAGCCGTTAGCGCGGTAATGGCGCCATCCACAGAGGGAAACAAAGCAGAGATCAATCCGATAATGAAAATAATAAAAATCACCGGCGACAAATGTTGTTGGACAATGGAGGGAAACAAATCATCCGGTGCGTATTGCCAACCATTCTTCGCGGCGTAAAGGAATAAGATTCCGCCCAACAATAGGAAAAGCGCGTTCACGAGGAGCAAGACAAAACTAAAGCTGATCATGTTCTTTTGAGCGTCCTTGAGTGATTTTACACTGATGTTTTTTTGCATCATCTCTTGATCCAAGCCGGTCATGGTAATGGTGATGAACGCACCGCCGATGATGTGTTTGATAAAATAATCCTTTCTTAAATAATCCGTTCCCCAAATTTGAAACATCCCCTTTTGGTCCATCTCTGAAAAAAGAGATGACCAACTCATGTCCATTGCTGATTGAATGGAAAAAATACAAACCACTAAGGCGAGCAACATGAATAGTGTTTGCAACGTGTCTGTCCAAACGATGGTCTTCACCCCTCCTTTCAGTGTATAAGCCACAATCATGAACATGATGATGAGTGATGTTGCCCAGAAGGGAATTTGCAATTCATCAAACACAAACAGTTGAAGTACGTTGATGACCAAATACAACCTCACCGTGGCACCGATAGTACGCGACAAAATAAAATAGCCAGCCCCCCATTGATAAGCAGAAAAACCCAAACGATACTCTAGATACCGATAGATAGAAGTGAGATTGAGTTTATAATACAACGGCAACAAGACAAAGGCCACCACAAAATATCCGATAAAAAAACCGAGTACCATTTGATAGTAATGCCAACCACCGAGGCCTACGGTACCCGGTACTGAGACAAAGGTGACTCCTGACAAAGAAGTACCGATCATACCAAAGGCCACTACGTACCACGGCGCGCTTTGATTGGCTCTAAAGAAACTTTGATTGTTCGCATTTTTTGCGGTGTAGAGAGAAATCCCCAACAAGGTAAAAAAATACAACACCAAGATCAACGCCATCCAAACTGCCATCTGCTATGTTTTTAAAGTATATACTAACAAAGACTGCCAACCCTTCCATTCCCGATAATTGCTGACACTCTCGTTGTGCCAAAGTACAATCCAATCTCCGTTGGTGGATTTCACTATTTCACTCAATTCCTTGACAATGGCTTTCGCTTCGGATGGTGTTTTCTTCAGGTACTTTTTGAAGGTCACCTCCATGTAAGCAAAAGGAACCAACTGTAAATCGGTCCATTGCTCATGGTTCCAATCATACCAATCAAAAGTTCTGCTGGTGCCTGCTCTGAATCCTACTTCCTCCGCAAAACCCATGGTGTAATCTTGTTTCACTCCCGTTTCTAATAATCGGTGATAGGTTTGCGGCATCTGCATTTTCAAGTAGTGCATTCTAGTGGCTCGGCATTGGTGGCGGGTGATTTTCTGAATTCTGGACCACTCCGTTTTCCATTTCTCAATATCCCCATGCGATGCAAAACCAGGATGCCAAGCCACATTGCTCTTTTCCGCCAATTGCTGCGACCACTCCCGAAATGCTCCCGCGCTATAGGGCAGGCCTTTGTCATACTCCCCGAAATCCGCCACCAACATGAAGTACATCAAGTCCCAACCATTTTCTTGTGTGTTTTGAAACAGCCAATCATAGGTATTATAGGGATCGGGCATTCCTAAGAAGAGCACTTTAAAGCGATCGATAAAATGGATACGATCTCTTCTTACTACATCTTTGGCAAATCCGCCGAGTGTTCGATACCATCCTTTTTTGATAAAAGCAAATGCCGAATCGATATCGATGGTCAGCATTTTCTTGGGAACAAAGGGATCTTGAATATTCAAAAGCGTCAAAAACTCCTTTCTCCAACCATCAGCATAAGGAATTTTTACTCCTTGCCAATGTTGTTGTATAGTACAACTGGCTTTGAAACGCCCTAAGGCATCGCTGGTGTCAGGCAAGTACTCATCCAACCTTGCATAGAGATAAAACAACACCGGCAAAAAATCAAAATCTGGCAACGATGCACTCACTGAAAGTTCCTTGATGCTTGACCTCCATTGAAGAATGTCTTTGAAATCAGGGTCCCAAAAATGCGCTTCGCTCAAAGGAATGGTGAAATCAGCCTGATCATAACCACCACCGTGATCAATGGTCTTTCCTTGGAAAGAAGAGCATTCCTCTAGGGAAAGAAAAGTAATGGGCAGTGGCGCCAACCACTGCGTCCAAGTGTAGCGATATCGTTCAGTTTGAATAGGTGAGACAATTCCAATCATTGTAAAAACTCAACGATTACTTGGGCGATTTCCTCACTTGCGTTTCCACTGCCATACAAGAGCGGCCAATGGGTCATTTTATTTTGCATGCAGTAATCAAACTTCTCCTTGATTTTTTCGGCATTGGCGCCTACCAAAAATGCATTACCGGTAGCAATGATCTCTTTCCATTCTGTGGTATCTCTTAAAATGAGACAAGGCTTTTGAGCAAAATAAGCTTCCTTTTGCACCCCGCCAGAATCGGTTACGATCATGGTAGCCATTTGCTCCATTTGCAACATGGCCACATAACCCAATGGCTCAATGAGATGGACATGACTTGCATCTTGCAGTAGATTTTGAATATCCTTGTTGGTCTCCATGTTCTTTTTCAATCGAGGATGCACAGGCAATACCCATTGCAATTGATGTTGATGAGTGAGTTGAACGAGGGTTTCCATCAAGGTAAAAAGCACTTTTGCATCGTCCGTATTGTGATCGCGGTGAATCGTTGTAAGGACAAAAGATTGATCTTTCCATTTTTGAACAGACGGATGCAGCTGATCTAGCTTTGCATAGTGCATGGCATTGTCATACATAACGTCACCACATTGAAATACTCCTGGATGGGCCGCATGATAGGGTCCTGGTTGCGCCTTCATTCCTTCTGTCTCCAAGTTTTCTACCCCCTGTAAAGTAGGGCTGAACAATAAGGTAGAAAGATGATCTGTAACAATTCGGTTGATCTCCTCCGGCATCGAGCGTAAGTAACTTCGTAGCCCCGCCTCCACGTGGATCACGGGGATATTGCACTTAGCCGCCACCAAAGCACCGGCCATGGTGGTATTGGTATCACCATAAACCAATACGGCATCTGGGATTTCGGCCAATAAGTATTGCTCCAGCTCAATCATCATCTTTCCTGTCTGGACACCATGACTTCCTGAACCCACTGAAAAGTGAGCATGTGGGGGAGCAATGTCCATTTCTCTGAAAAATACCTCCGACATCGCATCGTCATAATGTTGTCCCGTATGTACAATTTGCTCTATGATTTGCTGAGCGTAATCTCTTCTGAACACTCTATTGAGCGCTGCGGCTTTGATAAACTGGGGGCGCGCTCCCACAATGGTTACTATCTTTTTCATTACAAAAGTCCTTCGTCTGCGAAGCTAAAATACACATTCCCACTGATGATTAAATGATCTACTACAGACAATTCCAATTCGACGCCCACCGACTGAAGTTTACGAGTGATTCTTTTATCGTCTTCACTTGGTTTTAAATTACCGCTGGGATGATTGTGAGCCAAGACAACAGAGTTGGAGTGATGTTGCAGGGCCACTGTGAAAATTCTCTTGGGATCCACGCTGGTATAGGCCAAACCACCTTCACTTATTTTTTTTACCGCAATGACATTATTGCCACGGTTCAATAACAACACCCAGAATTCCTCATGCCTTAAATCACCCAAGTGAGGAAGCAAAAATTCAAACGCGTCTTTGGAACATTCTACTCTCTTCAAATTTAAGGCACTCTCCAATCGCCTCCTGCGTCCCAATTCAAAACAGGCCATCAAAGTAGCGGCTTTTCCTTCTCCAATGCCTTTTATTTGCAGCCACTCGCCGATTTCCATCTTCGAAATCTGATGCAATTTTGGTCCGTATGCGCTTAATATCTCTCTTGCCAATTCAATGGCCGATTTCTCCTCATAGCCGGAACCAATCATGATGGCCAGCAATTCTACCTCGGTAAGAGCCGCAGCGCCTTTATCGAGTAATTTCTCTCTCGGGCGATCTTCGTGCTCGAGGAATTTGATTTTCACCGAATTTTTCATCGGTGCAAAATAAAAATGCCCGAACCGGAGGTTCAGGCATTTTATGCATATAAGTTATATGTAAATTATTTGAGTCCGTTGATGTACAAGGCCAAACTGCTTTTGAGGTTGGAAGCCTTGTTAGCGTGGATTACATTGGTTTTTGCCAACTTGTCCAACATAGCAGATACCTTGGGCATCAAACCTTCTGCTTCTTTCTTAGAAGTCAAAGATCTCAACTTGCGGACTGCATTTCTAGTAGTCTTATGAAAATAACGGTTGCGCACACGCTTTGCGTCGTTAGAACGAATTCTCTTGATGGATGATTTATGATTAGCCATTTCCTTTAAAAATTGGTTGGCAAATATACAATAAATTCTTTAATAAACAAATCTTTATTGAAAACAATCAAGGCACCAATTGGAAAGCGAAAAGTTCTTTCTGCAAATCCAAAGGTTTGGCTACGCAAGCGGCAAAAGGACGCAGCGGATTTTCCGAACGCCATTGTTGGGCTTTAAACTGCATTCTGGCCAAATCACAGAGGGGCTCCCGAGCTTCATTGAACACCTCAATGGCTACTTGAATGGCCAATTGCCCCAATTTCTCCTCGACAATGACCATACCTTGCTGACGATCCGTTTTAAACAGATTCATTTGAATGTCCTTCAGAGTGGACATCATTTTCCCTAAATTTTCCCAATGACCATGCTCTGACATGCTGGCCATGATCTCCACAATGGGACTGATGCTTCGTTCATCCAGCTCGCCCTTGTAAATCATGTGCACCGCCTCCTGCTCCATTTCCTTCTCGATTTGCTGTGTAAAGGAGATGCGATGTAACGATTCATGTTCTGCCTTGAATCCAATGGTTACCTGTTGATGAAAACACATTCTGCCATCACGCTTATCCTCCATTTCGAAATCCATCCTATTGCCGGACTTCCTTGAAATCTCGATCAAACCCAAACCGGCACCACCATTGGGGCCAAAAGTGTCCCGTTGAATGATTTCCTTGTATTTTTCCTTTTTCTCATCCTCTGACCATTCATTGATAGAATCCAGTAACTGCGCCAAGGGGGCAGCTGATGACCTGGCAATTTCATTGATGGTGTTAATCGTGAGGTATTGATCATTGGCAAAAAATCCAAAGTACCCTTGCTTGGAGTTGGGGTTCTGACTTACCCCGTGCCTCAGAATATTTTGAAAGCACTCTACCATGATAAAGGGAGCTCTTTTTTTGAGAGCTAAACGCTCCTCACCACCCTTTTTCACTTGCTCTCCAAGCTCTAGGATCGCGGAGGTAAAATGTTCCAACATCTCACCGCGATAGGCGAAAAAAGAGGTGCCCGCAGCAAACTGTTCATATAAATGAAACAGCTTGACGAGGTTTTCCTCACCACGTGAACATCCTTTGGGCAGTTCTGACATCTCTTACAGTGGATGCGAACTTAACTAATTTTTATCAGATTCTGCTCCTTCATCATGAAAAAACCATAATTTTAAGAAAAAAACATAAGAATCCCCAAGTGTCTTAAATAAACTTGCTTTAAAATGTAAATGAGTAATATTGCCCAAATAACCGTCCAATAGTTTTATGAAGAAAAATTTTAACCACCCCATTCTCCTCGCGGGTATCATGTTGATTCAGGCATCTGGAAAGAGAATCCATAAAAAGGTGGTCAAGCAATAAAGACAATCCCCGTGGTTGTGCCTATTTTCGCAAGATGAAGAAAGGAGTAGCCATCTTAGGATCCACTGGGTCCATTGGAACACAAGCCCTTGAAGTGATTCAAGAACATCCTGAAATGTTTCAGGTAGAAGTGCTCACCGCCCAACGCAATGCTGCCCTTCTCATTGCGCAAGCCATCCAATTCAAGCCCAATGCCGTGGTGATTGCCGATGCGTCGCAATATGCTGAAGTAAAAGCAGCCTTGGATCCGCATGATATCAAAGTTTTTGCTGGAAGTGAGTCATTGGAACAAGTAGTAGAGCTGGACTCCATTGATATTGTGTTAACGGCCTTGGTGGGATTCTCCGGATTACGCCCCACCATCAAAGCCATTTTAGCAAAGAAACAAATTGCACTGGCCAACAAAGAGACCTTGGTGGTAGCGGGGGAATTGATTACCCAACTCGCCAAAGAAAACGGCGTGAATTTGTATCCTGTGGATTCCGAACACAGCGCTATTTTTCAGTGTTTGGCGGGGGAATGGCATAATCCCATAGAGAAGATTATCCTCACCGCCAGCGGAGGACCCTTTAGAGGAAAAGTAAAAGGAGAGTTGTCTCAAATTACAAAAGAACAAGCGCTCAAACATCCCAATTGGACGATGGGTGCGAAAATCACTATCGACTCGGCTACCTTGATGAACAAGGGACTTGAGGTCATTGAGGCCAAATGGCTTTTCCATCTTCAGCCCCAACAAATTGATGTGATTGTGCATCCACAATCCATTATACATAGTTTGGTGCAATTTGAAGATGGCAGCATGAAAGCCCAAATGGGATTGCCCGATATGAAACTACCCATCCAGTATGCACTGGGCTATCCCCAGAGGATACCCTCTTCATTCCCCAGATTCTCATTTGTACAATATCCCAACTTGACCTTCGAAGCGCCGGACAAAGACACCTTTCGTTGTCTCGACCTTGCCTATCAAGCCATGAACATTGGAGGCACAATGCCCTGTGTCTTGAACGCAGCCAATGAGATTGCCGTTTCCCTCTTTTTAAAAGATCAAATTTCCTTTTTAGGCATCGCGGACTTGGTAGAAAAAATGATGGAACACCATACCTTGATCCACCAACCCAGTTTAGAAGATTATATGGCTACCGATGCGCATGTGCGCCAAGCGGCATTGCAATCAATGGGTGCGTAATTCGATGCTTACACTTTTTACCTTTCCCGGTATGGGAGGGGCTATTTTGGTAAGTTTCAACCGTATTTGATCTACCTCAGGAAATCGGTTTTGCAATGCGTACAAAATACGATAGCCAACCGTCTCAATAAGCTTGGCTCTTATGGCCATTTCATCATGAACAATCTTACTCACTTCCACATAATCTACTGTCAGCGTCAAATCATCATACTGGGCTGCACTTTTGACATCGGTATGAAATACAGCATCTATGGAATACAGAGCGCCGATTTTGGCTTCTTCTTCCAGACAGCCATGATAGGCATAGACCTCAATATCATTTACGTAAATTACTCCCATCGTTTTTTTGGTTACAATAATGATCGGTTTCCGTCATTTTTCCAATGACCAAAATCAACCGAGTGTTTTTACTCCTTGATCAATCCTCTTCATCACCTCTTCTTTTCCAATCAATGCCGCGACATCCATGGAAGAAGGGCCTGTGAGCGTTCCGGTAAGCATGAGGCGAAACAAAGGCATCACCGCACCCATGCCCAATGATTTTTCTTGAAGAAAGCCCTTGAAAGCGGCGTCAATTCCATCATGAGAAAAATCTTCGACTTTCTCCAACACACTTTTCCACTCCATCATCAGTGAGGCAGATTCATTGATCTTCCACTTTTTAGCAACGGCCTCTTTGTCATATTCATGAGGTGCTTGAAACAAATAAGCCCCTTCCAACATATCCGACACAAACACCGCTCTCTCCATCATCAATTTACAAACGCCTTCTACGTAGGTGGGCTCCTTTTCCCAACCCTTTTCTTTCATCAGGGGTAGGAGCACGTTGGCCAATTCAGGAAGCGGAGTATTGCGCAAATATTGTTGGTTGAACCAACGGGTTTTATCAGGGTCGAATTTCGATCCACTCTTTCCGATACGCTCAATGGTAAAAGCGTCGATCATTTCTTGTTCTGTAAAAATTTCTTGGTTGTTACCTGGCGCCCAGCCCAACAGCAACAACATATTGATGAACGCTTTTGGGAAATAACCTTTTTCGCGATAACCACTCGAAATAGCTCCTGTTTCTGGGTCCTTCCACTCCAATGGGAATACAGGGAATCCCAAACGATCGCCATCCCGCTTGCTCAATTTGCCATTGCCATCTGGCTTAAGAATCAAAGGTAAATGCGCAAAAGCAGGAGCGTCCCATTCAAAAGCTTTGTACAACATTACATGCAATGGAGCACTGGGCAACCACTCTTCTCCTCTGATGACATGAGAGATGTTCATCGTCATATCATCTACCACATTGGCCAAATGGTAAGTGGGCATCCCATCGGATTTATACAGCACTTTATCATCTAACTCATTGGTAGAAAATACCACCCAACCACGAATCAAATCTTGAAAACGCACTTCCTCATTGCGGGGCATTTTAAAACGAATAACGTATGGATCACCCGCCGCGATTTTGGCTTTTACTTCATCTTCAGGCATGGTCAATGAATTTTTCATGGTCATGCGAGAGATGGAATTGTACTGCCAATTGGGCATTTTTGCCAACTCCGCTTGTTTGCGAATATTGTCCAGATCTTCTGCGGTATCAAAAGCATAATAGGCCCAGCCCTTGTCTACCAATTGCTCCGCATACGGCTTGTACATGGGCTTGCGCTCACTTTGACGGTAAGGCGCACAATCGCCTCCATAACCCACCCCTTCATTGGGCTCTATCCCGCACCATTTGAGGGCTTCTATGATGTACTCCTCAGCACCTGGAACATATCGGGTTTGATCCGTATCCTCGATACGGAGCAAAAAATCACCACCATGTTTTTTGGCAAACAAATAATTATACAAGGCGGTTCTAACACCTCCCATGTGCAACGGTCCGGTGGGACTGGGTGCAAATCTGACTCTTACTTTACGCATAAATTATGCTCGCAAAAATACACCAAAGCCCTAGTTGGCAAGGAGGCAAAGCCCATAAATTTCACTATGCAGTTTTATGTGAATAAGGTTTTGCTAATTGGTGCTTCAAATTTGAAAGAAAAATTTAGCACCATGAAAATGATCGACCCCCACATCCAAAGCATTTTACAAATGATTGAACACCGCAGCTTGCTTGCCATTCCCGAGCAAGAGATCATCCAAGAAATTCAAATGGCCTTTGAGTTTCACTTGATCAATTTCCACGAGTATGAGGCGTTATTGGTCAAGCTGCTCTCAAAGGAACCGAGTGCTTGAAACGGCGGATTGCAATCTAGCTGATATCGCCACCACTATCCGAATCACCCCATTTTATGCTTTGACCACTAACATTCAATTTTATCCCGAAAACATCATGAATACAAAATTGCTCGTGCACGACATTTCAGCCCTCATCGAAAAAAATCAGCAACACGTCATTAAAACGGCCAACAGCCGACTGACCATTCTCTTTTGGCAAGTAGGTAAACGCATCAACGATGAAATTTTACACAATCAGCGGGCGCAATATGGTAAACATATCATATCGCAAGTGGCAGAAGCGTTGTCGTTGAAATACGGCAGCAATTTCACTGAGAAAAATTTGAGAAGGATGATGCAATTTGCTGTCGAGTATCCTGATTTTCAGATTGTCATTCCACTGGCGCGACAATTAACTTGGTCACACTTTCTACTTCTTATTCCATTGAAATCTGCGGAGTCTAAATTACACTATGCTCAACACGCGATGGCCAATCAGTGGGGGAAAAGAGAATTGAAGAAACAAAGAGAAAGATTGGAAATCCATCGTATCCAAAAGTGATTCGTTACCAGTTGAGAAAAACATTTCATAAAAAAAATCAAGCGTTACACAATATAATTTTCAGGCCTTCATTCAAGAAGCTAACCCTCCCTTCTATGTTTAAAATACACAGGCTGCCTTCCGCTCGTATGCTGTTACAAATTTTACTGGCTTGTTTGCTGAGCAATGTTCTTTTTGTGATCTTGTCATCACTATCGCTATCCATCAATATGGCTGCTAACCCTTTTATCAGCGCTTTTATACATGTTGATCTCACACATGCCTTACTCAATTTTCTAATACTCGGTTTTGTGTTGGCCCAAGACATCAACCGTTCAATCGGTTTCAAAGATTTTTACATACACTCCTTCATTTTATCTTTACTCTACTTTCCTTTTGCTTGCGCCCATGTTTTACCCCCATGCGTCGGACTTTCTGGTGTGGCCTATTATCTGCTCACTCGTTATATGATGACCCGCCATCCCCTTTGGAAAGGAATAGCCGCCCTTTTATTCCTCGGAGAAATCATTCAAATTTCACCAAACTCAGATACCGCGCATTTGATGCATGCTTTTGGAATGATCATGGGATACCGCACTTGTTCCAATCTCCTACTCGCAAAAGAATCATGAATGCGATTCCGAGCCGATTAAAATTGAAGAGAAAAAAAATCTTAAAAAAAATTCACTTTTTTCTTGACTTTACACAATGAATCTATTATCATTACGTTCATGGTGAGCTTAACACATAGCAATAGCAAAAAATGGGCGATAACACCCATTTCCATTCACTAATTTTTTCTTTCAGTAAATTTCAATAACCGACCTGCAAAGGGTCATGTTAAAGGTGTATCCTATACATACAGGGAGAATGATGCCATACTCTTTGGGAAGATTATTGAAGTTAGTACAGTGAGACTAGAGATGAGAAAGCTATGAGAGGCTACCGTAAATAAACACAACTAAATAAATTATAACACCATCCATTATGAATCTAAGAAAAGCCATCCAGCGCAAGAAGCGCATTGCCGGTGTCCTTGCAGAGTCCTACTCCAAGATGCGCCGCTCCAACATCATGCCCGAGGGACGCCCTCCACTCATCAGTAGCCGAGAGCTGCTTGAGCGCATCAAGGAGAAGTCAGAGGAGATCATTCAACTCAAGGTCCAAATTCAGAAGGCCAACTTGCCGATCCTAGAGGACATCTATCGCCTGGCTGAACTCAAGAGCCTGGTGCATGAGATGCGCAACATCAATGTGTTGCATGAACGTCGCTATGACAACAGCCAAACCGTGGTGTACACGGTGTGTATCGATGAGATCGAGCAAGAAGAGATCATCGATGCACTAGAGAAGCAGATTGAGGAGATCCAAGACAGGATTGAGGCCTTCAACTTCCGAGTGCACATTGATACCGACCCGAGCTAAGGGGAGCCCATACGAGCATACGGCTCGCATGGCAGATTCAGCACATTTCAAATTAGCCACTATAATTTAAACCTCGACCATTGATGGAGAAAAAGATGGTGATGATGTGCTCCAATATCCAAGTTCCAATTTCCAGTATCCCGCTGTAACAACAGCCTTCCACCTTCCTTCATCCTGGACTATTGAAACGCTGCTGAATCTTCAAGGGGAAGAAAGTAAAATTTCTTCCCCTACCCTTTTCTCCCGACGCTCAAAAATGTTCATAAAATCCACATTTCAGTTTCACTTCGTAAATAGGTTACAAAGTGAACAAGTATTCTTGCCTCCTTATTGATAACATCATTTGATCACCATTGCACCGACATTTTATAAAGAAAAAAGAGTAACCCATTAATACAACCTTCTATGAGCAAACCGAATTTTAAAAAAATGCTTTCGCGCACCCGTTTGGAGGATTCGAATGAAGATGAATCCAGCAAAGCTCACTTCGAGCATCACATTCCCAAGAACCAGCAGCAATGGGCGCAGTTCTTCCTAGGGGTGTTGTCTGAAAAGATAGAACTGAAGATGAACTACAAAACCAAGTCAGTGCTCTTTCACGCTGCCCAACCCAAAAAATACCGCGAGGTATTGATGGATGACAATTGGTGCATGGAAGGCATTCACTTATTTCATGCCTATTCGTGGTATTTCAAAAATGCCAAGTTTCAAAAGTTCATCGACATCATGCGCACTGTGCTGCCGGATAATTTATTGATCAAAGGACTTCAGCAACTGCGCTTGAAGGAAAATTATGAAGCCAAAATTCTGATGCATTATATCCGCTGCTTTGCAGAAGGCAATGTCCCCATGTTCTTTAATGAAATTCCATTACAGCCCAATGAATGGTTGTCTATTGCTTCCCAACTTCAAGAGGGGCAACTGCAATTGACACAGCTCGAACTGTTGGACATTCAGCCAGATGATGACGGGCTCCCTTCCAATGTTTCTGTGCGTCCCAATTTCCATGCATTGGTCCTTTTCGGCAATGTACAAAAATTGAAAAAGGTCCAACAACTGCCCAAAAAAGCCACCTTCACAGTGGAATCTCCCATGCCCGCAGCGAAGTCTTATCATTGGGATGGCATTGCGGCACAATCTATCCATTGGACCACCGCATTGTGTGCTAAAAAGAAACACCTCAATACCAGTGTGAGCTTTTTGATTGATGGTCCTCCCGGCACTGGAAAGACGGCCTTTGCGCATTCATTGGCGCACGAGATCAAAGGAAAAATCATGCAAGTGAATTATGCCCAACTGCACTCCAAATGGGTGGGAGAAACGGAAAAAAACATTGAGCATGTTTTCCGACAATACATCGAGCTATCACAAAAACATACCGAGCCCATTATCCTGCTCTTAAATGAGGCGGACGGGATTTTTGCACCTCGCGTGGAAATCAAACAGAGCAATGACATTCACGCCAACAACGTACAGATACAGCTGTTGGAGTGGATGGAGAAATTCAATGGTATCTTGATTGCCACCACCAATAAAAAAGAGCATTTGGATGAGGCCTTTAATCGCCGATTCCTATTTAAAATCAAGCTCAGCGGCATTACCCAAGATCAGAGAGAGAAGATGGTGGCGCACTCCCCAATCCTGCGCTTTCTTTCTCCCGCGTTGAAGCAAGCGTTGCTCCAGCAGGAGTGGAATCCCGGGCAATGGACCAATGCGGAAAAGAAAATTGTCGCTTTGTGTGATTGCATCGAGATCACACCGGAATGGATTGAGGAGATTTTCAGAGAGGAGGGCATGCTCACCCCGGTGAAGAAACTCGGTTTTGCTCATTACGCTTCTTCTGATCGAATGTCTTCGAGGGCGGCAGAATCGTAGGTCCGACAACCTTGTCATCCGACGCTTGCCACTTGAATAAACCCAATTTTGCAAAAACAAAACACCATGAATATCATTAACATTAATTCCACCATGACGCTGACCCCCGCGCAGATCAGCTTCATTCAATCCATCCTGATCCACGGCGAAGACGACCCTTGGAGTGAGGATGATTTTATCCATCTTACGCAAGACATTCCTATCTTCTTGCTGGCCGCACACAGCATGCCCAACATTACTCCTGTTGGGCACAGTCGATATGATGAAAAACGCAACGCCATCACTACTGATCTTCCCAAATTTCCGCTGGATAGAAAACCTCCGATGGAATACCTCGGATTTTTTGATGCTGCCTATCCTTTGCTCGGTCATCCCAAACCCATCATTGCCTTGTGTCCTGAACGCATTGCGTCTTGCGTGCAGAATGATGATGAGCTGTTGATGCTTACCGCTGTGGTGTTGATACACGAGTTGGCCCATGCCAAGATTTGGACTGATGGTCTCAGCCATTATCAACCCGCAGAAGATACCTTCTCCCATTGGATGGAAGAATCCATGGCCAATGCCATGACTTTGCGCACCCTGCGACGTTATGACAGAAACCATGATCGATGGATGCGCAGCCAAGGCAGGAGACCTATGACCACTGCAGCCCCATTGGCCAATACCTTCATTCGCAGCATAGCAGAATTTGCTGAGAACTTCATGCGCATGCAGCCCGATCCTTATCGGCTCGGTGCAGAGCTGTCTAACCGCTTGGTGTCACGCTTCTGGTATCGATGGGCCAGAGACAAAGGACAGTTAGAAAATAAAACAGCGGAAAAAGAAAATTGGCTGAACTACGTCACCACCCATCTGGGTCATCTCGAAATGCAACATTTAGAGGAATTGTACAATGCGATTTTTAGCAGAGACAACGCCTTTGATATTTACCGCAGAAGAAGAGGACAATAATCATTTATAAAATTACCCCATCGATGAGTCAAACATTTCTTACTTCATTGATCGGCCGACGCAGAGGAGCATTTGCGCAATGGCTGAACCAACAAAACACCACCCCTCGCATTGCGTGGTATCCCTCGGCTGGTACTGATTTCAGGGCATTGATGTATTTGCATCCGAGTTACCAAGCCTACCATGCACCCTCCCAAGCGGAGCCCGCTTGTCCGGATCTTTTTTTATTTACCGATTACTTCCCATGGACTGATTCGCGCTTTCTGGACACGCCATTGATTTATTCTGATATGAACACCACCATGACCATCGAATACATGGAGGAACTGCCTTCTTTGGGATTGACCAGACATCCAGAATTGGTGATGATCACGGAACCCAATGTGGCCACCAACAAACTTTTGTATCTGCAGGTAAAGGTGGACAGCAGAATGCTGGGCAGTTGGACCTCACATGTGTTGTATGCTTTTGCAGAGAATGAGACATTTTATGCCCACAAGATGGCTCCAAAAGCAGCGGAGATTTCGCACATCGTGCACGTCCGTTACGGAGGCGGTTTAGGGGGAGGAGGGATGGCCAGCGGGATGTGGATCTTACATGTTTTGAAAAAACTAAAATGTGAAGTCTTGGTTTCCGATGGTCATTACTCGTGGCAAACGGGAGATCTTTTTGCATTGCAGCAGTTTAAAGAAATCCCTTATCAGCAGGAAGGTTTTCTCCAATCGATTCGAAAGGTGGACAGCTATTCTTGGTCAGGACATGGAGATGTGCATTGGAATTTGGTGGAGTATTGAGCGAAGGCCGGAAAATGGCTTGCTGACTGCTTCCATAAAAGTTAAACTTTATTAGAACGAAAATCAATTTAAATCAATAACAAAAACATGAACGAACAAACAGCGGCCGTCATTCGGCAAATCAGAGAACGCGGTGGAAACCAAACCGCAGAAATGCTCAATCGACTTTTAGAAGAAATCCAAAATGAGTTGGGCAGAGATTTTAATGTCAAAGATTTCTTTGATCATCTCCTTCACCGATATGGAGGATTTGAAGATCGTTATCGCATGCGAGAAGAGGAAGAGCACCCTACGGAAGTATGGAGAACCACTGATCAAGGCGAAATCATCAATGTAATTCCCTCGGCTCATACAACCTCCATTTGCGCTCCGTTTTGTCTCACCATTGCAGCGGAAGGATTCGCTCGAATGCTTCCCTTCCGTCACATTCACCGAAGAATGCGCCTGAACTTTTATCATTCGATGCTCAAGGTTTCGGCGTATTGGTTGGGATGTTTATCTGTGAACAAAGAGACTTTGATATTGACACCCAATTGGGATGCCACTGAATTTGAAAAGCACTATGAAAATTTGATCGCGAATTACGTTCAAGTGCATCACAAAAAAGTATTCATTGTAGAGGTGAGCAAATCGGGCTTTATCCAACGCTATCCATATTGATGGGTTGATATTGCCCCACACTTTTTTGAGATGGTTCGAGAACCCCGGCTGCAGAGGGCGGGGTTTATTTTTTGGAGACCGCCATTGATTCGATATTCGAATACGCGATGCACACAAATTAAAAAACTACAAAAGGGCATGATCGCACACTACATTGATGATTGTTTATTGAGTTTTTTTAAAAAGCTTACTTAGCTCCTTTAGCTTTACTTGTTTTGTTCCGCAAAATGGCAATATTTACAATTCTTTTGATAGGGTGGAATATCCGTACTGAGGAGACAGTTTTGAAGCTCATCTAATGTTGGCTCTACCCAACTATCATCGCCTTCATAGGGAATGACGTGCGTGTTAAAAAGCAATTGATTGTCAAAACCACTCCGCGAACTATCACCTGTGCAATAGACAAAATAAGCGGTGTTGGATACTACGAGACCATTCTTGCGCAACAGCCACTGATAAAACTCCGCTTGTCTGCGATAACCATCGGCCCAATCAGGCAATGATGTAACAGGCTCTGCTTTGGCGGTAGCCTTATAATCCACCACGTAATAGGTTTGCTTTTCATCCACCCACAAATCATCAATACCCCCGTAATATGTGCATTGATGCACCGTATGGTAATAAGCCACTCCACCGCGAAGGGAATCTCTCCATTTATTTATTTCTGGAAGATTAGCGGGCACCAAACATAAATCTGCTTGAAGGGGGTGTGAGGTTCCTTTTGCACGATGCTCGTCAAACTCCTTTTTTAGCAAGGTATCCACTGCATTGTTGAGGCTGAAAGGAAAGCCTGGAGGGTGCTTTACTTGTTTCTTTACCTCTAAATAAAAGCAGCGAGGGCAGGAAACAAATAAATCGACTTTAGATCGTGAAAATTTCATGACGGAAAATATAGAGTTAGACTTGGGCAACGCTACTCTTCTGAAATTATTTCATTCTGATGAACTACAACTCTTTTTACCAATTGAATCTTCGGGAAATGTATGGTATAACCTTCACAAAAAAGGCCATTTTCCCCTTCAATTACAGACCATCCAAATGTTCATATTATTGAACGCGCCTTTCATCCGTTAAAATGGGTTTTATCAATCAAAACAATAACTAAAGCGAAATATACAAAAAGAAAAGTTCATCAAAAAGCACCCGCGCCAGCGATAGGAGCGGCATCCTTGGGCGGGGCTGAGGGAACGCAGTGACCGTGAGCCCCGACCAAGATAGAGCGGATAGCGCGGTGGCTCCCGCATAGCGCAGCGGCGCGGGAGACAGGCGCCCTAATGTTGTGCCGTGTAAAACAGATATCCCATCAATGCGCCGTATCCACTGCTGATCCAAGGATTGGACGAAATCAAGCATCCGCCATGGTCACATCCCACCCACCGGTGATACAGGAATCCTAAAATACCGCCTATCAACACCCATCTTGCTTTTCTCCATTGTGCTGTACTCATGACTTTCCAGGTGTGCTCCATCGAAAAGGCCAATAAAGGGGACAAAAGCGAAGTCCTGCCGTGGCCAACAAAATCAGGCTGATCGAATAAAACAATAATTTCCCTTCTCCATCAGCAATAAATGTGAACGCTGCAATAACCGCTGAGAGCAGGACTCGAATAAACTGATCCCTTTTTCCTACATTTCTTTTCATTTCCTTTTTTTTTGCAAAATTATTGTCTACCCTCCTCTCCCATCGGTAACCTTCATCACTAAAATAAATATTATCTTTATGAAGTGAATCGACATCAATTTTTAAAAATAACAGGTCTATCATCGTTGTATTTTATGACAAAACCCATCCAAACATTACATCAATACCAACAAGAACTAAGTTCCTCGCCTACCATGCCGGTTTTGTTCTTGGGTCATGGAAGTCCGATGAACGCCATTGAAGAAAATATTTTTGTGCAGGGATTCAGAAAAACCGCAGCGCTGCTCCCCACTCCCCAGCTGATCCTATGTATATCAGCCCATTGGTATACCAAAGGCACTTTCATCACCGGACAATCACTACCTCCAACCATTCATGATTTCGGGGGATTTCCAGAATCGCTATACTCCATTGAATATCCAGCTCCCGGTGATCCGAAAATGGCGCAAACCGTTCAATCACTGCTCACTCCAACCTCTGCTCCGTTAGCTGACCATTGGGGATTTGATCACGGTTCATGGAGTGTCGTAAAACATCTATATCCAGAGGCCAACATTCCCATGATTCAAATGAGCATTGACCATCAACTCAGCCCCGATGCCCATTGGCAATTGGCCCAACAACTAAAATCACTGCGACAGAAAGGAGTTTTGATCATCGGAAGTGGCAATATCATTCACAATCTGCGCATGGTAGATTTCCAAAAAATCAACGATATCGGTTTTGGATATGAATGGGCCCAAGAGGCACACGCTCTTTTCCATCAATGGATCGTTCAACGCGACACCACCCGATTGTGCCATTATGAAAAGGAGAATAAAGCCATTCAGCTCAGCATTCCCACCGCCGAACATTACTTACCTTTACTGTACTCCATGGGATTGAGTGAAGCGCATGAAGAACCGCAAATTTTCAATGATCATTTATTGGGTGGCTCTTTGAGTATGACCTCGGTGAAATGGGGCTGATCAGTGCTGATTGCCCTTCTTTAGCACCCTGACAGGATTGATGGCATCTGGACCCAACCAACGGCTAAAACGCATTACCAACAAGGCCATCATTCCAACCAACAATAGTAGGGATAGCGTGGCTGATGCAAATGAAGACAATTCTAATATTTGAATGAACCCACACATCATCGCGGTGACAACTCCTAGCATCCCTCCATATCGACTTACCCACAACACCTCCAAAAAACTTCCACCAATCACTCGCTGACCCATCCATGCCCCCATGACATAATGAACTGCAGTGGATAGCGCAATCACCCCTCCCACATATTGAATGCCATAGGGCAAAATCCACCAAGTACCCAAGCCCATCATTGCTACATAAATCACCTTGATCCAACTGGCTCGGAACGTAGCATCTTTGGCGCGCAGAAGCGCATCACTCACCCGGTTGAGGGTTCTAAAAATTACCGCCACAAAGAGATATTTCAAAATGATCCCAGCTCCTTCATATTGATCGCCCAGGTAAAGCACCATGATCCACTTGGCGTGAAATATCACCCAAACGCTAATAGGAATAATGGCAATAGAGAGGGCATTGGTCATCATCAGCACCATCTTGCGCAGTCGATCCAACTCGTCCTGCATTTTAGACATACCGCTGAATAAAACATTATCACTCAACTTGGCCATGATGGTGATTGGCAAAGAAACGACATACGCGCTTCGCTCATACCAACCCGCCGCTAACCATTGCTGAGAGGGCAATCCCAAAGGAACCAACGTAACGTCCACTTTGGTGGCGGCGTAATTGAGCGCATTGAACAAGGTAGATCCTGCACCATAATGCAAGAGCTCACGAATTCCTTGTTGTGTTTTATGCCAACCAATCTTCACGGGGTCACTCCACCACATGGATATGGTCATCAATGCATTTTGAGCAAACAAAGCCCATACATAGGCCCATACACCATAACCCCAATAAGCCAAAAGCAAACCCACCACAATATTGCCACCTACAATGCTCACCATACTGGAAAAGAAAAATGATTTAAACTCCAAACGTTTCATCATCAAACTACGCGGCACCACTCCCAAAGCAGAAATCACAAAACTCGTGCTCACTACTTGAGTGATGGATTTTAATGTGGGCATCCCATAAGCCGAAGCGATGAAAGAAGCGGAAAAATTAAAACCCAAAGTAAAAACCAATCCCAATCCCAAGGCGGTCCAAAATGCGCCGTTGATATGGTGCTGCTCAGTCTCCTTGCGCTGAATAATGGCAGGGCCAATACCCACTTGCGAAAAAATCTCAGCAAAACCCATTATGCTCAAAACCACACCCATCATGGCAAAATCACCTGGTGCGATCCAACGCGCCATGATCGCCGTATAAATCAACTGGATGAGCACCTGCAGCACTACCGTCAGGGTATTCCAAGAAAAACCGCGAATCATCTCTTTGGAGGTGGACATAACACAAAGATGGGGGGCAATGATAGATGAGGGTCATCTATCAACAAAAAATGTAAGCAACGTGATTTTAATAAATCATAGATGCACCACTCGCACCACCTTGCGATTGGAAACACCCAATTGAAGAAAATAAATGCCCTTCTCCATGGGTAACATAGAGTATACCCAAGCATCACTCCAAATAAAACCTTTATCTCGCACGGCACCCTTGGCATCCAACAAACGCCATGAAATGGGTCGCCAATGCGGAAGTCCCGATACCACCAAAATTTCATTGACCGGATTGGGATACACCTGCAGATCTGACCACGCCGTTTGTCCCATATTGACCACCGAACTATCCTCTACTAAAAAAGAAGTAGCATCCCATTGATGCCATTGCGCCGGCACCGTAAATCCTTGCACCACTTTTTCATTGGTTAGATAATAATGCAATCCATCTGCTGAGCAGATCGCCTCCATTTGATGAAAAGGCATTCCGAGTGAAATTTTTCTTTTGTTGGCTCCTAAAAACTGCGTTCCCTGAAAATCATAGAGCAACACCACAAAAGGTTGTAACATCGAATTGTATCCCACCAGGGCGATATGATTTTCACCCGGCAATCGATGTGCCCCAGTAATCATACCTTGGGCATCCCATGTAGCGCGTTTCACTGCGGTGTGCTCACCTACGGCATTGGCAAAGCTGTACAACGAGGTAGTTTGACTTGCCCAACACTTGGTGAATAAATAGACACTGTCTTCATCCACCAAAAAAGCCTCACAATCAAAATCATGATCGTTAGAGACATTATTGAAATCCAATTGATCTTCATAATGAAAAGCGATGGTATCCACCGACGATAGATCAAAGGCATTGGCGGCTGTTTTGGGAATTCGAAAAATTTTCAAATCTGTTCGGTTACCGCTGTTGTTGCCGATATCACCGATGAAAAAATACTGCTCATTTTGTTGGATTTCTTCCCAATCGAAATTGCTCAATCCATTCCATTGGAGCGTATCCAAAATCGCTCCCGTCAAGCTATCCAGCGCATACCAATTGGGATCAGTATCGTCATTGTGGCTCCAATAACGCTCATTATACCACACTAAGCCCGAGCTTTCCATGATGGTATCCGGAATCGATACAGAATAAGTAGGCACTTGAGTAGTAAATGGATACAAACAAGAACCATCATTATCTACTGCCAATGGATTGTAATTACTGGCCAAAGGATCCGTACATCCCCACTGCGCAAATCCCTCGCCTAACACAAGGGTTTGGAAGAATAACAGAAAGAGGACATTTTTCATAGAACGAATTTAAGAAATTTTAGACCAATCTGATTGGTCGCGATTCATCCAAATAAGATGCTTGACTATTCCTTGATGCTCCTGCATTTTTAGGGTCGCATCTTTTTCTATGATCATCAAAGCCATTTCTCTGGCTGCTAAAAGTATTGGCTGATCCTTCACCAAATCTGCGATTTTCAGCTGCAGTGTACCGCTTTGCATCGTTCCGGCCAAATCACCCGGACCGCGAAGCTCCAAATCTACTTCCGCTATTTCAAATCCATTGTTGGTTCTTACCATGGTCTCCATCCTCGTTTTGGATTCCGCTGAAAGCTTATTGCCGGTCATCAAGATGCAATAACTCTGATCAGCTCCTCGGCCCACTCTGCCGCGCAATTGGTGCAATTGCGATAGTCCAAATCGCTCTGCGCTCTCGATTACCATCACAGATGCATTGGGCACATTTACACCCACCTCGATCACCGTAGTAGCCACCATGATGTGTGTATTGCCTTTGATAAATAAATCCATCTCAAAATCACGATCTTCATTCTTCACACGACCATGGACAATACTGATCTGAAACTGGGGACGAGGAAATCTTCTTGACAAACTCTCATAACCATCTTGAAGATCCTTATAATCCAATGCTTCACTTTCCTCTATCAAAGGAAAAACTACATACACTTGTCTGCCTTTCTTGATTTCGTTCTCCATGAATTGAAACACCTCTAACCTACGTGAATCACTTCGCCACAGCGTTTGAATTGGCTTCCTACCTGGAGGTAACTCGTCAATAACACTGATATCTAAATCGCCATATAAAGTCATGGCCAAGGTGCGCGGAATAGGCGTGGCCGTCATCACCAAAATGTGCGGAGGTATTTTGGCCTTCTCCCAAAGCTTAGCGCGTTGAGCCACACCAAATCGATGCTGCTCATCAATGATCACCAATCCGAGGTTGTCAAAAATAACAACCGGCTCAATCAAGGCATGTGTACCAATCAACAATCGGATGCTTCCCGCTTGAACGCCCTCCAATATTCGCCTTCTCTCCCTTGTTTTTGTCGAACCCGTCAAGAGCTCTACTGTAATATTGACCTTTGATAAGAGTGACTTTATCAACTGAAAATGCTGTTGCGCGAGAATCTCCGTAGGCGCCATCAAGCAGGCCTGAAAGCCGTTGTCGACGGCCAATAGCATGGCAAGAACGGCTACAATGGTCTTTCCACTGCCAACATCCCCTTGAATCAAACGATTCATGTGATAACCCTTGGCTACATCCTGGCGTATTTCCTTGATTACGCGTTTCTGCGCACCTGTCAACTCAAATGGCAGATGATGATGGTAAAACTCATTGAAATAGGTCCCCACTTTTTCAAACACCACTCCGCGCTCATCCTTGGTGAGGGAAATCTTTTGTCGCGCAATTTGTATCTGAATAAAAAACAACTCTTCGAATTTCAATCGCCTTCGCGCAGCGGCCAATTGCTCTGCATTGGGGGGCAAGTGGATAAAACGCATCGCACTCTCACGATCCATCAAGTTGTATTTTCTTACCACCTCCAAGGGTAGATTTTCTTCAATGGTTCCTTGGGGAATTTCCGAAATCAATTGACGCGTTAATTGCGCAATGCCATTGCTATTCAAACCTTTTTTGGTCAATTTATCCGTGGTACGATAAACTGGTTTGAGCGTATTGCCGGCCAACCACCTGGACTTTTCTATGAGTTCAATCTCCGGATGCGCCAAATTGTATTTTCCTGAAAATAATGTGGGTTTTCCATAAACCAAATAGGTTTGTCCTCTTTGCAATAGACGCTGGATCCAAGACGCACCCTTAAACCATACCAATTCAATATCTCCTGTACTATCTCTGAATCGGCCCACCAATCTTTTGGCGCGAGCCACTCCCACCTCCTGCATTGAAACAAATTCCAACATCAATTGGACAGGATATTCGTCAGATTGAATTTGCTGAATGGTACTGATTTGCGACTTATCCACGTATCGAAAAGGAAAATGCATCAGCAACCCACCCCAAGTTTGAATGCCCAATTCTGATTGAAGCACCTCGGACTTGGCTGGACCCACTCCCTTTAAAAATGTTATTTCGTTTTCTAAAACAGACATTATCCCTTTATTCCCAAAAACCAACTTCTGAAAAATCCAATGCTGGATGCCCAGTGTAACCCATAAAATAAAAGACCAACAGCACTAATGGTCGAACAATAATAGACTAACGGGGAAAATGAAGCAGCATATTGTTTAATCAATAATATAGGAATCATGTGCCACAAATAGATACCCAGTGTCTGCTCACCACACCACACTAACCAACGAGGCGCCTTGAAATTTTCATTGGACCACAGTTGGGGAATGGCGATCATGATCCAAGCATTCAAAGGCATAAAAATTAAAATATCCAATAGCATTGAGGAGGTGAACCAATGGATGGACACCACCGACACATACACCATGAAACTCGCAAACAACAGATCATTCGGCATTTTCCATTTCCAATCTTTACAATATGCACCCCAAACAAAAAACATCCAATATTGCATTCGAAAGGTGTGGAAAAAGCTGGAAAACACTCCTGTTCCATTTTCCATCATTCCATTCTTATTCATGAAATAAAAGGAACAAGAAACCAAAATAGCGATTACCAAACCTACCTGTCGATTCCACTTTTTGAATACGGTAACACTCAATACTACAAAAAGTAAAAAAGACGGGATATACCATAAATGAAAAAAAGGTTTAATGTAATGCCGCAGTAAAATCAAAAGAGGATTTTCCTGAGCATGGTGAATCCAAATATTGAGAAAGCAAAAAATAGCCACCGCCAATATCCATGGCAATAATACCCGGTATCGATAGGATAAAATCACTTGTATCAACGAAGTATTCACTAACCGCTGAACGGGCAACAAATAACCCGAAACAAAAATGAAAATCGGCATATGAAAACAGTAAATAAAATACTTTAAGAACGATGTTTCCAACCCACCAAGAATCAAATGCCCTGCTACAACAAAAAGAATAAGCACCCCCTTAACTGCGTCTATATTCTGATTTCGGTCTTTCATCTTTCGCTAAAATACTTCACATTTGCAAAGTATATTCCGCTACCCAATAACTTTCCTTATGCGCGCATTGATTCAACGAGTAACAAAAGCCAAAGTCCAAGTGGACAATGTAACCATTGGAGAAATACAAAAAGGATTACTCATACTTGTTGGTTTTCATCAAGATGACCAAGAAAGCGATGGAGAATACTTGTTGCAGAAAATTCAAAACCTCAGAATTTTTGGTGATGAATCAGGAAAAATGAACTTATCGATTTTGGATATACAAGGAGAAATCTTGGTTGTCAGTCAATTCACTTTGTATGCTGAAACGAGGAAAGGCAATCGTCCAAGTTTTATTGAAAGTGCTCCTTATCACACAGCAAAAGAAATGTATCAAGATTGGGTTGCAAAGGCAGCCACTGTATTTCCCAATCGACTCGCCACAGGAGAATTTGGTGCGGATATGCAAGTGGAGCTCATCAATGACGGCCCCGTTACCATCATGTTAGATTCCCGCTCTCACTAACCAACTCCCACTCCTTGCCTGAACGGAATACCGTGCCCTTGAAAAAGGCAACTGCTTCCTTTTTTTGATTGAAAATGGTGATGTGATACATGGCGATTTTATTCGTCAAAGACTTCTCCTCCACTTCTGTTGTGAGGACATCTCCTTCCGATACTTTTTTTACGTGAGAAATGCTGGTCTCCACACTCACACATTGAATCCCATGTGCGTTGGAAGCAAAAGCCAGGGCGCTGTCTGCCAAAGAATAAGTAATGCCTCCATGTGCAATACCAAATCCATTGAGCATCTCAGCTCTCACTGTCATTCTCAAAATACTCTTTCCGGGCGCATCCAAGATACGCTCTATGCCCAACCATTGTGAGTAGGGATCATGCTGGTACATTCGATCGACAATGGCTTTTGCCTTTTCTTCAGGACCCATAGCTTAAAAATTGACGTTGATACAATTTTGCATACATTCCATTGAGTTGAATCAATTCATCATGATTCCCCTCCTCCATTTTTTTTCCATGATCCAAAACCACAATCTTATCTGCCTTTTGAATCGTGGACAAGCGATGCGCAATGACTATAGAAGTTCTACCCTCTGTAATTACTTCCGTGGCGCGCTGAATTTGACGCTCTGATTCACTATCGACACTGGATGTCGCCTCGTCTAAAATCAATATCTCGGGATTTTTCAAATAAGCACGTACAAAAGCCATTAATTGTCTTTGTCCAACACTCAGCACTATTCCTCGCTCTCTTACATTAAAATCATACCCTCCCGGAAGCCTTTCAATAAAATCATGAATCCCTACTTTTTGACAAGCGAACATCACCTGCTCTCGACTGATACGAGCATCATTCAGTGTAAGATTATTGAAAATGGAATCGCTAAAAAGAAAAACATCCTGTTGAACAACGGCAATTTTGTTGCGCAAATCATCCAAAGAAAATTGACGAACTTCCACTCCGCCCCAAGAAATGGTACCGCCCTGTGGCTCATACAATCGATTCAACAATTGCACCACAGTGGACTTTCCACTTCCTGTATGGCCAACCAAAGCCACCATCTGTCCCGCAGGAATTTGAAGCGAGAACTTTTCCAGAATAGGCTGATCTGGGTTGTAATAAAAATCAATTTCCTTAAATTCAACATCACCATGAACAGGCTTGTGGACTCGTTCACTCTCCAATTGAGACTCGTCCTTATCCATCATTTGAAATACCCGATCCGCATTGATCATCCCCATTTGCAAAACGTTAAAATTATCCGCCATTTGTCGGATGGGGCGATACATCATGGAGATAAATGTGGAGAACTGCAAAAGCACTCCAGGCGAAGCCGTTGCATCGAAAGTACCTCTCAATGCCCACCACAACATCAAACTCACGGACATAGCGGACAAAATTTCTACTACTGGAAAGAAAATAGAATAAGCCCAAATGCCCCGTATATGCGCGTCGCGGTGAGTGGCATTGATTTCATGAAACTTCTGCTCCTCTCTTTGCTCCTGTCCAAAAATTTGAATGATCCCCATACCGGTAACATGTTCTTGAATAAACACATTGATGCGCGCCACCTCATTGCGCACATCATTGAAAGAATTTTTCACCGCCTGCTGAAATATTCGCGTAGCATACAAAAGAATGGGGATGGGTAACACTACAATGAGCGTCATTTTCCAATCTACCCATATCATCGCAAAGATAATTACTACTAATTTCAGAATATCCCTGAAAATGTCGAGCAATCCCACTGAAAAAACCTCCGCAATGCCATCGATGTCCGATATATGACGAGTTACCATTTGACCCACCGGAGTTTTATCAAAAAATCCTAACCGAAATCCAAGACTATGGCGAAACAAATCCGCACGCATATCGAGTGTAATGGACTGCGCCATTTTATTGGCTTGAAAGGTTTGAAAATATTGAATCGCACTTTCTAGAATCAACATTCCGACAAAGGCTGCCGACCAGAAAAAGACAGCGTCCATATCTCCGCTGGGTAAAGCCTCATCAATGATCACTCGCATTTGAGCAGGGCGTACGATCGACAAAAAAGCCAAAACCAACACCCAAAAAAAGGTAAAATAGAACTGCCAACGATAGGGCGAGCTGCGCTGGTACAGACGCCAAAAAATCTTACTATCAAATGCCTTTCCTGCTGCCGACATACTTATCTTCCTTTATATATGGATACTGAATATCCGTTAAATACAATCCACACGCGTATACGCTCTCACCGGCTGCTCCCCGCTGTTGAAGCTGCAGAATATTCTCCATATCTTCAATAGCCATTTTTCCTCTGCCCACCTCAATCAAGGTACCTACCACCGCTCTCACCATATTCCTTAAAAAACGATCCGCCGTAATATGAAACACCATTTGCCCATTTTCGTTCACCTCCCACTCAGCTTTTCGCACGTCACAAATATTGGTCTTTTGTCCACCTCCTGTTTTACAAAAACTCGAAAAATCTCCCTTTCGGATCAAAACAGCGGCTGCTAGGTTCATGGCTTTCACATCTAGCAAATGCGGATAAAACATGGATCTGCCATAAAAAAAAGGATCTTTCTTCTGATGAATGAAATATTGATAAGATCGTTCTCTGGCATCAAAACGGCTGTGGCATTTATCATCCACTTTGAATAAAGCTTGAATAGCAATGGAGTTGGGCAATACTTGATTCAATCTAAAGATGATCTCTTCCGCATTTTCAATCTCATTTTTGGCATTGAAATGCGAATAAAAAACCGTGGCATGAACGCCAGTATCGGTTCTACCACATCCCACTGTAATCACCTTTTCTTGACGCAATATTTTGCACAAAGCTTCTTCCAAAACCGACTGGACACTGATCGCATTGGGTTGTCGCTGCCATCCATGGAATTCACTACCATTGTAGGACAGCTTTAAAAAGTATCTTGGCCAATTATTTTCTTGTGCGAATTCCATCTAACAATAAAGGCGCAAATATCTTGCGCCTTTGATGATAACACTAATTTATCTGTTAAATAGTTATTTTCTTTATTTCAGTTCTATTCCCATGCACACAATGCACCATGTAAATGCCTTTTTGTAAGTCATTTAACTTAATAGTTTGATTAGTCTGCCCCTTCTGATTCAGTACCAAACTTCCTTGAACATCAAAAATATTCCATTGACAATTTTCTATTGTATTACCATTTAAACTCAACTCCATGTTACTTAGATTCCAAAGTAAGATTGACTCTTTGGACTCTGTAATTCCAATGGGTTGTACAGGTTGAATCTGAGCATTAGTGCTATAAATCTTATCACCAGAAGAAGCTTCGTTGCCGTCAGCCGCATTCCCTGTTGCATAAAAGGTGATGCTTCCAAAATCTTCAGAGGGGGCTGTCCACTGAAAATTAAAGGTATGACTATCCACACTCGCGCCGCCATTGAAATCATGGGTTAGGTATTGTCTTGTGACACCGGCTATGGTAGCCGCATCCAAATGATTGTCCGCACCCGCTATTAATGTCCCAATACTATTTCCATTGGCATCCAATGCCACGATACTGAAACCAAACAAAGACACTCCCGTTTGCTCAACAGCAACCGATAAATCATAGGTTTGACCCAACTCATACTCCCCGTTTAGAATAGCTGCAGTGTTGATACTGATACTCCCTGAGCCACTATTGACAGCACTGCCGGTATGACATTGCACGCAGGTGTTTTCCCCGGGAGCTCCGGTTTTACCTGCCTTCCCGTCTGAGCTTAAAACCCCGTAAATAAAAAACAAACCACTGCATGCGATTACCCAAAGTGGAAAATTGATTTTTCTCATATTTTTAAGTTTTAGCAATGATAATAAAAAAAAGGATCGCACGGATCCTTTTCAACTTTAAATTTTCGCCATTCATTAACCTAGGCCCAAGAGGCGATGCGCTCTCCAGCAAATTCTCCCGCCTCTAACTTCTCCCTCACTTTGCTAAATGATTCAATGGTATACCGAACATCCTCCAAAGTATGAACGGTCGTTGGAATCAATCTCAACAAGATGACATCTTTCGGTACAACAGGATATACGACAATAGAACAAAATATACCGTACACTTCACGCAAAGCCAGCGTCACATTGGTAGCTTCCCCCAAGGTACCCTTCATAAAGACCGGTGTTACCACAGAATTGGTTCTACCAATATCAAATCCGGCCTCTTTTAATCCAATCTGCAATGCGCGAGCGATATTCCATAGATTATCTTGTAACTCTGGCTTTGTACGAATCATCTCCAACCTCTTCAATGCACCAATCACAATGGGCATGGGCAATGACTTAGCAAAAGTTTGAGAACGCATGTTATAACGCAAAAACTCAATCACGTGAGACTCACTCGCGACGAATGCTCCCACGGTAGCCATTGCTTTGGCAAATGTTCCAAAGTAAACATCAATGTCCTTTTGCACCCCTTGAAAATCTCCTGTTCCTCTTCCCATTGCACCAATAGAACCAAATCCGTGGGCATCATCCACCAACAATCTGAAACCATATTCTTTTTTGAATGATACAATCTCTTTCAATTTTCCTTGGTCACCGGCCATTCCAAACACCCCTTCTGTCAATACCAAGATACCGCCGCCGGTTTTGTCCGTTAGTTTTTTCGCCAGCTTCAACATTTTTTCAAAGCTCTCCATGTCGTTGTGTTGAAATACAAAACGACGACCTTGGTGCAATCTCACTCCGTCAATCATGCAAGCATGACTCTCACTGTCATACACAATCACATCATTTCGTCCCACCAACGCTTCGATGGCAGACATGCATCCCTGGTAACCGAAATTCAAAAGAAAAGCATCATCCTTTTGCATGAACGAGGCCAATTCCTGCTCCAATTGCTCATGGTATTTGGTTTGACCACTCATCATGCGGGCCCCCATAGGATAAGCCATACCCCACTCAGCTGCCGCATCAGCATCCGCTTTGCGTATTTCCGGATCATTGGCTAAGCCCAAATAATTATTCAAACTCCAAACCAATACAGGTTTGTTTCTAAACGTCATGTGAGCGCCTAACTCTCCTTCCAATTTAGGAAATGAAAAATATCCGTGCGACTCCTTTGAATGTTGACCAATAGGGCCTCTGTTATGTTTGATTCTTTCAAAAATATCCATGCTACTTGTATTTTAAGGCAAAGATAAATCTAAAATGAAGCTCTGATAAAACTGCAGATCGAATTATCAACAATTCGAAACTTGACAGCTCACAAAAAAGGCTGCTAAACGCAGCCCCTTTGATAAACCAACCAAAAAAAACAAACTACCTAATCCAAATTTTCCTTGAACTGATCTTCAAACTTTCGTCTCAACCAATCCAATGAATCCAATATTGAAGATCCTTTCTTTTTCTTTTTCTCTGTCTCTTCCACAACTACTTCTTGTTTGGGCTCTTCATTCATATTCTCTACCATAGGAATCACCACCTCTGGGTTCTCTTCCACTTCCACAGTGGGTTCCACCACAGGAGCTTGGTAGGAATTAACATGTTCCTCCTTGTTTTCATAGGTCATCAATAACCCTACCCCAGTTGACAATATCGGAGTCAATTTAGTCTCATCCTTGGAAGAAGAAACATGATAATTGGGCGAACCAATTCTGCAATGCATTCCCGTGTGATACTCCACAAATTGCTTCATGTGACGCAACTGCGCTCCACCTCCGGTCATCACAATACCTCCGATCAGTGATTTATGTAAACCTGAAGAAACGATTTCACTTTGCACGTACTCCAAGATCTCTTCCATTCTGGCTTGAATGATTTGAGTCAAACGCATAGTTGAGATTTCTCTTCTTGGCTGGCCTGCCAATCCTGGGATAGCAATGACGGAATTTTGTGACACCGCCTCTGCCAATGCATAGCCATGATTCACTTTCAATGTCTCTGCATATTTTGCCAAAATGGAGCAACCCGTGCGAATATCCTCGGTGATGATATTTCCCCCAAAAGGAATCACCGCAGTATGGCGAATGATGCCATCATGGAAAATCGCGATGTCCGTAGTGCCGCCTCCAATATCTACCAATGCCACTCCTGCCTCACGTTCCTCATCGCTCAAAACAGAAGCAGAGCTGGCCAAAGGCTCCAAGGTCAATTTCGCCACTTCCAATCCTGCCTTGCGCACACAACGGAAGATATTATTGATTTGAGAGATCTGTCCCGTGATGACATGGTAATTGGCTTTCATTCGGATGCCCGCCATTCCAATAGGATCCTTCACGCCCGTCTCTTGATCCACCACAAAATCTTGCGGCAAGGCATGGATGATGTCCTCTCCCGGAGCCACCGGAATGCGACGAATATCCTGTGTCATGATATCAATGTCCAACTGCGATATCTCATCCTCTGCATTGCTCCTTGTTCTCGTTGCCTGATGTTGTGTGCTCCGAATGTGCTGCCCTGCAATACCAACGTTGACAATTTTTATATCCACGTTGCTCTTCTCTGAAGCCAAAGCCACTGCCTTTTTGATCGAATTGACCGTATCCAAAATATTGACCACCACCCCACGCTGCACCCCAACACTCTCTGATTTTCCGATACCTAAAATCTCCAATTTTCCATGCTCGTCATACTTGCCCACGATACAAGCAATTTTAGTGGTTCCAATGTCTAATCCGACGATGATTTCATTCTTCATATGGCAATATTTCTTTTAATTCCAACTATTTGATTGATAAAACGCGTATCCAAAGTATCATAACTGTCTAGGTCCACATGGGGCATGGCTTTGCTATAAAAGACAAATAAATTTTCCATCTTTTTTTTGAAAAATTTCGTGTCATCAAACCGAATGATATTTCTTCCCACTCTAGGGATCATCACCCATCCATGGTGAGACATCCAATAAAAATGATCCACCTGTGCATTCCATGTTTCATTCTCTGCAATCACTTGAGAGAACTCCAAAATTTCCTTTTGTCGATCTGTAGCCTTGCCATCTTCTTGAATGCTTTGAGTTAACATCGGCGCTCGAAATGCGCCAACAAAAAAGGGGACATCGGCAGAAAAACCATCTTTGAGCGGCATCACAAATCCATTTTGATCGATATAAGAGGCCGTGCCCGCCGAATCCAATACCCGCGCAATGGGCGTTCTGGTTTCGATATAAATTTTACATCGACCATCCAATTTCTGATACACTTGCGCTTGCTGAATGTAAGGATTGATCAATAAGCTTCTGCGCAAATTGGGAATATCAATTTGCTCAGAAGTTTTACCTAAAACTCCCTTGTTGGCTGAATTGCAAATTTGCATCACCTCCTCCTCGGTGATCAAGCCCTTACCTTCTTCCGTCCCTTCAATTACTACTTCCATCTTCCAACACTTCAATTGACTTTGGTGGCCGCTCGAAAAAGCCAAGAGTGTGATAGTGGTAGCAATAAAGAACAAATAAGTCAGAACAATGCCTAACTTTTTCCATGAGAACTGACTGCTATGGTTATGCTCTACACTCATTTATTCTTTTGGTCAAGGGAGTTACCAACTGGTCAATGTCTCCTGCTCCCAGGAAAATCACCACTTGCCAATCCACACTGATTTCAATCTCCAATAATTCACTTTTATTCAACAACTTTTTGGAGGGATTTGAAATTTTATCAAGTAGCCATTGTGAATCAATTCCTTCAATGGGCAACTCTCGGGCAGGATAAATAGGCAACAAAATCACTTCATCCAATTGGGATAATGCTAGCGCAAATCCATCCGCAAAATCGCGGGTTCGAGTAAAGAGATGGGGCTGGAAAATACCTACCACTTTTTTTCCGGGATATAGTTCCCTCACCGATTGAAGGGCTGCCTGGATTTCTGTTGGATGATGCGCATAATCATCAATCACCACCACCGTGTCTTTGGACAACACCCTATCAAACCTTCTCTTTACCCCCTTGAAACTGGCCATCGCCTTGTGCAACGCTTCGGGTTGGATACCACACCTCAAAGCCAAGGTAATGGCTGCAATGGCATTTTCTACATTGTGAATACCCGGCAATCCGCAAACTATTTCGTTGATGGTGATTCCTGCACTTACATAGTCAAAAACATAGGTGCCGTTTTGCACATGCACACGCTCAGCATGAGCCTCCGCGTTGGCCAATGCATATGATTTGACTTCTACGTTGCTATCCAATTTTGTCCAATCCAAAGGAATACCTTGTTTGGCTATCAGCAAACCTCCCGACTGCATTTTTTCAGCAAACTGCTGAAATCCCTGATAAAAAGATTCCTCTGTGCCATAAATATCCAAATGGTCAGGATCTACCGCAGTGATGGCCGCCATCTTGGGACTCAAGGTCAAAAAACTTCTATCAAATTCATCTGCCTCTACCACCACCCAATCACTGTCGGCCATTACACAATTGGATTGGAAATTATTGGCAATGCCACCCAAAAAAGCGTTCACGGGAAACCCACCCTCTGTGAGTAAATGGGTGAGCAATGAAGACGTGGTGGTCTTTCCGTGCGTGCCTGCTATCGCGATGGTGTTATAACGACGGGTAATGGCCCCTAGCAACTCACTGCGCTTGAACATTTCCATTTCATTGCGCAAAAACCATTGAAAGATTTGATTGTCATTTGGTATCGCAGGCGTATAACACACCCAAATATCTTCTCTATTGCTTTGTGTAATCAAAGAAGGTAAATGGTGCAATTGATCGTCGTATACGATCTCCATTCCTTCCATCTCTAGCTCATTTGTCAAGGCCGTCGGCGTTTTATCATAACCGAGTACATGATGACCCTTGGTATGAAAAAACCTAGCCAAGGCGGACATACCAATTCCTCCAATGCCCAAAAAATAAAAGATGGTATGGGAGTGAATCGGTTTCATTATTTTATATCGTTGTACATGATGTCTACTATTTCATCCGCTGCTTGAGGCTTGGCCCAAAGTTGTAATTTTTGACAACGTCTTTCATTATCACCACCCTCTGACAACAATTCATCCACAGTAGCTTGCCACTTGCTTGCCAACTCGCTTTCTTTGATCAAAAGCGCAGCACCATCATTCACCAAAGCCATGGCATTGTGGGTTTGATGATCCTCGGAAACATAAGGAGATGGAACAAAAGCGGTAGGCTTTCCAATCAATGACAATTCAGAAATCGACATCGCTCCTGCTCTGCTGATAATCGCATCTGCCGCTGCATACGCTTGGTGCATCTCGGTAATAAAGGCACCTACCCACAAACCCTCTTGGTTTGCCCACTTCACTTGTGGAACATAATTTTTCCCTGTCTGCCAAATCACTTGATAACCCTTATTCAACAATTCCTCCAAATGCATTTCCATCACTTGATTCATGGCTCTTGCTCCCAGGCTACCGCCAACCATCAACAAGGTGGGCTTTCCCTCTCTCAATCCAAAATGAGACAAGGCAATGGACTTCGAAAAACGATCTTGGCTCCATTCAAAACGAATGGGATTGCCAGTAACGGTAATCTTCTGTTGCGGAAAAAATCGTTGCATATTGGGATATGCCACAAAAATCTTGGTTGCCTTTTGAGACAACCATTTATTGGTAAGACCTGCAAAAGAATTTTGTTCTTGTATATAGGTGGGTACTCCTGCTCTGCTGGCCATCCATAACAACGGACCACTGGCATATCCACCCACACCTACCACAGCATCGGGTTGAAAACTCTTCACCACTTGCCTCGCCCTCCATAAACTTCTGATGACCTTGAAAGGCAATAAAAAGTTTCTCCAATCTAGCTTCCGTTGAATACCAGCAATCGGCAAACCAATGATCTCATATCCCGCTTGAGGTACCTTCTCCATCTCCATTCGCCCTTCGGCTCCCACAAACAAAATTTTCGACTGAGCATCCCTTCTTTGAATGGCCTGCGCAATGGCAATGGCCGGATAAATATGTCCACCCGTTCCACCACCCGATATGATCCAACGTTTGGCCATCATACGCTCGCAGGATGGTCCTTTAATTCGATGGCATTCTCTTCTACAAAATGATCTTCATCCACATCGCCCTTTCCCCTGCTCACGCTGATAATGATGGCAATGGAAAGACAAGTGAAGATGGTGGAGGTTCCTCCTAAGCTGATCAAAGGCAATGGCTGTCCCGTAGTGGGCATCAAACTCACACTCACCGCCATGTTGATCAAGGCCTGCACCACAATCAAAGTACCCAATCCGAAAGCTACCAATTGCCCAAACCGAGAAGGACAATTCAGAGCGGCTCTGATAGATCGGAAATAAAAAGTAATATACAACAACACCAATCCTCCGCCTCCAAGAATCAATCCCCATTCCTCTATGATGAAGGCATAAATCATATCCGAATAAGGATGGGGCATAAAATTTCGTGAAGAACCTGTACCTGGACCCTTGGGAATCACCCCTCCCGAATAAATGGCATACTTTGCCAAATCGGATTGATAATTTCCCTCCGATTGATCTTCCATTTTATTAAAAATACGATTCTTCCAAGTTTCATATCGATCAAAAACGCCCTTTGGACCCAATTCACCAATAGCAATCACCATCCCTAACAATACCACTACGATACCCACCATTAAAGCTAAGTATTTGAATGGATACCCCCCCACTACTAACACCGCAAATGACACCAATCCTAACATCGCGCACGTTGAGAAATTGGCCGGGAAAATCAATCCACATACCAATCCAATGGGACCTACAATGGGAATAAAACCCCTTTTAAAATCGCCCAATTCATCCCTTCGCAACGTCAACATCCGCGCGATGTACACCAACAAAACCACCTTGGCCAAATCACTCGTTTGGAATGACAAACCCAAACCAGGTATCTTCAACCAACGATCAGCGTTGTTGATATTTGCGCCATACAACAATGTAATGGCCAATAATATGATGCTGATCCAAATGAACAATTGCGAGAATCGAGAGAAATACCGAAAGTCAAATCGATGCACCAACAGCATCACTCCCAAACCGGCAATGATCATGGAGATATGGCGAGTGAGCACAGAAAATGCTCCCTCGGCGGTTTTGCCCAGCGTAGAACCAGCGCTGTACACCGCCAAGATGGAAATGCCGCACAATAAAAATGCGACCATCCATATTACCTTATCTCCTTTTAGATACTGAAACAAAACAAATAGATTATAGACTTCTTACTGCCTTTTTAAACTGACGGCCGCGATCTTCGTAGTTTTCAAACAAGTCAAAACTTGCGCAAGCTGGAGAAAGCAAAACAGTATCTCCCTCTTTTGATAATTCATAAGCCACACGCACGGTATGCTCCGCAGAAGTAGAATCGATGATGGTATCCACTACTTTTTCAAATGCCTTTCTGATCTTCGCACTATCCTTTGTAAGACATACGATGGCTTTTACTCTTTTGGAAACGAGTGGTAACAACTCATTGTAATCATTGCCCTTGTCTTGTCCTCCCGCTACCCAAACGATGGGCGTATTGATGCTCTCCAACGCATACCACGCTGAATTCACATTGGTGGCCTTGCTGTCATTGATGAAGGTTACTCCATTTACTTTGGAAACAAACTCCAAACGATGTTCTACATTTTCAAAATTCTCTAAACTTTCACGCACTACTTCTTTTCTCAAATCCAAAAGACGTGCGGCTACTCCTGCAGCCATGCTGTTGTTCAAATTGTGCTTTCCTTTTAAAGCAAGCGTTGTCATTTTCATAATGAAAGGGTTTTTATTGATGTTGATATTGATGTTTTCTGATTGTAAAAAAGCGCCCTCTATTTCCTTCCCTACGGGGATATCCTCGAGGGTAAATGGGATCATCGTGGCGCTGATGGTATGCGCAGACAAATACTTCAAGGTCTCAGGATCCTGCGCATTGTAAATAAAATATTCCGCTGACGTTTGATTCTGTGCAATCCGAAACTTGGATGCCACATAATTCTCCATTTGGTAATTATATCTGTCCAAATGATCAGGTGTAATGTTGGTAAGAATCGCGATGTTCGCTTTGAAAGCAAACATGCCATCCAATTGAAAACTGCTCAACTCGATCACAAACCAATCTGGCTGTTCACCAATCAATTGACGAGCAAAACTCTTACCTACATTTCCGGCCAAACCAACCTTTACACCCGCACTCAATAATATGTGATGGGTCAATAGCGTGGTGGTGGTTTTTCCATTGGATCCTGTGATGCAAATGGTCTTGGCGGTGAGATAAGGAAATCCAAATTCCAACTCAGAAATCACCGGAATATTTTTGTTCTTTAATGCAACCACCAAAGGAGCGGTCTCCGGTATGCCTGGGCTTTTCACCACCACATCCGCATTCAAAATTTCCTCCTCAGTGTGCCCACCTTCCTCAAATGCAATCTGATGCGCATTCAACTCATCGCGATACACTTCTTTCAATGACCCTCTATCGGAAAGGAAAACATCAAAGCCATGATGCTGTGCCAACAAGGCGGTGCCTGTGCCACTTTCTCCTCCTCCTAATATTACCAGTCTCTTTTGCATCAACGTGTCTTTAATGTGATGATGGTGACTACTGCCAATAAAATCCCTACAATCCAGAAGCGAGATACAATCTTGGCTTCATGCATTCCCTTCTTTTGAAAATGATGATGCAACGGAGACATCAAGAAAATTCTTCTTCCTTCGCCATACTTCTTCTTGGTATACTTGAAGTATGAAACCTGCATG
>Ga0169931_10000750_pt1 | contig 54194 bp, 29 predicted proteins | sample Kivu_15m_20L_FD_129675 | JGI IMG/M metagenome (GOLD analysis project Ga0169931, IMG submission 129675) | Freshwater microbial communities from Lake Kivu, Western Province, Rwanda to study Microbial Dark Matter (Phase II) - Kivu_15m_20L... | ecosystem: Environmental > Aquatic > Freshwater > Lake...
CGCAACACAGTGCCCCACCGGCGGCATCACCGTCTCTGTCGGTACTATCAACCGCGTCGTCTGTAACGGCGCTACCGGCGCTACCGGCGCTACCGGCGCTACCGGCGCTACCGGCGCTACCGGACCCATCGGACCCGCTGGACCTACCGGCGCGCCCGGCACTCCAGCACCACCTGAGTATCGGTGCCCTTCCGGAACCGCACCGGTCCTCTTCGAAGATATCCCCATGAGCATCTGTGTGCGTGAAATCGGCAGCCCCGCGACCAAGATGTCGTATTTGCAGGCGTCCGCCGAGTGTGCGGTCGCCTACGGCTCTGAGCTCTGTAGCCATCAGGAGTTCATCCTGCTCTGCGATAAGGGCTATCCATTCCTCGGCACCGCGTGGCTGGGCGGCTTCAATGGAAGCACCGCCATGGGTACTGCACGTGATTCTCCCTGCTCAGTCCTTCCGGTGAGCATTGACGCCCGAACGCAGGAGTCCAATTGGGGTTACTGCTGCCGCTCCCTGCCCGGAATTGTCACATTCTAGTGCCTATTGATGCGTCGCGCTTCGCCATCCGCCGCTGCGACACACACTTGCAGTGCTCTCCCGCGTGCTATAGGGGCCGCCCGCAGATGCGTCGCATCCCCGCTCCCTTCGCCCACGTGTGAGTGTCATGCCCAGCCGAAAGTCGGCCGATAAGGCGTCCAAACCGGCTTCGCTCGTCGATATTCAGGCATCCCCCGACGAGCGCGGAATCCCGCTGCGTCAGGTGGGTGTCACAAAGCTGCGATACCCCATGGTCGTGTGGGACCGCGCCAACCAGCGACAGGGTACCGTAGGCACCTTCAAGCTCACGGTGGACTTGCCACACCACTTCAAGGGCACCCACATGTCGCGGTTCATCACCGCGCTCGAGCGGCACAAGGGCGAAATCTCGCTCGAGACCCTGCCCGACCTCGTGGACGACCTGCGCAACCGGCTCGACGCCGAGCGTTCCATGGTGCGGGTTGAGTTCCCGTACTTTGTTCGCAAGCAGGCACCGGTCTCAAAGCAGGAATCGTCACTCGAAACCCGCTGCTGGTTTGTCGGAGACGCCGAAGAAAAAGAGGCCCGCTTCACGCTCGGCGTCGAAGTGCCCGTCATGACGCTGTGCCCGTGCAGCAAAGCCATTAGCGCGCGCGGCGCACACTGCCAGCGCTCCATGGTCCGCATGAGCATTCGCTTTCGGGAGCTCGTCTGGATTGAGGAGCTCATCGAGTACGCCGAACAGTCCGCCTCGTCACCCATCTGGCCGCTGCTCAAACGCGACGACGAAAAGTGGGTCACCGAACACAGCTACGATAACCCCGTGTTCGTCGAGGACCTCGTTCGCAACGTCGCCACCCGACTACGCGCCGACCAACGCATTACCTGGTTCTACGTCGAAGCCGAAAACGAAGAGTCCATCCACAATCACAACGCCTACGCAGCCGTGGGCAGTGATGACCTGGATGGCATTCAGGGCGGCGGTCAAACGAGCGTCTGGCCCTGAATTCACGCCGCTGCAGGCCTCGGAACCTGCGCCACTTCTCTTCGGGTTCTCGCGCCCTGCTTTGTTAGCGCTGCGAGAACGGGACCCACTTCACATCTTTGTCGCCCAGGTAAATCGACTCGGGGCGGAACAGACGGTTGTCTTCCCACTGCTCCAGAATGTGCGCGGTCCAGCCGACCATGCGGGCAATGGCAAAGATGGGGGTGAACAGCACCGTGGGAATCCCCATGAGCTGGTACAGGGTGCCCGAGAAGAAGTCGACGTTCGGGTAGATCTTGCGACCCTTGGCCTCCATCTCACGACGCATCGTGGACTCAATCACCAGCAGCTTTTTGTAGTTGGCGTTCGGACCGTACTTCTCGGCGATGCGGTCCAGGTAGCCCTGAAACACGAAAGAGCGGGGGTCCTTCGCGCGGTAAACGCGGTGCCCCATGCCCATGATCTTCGTCTTGTTCGCCAGCGACGTCAGCACCCACTCCTCGGCCTTCTCGGGCGACTCGATCGAGTCAATCTGGTCCAGCACAGCCTCGTTCGCGCCACCGTGAAGCGGTCCGTACAACGCACCCACGGCAGCCGAGACCGAAGCATCCAGCGGTGCCAGCGTACCGGCAACCACACGACCGGCGAAGGTCGAGGCGTTCAGATCGTGCTCCATGTGTAGCACCAGACCCACGTCAAAGATCTTTCCGGTCTCTTCGTCAGGCACATTGCCGCTCAGCATGTACAGGAAGTTCTGCCCATGGCCCAGATCTGCCCGGGGAGCCAGCGGCTCCTTGCCTTCCGAGATGCGCTGAAACGCCGCCACCATCGTGGGGGTGCGGGCAATCAATGCGATCGCGCGGTCAAAGTTGGCTTCATTGTGCCCGGCAGCCAGAGGCGCCAGTGCACCGTGGGCAGCCAACGCGGTCTGTAGCGCGATCATCGGGTGCGCGTCTTTCGGAAGACCCTTCAGCACAGCGATGATCGAGTCATCAATGGCACGGTGGGCCGTCAACTTGGCATCAAAGGCGTTCAGTTCTGCCTGCGTGGGCAACTTGCCGTACAGCAACAGGTAGGCCGACTCACTGAAGGTGGAATGTTCCGCCAGGTCCTGAATGGCATAACCACGATAGCGCAGCTCACCCAAATCACCGTCAATAAAGCAGATTCTGGATTCTGCTGCGATTACGCCTTCAAGACCTTTTACGTAGGGAGCGGACATTGGACGTCTCCTCGGGATGGAGTTTCGGCAGGCGGGCGACAGGTTCGTCGGCCGACGCGCAGGTATAAGGACCAGTTCTACAAACGTCCAGCCTTCGCGGTTGGAGCATGACTGCGTTCAAATCAGTTATCGGATGCACCCAGCAGCGCAATGTTCCGCGTCGCCTCTTCGATCAGCTGACGTCTCACCTGTCGCATGTCGGCAAGCTGCCCGTCGATCTGGTCCAGCACCGCGGTGATCTGGTCAAACTCACCGGTGATCGCGTCATAGTCGAGCTCGTTCTGCCGGCGCGCAAGATCATCGCCGCCCGAGGACTGCGCCAACGCGCGACGCTCTTCAGCCACACCCCGAAGACGCTCCGCTTCCGCGCGCACCTCGCTCGCCGTGTCCTCCAGCTCATTCAGCTGCGCAACCAGCGTGTCGTTCAGATCCACACGCAGCACATCGACACGCAGCACCTGCTCCATCAGAAAATCGCGAACCGATGCCTGCGCGCTCGTCACGTAACTCTCCAGCGCATGCATGCGAGCGGGCGCACAAGCCAGCGCTCGACCCACCGGCGGGCGCGCCGTCAACGGACGGTGACTCGGGCCTGGCTCGGCCACCGCACCGCGCGGCACCTCGTCCGCGCTCCGAGAACGATCCAGCACCACGCTCGACGTAAAACACGCGGTCAGCACTTCGCGTACCATGTCGCCGTCGAAATCAGAAGCCGTCACCCCCGATGGCAGCTCCGAGAGCGTGCGCGCCGTCACCGAGGATTCCTCCAGCAGCGACTGCGTGCGGACGAAACTCGACGTGATCTCACTATTCAGGACACGCGCCTCATCCAGTGGAATCTGCGTCTCCACCTGCTTACCGCCACACGCGACGGTACCAGAAACCAGAACCAGACAAACTGCCAGACGATACCACATGCCTGTATCTCTCCTGCACGGTTACAAGGACGAGTGACACTAGAACAAGGCCGCCAATCAGGCAACCCGAAGCTGCCAGACGCGCAGGGATTCAAGCCGAACGCAAACACGGGACCCCACGCTACTTCCAGCCTTGCACTCCGGACGCAACACCCGTACCCAACCCACACCCGGGTTGTCTCTCTTTACACTGAGCGTCATGAGCCAACAGAAGACCCTCCGTTCGCTTCACAAAAACTACCAGAACGGCGTACCCATCACCGTTGTCACCGCCTACGACGCCACCTTCGCCCGTCTCCTCGACGACGCCGGCGTCGACGCCCTCCTCGTCGGTGACTCACTCGGAAACGTCATCCAGGGGCACGCCACCACACTGCCCGTCTCGCTCGAACACATCATCTATCACACCGCCGCTGTCGCCCGTGGTTCACGACACGCACACATCGTCGCCGACATGCCCTTTGGCAGCTATGGGGCGTCCCTCGATTCCTCCATCCACAACGCCATGCGCATCATGGCCGAGGGTGGTGCTCACGCCGTCAAACTCGAAGGCGGTCAGGAACAGGCTGAGCTCGTCGCACGACTCGTCTCCATCGGCATTCCCGTCATGGGGCACCTCGGACTCACCCCTCAGTCCGTACACGCGCTCGGCGGATATCATGTGCAGGGACGCGGCGCGGCGGCCGAAAAATTGAAGGCCGACGCTCTCGCACTCCAGCAGGCTGGCGCATACGCCATCGTCCTCGAAATGGTGCCCCGTGCACTCGCCAACGAAGTCACCGCAGCGCTCAGCATTCCCACCATCGGCATCGGCGCCGGAAACGGCACCAGCGGTCAGGTCCTCGTCTGCTACGACCTCCTCGGGCTAAACGATGCCTTCAAACCAAAATTCCTCAAGCATTTCGCACATCTGGCCGGCGACACACGCCAAGCCGTGAAAGCCTACATCGACGAGGTCAAAGCCCGTACCTGGCCCGACGATGCACACTCTTTCGAGTCATGACTATGCGCATTGTTCAGTCCATCGACGAGCTGCGAGAAGCACTGCGTCCGTTTCGCTCCGCGCCAATCGGCTTTGCGCCCACCATGGGATTTCTCCACCAGGGCCACCAGACCCTCTTTCGCAGGGCGGCCGACGAAAACAGCATCGCCGTCGCCTCGGTCTTCGTGAATCCCACCCAGTTCAACGACCCCGCTGACCTCGAAAAATATCCCCGGGACCCCTACGGAGACACCGTCCGCGCCCGGGAGGCCGGAATCGGCATTCTCTGGATGCCCGAACCCCGGCACATGTACGCTCCCGACCACACCACCACGGTCTCGGTCGCACGACTCACCCACGGGCTCTGTGGCGCCACCCGACCCGGCCATTTCGACGGCGTCGCCACCGTCGTCACCAAGCTGCTCAACGCGGTGCAACCAACGCGCGCCTACTTTGGCCAGAAAGACTTTCAGCAGCTGGCCGTCATTCGGCGCCTGGTGCGTGACCTCGACATGCCGGTGCAGATCGTCGGCGTGCCCACCGTTCGCGAACCCGACGGACTCGCCATGTCCTCCCGAAACGTCCATCTCTCCACCAGCGAGCGACAGGCTGCGCTCGCACTCTCACGCGCACTCTTTGCCGCGGCAGGGTCATGGGAGCAGGGAGAAAGACGCGTCGACCGCCTGGTGGCTGACGTAACCGCCACCGTCACCGCCGAACCTGAGCTGCGCATCGACTACATCAACGCCGTCGATCCCGACGATCTGCAAGACCTTGCCGGCCTGACCCTCGGCCACGATCGCGGTGTCGTCATGGCGCTCGCCGTGTTCTGCGGCAAAACCCGACTCATCGACAACCTGCGTCTCGACGCGCCAGTCGCCTGAATCACCGCCGCCCTGAAAGCCTCGCAGGGCATCAGAAACGTCCGTGATGCCCCATGGCGACAGCGACCCACCCGTTACGGCGAAGGGCTTACCACCTGCCGATAACGCATGAAGGGCGCGACATTCAGCCACGAACCGGCCCACGCAGACACCAGAATCGACAGCGCTGCGAGCCAGCAAAGAAACGTCAACACGTGCGACCAGCCCACCAGCACCGCCGACGTCAGCACCGTCAGCAGCAACAGCGATGGTAGAAGGGTCGCCACCTGCGCCGCCACCCGCACCGCACGCAGCTTGCGATAACGCAGCAGGCTGAGCGGGTCACCGCCCGACGTCTCCAGCAAAAGCGACTCAAACCGACGGTTCAGAAAGTCCCCCGTCAACACCAGACCCGCCAGATAGCTTACCATGCTCAGGTTCATCACCCCCATGGCATAGGCGCCCCGAAGGCCACTCCACCAGCCCGCAGGCGCGGCATCACTCGCCGAGGCGTCATACGCGGACGCGTACCAGCTCACGCCGCCCACCTCGATCAGAAAACCGAAGAACAGCACCACCACGACCGGCATGAACAGGATAAGCGCAAACACGTACAGTCCGCGTTGCGAAGGCGCGATCGGCGGCGAGGCACGTAACCCCGCATGCCATTCCTCCCGTTGCAGCAGATACAGCCCGGCAAGCGGGCCGTAGGTGCCAAAAAGAATCCACGACACCCAGATGCGCCACGTTTCACTGTCCTGTGGGGCCGACGAAGGCGGCACCCAGCCCCACGGCGACGCCGATGGGCTACGGCCTCCCGCGCTCCCCACCACCGAGGACTGCTGCTGCACCGCACCACAGAAAAAGCATGCCGTCGAACCGGCCGCGAGCTGCGCGTTACACGAGCGACAGTTCATGGGCACACGTCCAGATGCAACACGACATCAGAAGGGCAGACAGAACCCGAACTGACATTCCAGCGGCGCTTCACAGAAACCGCCAGGCCCGCAGGGGCCGGGAATCGGCAACGAGTCCGGCAGACAGACCGTGAACTGGCAAGAAGAGCCGGCCACGCAGTCGCTGTTGTCGTCGCACGAGCCCGGTACGGGAAGCGGAAGGTCAGCGGGCGTGCAGAACCCGAACAGGCAGTTCTGGTTCGGGCCACAATCGGTGCCCGTGCGACACTGCGAGTTAATGCAGACGCTCAGCACGCAGCTCTGGTTGTCGGGGCACTGGGCGTCCGTCTGGCACCCCTCAGGAAGACCCGGGATGTTCGGCACACAGATGCCCAACAGGCAGCTCGGCAGGAAGAGCGGACAGTCATCGTCGGTGGTGCACTCGGGCAGGTCGATCGGGATGTCGATCGGCGCACAGAAGCCGCGAATGCATGTCTCGTCGCGGCCGCAGTCGCGGCTCGTGCGGCACTGACGCGGAATACACAGCTGCGCCACACACTGCTCATCGATCTCACAATCCGAGTCGGTCGAGCAGCCGCCCGGAATCGGCAGGCTTCCGTCCACGCACTCCCCCGAGAGGCAACGCTGTTCGCCAGGGCAGTCGTTGTCGGCAATGCAGCGATCGGGCACGCAACGACCAAACTGACACAGCAGACCTTCCGGGCACTGTGTCGTCGTCGTGCACTCCGTGTCGGGAATCTCACCCGATGACACGCAAGAACCCGCCTGACACACCGTACCCACCAGGCAATCCGCGTTCGTCACGCACCCGACCGCTTCTTCACACAGCCCACGCAGGCAAATGAAGCCCCCCGGGCAGTCCGCAGCGGTCGAGCAGTTCTCCACGTCATCGCACACATCGCCGTCGCCATCGCGGTCGCGGTCGGCCTGATCGGGGTTCGCGTCATCGGGACAATTGTCCACGTCGTTCAGCACGCCGTCGCCGTCGACGTCGTCGTCGCACGCATCGCCACGACCGTCCCGGTCCAGGTCCGCCTGATCGGCGTTGGGGGTCAGCGGGCAGTTGTCGCGCGGGTCCAGCACGCCGTCGTTGTCATCGTCGTTGTCGCACACATCGCCCTGACGATCGCGGTCGTTATCGGCCTGATCAGGGTTCGGGTTGTTCGGACAATTGTCGGCCGTGTCCAGAATGCCGTCGCCATCGCGGTCGTTGCTGCAGAGGTCACCCACCCCGTCGCCGTCCAGGTCAGCCTGATCGGGGTTCGCCAGCACCGGACAGTTGTCGCGGCTGTTCGGTACGCCGTCGCCATCTCGGTCATCGTCACACAGGTCACCCAGACCATCCCGATCCAGGTCGGCCTGATCGGTGTTCGGCGTCGTCGGGCAGTTGTCGTCCGAGTCCAGGATCCCGTCGCCGTCTGTGTCCGGAATCGCACCTTCGGCGAACACCGAGATGCGCGCCGAGCACGTGGCGCCATTGGTCAGCACCGCATCGGCCTGAAGAATCCGCTCACCGTCGGCAAGCGTCACCGCATCAAACGAGAACGCCGGATCGATAAACTCGCCCGATGCCACCTCGGCGCCATCCACCGTCAGCGTCACCGTCGCCTGAACGTCGCCCTCGAACGGGACCACTTCGAGATCTATACGCGTCTGGTGACCCGGAATACGCGCGTCCTGATCCTGCGGTGCACCCAGAAACGCCAGATTCAGCGGCGCCAGGAACGCGATCTCGCAGACCGCTTCTTCCACGTCCGGCGCCACATCGAGCTCCGGGCCCACATCGGCTGCATCGGGGCCCACGTCCTGCACGTCGTCCACCCCGTCAAACGCATCATTCACATCACCGGCATCCAGCACGTCGTCGCCCGCGTCCGACACATCATCCACCACGTCAAACGCGTCGTCAGCGTCCACGCCGCCATCAAAGTCCGGCAGCTCAAAGTCCGTGTCGCCGCCCGCGTCCGGCAACGGACCATCCACAATCGAGAACGCGAAAACCGAATCCGGTGCACCCACCGGGTCCGTCGCAGCCTGACCATCATTGTTCTCGGCCTCGACCCAGTACTGCACGCGCGTCCCCAACACCTGACCCGGAATCTCGGCCATGTAGCGGTCCGTGCGCACCTCCGTCATCGGTACCCGGATCTCTTCGCCCAGCTCCACGGTCGTGTACACCAGGTTCACGGTCTCGACCCCGCGAGGGTCAAACACCACCGTCATCACTTCATACGGTCCCGACGTATCCGACGTGTCCTGCAGGATCGACGTGTCGCGGATCACCAGCTGACGAGCGTCATTGCTGCACGCCGCCATAAACACCAGCGCCGCCGGCACAGACCAGAGCCGCAGACTACGACCACCAAAAGCGAAAAACATGAGCGATCTCCGACAAAAAACGGGGTGCCGAAAACCTAGAACGGATCGGTGTCCGAGGCAAGCCCGCGCGCACGATCTCACATCTTCACCACACACCAGGCCATTCGATCGGCATGCCTCGCGCCAATTCGCGCCTTATTTCACCCGCAACATTGACCATTGCAGAAACCACTCGCTAGGTTGCCACTCACTCACCGGGAACTGCGCCTGAGCCGCGCTACACCACCAACTCTCGCACGCGTGTGTCCATGATCGTCACCGACAACGTCCTCAACACCATCGGCAGAACCCCCCTGGTTCGCTTTCGCAAACTCGGCAGCCACACCAAAGCCTCCATCTACGGAAAGCTCGAGTACATGAACCCCGGCGGCTCGGTAAAAGACCGCATCGCCTTCCAGATCATCGCCGACGCCGAAGCCGCCGGCGAAATCAAACCCGGCGGCACCATCGTCGAAGCCACCAGCGGAAACACCGGCGCCGGACTCGCCATGGCCGCCGCCGTCAAGGGATACCGGTGCATCTTTGTCATGCCCGACAAAATGTCCGACGAAAAAATTCGCGCCCTCCGCGCCTACGGCGCAAAGGTCGTCATTACCCCCACCAACGTCGCACCCGAAGACCCCCGCTCCTACTACTCCGTGGCCCGGCGACTCGCCAACGAGACACCCAACGCCTTCTACGCCAACCAGTACCACAACCAGTCCAACCCACGCGCGCACTACCACACCACCGGCCCCGAGATCTGGCAGCAGCTCGACGGAAAAGTCGACGCCTTCGTCTCGGCCGCCGGCACCGGCGGCACCATCTCGGGCACGGGAAAGTACCTCAAGGAACACAACCCAGACTGCAGAGTCATCGCCGCCGACCCCATCGGCTCCGTCTATTACGACTACTTCTACACCGGCAAAATGCCCCCCGCCTACTCGTACAAGGTGGAGGGCTTTGGCGAAGACTTCCTCCCCACCACCATGCACTTTGACTTCGTCGACGAGGTCGTACGCGTCACCGACAAGGAGTGCTTCGACACCGCGCGACGCCTCGTGCGCGAAGAAGGACTCTACACCGGCGGCTCGGCCGGCGGCGCCGTCGCAGCCGCCATCAAGTACGCCGAGCGCGTCGACCGACACGTCAACATCGTCACCATCCTCTGCGACTCCACCTCCCGATACCTCTCCAAGTTCTTCGACGACGAGTGGATGCGCGAAAACGGCTTCCTCAACGAAGACCCCCTCTCCTCCACCGTCGGCGACATCCTCGCACGGCGCAGGCAGACCGCCATCTTCTCGGCCTCGCTCAAGGACTCCATCCTCTCTGTCATCGAGAGCCTCAAGAGCCGCAGCATCAGCCAGGTGCCCGTCCTCGACAACGGCCGCATTGTCGGCATCGTCGGCGAGCGCGACCTGCTCAGCTTCCTCATCGAAGGCGGAGACGCTTCGCGACCCGTCGAGGACATCATGAAATCCGACTTCGCCGTCGTCGAAACCGTCAATAAAATCGGCATGTTGTCCCAGTTCTTCACCAAGGACCTCACCGTACTCGTCGTCGACGCCGGCAAGCTCACCGGCATCATCACCAAAATCGACTACATCGACTTCATCAGCCACCGCATCTGAGCAACGCCACCCGCCATCCGCAGCAAAGGCTTCGCAGGGCGGCGGTCACGCCCACACCGCTGCGCACGATCCCACCCGCGCCCACGCGTTCTGCGTTTCCCGGTGCATGCACCAGCGATCGCGACAGAGCGGCATTCAGCCCTGTCCACCATCGATCGTCATCCACTGACCCGCCTCCCGAAAACCGAGGCGCCGATACAACTTCAACGCCGGCGCGTTCGTCTCATCGGCATACAGCGTCACCCGGTCCACCGTGTACAACACACGCCGCAACATCTCCGAGAGCGCGCGGCGAGCGACTCCACCGCCCCGACATGCCGGCCGGACGAACACGCCTTCCACCTGCGCCACCTCGGGGCTCCACGAAGCCAACGATGCCTTGAACGTCAGCTGATCCGTGAACGGATCACGCAGACACCAGGTACGCCCAGCTTCGATCCGCTGTGCCACGTTACGCCGAAACACGTCGCGCTCCGAGGGGTGCAGCGGAAGGCCGGTCTCCTCTTCGTGCATCGCCACAGACATCTGAAACAGCTCATTCAGGTCTTCTGGCTCGGCCAGTTCAACCAGCGGCTCGGAAAAATACCGTAATTCACGCGCCCGAAGATCCAGCAGAACCTGCCGCCGCACCGGAAGCGATGCCAGAGAGGTGCCGGCATACGCCTGCCAGAACGGCTCGACCGCCTCGCGCGGGCCGATGATCGTCTGCAACCTTGCCGATACCCGGCGATGAAACGCTCCCAACGCTGTGGCAGCTGCGACATCGCCATGAACGACCGCGATCGAGTTGCCTGCCAGCAGCGACACCCCGATGAGCTGCTCACGCTGCAACGCGCCCAGGAACTGAAATCGATGATCGGGGTCGATCGGCAGCACGTCGTTCTCGTGCAACCACCCCAGCAGAAACGAGTGCCGCGCCACGTCGCGCATCAACCAGCTGCGCAGGGCTGGTGCTTCGCCGAAGGAAAGGCGCCGCACAGAAGGCGCATCGCGATGAACCAGAGGCAGAAGGCTCATGAGCAGACACACGCGACAGGAGAAGTCCGAGCGTACCGTCCACTACGCGCACTGGCAAGTCAACGATCGGGCTCGGCATATCGGCAGCGCGAGATGCGCCTCAGCAATCAGCGCACACCGGCTCGTTCCGTGCGCCCTGCGGTCAGCACGACCGCAACATCGTCGGCCTGGATTCAGGCGAGGAGACCGTCAAGGAAGCAGCGGCCCTTGTTGTCGACCACGAGCGCCGCTTTGTTAAACAGCAGGTAGAAGCGCTTGAAGTCCTCAAAGTCAGACTTCATCGCAGCGATCATGTCGGCCTGGAAGAACGTCGACAGCTGGCCAGACGAAGCCTGGTGGTACACACGCCAGTCACAGCCGTTGGTCAGGATGCCATACCGAAGCCCCGTCGAACGGAGCAGCAGGTCAAGCTCGATACCCGGGCGAAGCTCGGTCACACCTTCCGCGGTGGCCTCGGGCGCAGCGTCAAAGCTCTGGCCCCAGCGGATGGCGCGCACCGAGGTCAGCGCAGGACGGAAGAAACCCACGTTGCCGCGAGACTGCACCGCCTCATCGAAATCAGCCGCGTTCTTGAAGCACACATAGTCCACGCGGGTGGACTGTTCGCCACTCACACTCAGCGGCTCAAACGCCGAATGCGTGAAACCCAGCGCGTGAAGCGTCGGACCCACCATGTGATAACGCGTCTCTTCCACCGACGGATTACCCGCCAGCAGCGTCGAGTGCTTCTCGAAAGACTCCTTCACTCGCTCAAAGGCAACGCGGGCAGCGGCATCGAGGGAGGTCCACTCGGGGCGATCTTCGAGGGATTCGAGCTGCTCGCCACTGAAGAGGGGGCCACTGTTGAGGAAGATCGCTCCTTCTGCCATAACTGCTCCGTACTGGATTCGGGCGCCGCAAACGCGTCGCCGGGGGACAAATCACAAAAAATTCGCCGCCCTAATCACAGGCAACGAACAACTGTCAAGCAAGGACCCCAAGCGGAATGGCTCGCGCCGCCCGGATGCGGGGCCGGCAACATACCCAGATTCGCGTTGCCCGTACACTTTTTCTTGCGCACCGCGATGGCGTTCCACCATTTTTCAGACTCCTTGCCGCCCAAAACCCTTCCCTGGCAGCTCTCCGCTGGAATCCCAGCGCCGTTCCCTCTGTTTACTGCATTCTACGCACCCCAGGCACCCTCCCACTCCTTCATCGCCTCCAGGACAACCGTGAATCTGTTGCAGCGAATCACAGCACAGATCGGTGACCTCATCGAGGCCACTCCACTCGCTGAGCCCGCCCGCTCTCAGCTACGAAGAGCCGAGTCGCTCATTCACAACGGACAGGCCGCAGATGCACTGCTTCTGCTGCACGTCGTCGAGCAGGAAAACCCGGGGCTCTGGCGCACCGCCCTGCTCATCGGGCTCGCGCACGAGGCGCTCGCACAATACGACGCCGCGCTCCGTAGTCTCGACAACGCCACCCGACTGCGCGACTCCGTACCCGGGAGAGCCGCACTCGCTCGCGTCGAAATCGCCCGCGGAAACCACGAAGCAGCCGCCAACCACCTCGATGAAGCCCTGAAGCGGCGACCGCTCGATCCCGAACGACTCGAACTCCTGCGTGCCCTCGCAGACCTACACGAAGCCAGTGAACACCCCGCCCGTGCCATCCCGGCACTCCTACAGGCCTACAGACTCGCGTCTGAAGATGTGCAGCTCGCGCTCCGACTCGCGAAAGCGCTTGTGCGTGACAACGACCTCGATCGCGCCGTCCTCGTGCTCGATGCACAGGTGCAACACCTCGCCGCCCAACCTCATCACCACACCCCCAACGACGCCGTCCAGACCACCCGGTTGCAGCTGCAGCAACAGCTGGCCTCCGCGCTCCTCCTTCGAGACACACCCGCTGACCTCACACGCGCCGCCATCCTGCTCCGGCAGATCGTCCAGACGCAACCCCTCGACTACGGCGCGCTACAGGACCTCGCCGACTGTCAGATGCGACTCAACGATGGTGCCAACGCGCTGCCGCTCCTGCTTCAGGCCCTCGCCATCGCGCCCACGCCACAACACGCGCGCATCCATCGCATGATCGGACAGGTGTACCTGCTCGCCGGTCAGAACGCTCAGGCCCTCGACTCGCTTCGCGCCGCAGCTGCACTTCAGGATGGCGACCTGCAGACCTGCCGCCTGTACGCACGCACAGCGCTGCATGAAGGAAGCCCTGACGAGGCGCTCGACGCCGCCCTGCAAGGACTCCGGGACGCACCCGAAGACCGACAGCTGACCGGCCTGCGCGGCAGGGCACTCCTTGAGCTGGGACGCATCGAAGAGGCACGCCAGCTGCTGCTCGCACTCCGACTGCACACCTCGCCTACCACCGACGAGCTCACCGCGATGGGGGCACTCGCGCTGCACGACCGCGACCCCATCGAAGCGCTGGTTCACCTGCGAGAGGCACACGCACTCGACGCCGATGCGTGGTCCGTTCAGCCGCTCCTGCGCAACGCCTGGGAACTTCTCGCCCCCAGACTACCGGAGCTCGGCGAACTGCACGATCTTCACCCCGGGGTGCTCATCCCCTTCCTCGACGCGCTCAGCCATGCCGTCGCCGCCCATCCCGTGCTGGTCGACCTGATCCCTGCCGCCACATCACTGCGACAACACCTCGACATGCCGCTCACTGTCGCTGTGCTCGGCGAGTTCAACGCTGGAAAATCCACCCTCATCAACGCCTTTGTCGGCGAGCCCATGCTGGCGACCGGCGTCCTGCCTACAACGGCACACATCAACGTCATCCGCTATGGACCCAGACCCGTCGCCCGATGGACCCGTCACGACGGCACCGTCCAGGAACTCCCCTTCGCCGAGGCGGCAAGGCTGGCCAAACAGACGCCCGATGACGTCGACCAACTGGAATTTTGCTTCCCAAACAACGATTTACGAAGCATCCACTTCTGGGACACGCCCGGCTTCAACGCACCCGTGGAAGCACACGAGGATCGTGCTCACTTCGCGCTGAGCGCCGCCGATGCCGTTGTCTGGCTGCTCGACGCCGCGCAGGCCCTCTCTGCCAGCGAGTTTGAGCTCGTACGGCAGCTGCCCAACGCCGCCGAAAAGCTCATCGTTGTCATCAACAAGATCGACCGACCAGGCTTCGGACACGAAGAGCTCGCGGCCATCAACGACCATGTGCAACGGTATCTCGCTGGCAACCATGCCGGACTCTTTCCGCTCTCCGGGCTCAGCGCGCTGCGGGCAAAGCAGCTGCCCGAGGCCGAGCAGGCTGCCGCGCTGGAAGCCACCGGGTGGAACCAGTTCGAGCGCGCACTGCGACAGCACTTCTTCGACCGGGCGGGCCGACTCAAAACACTGGAAGTCGCTCGCGAACTCGATCAGCTCGTCACGACAGCGCTCGAACGAGCTCGCAAGGGGCTGGCTGCCATCGAGCAAGCCATGGAAGCTGTGCGGTTAGCGCGGAGAACCATCACACGCGCCGAAATGGACTGGAACGCAACCCACGCCCCTGCCGTCGCAGACGCCGTCGATCGTGGACTGCTCGACATCCGACCGCGACTCCTCAGAGAGGTGCTCGAACTTCGCGTTCAAGGTCATGGACTCTTTGCAAGCCCCACCCTTCGACCTGACGATCGCGCCGGCATCGTGCGAAGGCTACGCGAACGAATGGCTGAGCTGCACCAGCAGGCCGCTGAACAGGCCGCGAACCACGTACAGGCGCTGGAGCAGACCCTCCTCATAACCGTATCCGAGCTCGCCAGGTTGATTGGACCACCCGAGTCGCGGGCGCTGCGTTCCAGGCTCGATGCCTGGCTGCACGAAGCGCACGCGCTTCGCCGACTGCTGCACGACGCTCATGCCGACAAGGCCAGGGCACTCGATGTCGCGCGGCTGGACGCGCAAGGTCGGTACCTCCTCGATGAGTTGGCCGCACTCAGCGATGCTCAGGAGCAACAGGACGGCACACTCCAGAAGCTCGTCCCCCTCACTGGAGCCATGTGGCGCGACTCCCTGCTGCGCTGGGGAAGGGAATACATGCAGGCCGCGCTACGATTGTGCGATTCCATGGAGCGTGATCTGGATATCCTTGCGCTCGACCTTGAGCATCGTATTCTGCGACCCTTTTCACGAGTGGTTGACCAGTTGGCTCCGCTTGCGACTACTTCTACGGCGACCGATTGCATTCGCCCCCACGAGGACCCGTGTTCATGATCAGTCGACTGCGCGTGTGCGCGCTGGTGCTTCTGGTGCCACTCGCACTCTCTGGCTGTCGCCGCGGTAACGACAGCGTCGCCGAAGGGACCGCTGCCGCAGAGCCTTCTGCCGGATCGACGGGCTCCGGACAGGAACCACCACCCGAAGAAGCCTCTACCAGTGCACCCGAAGCCACCGCGCCAGCCACAAATCGAGCGCCCGTCGTCCGTTCACAGGCGGCCAGCGCAGACAGAGAGCTGGCTACCCGGCTCGGGCTCGCTCCGCCTGAACCACTGCGTGTCGCCGACCTGCTCACACACGCGGATGTTCGCGAGCTCATGCAGTACACCGGCGATCTGACCATCGCGACCCTCGATGGCATTGAGCCCGGTCCTCACTACAACGCGCTGCGGCTCGCATCTGCGGCAGGCTTCGGGTTCGCTGTACAGCTCTGGCAGGAAGACGAGCAGCGGCAGGCACTCAGCCGCTTCGCACGACTCCAGGAGACTTACATCGACCGGAACCCGGACACTGCCCCGGTCGGCGATGAAGCGTTCTGGGGGGAGTTCGAGGGCATCCGGCATTACGCCTTCTTTCATCGCGCCAGCAAAGGGGTCGTCATCGTGAGCTGTCAGGCCGAGCTCTGCACGCCAGACCAGCTTCGCAACATGGCCGACCGGGTCATGTCCCGACTCTGACCGCATCACAACACCTCGGCTCCTCCAACACCGCATAGGCCCGCCGCTCGTTCGGAAAGCGCGCCTCATTCAGACCCTGAAGCGCGATACCGCGCTATGAGTCGCCGGGCAGCCGCAAAGGCTCTTCATCGGTAAAGGCGATCGCCTCGAACTCCACCAGCAGAAAAAGAAGCTGGTACACCTCGGTTTCTTTCCAGCGGTGTGACTCCGTAAAGCGAGTCAGGATCGACGCCACGGTATCCGTTCGTTCAATCATCGTGCCCAGTCGCAACGCCCGGGGCGCCAGATTCACCCGCGTAAGGTCACGCGCGTCAATCAGGCGATGAATCCGTACGTGTGAGCGACCCTCGAAGAACCGCTTACAGAATGGACCGCTCACGTACTCCAGCATCGTCCGATTGATCAGGCCCGGCAGGTCAACAGGGATCGGCATCCGCTCAGTGCTCTGGCGCGCTCCACTCCACCAGCGCCAGGTTCCGTCCAGCGTAAACAGCACATTCGACAGCATCTCCCGAAGCCGCTCCGAGAGGAAATGGAAGAGTGCATGCGGTGCGATCAGCCCACTGCGAACCAGCTCATCACCCAGCACACCCTGTTCATGCTCTACACGCTCCTGCAGCGCATGCAGCTTCTCGGCGCTCAACACACCCTGCCTCACCAGAATCGCCCCGAGCGTCTCTTCGGTCAGCGATGAATATACCGTCACCGGAATGCCATCCCGAAAGAAAATCTCTTTTTGCCACGGGTCATGTTGAATCTGAAGAAGGCCGGTCAGCCCATGCGAGTGAATGCGATGCATCAGACGCGCTACCGACACGCGACCCAGTGTACCCTCCAGCGACGCAGCACCAAACTGAGCCACTGTGCGATCGCTCGAGACGACCTCGCTCGCCACGGCATGCACACCCGACTCGTTCAGATTCGGGTATCCCCGTTTACGCCGGCGATTGGGATTCATGCCCGCAAGAGACAGCTCCTCCCAGTCAGCCGTACGCTGCTTCCCAATGGCAGGAGAAGACACCTCATTCGGGTCAAACAATACGGCATGGCGCAGCTCGTTGATCGGTGGACGAGGGGTCGAACCCGATGGCAGCCTCCCCGAACCCGACAGCGGCCCGATCGTCGCGTCAAACGCAGGGTTACTCCCCGGCATCTCGACACTCATGTGAACCGGTGTGTCCGCGGAGATACGCGGTGTACCCATTCGGCTGCGTTCGCTCGTCGCGACTGAAGCCACGACCGGTTCAGAGTCCGACAGATAGGCCTCCAACAGCGACTTGATGCCACTCCGGTCGCGCCCACCAACGGACGTATCTGCACCTGGCCGGGACTCCATGCCCGCGCGCTGCAGAAACTGCTCCACAGCGTGGTCGTCTGGGTCATCGGCTCCACGAGCGGACCGCGCAGCCCCCAGACGAGGCGGCCGACTGTCCGAAAGGGCGCTATCCAGCGCTGCATTCCGGTTCGACGAATCTGGCCTCTGCATCCGGCCAGACGAGATCGACGCTTTGCGTCCACTCGAAGCCTCTCGACCTTCCCGAAACCCCGTCCGCGAATCAACGCTCTCGCCAGCACGATAAGCCAGCACCGTCGATGGTGTTTCCACGCCGGATACAGGCATCTGAAACGCAGGCGACGAATCTGGACGCCCCGCCAGCATCCGAGGCCGACCGGCCTGAACACTCACCAGCGTGGGCACCTCGCTCAGACAAACCCACGGACCACCCCTCACCGACACCCGCTCGTTCTCGGCAACCGGGCGCGACAACAGCAGCTCCTCCATCATCGCGTGCGTCATCGGCCCGTGAATGCGGCCCTCATCATCGCGAAACCGAAGCGTCGGTGCTTCATTCTCGTCCGGAATACCGGGCGAATCGATACTCGGATCGCCCGCTCGGCGACCCATCTCCTCGGCGATTCGATCCGCGAACATGTCGCGCATGAACGCTTCAACGTTCGGCGCGCCGACGTCGATCTCGTTCTTGAACACGAAGCGGGCGATCGCCGTGTAAAACTCGTGAGCCGTCTGAAAACGGTCGCGCGCATCACGCGCCAGACCCTTCCGCACGATCGCGCGCAGGTCATCCGGCAGCGAGCTCATGCGCTCAAGGTCCGTTTCGATCTCGCAGTCACGGATCTTGAGCATCACCTCCAGGTCATTCTCAGCCTTGAAGAGCCGGCTCATGGTCAGCATCTCAAAGAAGATGACCGAAGCCGCAAACAGGTCACTGCGACGATCGATCGCCGCACCCGTCACCTGCTCGGGGCTCATGTAGCCCATCTTCCCTTTCTGCGTCCCCACTTCCGTTCGATTCGTCTGCAGACCCGACCGCGCAATTCCAAAATCGCCGATCTTCACCGTGCCCGTGTAAGACACCAGCACGTTCGACGGCGACACATCACGGTGCACAATCCGAATCGGCTCACCGCGTTCGTCCAGCGCGTTGTGCGCGTAGTCCAGCGCACGCAGCAGCTCCATCATGATGTACAACACCAGCTCACGCGGAATCCGGCGCGAACGGCGGGCACAACGCGCCAGCACATCCAGAAGGTCTTTCCCCGCAATGTACTCCATCGCGATGAAAAGACTGCCCTGAAGCTCACCCAGCTCCAGCACCTGCACGATGTTCGGGTGCGCCAGATGCGAGGTCAGACGCGCTTCATCAATGAACATCCGCACGAACTGCTCATCATCCAGCAGATTCGGCAGAATCCGCTTGATCGCACAGTCCTTCGCAAAGCCGCCCGGGCCATACGTGCGCGCTCGAAACACCTCGGCCATACCGCCGCGGCCGATCCGCTCCAGCAAGACGTACTTGCCGAAGCGTCGAGGTGCCATCTCCTGCTGCTCCGTCATGACTGAACCGATCCTCCGCAACCCATCGATAAACGCACACGCGAACGCCCAGCTGCCACCACCGCCAACGGCCAGAAAGCCCACTCTGTGCTAGCGATACCGGGCATCCTTGCCTCAGAAAACCTGACCGAACGTGATCGAGATCACCGGCTGCGGGAAACGGGCCGGACCATTGCCCAGCGCCTGCCAACGAGAAGGGTCCAGCGGAAACCCGATATCCAGAGCGCGCACTTCAGTGCCTAACTGTGGAATCATCCAGCGTACACCAAGGCCCAGCGCAGCCCTATACTGCATGTCGGGCATCTCGTCCAATGTTGCAATCGCGTCACCGAAGAATACCAGACCCAGCCGCGTTCGAAGCAACTCCACACTCCGCGTTCGCCACTCCACGTTCCACAACACATACCGCTCGCTCTGCAAAAAACCGTTCGGATAACCTCGCAACCCTGTGTCGCCACCCACCAACACCTGCACATTCCCCTCATTTCGACCCAGACGTACACCCGAGAAGCGCATCACCAGACGACCTGCCGGTGTCAGACCAGACACCATGCGCAGCTCACCACTCGTCGTGACATCGCTCACCGATGCCACAGGGCGCTCCTCGACTCGCACACTCTGCTCCAACTGACCGCTGATCCAGCCATCTCCCATCACGCGAACACGATACCCCAATATCGATGTCACCCGCCCAAATCGAGCCGTCGCACCCAGCGCCGGCTCCGAATAGCGCACACCCAACGAGCCATAGTAACCCAGCCGAACCTCCTCACCCACCCCGAACGTCCGCACATTCCGCACCGTCATCCACCGATTCCGGTACACCTCGTACCCCACGCCTGGCCCCACGACCCGCTCTTCCCGTGGCAACCGCGCGCCTTCGAACGACCGCAATGCCTGCTCGCTCCACCGCTCGTAAGGCAGCGCCTCCGCATCGCGGGCCGACAGGCTCAGTCCCATGCTCACATTGTGCTTTACGGCCACCCCGTACGAACGCGTCGCCTCGCCCGACACCGACAGCGTTCGCTCACGCCAGCGCTCATCAATGCGCTCCACCTCACCCGTCTCGGGAGCGTCGTACGTCCGGATCTCCGACCCCTGAAAACGACGCACGATCCGACTCGAACCACCTGCCTCAAATCGCCACCCCGAAGGAACGTGACTCTCGTACAACGGACGAGACACCACCAGCTGCTGCGCAAATCCCTCGTATTCGTTCAACTCCCGGTCGTGAATCGCGTCGAACGACTCCGATATCTGCCACCGTGTTCCCCCAATCCGAGGGGAATAATAACGCGGACCCAGCGTCCACGACCCCAGACCCCAGTTGAACGTCGCCGCCAGCTGATCATTCAGCCCCAGAAAGTTCGTCTCCACCAGCCCCACCTGAACGCCTGTCAACACGCCCGCCGTCGTAAAAAACCACGTCGGCGTCAGACTCCACACGTCCTTCGTCACCACCAGAATATCCACGCAACCCACCGCCGTCGACTCTCCCTCCACAGGCAACACCAGCACAATCGAATACTGCGACGGATTCCGAAGCTGCCGCTCACTGTCCCGGTACATCAGCTCCGTGAACCGATCCCCTTGCTCAAACGTCAGCGCACTACGCACCACCGACTCTCGGCTGACCACGTGCAAACTATTGAGAAACATAGGGAATACGTCTTCAGGATCAAACACCTCGTCCGTCTCGATCGTCACCTCACACACCGTCAGGCCGTTCGGAGCATGCACCGGTCGCAGTCCCAGCCCAGCCATCAGCGGCTCCACATGCCCCCATTCCCACTCCGCAAGACGAGCCCACGGAGACCTCGCCGGAATACCACGCTGAATCGATGCCTCCGTCGCGCCGCTGGGCAGGGCGGCATCCCGCTCCGAAAGCTCGCCCGAGCCTTCACCATCACCGAACGCATCCAGCTGCCCCGAACCATCGCCCACGTCTGGCTCTGCCGCTGACGGTGACTCCACCGCGCCCGAACCAGCGCCAGCGTCTGTCTCGGCCGCTGACGGTGACTCCACAACGCCCGAACCAGCGCCAGCGTGCGATTCAACGTCCGCACTCGAATCTACAACGCCCTGCCCAAACGCTTCAGGCGCCAGGCAAAGGCTGAACAGAACCCCCAGAAGCAGGCTACACATAGCCGTGACCGGCGCGTGAGTCATGCGCCTGCCTCGAAAGTCCACACGTTCAGCGTGCGGCCAGCGCCCTCGCTGCACCGGCCAGATCAGACGGCGCAAGGCCCTGTGCAGCGAACAGGTCGTCGGGAACGCCGCTCGTGGAATACTTCGACACCCCCAGACGCCGCAGCCTGACCGCCAGACCAGCATCTGCGACCGCCCCCGCAACGATGGCGCCCAATCCCGTGTCGACGTGGTGATCTTCATACGTCAGCAGGCAACCCACTTCGCGTGCTGCCGACAGGATGCAGTCACGATCAAACGGCTTCAGGCTCGACGCGTTCACCACGCGCAGACCAAATCCCTGCGCAGCGAGCGCGTCCGACGCCTCGACCGCACGATATACCATGGGGCCCACGGCAAATACGACCGCATCGTTGCCTTCGCGAAGCGTCACCCACTTGCCGGGCACAAACTCGTGGTCGCCGCCGAGCGCCGGCTGACCGTCGAGGGTGGCGATGGTGGGGAGCTTGCTGCGACCCATCGCGACGAGGGTCGGCGCGTAGCGCGGCGCCACCGTACGGATGATGCGGTCCGTTTCGTTTGGATCGGCGGGCACATAGCACTCAAAGCCGAACAGATTTCGCATCAGCGACACGTAGTCGATGCACTGGTGCGTGGGGCCGTCTTCGCCGACGTCGAGTCCGCAGTGGGTGACCACCACCTTCGGCGCCGTCTCGTTCTGATCGTTCAGACGTTGCTGGTTGTAACCCTCGACCACCGCGAACATCCCGAACGTGCTGTAGAAAGGCACGACGCCTTCCTTGCTCAGTGAACCCGCCAGAACGGCTGCGTGGTGCTCCGCGATACCCGCCTCAATGAAACGATCCGGCGTAATCGCATGAAAATCGTTCATCTTCACCGACCCTTCCAGGTCGCACGAAATGCCCACCACCGGCCAGCTGCCCGGCTCGTCCCGGTTCAGGCGCGCCAGATCGGCCAGCGCGGTACCGTACGCGCTGCGGCAATCCGTCTTCGTCTTCACGTCATAGGTGACCGGGCTGCCCGTCTTCAGCACGATGTTGCGGTCCACGTGGATATGGTGCGGCAGCGTGGAGTTGCGGGTCTTCCGAAGCGCGCGCAGCGCCTCCAGATTGGACTCCACACCCAGCTCCGCAAAAGCCGCCTCGGCCTGCGCGTCCGTGAGCGCCTGACCGTGGTACTTGCAGTTGTCTTCGATCGCGCTGATGCCCTTGCCCATGATCGTGTTCAGCAACACGACCGTCGGCACGCCCGACTTCGCTGCCAGCGCCGCCTTCAGGGCGCTATAAATCTCCTGGAAGCTGTGGCCGTCCACGTTCACGACGTTCCAGCCATCGGCGGCCCAGTCCGCTGCGATGTCCAGCGGCATGATGTCGGCCGTCTTGCCACCGATCTGCAGGCGGTTGACGTCGATGAGCGCGACCAGCTGGTCCAGACCGAACTTCACCGCAAAGCGGCGCGCCTCCGAGATCTGACCTTTCTGCTGCTCGCCGTCGCCCATCAGCACAAACGAGCGCGTGCCGGTGCCGCGCAGCTTGGCCGCCATGGCAAAACCCACGCCGGCCGACAGGCCCTGACCCAGATTGCCAGTGTTCCATTCCACGCCCGGAACGACCGTCTCGACGTGGCCACCAAACACCGACCCACACTTACGGAAGCCAACATAGGCTTCTTCGATCGGGAAGTAGCCATAGCTCGCCAGCGTACCATACACCGCCGGCGAGATATGACCGTGCGACACCACCACACGATCGCGCCCGTCCCAGTGCGGCGCGTCTGGCTTGTGGTTCATGCACGCATAAATCACGAGCAACGCGTCAATCGTCGACAGGCTCCCGCCCGGGTGTCCAGACTGCGACAGCGAAGTCAGCCGCACGATGTCGGCAGCAGCATGACGACGACGCTCGGCCAACTCGGCCACAAGTTCGGCGGACAGGACATCAGCTTCGAATCCAAAGGACATGACAGGCTCCGGGTGCCACAGCGGGTCAACGGCGCGGCCGTCTAGTGTACCTTCCCCAGAACTTCAACGAACCTGTAGAAACCCGAAACAACGCGAGCCCAGAGCTCACTCTTCCACGGCACCGGTCTTCGAGATGTACGTCAGACGCGGGATGAAGTCCCGATTGAACAGCTCGCTGTCGCCACGAAGCCAGCGTCTGGCCTCCTGCAGACATCCCGCGAGCAGCTGCTGCATCTGGTCGGCCTGAATGCCAAGCGCGCCCTTCGGGAACGGTTTCAGCATCTCCATGCCCTTGGTCAGATACTCCACCATGGCGTTGGCTTCACCGTTCTTGTGCCAGATACGGAAGAAGCCCTGCGAGATCTCCGCAAGACCCAACAGGAACTGCCGATCCGAACCCTCAGCCTCATCGGCCAGCGTCGCAAACGCGTCGGCGGCTTCCTGAAACTGCCAACGATTGAAAAGCTTGATCGCCTTCCGAAGATCATCCTGGCCTGAGCTCGCCATACCAGACGCTCCTGCGTGTATCCTGCGTTGTCAAAGTCGATGCGCGCAGGTAGGACCTTACCCCGGGCGTTGTCAAGAAATTGTCCGGCTGCGTCCGGCACTTACGCCCACATCCCCGCGTTTTTTCTGCGCTTCCCATCCCCGTGATGCATCCCCATGAACCCACCGCCCGCGCCCAACCCGGTTCAGTTTCCTGCCGGCCAATCGTGGAGGTCGGAGCTCCGCACGGGCGCTCTCGCCCTCCTCATGGGTGCCCGCTGGCTCATCTCCCGACCGTCGCTCTGGAAGTACACCTTCTTCTCGGTCCTTACGGCCCTCGTCGTCACAAGCCTCCTGGTGCTGGCTTCGCTTCGTACACACAGCTGGCTCATGAGCTGGCTGCCACCCGCAACCGACGGACTCTGGTCCTGGATTCGCCCCGTCATCTGGCTCGCTCTGCTCATCGCCTGTCTGCTCGGCGCACTCTCCACGGGCACCATTGTATCGTCGATCACCGCCGCTCCCTTCAACGACCGCCTCTCGGAGCGCGTCGAAGAACAAATTCTGGGGCACGTCGATTCCCCGTTCGCGTGGTCTTCCTTCATTGGCGATGTTTTGCAGGGCGTTGCACACTCGCTGCTCAACCTTGCCATCTACCTGCCGCTCTCCGTCGTTGCGCTCGCTCTCAACCTCGTGCCCGTGCTCGGCAATCTGGCGTCCTGGGTGGCTGGCGCCACGCTCACTGCCGCAGTGCTCTCGCTCGAGCTCACCGACTTTCCGCAAGCCCGCCGACGCTTCACCTGGCGCGAAAAAGTGTCGCTGGTCCGCAATCAGCCGGCCCCCATGCTCGGCTTCGGTCTCGCCGCCACCGCCCTGCTCGCCATCCCCCTCATGAGCCTGATCATGGCGCCGGTCGGCGTGGTCGGCGGCACCCTGCTCTTTGCGGCGCTACACGACGCGGGTCGCATTCCATACAAGGACAGAAGGCTGCCGGCCTGAGCGTGCACGCTGGCGGCAGAATGGTTGCGCACCAGCATCAACGTCGATTCTCACTCGGCCCTTTTCATCAGCGCGTGGTCGCCCGCTGAAGCATAGGTCAGACCGTCGGCACCCATCCACGACGGATAAGCGCCCGACCCCAGCAGCTTCGTCGAGCCATGGCAGACTCCACTCATCGAGCGGTCTGTGGCCAGTGCCTGAATGGTAAACCGAACCGACTCAGCCGACCCCTTTGTCACCTAAGACAGCCGACCTCGAATCAGCTCTGCTACTTCACGCTCCAACGCAGCCACGTCCTCCACGCGTTCGAGCCGCTCCAGAACGTCGGGAGCCGAGATAGCGACCACCGCCAGCAGGGCTTGACGGCGCCCCGCAGCCTCTCCCTCTGCCTTCCCTATACGAAACGCTTCCTTGCGCAGCGACTTCACCGCTGCGGTCTTCTCTTCTGGGGTCGTCGGAATCATTCGCATGGCAATCGCCTCCGTCAGCGCAACTCGTTCATGGTTAGGCAAATACCTGTCGGTGCGCAAGGCTTCGACTCGGCGCGCACGCTCCTCCGCCGTCATGGCCTGACTGGTCAGACGCCAATAGGCCCATCCCTTTTGTTCGGGCATTCGGCTGATATCCAGCACCACCAGACCACCATGTGACGAGTCGCGACCGCACCACACACCCGGCCATCGTTCCACCAAATTCAGAAACTCCCTGGTCGCATCCAATTTCACCTGTTCAGCCACGACCACGGTCGTGGGTGCTCGCTGAGTCACCCGAAGCCAGACATCCCCTTCCGATGCCGTACCCCAACGACTGTCGCCGGAATTCACCACAGCGCGCCTCCATCGTATCCAGCTGTCACCGACTTGCGCCCGGTGAAGGGCCACGTCGGAGATCAGCCCACCCTCGTGCTCGAAAATGACCGCACGACTCTGGAGCCATGGCGCAATTGGGCCAAACAACCCCGGTGGTTCCTCAATATGAAACACCGCGTCCAGGCGGCGCGCCTTTCGTGGAATGGACACCTCCTGCCCAACCTCACGGCCAGCCAGGACGTATCGCTGAAAATCCAGAAAACGTTGTTCATGCCTGTCGCGCGCCATGACCTCTGCTCGGCTCCGACGCCGCACCAACGTGACGTCGTGCCTGCCGAGTCGCTCGGCAAGAAGGCCGAGTCAAGCAGAAAACTGCTCATATGTTCATATAAAAACCCTGGTGTTTACGATTCAACAGCCGAGAGGTGCAGCCTCGGCGGGCCGCAACGAACCCGTAACCGAGTCGAGCACATGCAGGGATATGAACCAGTACACTGAGATCCCGTCCACCGGACAGCTGCGATGATTTCGACACCGCCGAACAGAATCCACTCGAGCCGATCCAACGGGGAAAACATAACAGCGACATCGCTGGATACCTCAAGTGCGCCGTTGAGTTGACCCATTCGGGACAAGAGCAGCTCCATGAATCGACTCTCGCCCGCCGTCGGCCGGGCGGACGGCCAGAGTGAACGGCGGCGGAGGGGCACGTCCGGCTCAGTTTCCCGTGTTCAGACCTTGCTCCCGACCACCTCGCTACCGCTCCAGGAGCTCCCGAACCCCCGAAGCGCGCGCCACACAACGCGCACAGGCTGCATCAAACGACTCTGGCGAACCGTAGATGGCGGCGCCGGTCTTCGCCCGTGTCAGCGCCGTGTACACCAGCTCACGCGTCAGCAATTCCGTCACCAGCGGCGGCAACACCAACAAAATCCGGGTGAACTCTGACCCTTGAGATTTGTGTACCGTCAACGCAAACGCCGTCTCGTGCTCGGGAAGCATCGCCGGAGCCAGCGTACGAAATCCACCCTGCTCCGAAGGAAAAACCACCACCGCCGAGGACCCTTCGCCCAGCGTAATGCCCACATCACCATTAAATAATTGCAACGAGTAGTCGTTGCGCAGGACCATAATCGCGCGACCATGCCACCACTCGCGCGCCCGCACAGGACGACCCTCATCGTCGGCCTGCACAGCGCGTGAACCCGAGCGGCGAATCTCCTCGCGAATCAGTCGACTTAATTGTTCGTTCAACGACACCACACCCCACGGGTGGTCGCGGTGCGAACACAGAATCCGGTACTGATTCAGCGCCGAGAACGCCTGCCTTAACGCGACCTCGTGCTGCGTTATCGGCGTCGCGGGTGCCGCAGATTTCCCCTCGAAAACCTCGCTATCGAACGAAGCACGCAGCGACCGCATATGCGTCATATAGTCCGCATAACCCGAGATCGCGGCCTCTTGCAGCAACGTGCCAGCTGCCAGCCGGTACACGCGCTGCTCCAGTTTCCAGCGCGGCTCCTGCACAGGGCGAGCTCCGGCCATCGGATTCACAAAAACCACACCATCCACCGCCCTCAGCGAAGTGCTCGGCGTCTGGTCTGCCCAACATGCCGAGCCGCTCTGAATCGAAAGTGCCAGCTGACCAATGGGTTTCTCGGCATCAAATCGATGGCTCTGCAAAAGCTCAACCGTACACTCCGCCACCGGCCGGGCAACCGGCGTGTCTGCCAGCGCGCGCATCCCCAGCAACGCACGAACATCGGCGCGTGCCCCCGCCACGCCAATCCCCCCGGTTCGCGTCACCGCCGACAAACAAATATCGCCCAGCACAGTACCCACATCCACGGATGACAACTGGTTGCGATCCCCCATCAACACCAGACGCGCGTCGGGTGGAATGGCATCCAGCAATTTCGCCATCAACAACGCGTCCACCATCGACGCCTCATCGACAATGACCACGTCATACGGCAGCGGGTTCAGTCGATCATGCCGAAAACGCGACGGATCGCGACGCTGCCAGCCCAACAGACGATGCAATGTCAGGCAGGGCTGCGACTCGATCGCCACACGAATTCTTCGAATCACCTCCTGGTCAGGGGCGCTGTCCGGGCGGCGCATCGCCCCCTCCAGACCGGCCGACCAGTGCTCCAGACCCACGCCCAGAGACTCCTTTACACGGGCCGCCGCTTTGCCGGTCGGCGCAGCTACCACCACCCGGAGCGGACGCTCACCCTGATGGCCCAGGTGCAGGGCGGTAATCAGGTTGCGCACCGTGGACGTTTTTCCGGTACCAGGCCCTCCCGTCAACACCAGCAACGACGATAGAATCCCGGTCGCCACCGCGACATCCTGCGCATCAGGCTCTTTCGCCAGATTCTGTTCCGCTGCGCTCGATAACGTCGTTGCACCGCTCTGAACGCCGGGTGACAGCGAGGCTCGTAACCATGACGTCAACGAACGCAGGCCCGTCACCGACCTGTTGGGTGTCCACTCGTGACGCGTGCCCGCGAGCCCAGTCAGATGCGCCGCGATCTGCTGCTCGTATTGCCAGTAACGATGCACATACAGGTGCCCGTCTGACGTACACACAAAGGGACGAACCTCCGTGATTTCCGGCTGCCCGCCAGACGAAACGCACATCACCGCCGGCGAAGAACGCACCAGCGCCAGCCATTCACGGCGCCCTTCGAGCGCCAGAATACGCATGGCGTCAGCAGAGAGCTCCTGCAGATTCCATTCCGCCTTCAGGTCCAGCGCAGAGGGTCCCAACAGGTCCGTCCGCATACTGCCCGTTCCCGGCGCTCGCAGCGCCAGCGCAAGCGCCAGAATCACCAGCGGTCGGGTTTCACCAAACAATACTCCCAACCGCGACGCGGTTGATAAATGCGCTTCAGAGACCGCGCGTGCCTGCAACAATGGCAGCAGCTCCGCCCGCAGACGTCTCCATTCCGTCATCTGATGCATGGTGGTGTTCATGCGACCTCCTGCCGGGTGGCGCCCCGAAATGCGGTATCCAGAGCCTCCATGACGGCCTGTGATGGTCGATCATAAAACACACCGTATTCCAGTGCCGGTACTGAACCCGCAACTGGCGTTACTGCATATCGTTCATCGGTCATTCCGCGCACAAACAAATAATAGACACCGCCCATGTCGCGCTCGTAATCGTAGTCTGGCAGACGACGTTGCAGAAAACGATGCAGCGCCAGCACGTACAGGTGATACTGAAGATAATAATGATGGTGTTCCATCTCGGCACAAATCGCCGCCAGTGAATAGCCGGATGGCGGAGCCGAAACCTGTGATTCCTCAGCCGACGCCGCGATAAAATTCGATTTATAATCGACAATATACCAGCGACGCTGCCATCGAAAAACAAGGTCAATCTTACCGTTCAGAAACCCACGGAATGCCCGGTCCGTCGTCGCATTGCGCAGCTTTTCACGATAACCGGACGACATACGAACATCCGGGCTCGCACGCTCCGCCAGTACAGAGAGCCAGTCCGTTCCTACCCAGCCCGGACTGCCCTCGTCGGCACACTCCGAATCGCTCTCCATGCCAGAGCCGGCCCGAAGAAAAAACTCCAGCTCATCCATACGCGCAGACATCGACAACTCACACAGCCGAGGCACACCCCGCGAAGGATCGAGCGCGCCAGCCGCAGTGATGGGGGTCAACGGAGTCTGAAGCACCCGGTACAGATCGTCGCTTACCTCCCCTGCATAATGGGATTTTTCATCCGGCGTCACCACCGTCTTCGGCCAGCGAACTCCAGCGCGGTCCATATGATGCTGCAATAGCTCCACCGCCTGACTGCGGTGTTCTCGCCACGTCGCCTCGGTACGTGCCCACGCGAAATCCGCGTCCTCAAACCACCCATGCAGCGCGTGGCCGGCCTCAATTCCGCGCATAAATCCACGCAAACCTCGCGTATCATCCTGCACGGGGGACACCTCCGAAGAGAAATCTTCTGGCGCTTGCCACGCATTGTCCAACGCGCCACCATCGACAGGCGAATTCACCACGACGATCGTGGGCAGGTCGGCGTCCTGATCACGGCCCGGCGGCGGCTCAGGCACGTCCGATGCCGGTCCATCCGCGGCCGCAGGCGTTACGTCCCCGTTGGAATCGTCCACCGCCCTGAAAGAATCTCGCTGAATTCCCGCGCGGGTGTCTCGTTGTTTCAGGCCGCTCACCAGAGAGGAGTAACTCGGTTGGGTCCACAACCGCGCGATATTCGACATCGACGACCGGGCTTTACGGGCACCCGAGAATTGACGATCACCGAATGCGTTCTCGTTGTAACGATGACTCTCCAGCGCACCGGTCGCCACAAGCACTGAAACGGGCCACTGTTCTTCACGGGAAGCCACTACCATCTCTTCGCTCAGCTGGTCCCAGGCGCTCGCATCAGTAGCCTGTTTCACGATGGGCGCCCAACGCTCCGGGAACCCGTTACAGCGCTGCAAAAGGCGCAGATCAGCACCCGGCTTGCTGTGACTTGTATAGGGAACCATGTACACAAGAACATTCGATTTGGCGCGGGTGAGCGCCACGTAATCCAGACGCCGCGCGTCGGCCAGCGCATCATCGCCGCTCTGTCTCACAATCGGCGCCGACACAGCCGACACACGGGAAGAGAACCCCGGATGCGTCCAGAACTCCATCTTGCGCTCGGTGCCCGCGCCGTGGCTGGCGTCGGCTACACCGGGCCTGAACTTCGAGCGTGACGCCTTCTGCATCACGTGAAGTGGCAGAATCACAACACCAAACTCCAGACCCTTGCTCTTGTGGTACGTCATCACGCGCACAGCGTTCGATTCGCGCTCCAACCGAGGCGCGACCGGGTTTTCTTCCTGACCCGACTGCGAAGCACTCCGGCTCTCCTCAAAACGGTGCACCAGCCGAAGATCGTCCAGATGCTCGCGCACCCGCAGCACTTCGAGCTGCTCCAGCAGGTGCAGATAATTCACCAGCGCACGCTCAGCGTCGTGTCGAAGGGACAGCGTACCCATGGTAGCCGCGCTTTCGACCACCTGGCGCAAAACAACCGACATGCCCTCGTTGCGCATGCGCGCCTGCAGCTCCCGAATGCGGCGAGCCACCACCTCGCGCTCCCGCGCCAGCCGCTGAAGGGGCGTCTCATCCATGGCAGGGGCGACAACCGCAGCGCCATCGTCCCACCACAGCGCCCCCAGCCGAAAGCGCATCGCCGCAGAGTCGATCCCGGTGCCGTGCAGGGCATGCATGACCTGAAGCAGCTCGGCACCCTCATCAGAAACGAACAGGTCGTCATCGCTCGACGAAACCACCGGCACGCCCTGTTGCCGCAGCAGCTCCGAAAACCGTTTTACGTCCCGATTTCCGCGGCAAAGGATCGCCAGATCGCCAGCGCGCACACGTCGTTCCGACAGCTGCTCACCAGTGCCTTCCTGCAGGCTGCCTTGATTCAGCAGCGAGAGCATATCGCGACAGACCGCCTTCACCACGTGGTCACGCAGCCCTGTCGAAGCCCGCACCCCGACCAGAGACAGCGAACGGGTAGGCAACCACCGAAGGGTCACACCTCCATGCCCGGCCAGCGTGCTGTTCGCCGAACCGTGTGGCTTTACCCGCTGATAGCGAACGCCCTGCTCCGGCTCAAACCACTCGCGATGAGAAGGCAGCGCAGCCTTCTCCGACAGCAATTCATTCAACGAGTCGATCACCGCAGCGGTCGAACGATAATTCACGTCAAAGGTGTATCGCCGGGTCGCCGGATGATTCACAGCGAACAGATACGTGCGAATATCCGCACCACGGAACGAATAAATGGCCTGTTTGGGATCACCAATCAGCAATAACGAATGGGTTTCAGGGCGAAAAATAGACGAAAATATCTGCCACTGCGCGGCGTCTGTGTCCTGAAACTCGTCAATCAGGGCCACCCGGTACGTCTTCTGCAGCTGCTCCAGCAGCGAAATGCCGCGCGGTGACAGCAGCGTGGCAGACAGCTGTGCGACCGCTGCGTCGGTGTGTATCTTGCCATCGCGCAGCGTCATCATGGCCAGATGCGCCTGTGTTCGCCGTTTCAGAAACCCGTGCAGACGCGCGATCAGGCAGTCCCACGCAAACATCAGCGGCTCGGCAGCGTCCAGAAACGACTGCAGGCGCAGGCACATCGCCGGCTTGGTTGCCCTCGTCGTCGTAAACCATGGGTTCACGTTCCCGTCTTCGAGCACCTTCCGCAAGGCCATCAACGCCCCAAACAGCGCCATCAGGCCATCCACCGATGCCTCCATCAGCGTAGGTTCGGGCGCCAGTAGAACAGGGTACTTTGCCTGATTCTCCCTGCCCGTCAGCGTGACTGGGAGGGTAGGAATCCCCTCGGCACCCGCACCCTCGCCGGCCCGCCACGCCAGCCACGTCCGGTGCCACGCGACCGCGGCCTGCAAAATGGTCGGCAACGCGAAATCGGTTTCCCTCACCAGCGCTTCGAGCGTCTCCGGTATAGTCAGGTCACCATACACGGCCGGCATCGAAGCCGTACCCGCGCGCGCGGCTGCGTGAATGATCTCTCCGGCGTCTTTCTGTGCCAGCAACCAGTCGCGCGCCGGTGAATCCGGCAACACCACAATATCCGCCGTCCAGTCGTTCGAAATACGCTTCACATAACGTGACAGGTCCGTCGTCACCTCAAGGTCAAACTCCGTCCCTGCGCGCAGCGCATCCTCACGCAGCGAACGCGATGCAAACGAGTGAATTGTCATGATCGGCGCCGTGTCGATCTCCCCCAGCGCCTGCCCCAGACGCTCAATCGCCACCTGCACGCGATCAAAATCGAGGGCGCCCTGACTCGTAAGACTCTCCAGCAGGCGCACAAACTGCTGCTGTTCAGGCGTGCCCTGCACGAACTGCCGAGCGCGCCATACAGCCAGTAATAACTCCCGGGCCTGAACAATGCCCTTGCGGATGCGCAGCTTCAGCTCCGACGTGGCCGCGTTGGTGAACGTCACCACAAGCGTCTGCGAAAGCGGAATTCCCCCGGTCACCAGACGCACAACCACGCTGACGATGTTATAGGTCTTGCCAGTTCCGGCGCTGGCCTCCACCGCCGACCAGCCGTCCACAGGAAAGGTCCACGGATCAAATACGACGGGTGCCACCACAGTTTCGGTCATCGTGCCTGTCGTTGTCATGGGTTGCCTCCGTCGCCATCGCCGTCATCACCACCATCGTCCGGCACCACAGCGGTCAGGCTCCCCACAAAGGGAAACCACACGTCTATCAACCATGCGCCCAACGTCGCGTTCAGGCGGGTCTCCTCTTCATCGCCGGCCCACGGAGAGGTGTCGCCAAACACAAATTGCCCCCAGGGCGTCAGGCGGTCGGGTACGATCCCGCCAAAGCCTTCCTCGGCCTCCCACACCACCTGCGCGGCGTTTCGCCACTCCTGTTCCGGCGGCGCGTACCATGGCGGACCCGCGTCCCACCAACGCGCGTAACACGCCGCATGCGCCACCTTGCCGTTCATGATGGTTGGCGCCTCTTTCAATCCACGCTCGCTCTCGCGCATCGCGGGCAGCTCAGCGGCCACCACCGCCACATTGCCGCCTGTCGCACTACCCACGCTGCTGAATCCATGAACGCGAAACTGCTTCGTCAGGCGATAAATGCCCAACAGGCGGCTCAACAGCACGGTCGCTGTCTGCTGCGCCGTCTGGCCACCGATGTCGGGCAGTCGAAAACGAAACGTGCTCACCGTATCCCCCGGCTTTCCTCCCGAAAACACAATTACCTCGACCGGCCCGGTGCGCTGCGACTGAAACAATAGAAGATGAAGCCAGAACCGCATCCACGAGTCCCGGAAGGTACTGCTCCGATTCATCATCAGCATGCGGTGGCCATACACCCCGTGCAGCCGCTGACGAATCACCAGATTATCCTGGGTAAACTCCACCACCCGGCTCTCACCTGTCTGTCCGGCTGCCCATTCGCGCCGCGCGGTATCGGCCGCCTGAAACGAACGCACGACGCCCTGAAACTGCCAGAACCCGGGATCACGAGGCGCCGTCAGAAACAGCTGCCGCACCTGCGCGAATGCCTCGGCAATGTCCGGTTCCTGCCACTGGCTCACCCGGTCGGCACGCGCATCCAGCCAGGAGTAAATGAGCGTATCCTGCAGGTTATCGGTCTTCCAGGGGACAAATTCATCATATTCGTCGTCTTCCTCGTCGAGCCAGACACCCCAGGCGCCGCTCAGCCAGGTCTTCACCGGATGACGAAGCGCCCGCACAAGCACATCGACGTCGATCACCTCAACGGGATCGCCCTTCTCGCCGCGCAATGTCCGCTCGAACACCGAGGACGGCAGAGACTTCCCGGCCAGATGCAGCAGGCCACACTGCCAGTCTGCGGCCTCGCAAACAGCCGCCTCACCATCGTCAGACACGGCAAACGGATTCGCCCACATCGGCTCGGGAAAACGCTGCCAGGCAACGCGTTCCTGCTGCAACATGCGCATCGCGGTGCGCGCCATGGTGCCCGAATAAGTGAACGGGACCCAACCTGACCCTCCCGAAAAAAGCTCAGGCGAAAAGGGCGTCATCGGATGATACATCACCCACGACGCCTCATTCACTCGCCATAACGCCAGCGTATCCCGCAGCTCGGCGACCGGCGGTGCAACCGCCATCGCGTCATTGCTAATGGGATCCCGGTGACTGAAAAACAGCAGCAGGTAGTCCTGCGCCTGCAACAAGGCGTCAAAAAACACGCCCCGGTCATCGTCACGCGGGGAGTGATGCCCCGGATAATGGCGCGTCATGTCCCACTCGGGGCGCAGATCGCCCCGCGGAAACGTGCCATCGTCCACGCCGAGCAGACAAATCACACGGGCACCGACCACGCGACCCGGTGCCAGCGACGCCAGCGTGATGCCCGCACGCGACGATGGCAGATGCGGCGCCGGTGCATCCAGCATGGTCTGGACCCACGATACCAGGGCTGCACCGTCGATGCGCGCGGTGTGAGCGACTCCTTTCTGCCGCGCCGCCTCCTGCCAGCGTTCGCGCAACATGTCGATCTGCCATTTACGCGTCACATCGACGGCCACCAGCCGCTCCAGAAAACCCACTTCGGTATCGGTGCCACACAGGCCGCTGACCCATTCCGGAAGCGTCCGCGGGGTTTGAAGCCACAGGTGAAGGTCGTTCAGGGTGCGACACAGCAGGTCAAAGCGGGCATGCACATCGGCAGCGCTCCCCTCGATCTGGTCCAGCGGAACCAGGCCGCGCACCAGCTCATCGACATCCCGTAACGCCACGCCCAGCGCCATGCGGTCGAGCGCCTCGTCGAGGGCGTACTCACCAAACTCTCCCGCAAGAAACTGCCGCCGATGGTGAGCGTCGAAACCCCATCGAAATCCGGCACTCTCGGTCAGGTCTTTCAGATTGCTCTGGTCACTCGCCGAAAACCGGTAGCGGAGCGCCACAGGATCAAGCCGACACAACTCTTCCAGGTCAGGCGCCGAGAATCGTCCCGTCACCATTTGCAGGGCGCGAGCCATCGCCACCGCCGGCGGACTGACATCCCGAATACTGCGCTCGGGCTGCCGCCACGGAAGGGTCACGCTGCCGCCCCGTGAACGCACCACCGGCTCCCTGAACACGGTGCGAAACAGCGGCAATGCCTCCTCCAGAACCGGAGAAAGAATCACAATATCAGAAGGTTGCAAATCAGGGCGCGCATCCAGGAGCGCCACCAGACGGTCACGCAACACCTCGATCTGACGCATCAGACCGTGACAACCATGCAGCTGCAGGCTGGGGCCGGCCTGCTGCCACACCAGCTCCCGGGAGTCGGACTGCTCTCCCTCCACCACATCCAGCAGCACACGCGCCGGAAAGGGCTCCTGATCATCGGCGGGAGGGCGGCGGTCAGCGATCTGCTGAACCCACTTCAGCAGCGTCAGCCCATCGGCCCACGTGCGATCGTCGGTGACAGGTGTCGGCCTGAACACCTCGGGAATCTCCACACCCGCAAACCACCGCGAGGTGCCATCTGTGAACGATTGATATTGCAGCTGAGCCGACCAGGCGAGTCGCCCGAACAGGTCATACAGAGACCGACCATCGGCCTGCTTTGGCTCACGAAGATGGCGGCTGGGGCGCTCTTCCCACACCTCCAGGCCGGGCTGAAACCAGTCCACAGGCACCGACTCCGACCATCGCTCCAGCGACCGAAGCAGCAACCGGTTGGCGAAACCCACGCCAAACACCATCACACGGGCGTAGTCTCGCACCGACGTTGAGCCGGACGACGGCGCCAGCACCAGGCTCGCCAGGTGGGCACCACGACCCGCCCCCGCCTGCTCGGCCAGCTCATTCACACGGGTCCACAGCCACCGCTGCCACTCCGGCAGCAACGGGAGCACACCGTCCAGAACGCGACTCGTATGCCCCCCCGAAAGGTAAACCGCCAGCTCGGGCGCCTGATACACATACCGATCAAACACCTGCGCTACTTCACGCGCCAGCCCCAGCGCCTTGCGGTCCAGCAGACCCACCGAAACCGGCTCGTCTGCCGCCCTGCCCAACCCCTGTCCCGCCCGTGGCAGCCCCATGTACACCCGCAGAGCGTCCAGCTCCGCCACCTGTTCATCCAGACCCTGTTGCATCGCGTTGGCCACCAGCCACGGCAACGTATCCCGGTCCCACACAGTAAACGAACGCTTGCGACCTTCGCCTTCCCGACCGCCGCGAAACGGCTCCCAGAGCTCATTCGGAAACGCAAATCGCACATTCGCCAGAATGCCCAGCTGTTGCACGATCCGCCGCTGCAGCCATTCCAGCATCACCGGACTGCTGCAGATGACCAGCGCAGGCAAAAGCGTATCGTCCTGCTGCCACGTGGTCTGCAGCCGTGCGGCGCAAACGTCAGCGAGCACCCGAAGGTCCCGATCCCGAAAAACAATCCCTTGCGGTGCTTTCATCCTTTGTTCCACCACGCTCGCCATTCGGTCCTGCCTCGTACCGGGTTGCTTCGTTCGCGAACTCGGCACCTAGTGAGGGAGGACCGAAGCTGTCAACGGACGGTCCCATCAAAATCCCGAGGCGGCACGCAGCGTGCCAGATTCCGTCGTCCACGGTGGTGGACAGGGCTTATCTTCTTCTGACGACGCTCGTTGGTCGTGCGCACGCACACCCGGGGATGCGCGCTCAGGCCCGGACGCAGGGTCACCGACGAACATGTGCGGTGTCGTCGCCCGTGACCTTCGGGCCGTTATCAGGAGCGGTGCATGGCTCCATGAACCAATTCAGGTTTGCATCCGGACGGGATTGCCCTACAACTCCGCTTCGATGTTCCGCGCTACCGCTGGGCCGAAGACATGGAAGACCAACAGCCGAACCTGTTTCGGGCCGATGGAAGCCTGGACGAGACCCGTTTCGCTCCCGATGCACAGCAGACGTTGCGACGTTGCACCGAGTGGCTGAACGAACTCGACCGGTCCGTCTACCTGCCGATCGACCTGATGGTCGTACTCCTCGATCGGGGCAGTGAGAGCCTTCATCGCGCAATCAGCCTGGCAACGCGTGGCGTGGACCGCGTCGACGACCTTCGCGACCAGCTGCGCACACTGGCACGTCGAGTCGAACGAGAGCGGCACGACACCCCGGCGTTGCATCAGGCACAGTTCTCCCTGGGCTTTACAGGTCTGCTGCAGGACGCTGCCCGATGGGCCCAGGACTGCGGCCGAAAGGCCATCAGCGAAGCGGATCTCGAACGGGTGGTGCGATGGCGGGCCGAGCTGCAGGAGAGCGCGTCCATCCGCTGGGCCATCCGTCAGTTGGCGTCACCAGAGACGGCCGCGCTCTTCGACAGTGAAGGCGGTCTGCGGACCGATGTCTTTGACCCCGACGCACTGGCGGCACTCCGAAGCGCGGCGCGCATCAGCGCCCGCGCAGGCATGCCGTTTCTGGGAACACCCCATCTGATCGCAGCCTTCTGTACCTCGCGCGGGTGCCTGTGCTCGGCTGCCGATCAGTCCGGTGTGGACCCGCGAAGACTGCACGACCAGCTGCTGCGCATTGTAGGGACCCGAACCCCTCCACTATCCGATTTTAGCCTCTCCCGGCGCACGCTGACCCCTCGGCTCGCGCGCATGCTCACCGCTGCGCAGGAGCTCGCCGAGAGAAACGGGACGCGCGTCCGCGAATTCGAAATTCTGGAGGCTTTTCTGGACGATGGCGGCTCGTCGCTCGACCTCGTCCGGGCGACAGGTGTGCTGCCGGCGCTTCAGCAGCAGCTTCGCGACGTTCAGACGCGGCAACCGGCCGACCTTGACCCTACCGCGATGGACCTCAGCCGAGCCGGCGAGCCAGCGCCCCTGTCTACCACACCCTTACTCGACCAGATCGGGCGCGACCTGACGGCCGACGCGAAAGCCGGACTCCTGACACCGGTTCTCGGACGAGAGCCGGAGCTTCAACGAACCATCAATGTACTGCTCCGCGGCGAGCAACGAAATCCGCTGCTCACCGGTGAAGCCGGCGTCGGCAAGACCGCCATCGCCGTCGCGCTCGCGCTTCGCATTCACGAGGGAACGGTTCCCAGGCGCCTGCAGGGCATGCGAGTTATCGAAATCAACGGGGCCAGCCTCGTGGGTGGCACCTCGTACCGGGGAGAACTCGAAGCACGGATTCGCTCCCTGCTCGCAGAGGCCGAAAACAATGTCATTCTGTTCATGGACGAAGCGCACGCCGTCTTTGCGCCACGAACGAACTCCGGCCAACCTGCCGAAGTGCCTAACCACTTTAAAAGTGCGCTCGCCTCCGGAAAAATCGCCGTGGTGGCAGCCACCACCGACGCTGAGTTTTATCGCTGGATAGAACAGGACCCGGCACTGCGTCGACGATTTGAACGAATCGAAATCCCCGAATTATCAGCTCAGGTCACCCGCACCATCCTCAACGGGCTCGTGGACTCCTTTCAACGGGATTATGAAGCCTGCATTACGGAAGAAGCCATTCAGGCAGCGGTCGATTACTCCGTGCAGTTCATGCCCGATCAGTCATTGCCCGATAAGGCAAAGAAGCTGCTCATGGACTCCACCATCGCGGTTGTCAGCGACCTCGCCCGCGCAACCCCGGCCGATACCACGGCAGAAAACTCCCGAAAAATAGCGGCTCCGATCCCCATTCCGGTGGTGAAAGCCGCCGATGTCGCGAAACAGGTGGCACTGAAAACCGGAATTCCGCTTCACCGGATTACGTCCAACTGGGTCAGCGGTCTGACCGGACTGGATACCCGCCTCGCACAACACGTCCCCGGGCAGGAGGCTGCCGCTACGCTCGTCGCCAGTCGGCTGGTCGCCGGGCGGTTAAGCAGCGCAGGTCGTAAACGGCCACAGGCCGTGTTTGTCTTTGTGGGCCCTCCCGCAAGTGGACGCACCCGGCTCGCACAAGGTCTGGCCCGCGAACTGTATGGAAGTGACAAAGCGCTGTTGCGGCTGCACATGGCCGATTTCTCAGAGCCACACTCGGTTTCCCGGCTCATCGGCTCGCCACCCGGGTACGTGGGTTATCAGGACGAAGACGCGCTGGTCTCACCTCTGCGACGGCGCCCCAGCTCCGTCGTGCTCATGCTCGACTTTGACCTCGCACACCCCAACGTACAGGAGCGACTCATCCGGGTCTTTGAGGAGGGCGAACTGGTAGACACCCGAGGCATGAAAGCAGATGCCAGCCACGCGATTTTCGTGCTGACCATCGCCGCTGATCTGGCCGAGCCCAGGGCGGGTATCGGCTTCGGGTCCAGTCAAAGTCCTGCCTCACCCGATGCCCGGGACGGGTTGCGACGCCTGCGACCCGAATTGTTTGACCGCCTCAAGGGATATTCCTGGGAATATATTCCCTTCGCGGGCCCTGACGACGGCTCGCTTGTACGCGTGCTACTGCGCGAAAAAATCCAGACGCTGCAGAAATCCCTGGTCAACGATTATGGCATTGAACTCCGAATCGCGACGGAGATGAAAGACGAGCTCCTACGGCAGGCTGGCGCCCTGCGAGACATTCGCGACCTGGAGCGACTGTTTCAGCAGCTGGTCATCGAACCCGTCAGTCCAAAGCTGTTACGCGGAGTTCACGGCCCTGTCATCGTGCTCACCTACGGAGAAGGCGTGATGGAGCCCGACCTCTCCGTGCTGGAGTCTGTAAACCCTACTCTGGCGTCGTTGCAAGTCGTGCCAGAACGCAGGTCCGACACCGGAGATTTCACCGTTGCAGAACCCGTCCGCGACATCCCCTGAAACACACTAGCCGAGCGCTCGACAATCGGCGCGGAAGAACGCTCATGCACACCATCGTACTGGATGCGTCGGGGGACGACGAGGACTGGACCGCCCTGCGAGCCGCCGCTGCAGCAAGCATTGAACTCGACGTTGAGCTTCTCGTCATCGCAGACAAACCCGCTGCGTGGACGGTCCTTCGTTCTCTGCCTTTCGATGCCGAACGCCTCAGTATTCTGGATATTCGCGAGGATGTGCTCGCCGGCACACCCGCAAACAACGGCGCGCAAAATACGCCATTACCAGGGATTCCGTCACGCCATGAGTTATCGGTTGCCACCGGGTTGCACCATCTCGCCGCCCACCCGGGCTCAACCTTCATCTCGACACACGACTACGCGGCGCTCGTGCGACTCGCCCCACATTTTCTCTCGTATTTACCCACCATCAAACAGCCTGCCCTCGCCGCGGTGTATCCAACGCTGCGGCGACACGGCACCCGACGCGACCCGTTTGCGCTGCTGCTCGATGTAGGCGCAACAGCACGCTGCTCCGATGGCGACCTGCTCCGATTTGCCTCCATGGGCGCGGTTTATGCCAGCCTCATTACCGGAAACGAACGCCCTGCCGTCGGATTACTCGCCAATGCGACGCACCCGGACAGATGGCCCAAACGATTGCGCCGGGCTCACCGCTGGCTCACCGAAGCACCCCTTCCCCTGGACTATCTCGGACCCATGCGTGCCGATCGGGTCACGCTCGGAGAAGCCGACGTCATCGTCACCGACGGCTTCACCGGCGATATCCTGTTACGCACGCTCGAAGGTGTCGCAGATACGGCCGAACGACTACTCACCGAAGCGCGTGAACGATTTCGTTTCCGCGTGGGGTTTTCTTTGCTCGGCTCAGGCATCGAGCGCCTGCGAGAGTTAACGGACTGGCAAAATTATGGAGGGGCTCCACTCCTCGGATTTGATCGCACGTTGATTGTGACGCACCAGCGATCCACCCGTCGAGCCATCTTCAACAGCATTCGCCTGGCCCGAAAACTGCACCGCATGGACCTGCAGTCCCATATGTTACAGGCGCTGGAGCACCTGGCAGTGACACGCCCGTCCGATCTCTGAATATCCTCCAGAATAAAGGACCTTCGCATGGCGATCATGCACAAAAAGAAACGCTCCGAACCGGCCTCAGCGACGACACAACGACCCACGCGATTGCACCATTTTCGTTGGGACCTCGACAAAACCTATATTCGTACCGACTTCGACACCACGCGTGAGCTGATCCGCACGTGGCTTCAACCAGCCGAAGAGAAACGCGGCATACCGGGGGCGCGCGCACTGCTGAGAGAGCTGCTTCGGCAGGACGCACAGCAGGCCGACGTACGGAGAGTTACCTTTATTTCTGGCTCGCCCCGACAAATGCGGAACGTGCTGACGCGAAAACTCGATCTGGACGGAATTCGGCCCGACCAGTTCATTCTGAAACCCAACCTCTCCAATTTATTACTGTTCCGTTTCAAGGCGATCCGAAGTCAGATCGGCTACAAGGTCGAGGCGTTACTGCAGAGCCGCCTCTTTGGTGAGCAGGTCGATGAAACCCTGTTCGGAGATGATGCCGAGCAGGATGCCCTCGTCTATTGCCTGTACGCAGACCTCATCGCAGGGCGTATCCCACCTTCACAGCTGGAATATATTCTGTACGCAACAGACGTCGATCCACGAGAGGCCGAACGGATTCTGCAGCTGGCCGCGCACCTCGACCCCACGCAGTCTTCACGCGTGCGGCGCATTTTTATCCATATGGAGCGGCGCTCACCCATGTCTCGATTTGACGCGTTCGGAACACGCGTCAGTCCGGTGTACAACTGGTTTCAGGCGGCACTCCTGCTGCATGCGGATGGACTACTGGACAACGCCGCGCTGACCCGCGTGGTACTGGACATGCAGGAAGAACGGTACACCGCTTCGCGGCTCACCAACTCAGCTCGCGATCTGATTCATCGCGCACTGTTGACGCACGCGCAGCTCGCTACGTCGGCCGGCGCTATCCTGTCGGCGACTGCCGGGTTGGATGAGCTGAACGGCGCGTTCGCTGAACAGGTCGCCCACGGGCTTCAATCCCTGCAGCAGACCGAGGTGCTGGCCCCCGCAGAACCTCAGCCTATGGATTACGTGCGCGCTTGCCGCGAGCTGCGCAAATACCGGCGCGAAAAGATCTCGTTTCCGCGGCTGCAGCTGCTGGAGTGAACGAGGTGTAGGAGCCACGCTGACCCACATCACCATACGCGCAACTCCCGACACAGGCGAAGGCGCTGAACCCGACGGCTCAGAACAACCCCGAGCGTGTCTGGAGCAACGCCCTGCAAAACCCTCAGTTAATCCACGATGACCAGCAGAGAGGCCGAGTCGAGCACCGACCCGACGTCCGACACGAAGTCGAAGTAGACCGGATACAGGCCCGGCTCGGGAGCGCTGCCTGAGTTGATCGTGACCGAGAGTGAGTAGGACACGCCGTTACGGCTGTTGGTGATATCGCTGCCCGCCACAGACGGAGCACCACCGCATGCGTCGGCGCGCGCAGCGGCAGATTCGATTGACCAGGCACTCACAAGAGTCGACGTATCAAAGCCGGAGAGGCTGAACAGGCTCTCATCGCGACGAACGACCACATTGCCATTGTAGGACAGACCGACCGTCGCGACGGTCGACAGGCGCGACAGCGTCGACGAGATGGTGGTCGAGGTCAACGAGCTGCCAACGTCAAACACGAGGGGACAATTTCCACCGCCATCGGCGCTACGACCTACCCCGGCAGGTCCCGAACAACACTGCGTGGCGGTGCAGCCAGCTGGGCGAGCGGTACCCGTCCCAAACGCGCAGGTGGGCACCAGAGCGCTCGTGTTCGATGCAATATTCAGCAGGGATGTCCGGACTGACGAAGACTCCGTCGCGGTGCTGGTATTCAGCGCGGCCACGCGAATATCGCGGCTGTTCAGCTCCGTGACGGCGGTGACGGTGGTGGCTCCGTACGGATAGCTGTCCGCGTTGAACGACTGGGAGGTAGCGTCCGTGACGTGGACGACCAGACGTGCGGCGTCCGTGCGAAGGCCAGCGCCGCCAACGGCGCCATCCGCCACACCACGAATGAGGTTCAGGGCCGAATTGAATGCGGGCACCGTGCTGCCTGCACAGGCCGTGCGACCGGCACCGGTAGCGATCTGATACAGGGCCTCTACACCCGTCTCGGGCAGGTCGCCGCCACTTCCGACCGTTAGACCGGTGAGCGCGGTATAGGCGGTCGCAAAATTCGACGTGGCGCGCTGACGAAGGCGGAAGGAATAATCGGTGCCCACCACGCCAAATCCTGTGCCGCACGGGAAATCGCGGAAGTCGGTTACCGCTACCCGAATGTCGTCCACCACCGCCTGCAGGGGTGGCAGGAAGGAGTCGCGAGCGGCATTCGGCAGCGCGCTAAGCACAGACCCCATGGAGCCGGTGGTGTCCACGTTGAAGACAACATCGGCACGCTCCACCGCAAACTGCCACGTGAACCGGGCTGTCGTCGCGCTGGCTACGTCCACGTCAACGACCTCGTCCACAATGTCGGTCGGATCGTTCGTCGGATCGCACGCATCCGACCCCACCAGAATTTCCACCCGGTCAGAATAATCGTCCCCGTCCGAGTCGGCGTTGTCAGGGTCAGTGGACACCGGGCAACCCAGCTCGTCGCCATCCTCCAGACCGTCGTTATCCGAGTCGGCGTCGTCGCAAGCGACCCTGCCGTCACCGTCCACATCGGTTCCCGGTTCTTCGCAATCGGGCACGCCGTCAAAGTCGGTGTCGGGATAGTCACCGCCTGCGGCATCGATCTCGTCACATGTCCGTGGATCGCACGCACTCTCCACGCAGTCGCCATCAATGCAGCGCTCGCCATCGGGACAGGCGACGAAGGTCTGGGTGGCGCCGCGGCCATCACACACCGCCTGTGAAAGACGATCGGGCGAACAGGTCACAGCGTCGGGTTCGCAGACGCGGTCGCCGCACTCCGACTCGCCGCCCACGGTCACGCACAGCTGGTCCTCGGCCGCGCAGCTCGTCTCGGTGCGCGAAGTACCGTCTGAACCGCACGTGAGCAGCGTATCGCCGGCACAAGAGGTCGAACCCGCGTCGCAGCGAGCCGGGATACAGGCGCCCGAGCGACAGATCTCTTCGGCGTCACACACCACAGGCGCCGAAAAACCGGTCTCATCGTCCAGACAGACCTGCACGCTGTTGCCGACGCAGCGAGCCGAGTCGGCGACGCAGGCGCGCGGCACACAGCTGTTGTCATCGCCGCAGCGACACCCGAATCGGGCGCTGATGCATTCCTCCTGTTCGGCACAAATAACCGTTGTTTGCTCTGCGCCAAGGCTATCGCACGTCTGAATCACGCCATTTTCGCAGGTGACGGAGTCAGGTTCGCACAGCAGCGCGATACAGATACCTTCTTCGCAGTACTGGTCACTGCGGCAGGGCAGCTCGGTTCGCGTCGCACCGTCCGCTTCGCAGATGAATGCGGTGGAATCATTCACGCAGCCAATTTCGTTGGGCGTACAGGGAATGGGCTCGCACTCCGCGCTGGTGCCAGCCCCCGTACAGACCGCGAGCGCACCACAGTCGATCTCCTCGAAAGCCGTGCCATCCTCAATGCACCGCAACAATGTGTTGCCTTCGCAGCTCTCCTCGCCCGCCACGCAGATGATGCTGTCGATCGGTATGCAACGCCCTGCACGACAGGTGTTGCCACCCGTGCAGTCCTCGTCCACAGCACACTCGGCTTCCACACACTCCCCGGTGCTCGTGTCGCAGCGCTCGCCATCGGCGCACGGCGCACCCAGAGTACACTGCGGTACACACGTATTGGCGATGCAGGACTCCGTCGATGAACAATCGATCGGGCCCAGGCAGTCCACACAGCTGTTCGTCGATGGGTCACAAACCGACAGCGCGCCGGTGCATGGGTTCAGTGCGTCGCAGGCCGGTCGACACTGGCCCGACGAGCAGGTCTCGCCACCCTGACACTGGGAGTCGTCGATGCAGGGTGTCAGGCCGCCATCAAAGCCGGCGTCGCCCACCACGATGACGTCGGGCTCAGACGTCCCCTCAACTCCGGGATCCCCGCCACACGCAGACAACCCGATGATTGCACACCCAACAAATACGGGCGAAACGAGGCATTGTGAAAGTCGGCGCATCACTCTCCATGGATATCGTACGTGAGTGCCAGCACATGGACACTGGCAGCGTCGGCAACTTGAACAGGGGCGGCAATGGGTTGAGTCAGACCAGACGTATCATCACCGCGAACCAGAAAACCACAGCCGTTGGTCCATAGGCGATCCACTCCCTCAATACAAACACAGCGCTACCATCGCTCCAGAACGTGAGCACACCGCGAGCTCTCCACTCCCCCTCTGGTTGCCCCCGTGACCTGTACGCCGTACCTAATACATCACGCGATAGGCTACATCGGCCCAGAACTCGCCCGTTTCAAACAGCAGGTCGGCCGCGCCTGAGCTCTCTCGCACCGCGTCGATGGTAGATTCCACAACGGTCGTGTCTCCACCGGTCACCATGGCATGGGCCGTCAGGCCGATCAGCTCGTAACCCACGCTGATGCCTGCCGACGGCTCCCAGCCCGGCGCTGCAAGGCCCACCACACCGTCGGCGGCCAGCGCGACGCCAATAGGCACTGCGCCAATCGAAGCCGCCGACCCGACAATCGATAGAAACTGATCGCCAATTCCCGAAACCACCTGAGTGGTCGTGTTATGGCCCTCCACACCCGAACGATTGTCGAACGTCTCGCTAAAGCCTATCGCGACACCCACGAACCCGAGCGCTCCACTCACATAGTCATCCCCGTGCTCAATCCCCATCTGCGCGATGGTGGCCAGTGGAGTAGCAATCGACCATCCCTTGGAAGCCTCATTGTCCGCTTGCCACGCCTCAAACCCAAGAAAATCAATCGACATCGTCAGACGATAGCCCGCGTAAGCATACAGATTCGAATCCTGACCGCTGTCATCGGCCGCAAATAGTGGCTTCAGATCCGGACTCAACCAGCGGGCCACCGTTGGGTCATAAAACCGGGCGCCAAAATCGATATACCCCGTCGCGATGTCGCTCGGCTGGCCATGAAATGTGTACCGGTACAGCCCGTTCAGCTCGCCCTGCACGCGAGACGCCGTGCGCACTCCGCAGGGTGTCGCCACCTCTCGCGCAACCTCCGCGCCCCTGATATCGGTCACCAGAAAAACCGAACCCAGCGAATTCGCGTGCATCCAGAGCATTGCACCCACGGCATCGGGCAACGGCGTTACCGCATCCACCTCTCCCGTCGTATCGGCAACAATGCTCCTCTCACAAGCCGGCAGCAGGGGGCCCACCACCAGCGATACCGAAATCAGCCACACCAGCCCGGCGCGTCGTGAGCGACGCCTCATGCTCAATAGCACCATCACCGAAATACCCGTGGGCACACCCCACCAGATCGTCACACGAAACACAGAACCCTGCTCCACTTCGGGTATTTCCCAGTCCCGCACAAAAACGCCCGCATCCACGCGCGACGCCACCTCGTACCCCGCCTGCTCCAGGGTAGCCATGCCCGGATCACCCGCATACTCCGCGCGCGCCACCGCCCTGCCCTGCAGGTGAAAGGTACGAAACCAGCGAACGTTGTCACCGGCTCGAAGCAGCTCCGCCTGTTCACCCAGAAACCACATACGCTCCGTCATTCGCCCGGACACATCGCGTCGCGTTCTGGAAATTCGCCGAATCCCAATATCCCATGTGTTCTCTTCGCTCGATCCATCTGCATGAACCACGCGACTCAGGCGCCCGGCGGGCGTCCACTCCAGCCGACGCGTACCCTCCGGCGTCGTCTCCGCAATCTGTCTCCCCACCGCGTCCCACTGCCAGCGACGACGCCCATCGGTCTCAGGACGCTGCAGCGTCTGGCCGCCACTCTGACCATACGTGATCCCGGAAAGATCCAGCGCTTCCATCGTCTCTGTCGGGACGGCGCCAGGGTCGCGAAGACGCCGACTCCCCAGGCTTCCCCCGGCAGTCCACTCGTACGTCAGCGTACCAAATGAACCCACTACCTCCACAGGGCGCCGAGCCGAGTCGTACGCATAACCGGCGGTCAGACTCATGCCGGCGGTCAGCCCGGGCGTCTGATCAACGGTCTCCGCGATCAATCCACTCGTATCCCAGCGATGCTGAAGGTCCGACAGGATCGTCCCGTCGCCCCCGCTCAACACCTGCCGCGAAACCTGACGGCGAGGGTCCCATTCCAACTGCTCCACCACGCCGTTCCCCAGCACGCGCTCCTGCACAAGTCCACGGCCATTGTACGACGTCGATTCCACAATACCCGTCAGTCCAGTCGCGCGGCCAAATCCATCCCAGCCAGTATTCACAGTCCACCGGGTCGCATCGGTGTGCGAAACCTCCCGACCGGCAGCGTCGTATTGCCGTTGCTCACGATAGAAACGCCCCTCTACCTCACGCACCTCAACATACGGTTGACCCTGCGCCGACCAGCGCCGCCACGTACGCATGCCACCCTCGTCACTCCTCGTCAGGCGACCGCGCGAAGCACCCGAGTCAAACCCGTCAGGACCAACGTCATAATCATATCTTGCCAGCTCGCTCAGGGTGCCGTCGGCGAGCGCCGTCTCGCCTCGCACAACTCGCCCTGCAGCGTCATATTCATAATGAAGCTGTTCGCCTGCCTCATTCTCTTCCGTCAGAAGAAAACCCGCATCGTCATAGTACCAGCGCGTGGTCCCTGTGTTCGGATCCTGCGTAAACGCGCGGCGATCCAGAGAGTCAAACCCCGTAACGCGACGCGTACCGTCGGCCAGCAGAATCTCGGTCAACTGATCCAGCGCATTCCGTCGGTATCTCTCCTCGTCGATCGCGACCTCGCCGTTTGAGTCCACACGGACCATGCGTCGCAGACGCACACGATCCAACCCATCCACCCAGATAATCTCGGGAGTATCCGCGCGAAGTGCATCGGCGGAATCATCCAGCTCGTCCCGCCTGATCATGCCACCCGCGCGCGGAATGATCTCGGCCCGACCGCCATCCGGAAAAACACGCACCACCTCACGTGCCGCTTCGTCGTACCCCATCCCGGTGTACCGAACCGATGCATCGGGTTGTGGGACCTCGTCGCGCTCCGACCACTCGAACGGCTCGTACGCGCGCACCACCACACCGGTAACACCAAAATCCGAATACGATTCCATCAACCACCCACCAGAACTCGCCGCCACACCCTCTGCAAACGTTCGACCCAGGCCATCGGCCCATTGCCTGCGAAACTGCCGCTCGCCTGTGCGAGCATCCAGTAACGTTGCTGTTTCAAGCCACGACCCTTCGCTGCCGTACACCCATTCCCAGACAATGCTGGGCAGGGCGGCGGTATCACCCGGGTTGATCTGCGCGACTCGACGCCCCAGATCGTCGTATTGCAGCGTGGTCGTGGACCCTGAAAAATCCGTCACCGAAGACACCACCCCCAGAGGACGATGCCATCGCATCGTCGCCTCAAGCGTATCGACCGACGCCCGATCGGCCCGTTCGCCGCTCCGCAACAGCACCCGCTCTGCCACCAGAAATGCGTCATCTTCCCAGTCAAATTCGCGTCGATGACCCAGCGCATCCAGCTCGACAATCCGATTTCCACGAGCATCAAACTGCCGACGTACCAACGGAATCCACCGATCTTCGGTGTCCAGCCAACGTTCATGCACAGTCTGCCGTCCGCGGGTCATCTGCCCTTCTGCCAAACCCCTGAAGGGTTCCCCATCATACAGAAACCGCTCCTGTGCCAGTATCTCGGTACAATCCGCATCCAGTCGCTGAATGCGCGCCGGCAAACCGATGCGCCAATTTTGCGTATCCACAATCGGGTACGTGCGCGTGCAACGTTCGTCGCCCTCGTAATTCACGCCGCTCGAAAACACCGCCCCCATCTCCTGCGTCAGAACCTCGTTCGCATAATCATCAAAGGCGCGCAGCACGCGCCGATATTGAACGCTCTCGCCCGCATCGGGGCTCCGACTGCCGTCCGAGTTAACCGGCAGCACGCGTCCCGGTTCCGCGGCCATCAACAATCCTTCCGCATGCACCTGCAGCTCACCCGCCATCACCTGCAACCGGCGACCATCCGGCAATAAGCGAATCTCAGGATCATACAGCGTCTGTCGAATCAGTTGCCGATCCTCACCCAGCACCGACCGACTGCGCACCACCCCGGCAAGGATTTCGGCATCCGAAATGGTAAAAGGCTCAGATTCTACACCCACCAGGCCTTCATATCCCGATGATTCTGACCCAACACCGGTAAAGAAAACATACTCGTGCTGAACAGACGGTGCATTCAGCTGCTTGTTTCCCACCCGGGTTTCGCGTGCCCAGCCCATGCTCGCGAATCGACCTCGCCGGCTATCCCAGACTGGATTTCCATACCGATAAAACGTCTCGATTTCGGTGCTTTCACCAATTCGCTCGATCTGCCCAGCCAGAAGGTTCATTGGAAAAGGCACCTTCGAGCGCCACAAAAGCCCATCGCGTTCCGAAAGTTCCCGCATCAGGAGCTGATTGCTCCAGCTAAACTCCCGTATGCCTCCCATGCCATTGTCCCAGAACACCAGCAGCGCCTCTGACGTGCTCACCTCACTGCGAACATAGCGCCACCCCGTATCGCTGCTGCGCACCAGAAAATCCACCCTGCCGTCGGCGTTGATATCCGACAGCGAAAGGTCGCCCCGCACCGCGTCGAGCGCAAATCGTTCAACGTCCCCGGAAAAATAACGGGCCGGGTCACGCTCCACCCAGATCAGACTACCGCCCTGCACACTCACCAGATCCACACGCCCATCTCCGCTGATATCCTGCACACGAAGCGAATCCGGACTGGCAATATCCACAAATTCCTGAGGAACCACCACGGCTTCGGCCGCTGCAAATCGACCCGCCGATACCGCCCGGTGGAACTGCAGATTCCATGCGCCGGTAACGCCTGAAACACGCAACAGGTCGTCTTGACCATCTCCGTCATAGTCCACCAGAAACACACCCCCGTCGCCGACCGAAATGGACGCCAGCCCCTCTACCCCGCTGCCTGATTCCGGATACTGGTCGTCACTCCATTGCAACGGCGCGTCGTAGTCCGGCTCACCCGTCCCGAGCCTCGGCACCTGCGACAATGTCACCCGAATCCGACCGCCGACGCTGGTCAGCGCATCGGCCCGACGGTCGCCGTTCAGATCCGTCAGGTGCAGGGCGCCGGTATCCCAGGCAATATCCGTCGCAAACGCGATGCTCCCGCGATACGCAAAGGTCACCGACTCACCCGACACGTTGCGGTACCACGCCACGTCAGACCCCCGACGAACCACCACATCGCGCAACCCGTCGCCGTCCAGATCGGCCATCCGCCACTGCGCTTCCGCGGGCAGGGAGTCCAGACCCACCACCGCCGCCGGCGCATCCCAACCCTCTCCATTGCGGCTGTTTCGCCAGACCCACTCCGTACTACGCGCCTCCAGAATATCAGGAAGCGCATCGCCATTCAGGTCCACCAGCGACGAACGACCCGCATCAAGGGCGCCGGGCCCCTCCTCGAACAACGCGTCATCCACATACCGCGCCGGCTCTTCCGCATAGCCAAACCGTTGCGCGGGCAGGGTGGAGCCATCACCCCCCTGCGTCTCGAACTGCGCAAGCAACAGGCCCGCTGAAGGCGACATCTCGTAGTCAAAACGCCATGAACGCAGCGCAAACGCGGATTCATCGCGAGCCGAGAACTGTATGGAGCTGATGTGGCGTCCCTGAGCGACGGGAAACCCCCACCGGGAGTCGTACACGACGTCCTCGCGCGGCTGCCACACGAAGTCCAGCTGCCGCGGTGCGCCCGTGTGCAACGCCCAGGCGATCTGCTCGAGCTCGGGCACACCACTGTCGTTGCGCCAACGCCAGAGCATGATTCGGCCTTCCACATCCTCCACACGGTTGAGGTACCAGCAAGCGGTCTGCGCAAACGAAGCGTCTGCCTCCGCCGAAATGCGGGCGGTCGCATCCGCGCCAAAATGATGCACCGAGCCATCCGGACCCGTCACGAACCAACCATCACCCGTGTCGGGACGCGCACGATACAGACCGCCAGTCTCCCAGCGAAGCATCCAGTCACCGCTTACGGTTAGCGACAGCGCGCCGCCACCAGGCACATCCAGCAGCTCGAACGTGTCGCCGCTCTCACCCACTGCGCCATACGCAGGCGTGCCCGTTTCCAGCGACCGACAAATGCGCGGCTGTGGAAGCGACCACCCCAGGCCAAAAGGTCCCTGTCCCGAGGTCGAATCATAGCGCAACATCAGCTCGGGCGAAGGGCCACCGACACCATCCGGCACCTGCACCGGCAAACTCACCGTCAACGCACCGGTCGCCAGCGATGCCTCGGCCGACGACTCCAGCCCACGCGCCCCTGAAGGCCCTTCGGGCAACACCACGCTCTCAGCGGTGGCCTCGAAACGTAAGGAATCCGCAAACGCAGGGCCCCCCAGCGTAAAAACGGCGCCCCCCAGGGCAAAGGCTACCGCTCGCGCAGAGCGCCCGGCATGCGCGATGCGGAGCGCAAGAGACTGCGCGATGTTCGTACGTTCCCCACAGTGGTTGCTCATCTGGTCCCTCCGACGTCGTTGTGTGGCTACCTGTGTGGATGTCGTCGTGCGCGAAGGATCGGCGCACAAAAATCGACACAGACGATGTCGATTTTTTCAACCCCCTCGCAAGCTGCTGATTTAACTAATCTTGCAGGGCGCTGCCCGAGACGAGTTCACGTGCTGTATCAGCGTCGATCACCCGCCAGACGACCCCCCCGGGCACGATCCGTCGCTGAATGCTGATGGTCGATGGCAGCAATAAGGGGCGACGAAACTCGACCTGCCACGTGGCAGGACAGCCCGGAAGCAGCTCGTCCATTGAGCCCAGGGCACGGCCGAACGTCCACATGCCGTGGACAATGGCCCTGGGAAAACCGAACAGTCGCGCCGTCGGCGACGATACGTGGATGGGATTCCAGTCGCCGCTGAGCGCTGCGAAATGCCGACCCAGATCGGGTTTCAACTGCACCGTCTCGCCGGTATCCCACGAGACCGCAGAAGCGCTTTCGTCAGGCACACCCACCGCGGGCGAAGGGCGCTGTTGCTTCGGCTGGCTTCGCGTCAGGGACAGAACCGTCGTGATCGATTCCCAGACGAGCTCGCCGCGGAAGCTCGCGAACGAGTGAAGATCGAACTCGTAGCCGCGCGCAACAGGACGCGCTTCGTGGACGCGCGCGACCAGATCCAGCGGTAGATTCTCGAGGCAAGGCCGATGCATTCGAATGCGATTCCGCACATGAACCAGCCCCATCGCGGCAAACGGAAACTCGCGATGACACACCAGCGCTGCATGCAACGGCCCCGCAAGCAGCTGTGGATAACTCACCGGCAACAGCGACGAAGCCTGCATGCCACACAGCTGACGATAGCGTGCAAGCTCGCTCGTACGCGGTGTTACGTCATGCACCTGCGCACTCATCTCGGGCATGTCATGGGCAGCTCGTGTTCTGGGCAGCAAGGACTGCGCATAGAGCGGCATCATGACCGGAAGCTTCTCAAACGACAGGTGAATTTCCCTTCGGTGTGCCATATCAGACTCCCGCCGGCAGCCACTGCATCTTCACGTGCGGCCCCGCGTGAGGGATATCGAACGGGTCAGACTCCACCGTCCAGCCAAGCCGCGCGTAAAAACCCTGCGCCGACGTTCGCGCGTTGCACCAGAAGATTCGCTCGGGTGCCACCGCCAGCACATCGGCGGTCGCGAAATGCACCAGCTGCCGACCGGTACCACCGCCCTGCCGATCCGATTCGGTCGCCATGCCCCGTAACTGCCAGGCTGGACGCCCCAGCCACGCTGACTCCAGGAGCGTCAGACAGCACACCAGTCGGTCCCCGTCAAAAGCACCGTAATGACGGGTGGACTCATTCAGGTCGTGGTCAAAGCGCGCCGCTTCGAAGGGCAGACCAACGCGCAAAAGACGATGACGCAGGTCAAGAATCTGGTCGACCTCGACCCGGCAACAGCGACTTTCTTGCGTCATGGAGCGGCACCCGCGGCGGAGTGAGAACAGAACACAGCATCAAACTGTTCGAAAGATGCCGTTTACAGAGGCCACATCAGAAGGGTCGCGATGGCCAGAATCAGAGACGCCAGTACCAGCGCTGCTCCCACAATCAACGTCAGGGGTACTGACGCCTGGCTCACCGGACGAGCGCCTGGCCGTGCCTGTTCGGTCGCTCCAACGATGCCACCCGACCCGTTTGTCACGCGTGCGCCTGAACCACCGCCAGACGGGGTCGCCGAGCCGGCAGTGAAGGCGGAGCAAACGGACCCTCAACGGCGCATCCGCACCCAAAAGAGGGATCAAAGAAACACAGTCCACCGCCGAAACCAGCGCTGTACTGGTCGCAGCAGTCGACGTCGTTGTCCCGGGTGCACTCCATGGGGCACTGTTCGTCGCGCTCCGCCCGGCAGGTGACAGGCACGCCGGTATCGCCATCCACATCGACTCCGACCATGACATCGCCCGAGACGTCATCAACAGGGTCCGGCAGCACATCGGCTGCATCGTCTGCGCCTGTCCCATCGGAAGAAACGTCATCGACCGTATCGCCTGCCAGGACGTCTTCGACGACAGACGAGTCCAGCTCGGCCACGTCCGCATCAGGAGCACCCGGATCAACTGACGCATCACCTGCGCTGTCCGGGACCGTGGCGGTGTCGTCAGACGCAACAGCGTCTTCTGTCACGTCAGAAGAAAGCCCGTCCTGAGCCACGCTAACGTCGTCGTCGTCGCCGGAATCAACACCTGCGGTGTCCACGGCCACGTCAGTCGCCGAGTCAGTCGCCGAATCTACATCGGTCTCGGGTGACGAACCCGACTCAGAGCTACAGCCGGTCAGAGCGACCGAACCCACCGTGACCGCCAGTGCAGCGCGCAGCGCTCGCAAACGCAACGAACGTTCCGTAAACATCACAACACCATCTTCGTAAAAAGCAGACCCATGTCGCTGCGGATAGCTGCACCCACGCGCAGAAGCAAGCATTCATTCCGTCCAAATGGTCGCAATAATTCAATCAGGCCGGTAGCTTCCGATACACCGCCGCCCTGCATGAACGCTTCGGAATTGCATGCGTTGGGGTAGCGCGTCCGCGGTGGTCGTGCTACAC
>Ga0169931_10000751_pt1 | contig 54171 bp, 46 predicted proteins | sample Kivu_15m_20L_FD_129675 | JGI IMG/M metagenome (GOLD analysis project Ga0169931, IMG submission 129675) | Freshwater microbial communities from Lake Kivu, Western Province, Rwanda to study Microbial Dark Matter (Phase II) - Kivu_15m_20L... | ecosystem: Environmental > Aquatic > Freshwater > Lake...
GAAGGCCGGTTGATCGGCGCAGTAGCGGGCCGCGACCCGACACGCTACCCGACACCTAAAAAAAGGAACCCAGAGACGCCAACCCACCAGAGCGAGAACCCGCGGCACACCGTGACGGCACGGTGACCACCACCGTGTCCGCGTGGTGTCCGTTAGACGTCCGCGACGTGTCCGCAAGATGTCCGTGCGGGCGCGGACGGGCTTCGAGAGCGTCGAACGACTTGGCACAAGCTGAAGGCGTGCAGCCATCAACCTGAAGTTGGTTCCCTTCAGTTCGTAGAGCGATCTGGCGCTGAACGACCTCGTCGCGTGGTGGGGCGGTCCTTGCCGCTCGATCACCCCTGTCTTTCCCTCTCCCGGGGGTTTTTGTCTTCGTGCTCGCGGTCGCAACTCGTCCCGCTCGTTCGCGGGGGGCTCCCCGCACGTCGTTAACAATCAATTTCAATCAAAGACTCAAAGACCTCAGAAACCAAGAACCTCTGTCACTCTGTTACGGTATCTGTGACGAATAGGTGAACTTGGGGGATTGTGACTGACGATGGAAAGAACCGGCGTTGAAAGGGCTAATGCGGGCCCGTTCCGCGTGTGCGAGAATTGAGGCGGTCGGCGGGTTCGTGGCCCGCCGACCGTCGTTGAGAAACTGGAGCATCAACATGGTATCCGACGCAAGTCGGTCGGGCAAGGCAGCACCCGGCCTGTCTGCCGCGTTTCTATCAGAGGCCGCCGCCGTCTGCGAGCAGATCGCTGCCTTGGTCGAAGAAGGAACCTTGTTCGAGTGGCGCACGGCGTTTGAAATGGCTCGCTGGGTTCGTGGTGTCAAAGGCAGCGACAAAGTGAATCCCGTTACGGTCGCGCAACAACTGTATCGCCGAGTCCCGGCTGTCGTCGAGTCGTTCCCATCCGAAGAGGATTTCTTGCAACTGTTCTCGTCAGCGTGGGATAAGGTAAGGATTCTGCCCGGCGAAGACCTTCTGGGCGCTGCGCTGCGTCAGGCAGACGCGGTCAAACTCGGGCTGCGTCCCGAGCACGTCGAAAGAGCCACCCCCGGATATGTCCGGTTCATCTCCCTCGCGGGCCACCTCTGTGTGGCACTCGACTCAAACCTCATCAAGCTGCCATGCCGCGAAGTCGCGAAGGCACTCGGTGTGAGGCATGCCACCGTCTCGTCCTACCGCCAGCAGGCGGTCAGCGAAGGCTACATGACCGAAGTGCAACCGCACCGGTACAAACCGGGCGGCAAAGGTGAAGCGACGTTGTTCCGGTTCAACACGGGGCTCTGGAGGTACTTCGATTCAAAGTTGACCAAGCCTCAGCCCGCGGCGTAACACTCACGCGTAGCGTCATCCGGTCGCTTCGGCGATGCGCCGCGCAGCAGCCTCCCCGGGTCGGTCGGCGTACACCCGCCGAGCGACTTCGGGCGAGTTTCCGAGCACGGCCGCGGTCGCGCCGTCGTCCTCGTACAGGTCCATCACTTCCGTGGCGCGCGTGTGCCGCAGCTGGTTCGGTGCCCACGCGGGGACACCTGCGCGCTTGCACGCCGCCGCAACGAACACCCGATAGGCGCTTGGGGTGAGCGCTGTAACGCGCACGGCGTTACATTCTGTGGTGACGCGCGTTACATGGGTAACGCTCTCAGTGTTACGTTCTGCCGTTACGCGCGTTACACGCTCACGCCGTGGTGCGGGAAGCGCGAACAGCGGCGCGCCCGGCCCGCGTTCCTCGGCCGCGGCGAGCAGGGGCGCGAGCGCCGACCGCGCCTTCGGCCCGAAGTACACCACGCGGCGCAGTTCCTTGTGAAGCATCTTCGATTCCGCGCTCAGGTCGCACCGCCACGGCTCGCGCCGGCGGTCGATCGCGCCGACGGTGAGCGCGCACAGTTCGCCGGGGCGCATCCCGGTTGCGAGTTGCACGCGCACCGCGGCTTCGAGCACCGCACGCCGCGCCGGGTCCGGGTGCAGGTGCCCGCCGTCGAGCACCGCGGCCACGTCCGCGGCCGGCGCGGGCGGGATCGGCTCCGGGTCGCGCACGTCGGCCCGCCGGCCCGCCACGAGTGGTTCCACCAGCGCGAGCGCCGCGGGTACCGTCGTCGGTACCATGTTCTCCGTCGCCGCCCACTGGAACGCGCGAACGATTCGCGCGCAGTTGTCGGAGATCGTCTTCCGCACCCACTTCCGTTCGATCATCGCTTCTCGCACGGCGCGGAACCGCCCAGCGTCGAACTCCGCGGCGGGTTGGTCGCCGTAAAGTTCCGCGAGGGGACGCATCGCCGAGCGGTTACAGTGGCACTCCGACGTTTCGCGGTCGCGCTTGCGGTAGGTCCGCGAGCAGTGTTCCAACCACTTCACCACAACGTCGCCCACGAGCGCCGCCGGCGCGGTCGCGCCTCCCTCTGTGGGCGCGTGCCCGGCAGCCCATTCCAAGGCGAACCGGCGGTAAGCGCGTGTGGCGTCTGCGCTCCCCCACGCTCCGAAGGTGACGAACCGCTCGCGCCCACCCTCCGACCACCGGCACACGGCGCGCCCGTCCGGGTGACGTTTCAGTTCGGGACAGGGCCGGATCGCGTCCTTGCGCTTGCGCCCGCCCTTGCGGAAACGTTTGTCCGGCAGTTTTGAGAGCGCGCGTTCTACCGGCCAGTTGAGGCGAAACAGGCGGCTGCGAATCGTCGTGTGCGGGATGCCGGTTTCTCGCGCCCATGCGTCAACGCTCTGGGTGCGACCGTCGAAGGTGATGTCGTGCGATGGGAAGGGCACCGGCAGTTCTCCTTTGCTCCACGGGGCAACAGGAAAACTATCGGCATGGGCAATCGTTCAGGTTCAGCGAACCTCTATCCGTGCGGGCGCACGACGCGGCCCGCACGGAATGCACTTCGGAAAACGAAGCAACCCCTGAGTTTATCAGGGGTTGCGGAGTCGGGCTGATAGGATTTGAACCTACGACCTCTTGGTCCCGAACCAAGCGCTCTAGCCAAGCTGAGCTACAGCCCGTGTGTTGAAATCATAGCGGTCCCGCCACCGGTGTCAAGACCGACCCACGAAGCCGTCCGCAAGGTTGATACTTCCGTTCGCGCCGAACGCCACGCGGCCCGGCTTCCAGCGCGGTTCGGGGATCGCTTCGCCCAGCGCCACGCGCAGCAGCGCGTCGGCGAGGTTGAAGTCCGCGAGCGCCCGAAGCCCGGTGTAGGACGTCGTGAGTCGCGGGTTGATTTCGATGGCGAAATCGCCCGAACCGTCGGGCGCGTCGCCGAGCACGAGGTCGACACCCACGTACCCGCACAAACCCGGAACGCAGTCGGTCGCGGCGCGCCCGAGCGCGGCCGCCCGCGCCGCGAGGTCCGGTGGAATCGGCAACTCACCGCCCTCGTAGCCGAAGCGCCCGTCGGCACTCAGATGCTGAAACGCCGGAACGAGGGGCACGGTCCCGCGCGGCCCGCACAGGAATGCGACGCTCGCCGCGCGCCCCGGCACGAACTCCGTGAACACCATCTCGTTTTCGCGCGTGCCGGCGGGGTGGAAGTCGGAGTACGCGGCGCTCACGTCGTCGCGCGAGTTCAGCAAATAGGTGTGCTGCGAACCGGCCCCGTGGTCCGGCTTCAGCACTGCGGGGAACGCGTCCCACGCCGCGCCGAACGGCCCGGTGCGCGGCGCGCGCACGCCGGCTTCGTGCCAGTGGTGCGCGAGCGCCGATTTGCTCCCGCACAACCGGATGGCGTCCGACGACGGGCCGATTACGCGCGCCCCGAGTTCGGCCGCGAGGCGCGACCGCTCCCGCAACCAATCCCCGGTTTCTGGGGCGATCACGAACGCGACTTCGCACGCCGCGGCGAGTGCGCGAAACGCCGGTTCGTCGTCCGCGAGTTCTTCCGGTTCCGGTGAAATCGTGACCGCGTGCCCGGCTGCGGTGAGGTCCGCCGCGAGCGCGTCGCGCATCGCGCGCCCCTCAGTGTAGAGGCTGTGGTCGGCGCTGTCGGGGGCGCGGCCGATGCCCGAGGCGGTGACGAACTCGTACACGAACGCGCGCATCGCGCCTCCCGTTCCGTCCGATGAGGTGCTCTCATTCTTGCGAAACCGGTGCGGATCGACCGCCGGTTCCTTGACCGCGCTTGTGCGGCCGCGTATCTTCCGCAACGCACGCCGCGCTGCCCGCGGCCCGTCGCGGTCGAGGTAGCCGTCACTTGTCTCCGCGCTCTCCCTTCGCGCTCGCCGTCGGTCTTCTCGCGCTCCTGAGTAGCGGCGCGCGCGCCGAACCGCCCGTGCCGCTCAGCGTAGCCGGTTTGCACCCGGTGGGCGTGCGCGGTACCGTCACCGAGGCGCACGTCGCGCTCGAGTTCAGCGTCACGAACCACACGCCCGAAGCCCGCGCGGCGCGCGTGACCGCGTTCTACCCGGAGCGCCCGGACGTGCGGTACGCGCGCGACGTGTGGGTGCCCGCCCGCGCGCGCGTCCTCAGCTTCCTGACCGTCGGACCGGCTCCGCCGCGCACCGGTCCCGGCAGCGAGTTCTCGCGCGAGCTGAAGTTCGTACTCTCCGACCGAACCGACGGCACCGAGCGCGTGGTCCTTCCCAAAACGGACGAGCGCGAGCGGACGCGCCCGGCGCTCTACAAGAAGCGCGACCCGCGCGACCCGGTGTACACGGTGTTCGCCGATTCGGTTCCCGGCGTCCCGGGCGAAACGGACGCCGAAGTGCCGCCGGATGTGCTCCAACTGGCGCGCTTGGTGCGCGCCTCCGCGGGCCTTTCGGAACACCTCTCGGTCTACGGTGACGGGCCACTGGTGCTCGCCCCCGAAACACTCGAGGGCATGGACGTCGCGATCGTCGCGGGCGACCGACTCGCGGGCGATCCGGCGGGCTTGGCGGCGCTGCGCCGGTGGGTCGAAGCCGGCGGGCGCGCGTGGGTGATGCTGGACCGTACGAACCCGGACGCCGTCGCGCCGCTGACCGGCGACCCGGTTCCGGTGATCGAGCGCGTGGGCCTCACGCGCGTGGCCCTGCGCGCGCCCACCGATCCGCCGCAGCCGGTTCGTACGTTCGAGGTGCCGGTGCCGCACGCGCGCGCCGTACCCGCACCGACCGATCGCGTGCTGTTGCAGACCGGCGATTGGCCCGCCGCGTTCGTGCGGCGCGTGGGGCGCGGGCGCATCGTGTTCACCACGCTCGGCAGTGCGGCGTGGGAGCGCCCGCGGGGCGGGAACGAGGTGTCGCCGTTCAAGAACCTGCCGTACTTCCCGAAACCAGACCCGAACGTCCTGACGCTCCTCGGCGACCTCGTCCCGTCGGTCGAACCGGACCCGTTCCCGCCGGAATCGTTCGTTCCGCTGCTCCTCGACGATGTGGGTTACACGGTGGTGAGCCGCGGGACCGCGCTTCTGATTCTGAGCGCGTTCGTGGTCGCGCTCGCGTTCGGGTTCGCCGCCGTCCGCCGGTCGCGCCGGCCCGGCCTCGCGGGCTGGGCGATCCCGCTGTCGGCGGTTCTGGCGTGTGCGACCCTCGTCGCGCTCGGCGAACTGAAACGGCGCTCGGTGCCTCCGGCGGTGGGTGTCGCCGCGCTCGTGGAGGTGGTGCCGGGCACAGACGTCGCGACCGCGACCGGCGCGTACGCGATGTACACGCCCGCGTCGGGGCCGGTCGGGTTCGGGACCGACGACGGGGCGCAATTGGGCCTCGACGCCGACGGACTGGACGGCTTGACGCGCACGCGCGCCGAAACAGACGTGGGCCGGTGGCGGTGGGAAGGGCTGGCGCTCCCGGCGGGCGCGCGAACGGGTACGTTCCGCACGTCGGTGCCCGCGCCCGGCACGCGCGCCGTCGCGCGGTTCGGCCCGAACGGGATCGAGGGCACGTTCGCCGCCGGAGCGTTTCGCGGAATCACCGACGTCGTGTTTTCTCCGCAGTCGCGGGAACCGCTCGCGGTGCGGGTGGGCACCGACCGGGGGTTCGCGGTCACGTCTGCCGACGCGCTCCCGCCGGACACGTTCGTGCCCGGGGCGCTCCTCACCGACGGGCAGCAGCGGCGACAGAACCTGTACCGACAGATGCACGCGGGGAAGGGCCTTCAACAGTACGAGGGCCGCGACGTTCTTTTCGCGTGGACCGACCCCATCGACCCGCCGATCGTGCGCGCCGAGAGCGCGCGCATGGTGGGCGGCGCGCTACTCGCGGTGCCGGTGGAGTTCGAGCGCCCCGCGCCCGGCGCGCGCGTGCTGGTGCCGCGCGGGCTGGTGCCGTTCCGCCAAGTGTCGTCGACCGACGCGCTCATCCCCGCGGTCACGTCGGGCACCGTCGGCGCGCAAAAGCCGTTGCGGTTCCAACTGCCGGCGAGCGTGCTGCCGCTCGAAGTGGAGCGGGTCGCGGTGTTCGCGCACGTGCGGGCCCCGTTCCGCCGCGCCGTTGTCGGCGGGGTGCGCGACGGGCGCACGGTGCCGGCGTTCGAGGGGCCGGTGCCGGTCGAGCCGTTCCGCTTCGAGATCACCGACCCGGCGCTGCTGCGCCCGGACGCCGCCGGCGGCCTGCGCATCAACTTCGACCTGAGCGCCGCCGTCGGCGGGCCGCCCGATACGCCGTGGAAGATCGAATCGCTCGCGCTCGAAGTGATCGGGCGCACCGCCGACAAGTGACACTCCTGCGGCCGGGGTCCGTGAGCCCGGTCCCGACCGAGAACGGCAACTCCGGCTTCACAGAGGCCGGCGACATAACGAACGCGGTGCGAGGGAACACTGTGGGAACCGGAACCGACGGCCCGGTGGTCGAAGTGCGCGAGCTGAGCAAGAAGTACGGGCGCTTCGTCGCGCTCGACAAGCTCAGCTTTTCGCTCGACCGCGGGCGCATCCTCGGCTTCATCGGGCCGAACGGCGCGGGCAAGACGACCGCGATCAAGATCCTCGTCGGCCTCGCGCGCCCTACGAGCGGAACGGCGCTGGTGGCCGGCGTCGATTGCGCGACGCGCCCGCGCCACCTGAAGCACCTTATCGGCTACATGCCGGACGTGTTCGGCGCGTACGACAACATGCGCGTCGGCGAGTACCTCGACTTCTTCGGCGCGACGTTCGGCATCGGTAGCCGCGCCCGCGCGAAGCGCATCGACGAGGTGCTGGAACTGGTCCGCGCGCCGCACTTCAAGGACCTGTTCGTCGAAAGTCTGAGTCACGGGATGCGGCAGCGCGTCGCGCTCGCGCGCACGCTGTTGCACGACCCCGCGGTGCTGATCCTCGACGAACCCGCGAACGGACTCGACCCGCCGGCGCGCATCGAGATGCGGCAACTGCTGCTCGACCTCGCGGCCCGCGGAAAGACGCTCATCGTCACGAGTCACATTCTCCCCGAACTCGCGCGCATCTGCGACCGCGTCGCGATCATCGCGCGCGGCAAGTTGCGCGCGCTCGGCACGCTGGACGAAATCGCGCAGCAGTTGAACCCGCTGCGCACGATGGAAGTGCTGGTGGCGCGAGCCGAGGGCGTGCCGCGCGCCGCCGCGATCGTCGCGCGGCACACCGGCGCGGCACCGGAAACGGCCGCGGCCGAACTCGCGGTGCGGTTCCGGACGGCCGAGACCGACGAGACGCTCGCGGCGCTCCTTTCGGAACTGGTTTCCTCCGGTGTTGGTGTGGTGCAGTTCCGCGAGGTGCAAACCGACCTCGAAGAGGCGTTTATGACCGCGGCGCGCGCCGGCGAAGCCGAAGCCGGGGCCGCGAAGGGGGCCGCGGAATGATTCCCATCGTGCGCCGCGAGTTGCTCGAATTTCTGCGCGGCCGTGCCGCGCCCGGCGCGCTGGTCGCTCTCGCGGTCGCGTCGGTGGCGCTGGTGCTGCTCCGCTGGCCGACCGGCGAATCGATCGACCTCAGCGGTGCCCGCGGCGCGCAAGTGTTGCGCGTCTTCGGATACGGCTTACTCGCCGCGGTCGTGTTCGTGCTGCCCGCGTTCCCGGCTACGGCCGTTGTCCGGGAGAAGGTGAACGGCACGCTCGCCCTGCTGCTGAACACGCCGCTCCCAATCACCGCGATCTACTTCGGCAAACTCGGTGGCGCGCTCGCGAGTGCGGTGCTCATCTTCGTCGTCACCGCGCCCGCGGCGGCGGCGTGCCACGCGCTCGGCGGGCCGCCGTCGAGTGGCGGCGTCGGCGCGCTGTACGCGGTCCTCGCTCTGGCTTCGCTCCAACTCGCGACGCTCGCGCTGCTCGTCAGCAGTCGCTCGAACTCGGCGGAAACGGCGCTCCGCGCGACCTACGCCTTCGTGCTCGCGGTGGTGCTCTTGCCTTTGGTCCCGTTCTGGCTGTTGGAAGGCAGCCAAGGACCGGGCGCGGACGTCGCGCGTGCGGTTCGCGCGCTCTCACCGGTTCCCGCGGTGTTGGAAGTGCTGGGGCAGGGGAGTTCCGGGCGCGGGCTGAGTGCCGGCGTCGGCGCGGTGCTGCCGTACGCCGCCGCGGCGCTGCTGTCGAGTTTCGCGTTCGCACTCGCCACAATCGTGCGCCTCGCGCGCAACCCGCTGGACCGCCCGAGGCCCGCGGGAATCATGACGCAAGACCGCTCCGGGCGCGGGCGCCTGCTGCGCCGGTTGCTGTTCCTCGTCGACCCGCAGCGCCGCACCGGCAGCACGAGTTTGCTGTTCAACCCGGTGCTGGTGAAGGAACTGCGCACCCGCCGGTTCGGGCGCTCGCACTGGTCGCTGCGGCTCATCGCCCTGTGCGCGATTCTGTCGCTCGCGCTCTCGTACCTCGCCGCGTCCGGCGCGCTCTCGTGGGGCGCGGGCGCGATCGGCGGCGGGTTGGTACTGCTGCAAGCGGCGCTCCTGATTTTGTTCGTGCCGAGTCTCGCGTCGGGGCTGATCAGCGCCGAGCGCGAAGGAAAAACGTGGCAACTGCTGCGGGCGACACCGCTCACTTCGGGGAAGATCCTGCGCGGGAAACTGCTCAGCGTGGTGTGGCCGCTGGTCCTCCTGCTGTGCGGCACGATTCCCGGCTATGTGGTGATGGCCGCGATCGAACCGGAGCAGTTCGCCCGCACGCAGCGCACACTCGCGTGTCTCGGCGCGCTGGCGACCTTCGCGGTGGTGGCGAGCGCCGCAGTGGGAAGCCTGTTCCGCTCCACTGCGGCGGCGACCGCGGCGGCGTACCTCGTCGTCGTGGGAACGTGCTTGGGGCCGCTGCTGGTGTGGCTCGGGCGCGACGCGCCGTTCGGCTTCGCCGCGGTGGAACGCGCGCTCGCACTGAGCCCGTTGGCGGCGGCACTGGTCGCGGCCGATACGCCCGGCTTCGCGGGCTACGACGTGCTGCCGATGAACTGGTGGATCACCGGCGGGGCGAGTGTCGCGCTTCTGGTGCTGCTCGCCGTCCGCGTTCGCCAACTGTACCGCCCGGAGTGACCGCCGTGACCGTCGCGCACAAACTCGCGCTCGCGCTGGCGTCGCTCGCGCTCGTCGCGGCCGACGCCCCGATCGATTCGCCGATGCTCCGCGACCCGCTGCCGCCGAAAGCGCGGCCGGTGTACACGCACCACCCGCGGCTCGTACCACTGCTGATCGAGGCGCTCGACCGGCCCGATGCCGACACGCGCGCCCGCGCCGCGCTCGCCCTCGCGGACGTTCACGGCAACGGCGCTCCCGGTACCAATAAGGCGGTGCCGGCGCTCGAGCGCGAAGTGGCGCGCGCGGACCGGCACCCCGCGGTCGCGCTCGCGTGCGCTCGCGCACTGGTGGCGCTCGATTCCAAAGCGAGCGCCCCGAAGTTGCTGGAATACGCCCGCGCTACCGGGCCGGACGCGCGCGCGGTCGTGGAACCGGTGCTCGCCCGGTGGAAGTTCGCGCCGGCCGCGGACGTGTGGCTCGCGCGCCTGACCGAAGCCGTGCCGAAGGGCAACTCCGCGGTGCTCGCGGCGCGCGGCCTCGCCGCACTCGGGCACGCCCCCGCCGTGCCGCGCCTCCGCGAACTCGCGCTCTCCGCGCGCACCGACGCGCCGCTTCGGATCGCATCCGCGCTGGCGCTCGGTACGATTCGCACGACCGGCGGCGAAGCGGACGCCGCCGCGCTCGCCACGCGTACCGACGCCGTCGCGCGGGTGTGCGCCGCGCACGTCCTTCGCGAACACTCCGGTCCGGACACGGTGAAGCGCCTTCAAGCGCTGGCGCGCGACGCGGAACCGGCGGTGGCCGCGGCCGCGCTGCCGCGCCTCCTCGCACTCGATCCCGCGCACGTGGAACCGGTGCTGCCAATCGTACTCGCTTCGCCCGACGCGAACGTGCGCGGCTACGGCGTGGAGTGCCTGCGCCGGCGGCGCAGTGCGGCGCACATCAAACTGCTCGGCGCGCGCCTCGCGGACGAACACCCGGACGTGCGCGCCGCCGCGCGCGGCGCGCTGAACGAGCACGCGCCCGCACAGCGCGCCGACGTGCTCGACGCGCTCGACGCGGCCCTCGCCGGCACCGACTGGCGCGCGAACGAACAGGCCGCGCTTCTCGCCGGGCAACTGAAGTACGACCGAGCCGCGCAGCGACTCGTCGCACTGCTCGGCGCGAAGCGGCCCGAACCCGGTATCGCGGCGGCGTGGGCGCTGCGCCAACTCGCACTGCCGGACACGCTCGCGCCGGCACTCGCGCACTTCAAAGCGCACCTGCGGCCGAACGAAGTGAACGAGGGCCGCGACAAGCAGCTCGCGCAACTCGCGCAGTTCTTCGGCGAGCGCCGGTTCGCGGAAGCCGATCCGGCGCTGCGCGGCATCGTCCCGCCGAAGTCGCCGGCGGGGAACACCACGCGCGCCGCCGCGTGCTGGGCGCTCGGCTACATCCAAGAAGGCAAAGCCGCGACCGCGGGCCTCACGAAGGCCTTTCTCGGCCGGCTCAACGCGGTCACGCCGTTCGACATCGAAGACCCGCTCGTGCGCCGCATGTGCGCGATCGCGCTGGCACGCACCGGCGAGAAAGGCGCGCTCCCGGACCTGCGCAAGTATTGGAGCGGGCAGTGGTTCGTGGACCCGGTGAGCAACTCGTGCGGGTGGGCACTCGAACTGCTGACGGGCGAGAAGTTCCCCCCGCCCGGCACGTTCGAAGTCGCGCGCCTGCCGCCGTTCATCGTGCCCGTGGATTGACGCACCCGATAAAATGCTGGCGGACCCGTTCCTCGCGCGCGAGCACCATGAGTACCGTCGTCGGCATCGATCTGGGAACTACATACAGCCTCGCCGCCCGCGTCGAAGACGGCCGGCCCGTCGTCGTGCGGGACGCGAGCGGCGCTGCGCTGGTCCCCAGTTGCATCAGTTTTCACGACAGCGGCACCGTACTCGTGGGCAGCGAAGCGCGCGCGCGGGCGCTGTCGGACCCCGAACACACCGTGTTCAGCGTGAAACGGCTCATGGGCCGCACGCTCGCCGACCTCAAGAAGGAAGTCGATCTCATCCCGCACCAACTGGTGGAGCGCGAAGCCGCCGACGGGCGCAAGGTGCTGCACGTCCGAATCGGGGGCCGCGAGTGGACCCCGGAAGAACTCTCGGCACTCATCTTGAAGGAGGTGCGCGCGCGGGCCGGTAACCCGACGAAAGCCGTCATCACGGTGCCCGCGTACTTCGACGACTCGCAGCGCCAAGCCACCCGCGACGCCGGGCGCATCGCCGGGTTGGACGTGCTCCGCATCGTGAACGAACCGACCGCCGCGGCACTCGCTTACGGGTTGAACAAGCGCAGCGACGGAACGATCGTCGTTTACGACCTCGGCGGCGGCACCTTCGATTGCTCCGTGCTGAAACTCACCGAAGGTACGTTCAAGGTTCTCAGCACGAACGGCGACACCTACCTCGGCGGCGACGACTTCGACCGCGCGCTCATGCACCTCGCGGCGCGCGAAACGAACACCGACCTGAGCGCGCGGAACCCGGCGCTCCTACAACACCTGCGCGACGCGGCCGAGCGCACGAAGATCGCGCTCAGCGACTCCGAAGCCGCGGAGATGACCGTCGCGCCCCTGAATTACACGCGCGCGGTGACGCGCGCCGAGTTCGAGGAACTGATTCGCCCGCTCGTCGAGCGCAGTTTGGACCGGTGCAAGGCCGCGCTCCGCGACGCGCAACTGACCGCCGCGCAGGTGGACGAAGTTGTGCTGGTCGGCGGTTCAACGCGGGTGCCGTTCGTGCGCAAGCGCGTGGCCGAGTTCTTCGGCAAAACGCCGCACACCGGGCTGAACCCGGACGAAGTCGTCGCGCTCGGGGCCGCGGTCCAAGCCGACATCCTGACGAGCGGGCGGCGCGATTTGCTCTTGCTCGACGTGGTGCCGCTGTCGCTCGGCGTCGAAACCCTCGGCGGGGTCGTGGACAAACTCGTTCACCGCAACAGCACCGTGCCCGCCCGCGGCGCGACGCGGTACACCACCGCCGTAGACAACCAGACCGCAATCGTTCTGAACCTCTATCAGGGCGAGCGCGAACTGACGAAAGACTGCCGGTTCCTCGGCACGTTCAAACTCGCCGGCATCCCGCCGATGCCGGCGCAGTTCGCGCAAGTCGAGGTCACGTTCCTCGTGAACCACGACGGCATTCTGACCGTCGCCGCAAAGGAACTGCGGAGCGGGGCGCGGGCCCAAGTGACCGTGCAACCTGCCCACGGGCTAACGCCGGCCGAAGTGGACGCGCTGGTGAGCGCGAGCATCGAACACGCGAAAGACGACTTCGCCGCGCGCCGGCTGATCGAGTTGCGGAACAAGGCCGAAGGCGACATGCGCGCCGCAACGAAGCAACTCGCCACCGCCGGGCACCACCTCACCGAGGCGGAGCGCGCCGCGATCGCTTCGGCCGAGCGCGCGCTCCGCACCGCGACGGCCGGCACCGACGTGACGGCACTTCAGCAGGCGCTCGCGGCGTTCGCGGGCGCGACGAATCCGCTTGCGACCGTCGTGATGAACGACGTAACCCGCAGGGCGCTCGCCGGCACCGAGGCATCGAAGTTGGACGCGCGGAAACTGGCTCCGACTGCTAACTCGTCCGACGGGGACACAAAATGACGTGGCACGACGCGCGCGAAATCGGCGAACTGCTCTTCGAGCAGTTCGACACGCTGAACCCGCTCACGGTGCGGTTCACCGACCTGCACAAGCACGTTCTGAACTTGGAGGGCTTCACCGGGAAACCGGACGCGAGCAACGAGAAGTTACTCGAAGCCATTCAGATGGCGTGGTACGAAGAGTGGAAAGACGAGTACGGCGAGTGACCGTGCGAGCGAACTTGACGCGCGTGCGGGTTCGGTAGGCCGACACGTTACGAGCCGACCGACCGGAACAACAGGCTTTCGCGCTCCATTCACCGTCTCGGAGCAGCTCCCGGCCCGATCGAACGCTCAGCTCCCCTTTCGACTTCTCGCAAGAAGGCGCAAGATGGAGCGGTTCGGAGCGAACGCACTGGTAGCGCCGCGCGCACCTTCGACCGATCACCGGGGCCAGCATGGGAACGTACCTCGCCGCCACCCGGCACCCGTGGGCGTGCTTCTTGTTCTTGCTCCCGCTCCTCGCGGCGTACGAGGGCGGGCTGTACGCGCTCGGCGGCGATCAGGCCGCGAACCTGCGCAACGGGGCCGACACGTGGTTCCGCTGGGCGCTGGACGTGTTCGGCGCGGGGCACGTGCTCGCCGCGCCGCTCGCAATCGCCGGGCTGTTCCTCCTGTGGAGTTGGTGGCGCTGGGCCGACCGCCCGGCCGACCCGGTGAAGACGTGGTTCGGGATGGCGCTCGAGAGCGTGTTGTTCGCTGCCGTTCTCTGGCAGTTCAGTAAGAACTTCGGGCCGATTATGGACGGCCTCGGCGTGCCGCTGCAAATCAACATCCGCACCGCGCCCGCGGGCGAGCTGTTGCGTTACATCGGCGCGGGGATTTACGAAGAAGTGCTGTTCCGGCTGGTTCTGTTCAGCGGTCTGCTGCTGATGTTCCGCGTGGTACTCATGCCGTGGATCATCGCGATGCCGCTCGCGGCGGTCGCGGGGGCACTGCTGTTCGCCGCGGCGCACCACATCGGCCCTTACGGGGAGCCGATGCGGGCCGACTACTTCCTGTTCCGCGCGGTCGCGGGGCTGTTCTTCACGTTCCTGTACGTGTTCCGCGGCTTCGGGGTCGCGGTCGGCGCGCACGCCGGGTACGACGTGCTCGTCGGGGTCGTCGTGAACTGACCGGCGTCAATCCCTTTCGAGGACCGGTTCGGGCGGCGGCTCAATCACGAACCGGCCGAGTAGCCCGTTCACGAGCTCTTGACGGATTGCGCGCAACCCTTCGGGGCACAGGTGATCTTTCCAATACGGCTTCTTGTCTGGCCCGAGACCTTCTTGTTGCGGAACGACTGTCAATTGGACGCCGGTAAACTGCTTCGGTACGACGAACGAGCCGCGCGCGATCGGTTCTTCCGTGACCTTCAATCGGACGGCGACCGTGGCCTTGACCGTGTACACGTTCCCGGTGCCTTCAATCGTGTAGTCGATCTCAATGAGTGCCGACGGCGCGCCTTCGGGTTGGGCTAAGAATTCGATGAGTTGGTAGCCGCGCGCCGCCGGAGCGATACGCCACGGTCGCCCGTTCGGGCCTAGCGGCGGAATGTCGAGCCCCGGCATCGACGACAAACTATGGTACATCGCGTTTGAAAACAGTGTGCCAAACTCGGCCTCGCGCGCCGCTCGGCCATCTGCCAGTTCCGGCGGGCACGTGCGCTCGGTCACTTTCATAGTGACCGCAATGCTCTCCGAGGTGCTCAGGTCCACGAACATCTTTGCCATGCCCTCGGCGAGCGCGGGGTTTTTCCCGTTCTTGCGGCATTCGGTGATGGGCACATCGTAGAACTGCTGCAGCCGCCGATTCACGGCGTCGCGGTGTTTCGTATTGCGGTCATCAAGCAAGTAAGCGCGCAGGTCGATCGGCTGTACCGGTTCCTTGCTAATCAAGTTGTACACCACGTCGTCGCGGAGCGGCGGGTTGATGACGAACGCGAACGCGACGTAGCACACCGCGGCGGCGATCAGCATCACGACGTAGGGCATAAAGGCGGGCGTCGCGGCGCGGTCGCGGGTCGGCTCTTCCGGCACCTCGGTCACGTCGAGGTCGATCTGGCTCAGGTTGATGTTGTTCTCGTTGTCGAGCGGTTCGGCGTCGTTCTTCGCGACGTACTTCGCCAACCCGCCGAGGGTGGCCGGTGGCAGGTTCCCGCGGTCCCCGCCCTCGCCCCCGCGCGCCCACGCGAGGTAGTTCAGGTACACCACCATGCGCTCCGCCGGGGCTTCGCCGCTCACGGTGAGCGTCTTCACGCCGGTCCCGCTGAGGCGGATCGTAACGACGCTGTTCTGGTACGAACCGTTGTTGTAGTTGTGCGTGAACTGCGCCTCGACCACGTCGTCGATGGCCGTCACGGTCACTTGTTCGCGGAACGCTTCGTACAGGTACAGCGGGTCGGCGTAAGCCCAGCACCCCGCGACCTTGTCCGAACCTTTGCTCCCGCGGAACCCGGCGGCGAGGAGCCACCCGCCCAAGAGCAACCCGGCCGTTTGCAGCAGCGCGACGCCCCGCGGCTCGTTCTGGATCACGTCGACCCAGTCGGTGAGCGTGAGCGCGAGCGTGGTGCCGATGACGATGGGGCCGACGATGCACCCGCACCCGGGCAGCGAGTCGGAACTGGGCACGAAGACACCCGGGGTGCCACCGCCCTCCGCGTCGCGCACGGCGACGAGGTAGTCGTGCGTGGCCTGATCGAGTTCCTCGAAGTTGAACGTCTGAGACATGCGGCGTCGGCTCCGTGAGCGCGCGGGTTGTGTCGTGCGAATGGTATTCGGTCAGGAACGGAACCGCAAGCGCGGTGCGTAGAATGCCGTTACCGGGCATACGTTTCATGTACAGGAGCCGGTCATGCCGTTCGACCCCAACCAACTCGCCGCCGACGTGGAAGCGTTCTGCCAAGAGGTGCGGCCGGAAGAGGAACTGGCCTACGCGGAGCGCCGGTTCAACGAGTCCGTCGTCCCGCTCGCCAAGAAACACAACCTCCTCGGCATGAACGTGCGCGAAGAGTACGGCGGGCGCGGCGCGGACAACGTCAGCTACTTCAAGGCGCTGGCGCGCATCGGCCGGGAGGGGACCACCGTTCGCACCTTCTTTTCGGGCCACCTGAGCATCGGCGCGTACCCGATTCAGACGTGGGGCAACGACGCGCTGAAGCGCAAGTATTTGCCCGCTGCGGCGAAGGGCGAGAAGGTGCTGGCGTTCGGCCTCACGGAACCGGACGCGGGTAGCAACCCGCGCGAGATGACGTGTAGTTACGAAAAGAAGGGCGACCGCTTCATCCTGAACGGGGTAAAGTACCTGATTTCCAACGGCGGCATCGCGGACGCGGTGATCGTGTTCGCGTACCCCGCGGGGCAGGTCGGCACCGGGCGCATTTCGGCCTTCGTGTTGGACACCGCGCAGAAGGGCTTCGAGAAAGAGTCGTTCGCGGTAAACGCGAAGATGGGGATGCCGACCTCCAACACCGCGATGTTCGAGATGCACAACGCGGAAGTGCCGGCGGAAAACTTGCTCGGCGAAGCGGGCGACGGGTTCCGCGTCGCGATGGGTACGCTGGTGAGCGGCCGGCTCAGCGTCGCCGCGGGGTGCTTGGGGGTAATCGAAGACTGCCTCGCGGAAGCGATTCAGTACGCAAAGGTGCGGTCGCAGCACGGCAAGGAGATCGGCCGGCACCAACTGGTGCAAGAGCACATCGCGATGATCGAAATGGACCGAGTGGCGAGCGAATCGATGGTGCTGCGCGCCGCGGCCGCGAAGGACCGCAGCGAGGCGAACAAGGGCGACAAGGAACTCGCGCGCGAAGCGGACCTACTCGCGGCGCAGGCGAAATTCTTCGCGACGAACGCGGCGTGGGACGCGGCCGACCGCGCGGTGCAGGTGTTCGGCGGGCGCGGCTGGAGCACGCTGTACCGCCCCGGCCGGCACTTGATGGACGTGCGCGTCTGCCGCATCTACGAGGGTACCGACGAAATCCTGAAACTGAAGATCGCTTCCGCCGTGATGGGCAAGGAGTGGGAAGCGTTTAAGTAAGTTTTGGCGAGCGGCGCGACGTAAGTCCGCCGGTAGCAGCACAACTGAAGAAGCGATTGCGCACTTGAGTTGTGCTGCTCTACCGGCGGACTTACGTCGCGCCGCTCGCCAAAAAATTCCTGTCCACTTCCGCGCGGTCGCTCGCACTTCTACTGTGACCGCGACGCACGGAGGCCCGATGCCCGTATCCCTCTTGAAATTGTGCCCGACAGCGGAGGCGCTCGCGCCGGACGCGGACCTGCTCGCGCGGTTCGTTCACGACCGCGACGGTCCCGCGTTCGCCGAACTCGTGCGCCGGCACGGGTCCCTCGTGTACCGCGTATGCCGCCGCGTGTCGCCTTCTTGTGCGGACGACGCGTTCCAAAACACGTTCGTGGCGCTGGCGCGCTCTGCGCACACCGTGCGCGGCCCGGTGTTGGGCTGGCTGGTGGGCGTCGCGGGCCGGTGCGCGCGGAAGCTAGGCGCCGCCGAAACCGTTCGCTCCGCGCGCGAACGCGCCTTCGTGCCGCACCCGCCCGCGCCGGCCGATTCCGACGAACTCGCGGCGGCGCTCGACGACGAACTTTCACAACTGCCGCCAAAGCTGCGCTCGGCGGTGCTGCTGTGCCTCGTGGAAGGCCGCACGCAACCGGCCGCCGCGACCGAACTCGGGTGGAGCGCGCGAACGCTGCGCCGCCGTCTCGACCGCGCGAAGGCCGTGCTCCGCGCGCGATTGGAGCGCCGCGGGTTCGCACCGGCGGTCGCGCTCGGCGCGCTGAGCGCGACCGCGACGGCGGTGCCCCCGAACCTGTTCCGCGCCGCGGTCGCCGCCGCGAGCGCTCCCCCCGCGAAAGGACTCGTTCTCATGGCGAAGCTGAAACTGCTCGCGGTTGTCGCGGCGTGCGCACTCGCGTGCGCCGGGTTCGCGCGCACCGACGACGACCAACCGCCGCCCCCCGCGGTGCCGCTGCAACCGTACCGGGTAACCGTTGGCGACGGCCTCCGCATCGATGTGCCGCCGCTCGGCCCAAAAGCGCGCGCCGAAAGCCACACCTACAAGACCGCGAACTTCGTGGTGACCGCGCCGACCGAAATGATGGCCCGCGTGATGGCGCACGAGGCCGAACACCACCGGAAGGAACTCGCGAAGAAGTGGTTGCGGGCCGAACTGCCCGCGTGGACGAAACCCTGCGCGCTCAATTACACGAGAGCGCTCGGTGCGACGAACGGCGCGACCACCTTCACCTTCGGCCGCAAAGCCGGCGCGCCGACGCTCGAGACTGCGGAGATGGAACTGAGGGGCGAGTTCCTGAAGGTGCTCGAAACTGCGCTGCCGCACGAGGTGACGCACACCGTGCTCGCGTCGCACTTGAAGCGCCCGATCCCGCGGTGGGCCGACGAGGGGATCGCGCTTCAGGCCGAATCGCCGCAATCGCACGCGGACCACGACGTGAAGGTGCGCGAGCTACTGAACGCCGGGCGCGGCGTCCGCCTGCGGGTGCTGTTCCGCATGACCGACTACCCGAAAGACGTGATGGTGGCGTACGCACAGGGCCACTCGGTCGTGCGCTTCCTGCTCACGCGCGAGATCGACTCGAAGAGCCAGACGCCTGAAACTCGGTTGCTGAAATTCGTGGACGCGGGTTCGGCCGAGAATACGACCTAGAGTTGGGACAAAGCCGCCCGCGACCACTTCGGCTTCAAGACCGTGGACGACCTCGAAGAGGCGTGGCTCGATTCGCTGCGGGCTGCCGCGCCGCCGAAGCCCGCGAAGGGCGAGGGCGACACGATCCCGCCCGCGAAGCTGCCCGTGCGCCCGTAATGCGTCACGCCGTGCGCCACAGCGGTTTCGAGTTCTCGCGCGCCCACGCGAGAATGGCGTCCGCGACCGCCGCGCGGTCCAGCGGCGGCGACAACTTCCCGGCCCGGATGATGTCGAGTTGCGTGCGCACCGCACGCGCCAACGTCAGTACCTCGCGCACCTTTTCGATCGTCTCCACCTCTGCGTTCCACTGCTCGTAAGCCGCTTTCGTTCTTTCGGAACACAGTCCGGACAGATCGGTGGCGATCCTTCGAAGTGTGAATACCCCTGAATTGCGCAGAGCTTGTTCAAAGGTCGCGTGCGGGTTCGGCACGCGGCGCGTTTCAAGCCCGAGCGAATCGAGAAACTCGCGCGCGAGCAGGAACGTGCCGTAGTACGCCCGGCCGATGATGGTCCGGCACAGCGCCTCGAAGTCCGGTTGGTCCGGGTCGGCTTCGGCGCTGCTCGCGAGGGTTTCCGCGAGCGTCAGGAACTGACGGGCGTCCATGCGCACTCACGCGGTTGTGTACGTGAACACCATCTGATCTTGCGCGCGCAACGGAAGTTCGCGGGTCCACGAGTCGGCAAGCACTTCGCGGCACGCCACGGCTGTATCGAAGTCCGTGTTCGCCACGATTCCCACAAGCACGCGCCGTTCCCCCTCTTCTGGGAAGAACTGCATCTGGGGCGTGATGTCGGCCCGCGGGCCGAACGCGCGCGCGACCAGTTCCAGCGCGAGGAGCAGATCGGCGCGCAGGCCGTGTGCCACTACGAACCGCTCTACTTCCGCGCTCCACGGCGGCGCGGCGACTGTCGTTTCCGTCATGCGTGTCCCTCCGAGTGCCGCCGTATTGTACCACTCACTTCGCGTTCGCTTCGTGCAGCGCCAGCACGCAGAACGCGGTGCCGGCGTTCGCGATGTAGTGCGCCTTGTCGTTGTTCAGCGAGCGCGTGAACCACCGGCCGCTCTCCCGCTGGTTCGCCTTCAGCCACTTCACCGCGTTCGCGATGCTGTCGTCGTTCGGCTTCTCGCCGGCGACCAGCAGCACATACGCCACGAACCCGGTGCCGTAGCCGTCGCTCTCCGCGTTCGGGTCGTTCGGCGTCTTCTCGGCGTCGCGGCGCTTGTACTCGCCCAGCGACGGGAGCGACCAGCCGCCGTCTTTGCGCTGTTTGGCTTTCAGCGCCGCGACAGTCTTCGCGCTCTCGTCGGCGGTCATCAGGCCACTTACTTTCGTCGAAGCCCAGAGTAGCATCGCGCGGTGGTGCAGGTCCGGGGCCGGCACTTTGGCGAAGTACGCCTTCAGCTTCTTCAGGCCGGCTTGGGCCTTCTCGGTCTTCGCGTAATCGCCCGGGGCGTAGCCGAGCGCGAGCGCGGCGAGGGTCGCGCCGTAATAGTCGTCGTGTTCGAGCGGGGGCCACTCGCACTTCAGCCAGTTCCACGCGCCGTCTTTGGCTTGCACGTCCCACATCTTGTCGAGTGCGGCGCGGGTCATGTCGTGCAACTTGCCGCTCTGCTGCGCGTCGTTGAACGCGAGCGCGAACGCGGTGGCGACGACGTAGGCGTCGCCGCGCGGCTTCCCGCCGGTTTGCCACTTCGCCACGTCTTTTTCGAGGAACTCCCGCACTTCCTTCCAGCCGTCGCCCTTCAGCAGCGGGCGCGCCGTGAGGTACGGCATGTTCGTGTGGCAGGTGATGCAACTGCGGTCGCGGGTCCAGCCGATGCCGACGCCGTCGAGGTAGTCTGCGGCTTTCTCGGCCGAGTACGCCTTCGCCATCGGTTCGTCGGGTTTGGTCGGCTTCGGCGTGGGGATGTCGGCCGCGACCAGCGGCAGAGCGAGGGCAACGAGCGCGAAGAGGGACGTGCGCATGGTGGTGGGAACTCGTGGAAGGGTAGGGGAGGGCGGGCGACACGAAAAAGAGACGCCCCGCGGCGGCGCGATTCACGCGCGCCGCCGCGGGGCGTTACCGGGCGGTTACGCGGTGTGGTCCTTCAGTTCGAACCCCTTGCGGTACTCGCGGAACAGCATGTCGTTCGCCTTCTTGTTGTTGGTGAACTTCTCGGTCTTGGTGTCGATGGCGAGCACCGGGCCGAACAGCGCCTTCGTCTCGTCCACGTTCACCTTGTTGGCCTTCAGGTGCGCGAGCATCCCCGCGGCGAACTCGTTCACCCGCTTGTCGTCGGTCGCGTCTGCGGCCTTCGCGAGCGGGGCGGTGGTGCCGCTCCGCAGGCTGATGTTGGCGAGGTGGCACAGCGCCGCGCTCAGGTGCCCGTCGGCGATGTCGCAGTTCAGGTCCGTGTGCTTGCGGCTGCGAACGGCTTTCACGAAGTTGTCGAAGTGGAACTGGTCGCCGCCGCCGCTGAACTTGGCAATCTCCTTGCCGTTCTTGTCGTACGCGGTGCCGCCGGAGTAGCTCGGGCACACCACGTAGCCCTCGGAGCCGATCCAGATGTTGCCGACCTTCGCGCCCTTGTAGGCGTCGGTGGGCAGACCGCGCACTTCGAACACCATCTTCGCGTCGCCGTAGTCGAACACGCACAGTTGGGTGTTCGCGGTCTCGCCGTCGTCCTCGTAGCCGAACCGGCCGCCGACGCTGAACGCGCTGTTCGGCATCGTGGTCTTCGCCAGCCCCCAGCGGGCCTTGTCCATCTCGTGGACGCCCTGATTGCCGAGGTCGCCGTTGCCGAAGTCCCAGATCCAGTGCCAGTCGTAGTGAACGGTGCCGGCCCCGGTCTTGCGGTGCGGCATCTTGAGCGGGGCCGGGCCGCACCACAGGTCGTAGTCCATCGTCGCGGGCGGCTTCTGCTCGCCGGCCACTTTGCCGATGCTGCCGCGCGGCTTGTAGCACAGGCCGATGGCGAGATCGACCTTCCCGATCTTGCCGCCCTGCACGAACGCGATGGCCTCGCGCATGCCCGGGTTGCTGCGGCTCTGCGTGCCCACTTGGCAGATGCGCTTGAACTTCCGCGCCGCGGCCGTCATGATCGCGCCCTCGCGCACGTTGTGCGTCGCGGGCTTCTCCACGTACACGTCCTTCCCGGCTTCCATCGCCCACACTGCCATGAGCGCGTGCCAGTGGTTGGGCGTCGCAATGCTCACGATGTCGATGTCCTTGTTCTCGATCACCTTCCGAAAGTCTTTCTCGTACTTCGGGGCCTTGCCCTGCTTGCCCTCGATCTGCGTCATGGCCTTGCCGATGACGGCCTCGTCGCAGTCGCAGACGGTGGTGATCTCGCAGTTGTTCTTGCCGAGGAACCCGCCGACGTGGCTCATGCCGCGGCTCCGCACCCCGACCACGGCGACGCGCAGTTTGTCGTCGCGGTTGGCCTTCGCGGGTGCGGGCTTGCTGTCGGCGGTGACTGCCGGAGCCGCGGCGGCGGCAGCGGCGAGGATCGCGGAGCGGTTCAGGAACTCGCGACGGCTGAAAATGTCCATGAGATTCCCCCGGCGAGCGCCGGGCGCGTGAGGAAACGGAGAGGGCGGCAGCGAAACGGTGCTCACACTCTAATCGGCCGGACGCGCGGAAGAAAGTGCGTGCTTCTAAAAGAAGGCGGGCGCGCCACTTGGCGCGCCCGCGTGCGGGGAACTCGCGTTCCGGGTTACTTCTTCTCGGACAGAATCGCGGCCACCTCGGCCTTGAGGTCGTTCAGGTGCGCCGCGGTCGCCGGGTCTTTCGCCTTGCCGGCCGCGGAGCCGAGTTTCGTGCCGAGTTGCGCAAGCGCGGCCCGCGCGACGCCGCGCAGTTCGCTACTGCCGCTCGTGCCGCCAATGCTGACGGGGCCGCGGCCCGGCAGCGTTACCGTTTGCTGCGCCTGTTGCGGCGGTTGGAACTCGGTCTTCAGGATGTCGATGTACGCGCGCTGCAATTGGCGGCGCAGCGGATCGACCTTCGGTTCCGGCTTGTCCAGTTCGCTGAAGATGCCGGTTTGCAGGTCGTTCACCAGTTCGACCGCGGTGTACGCCTTCTCCGGCGCGAGCAGTTCCGCGTCGGCGAGGCGCGCCAGCCGCGCCGGACTGAGGAGCGTGCTCAACAGCGCGCGCTGTTGACCGCTCACGCCGCTCGCCGCCCCGGTGTACTTGAACTGGTTCACGATCCCAGGGTTCAGCAGTTTCGTCGGCGTCGTGAAGGCGCTATCGAGCAGGAACTTTACGGCTTCCTTCTGCTTTTCTTTGGGAACGCGCACGAACGACTCGCCGCCGCGACCGCCCAGCGTGCGGTATTCGACCACGCCGCCGACCTGCTTCGCCACGGCCGAGAACCAGCGCGCGCGGTGGCCGAGGATTTCGCCGTACACCTCTTCGAGGAGCGCGAAATCTTCGCCCTTCTCGGTGGTCGCGGGAATCAGGTGGTCCATGACGCGGTCGAGGTTTTTGAGGCCCAGCGCGGTCGCTTGCACCGCGTCGTTGCCGATGTTCTCGGTGAGCACGGTCGGGTCCACGCTCGAAGGGCCGTCTTCGCCGCCGAAGCGGAGGAACGGGTTGTCGAGTTGCTTCGCGGCCCACTCGTCGAGCGTCTTCTTCTCGTCCTCAGCGGTCTTCATGCCGGCGATCGGCTTGTACCCCCACTCGATGGCGAAGAAGTCGTACGGTGCGAGCCCCGGAATCAGGTGCTTCACGTCGATCTTGTCTTCCGGCTGCGCGACGTAGTTGTACCGGCCGTAGCTCATGATCGACGCGACGTTGCCCTGCTTCGCGACGAACGAGGGGTCGCGCAGTTGGCTGATGCTGTACGCTTGGCTGGCGCGGTGGTTGTGCCGCAGACCGAGCGTGTGGCCCACTTCGTGTGCGCTGACGTAGCGGAGCAGTTCGCTCGTGAGGTCGTCCGGCAGCGGGAACTTGCGGGCCCGCGGGTCTTGCGCGGAGCACTGCACGAAGTACCACATCTGCGTGAGCTTCACGATGTCGTGCCAGAAGATGATGTGCGCCGAGATGATCTCGCCGCTGCGCGGGTCGTGGACGTGCGGCCCCATCGCGTTGGCGACCGGTTCGGCCACCCAGCGGATCACGTTGTAGCGGGCGTCTTCCGGATCCCAGTTCGGGTCTTCGGTGCGGGTCGGCGCGTCCATACAGATGATGGCGTTCTTGAAGCCGGCCTTCTCGAACGCGGGCTGCCAGTCTTCCACACCCTGCTTGAGGGCCTTGCGCCACTTCTCGGGCACTTCCTTCGCGAGGTAGAACACGATCGGCTTCACCGGTTCGCTGACCGCGGCGCTCGGGTCCTTCTTTTCGAGCCGGAACCGGTTGATGTATTCTTTGTTCACGGCCCAGTTGCGCGGGTGGGAGAAGTCGGTGAACTCTTCGGTGAAGTAGCCCACGCGCGGGTCGAACAGCCGCCCGGTCATCGGCGCTTCGGGCAGCACGACGAGGCTCTGGTGAATCACAGCGGTTGCGCTGCGGGGCGCGCCGCCACCGCCGCCCAGACCGGGCAGACCGCCACCGCCACCGCCGCCACGGAACGTCACGGTCGCGCGGGCTTCGATGTTCGTCGGGAACGCGCGCACTTCGTCCAAGTACGAGCGGGTCGGGTCGGTGCCGCCGCCGCCGCCGCCGGCCGCGCGGTTCAGCGGCAGTTCCGGCAGCCCGTTGATGAGGATGTCGGACACGTTAATGACCGCCGACCGGTCCTTGCCCTCGCACTCGACCGTGAACGAGGCGACGATGGAATCGGTCGCCGACGCGTCCACGGAGGCTTGCACCGCCTTGCCGTCGGACCGCTTCGAGAACCCGACCTTCCACACGTAAATCTTGTTCCCGCGCCGCTCGAACTTGAGCACGGTGTGGCCCAGCGCCGCACCGCCCCAACTGCTGCCGCCCGGCCCCTTGGCGACTTCCGCGTGCCACAGGAACAGCCGGCCGTACACGGACACGGGCAACTCGAAGTACACCTTGTCTTCGTTGCGGTGTACCGCGAACACGCCGGGTTGCGTCTTGAATTCTTTGGTAATCACGTCGTCGTACTTGCGCAGCTCGCCGGCCTTGGGCAGGACGCCGCCCTTCGGGAAGCCGGGCGGCTGCTTCGCGCCGACGGGCGCGGAAGCCCCGAGGGCGGCGAGAGCGGCCAAGAGGCACGCGCCGATAACGAACCGGGTACGCATTGTGGGCACCGTTCGGAAGGATGAAAGGCAAGGTGGGCAATCTGGGGATATGGTATCGCATGGCGCGACGAAATAGGCGCGCCGAGGTGAAAACCGCACGAACCGTAGCCGTTACAACCGGCACCGGGCGCGTGCTCGGAAGCACCCCACCCGGTGCCCGTGAGAGCCTCACTCGCGCGGGAACTGGTCCGGGTTATCGGTGAACACGGCGTCCACCTTCAGTTCGCGCAAGAAGTGGGTCATTTCCGCTTTCACGTTTTCGAACTTCCCGGTCTGCCCGGTGCGGCACGTCCACACGGTCACGCTCATCCCGAGGTCGTGCGCGTCCTTCACGATGCCGGGGCGCGCCAGCACCACCGCCTTGTTCGGCGCGATGCCGTCCGCGAACTCCTTAACCCCCTTCAGCTTCTCCGCGGACCAATCCCCGGCACCGAACAGGTAGACGAGGGGGAGCTTGCACGCGTGGTCTTTGCGGAGCACTTTCAGGCTCTCCGCGCTGAACGACTGAATCACGATCGGCGTCTTCGGGTCCGCGTTCGGGGCGTCGAGTTTGTTCGCTTTCAGCGCGGCCATCAGTGCCTTTTCCATGTTCAGGCCGCGCTTGCCGTACACCTCGGGCGCTTTCGTTTCGGGGATGATGCCCGCTTTGCCCTTCACGGTGTCGATCATCTGTTGGAAGGTGGGCACGCGGGCACCGGCGAACTTCGCGCCCTTCCACGAACCCGCGTCGAGCTTCTGAATCTCGGTGAGCGTGAAGTCCGCGACCGGCCACGACTTCTTGCCGTTCACCTCGGTCGCGCGATCCGGGAACACCTTCGCGACGTCGGTGGTCCGCTCAAGGGTGGTGTCGTGCATGCAGACGAGCACGCCGTCTTTGGTGAGTTGCAGGTCCGGTTCGACGAAGTCGGCCCCGTATTTGAGCGCGAGTTCGTAGGCCGCGATGGTGTGCTCCGGTGCGTCCCCGCTCGCGCCGCGGTGCGCGATGTTCGTGGGCCGGGTGTACGGCGCGAGCAGCTTCACCGGCGGTTCGGCAAGGACAGGAAGTGCGGCGAGTAGCGCGAGCAAAACGGCAAGACGCATGACGACCTCCGCGAGTGATGGCAGGGCGAAGGCACTTCTACGAGGCCGATGGTGGAGCGTCGGTGAAAGTGGCGCGAAGGTGAGGGGTGCGAAAAATTCGGCGCAGCGGCGAATCTTATCGCGGGGTGCCTCCATCTATTCGTGCGTCACGCGGCCCGGAGCGCGACGCACGGGCAACCGGGCCGCAACACGCACGAACCGCACGCCCGTGCTACGAGAGGAGTCCGCACATGGTCCCCGCAATTCGCAACGGCCAAGTCGCCCACCCGTTCGGCCGCCTGTTCAACCGGTTCTTCGATGAGGCGTTTGCGCCGCTCGACGGCGCGCAAGCCGTCGGCAACTTCCCGCACGCGCTCTGGCAAGACGAAGACGCGGTATACGTCGAACTCGATGCGCCCGGCCTGAGCGAGAAGGAAATCGACATCACCGTGCAGGGCGACGACTTGCACGTCCGCGCCGAGCGCAAGACCAACGAGAAACCCAACGGCTACGACACGCGGGCGTTCGGTCGGTTCGAGCAGTGGGTGCGGTTGCCGGTTGCCGTCGATACAGAGAAGGTCGAAGCCAAACTCACCAACGGTGTGTTGCGGGTGAAGCTGCCCAAGAGCGCGGCGGCTAAGGCCCGCAAGGTCGCGATTCGCGGGGAGTAATCCGTTCTGTGGCACAGGCTTTCCAGCCTGTGACTGTTTGAGTTGCAAAGCGCCACAGGCTAGAAAGCCTGTGGCGCGAGGCGAAGAGCAACACCGTCGCTCGCGTTTCGCGGCTCGCTCTTGTGTCACTTCTTCAGCGCACCGTCCAAGAACGTGAACAGCATCTTCGTCGCCGGGTCGTCGGGCTTGCCGAGGTCCGCGTTGATGCGGCCGTGCGTCGTGTCGCGCGCGCCGAACACCGTCACCGGTACCGCGGCGTCGTTCAGCACCTTCGCGAACCGGCGCGCCTGCGCGCTCACGTCCGGGTGTTCGGCCACATGCAGCAGCAGGAACGGCGGGATGCCTTTTCCCTTCGCGACGTGCGTGACCGCCGAGAAATCCTTGTGCTTCTCCGGGTCGTTGCCGAACTTCTCGCGGTGCCCGAACTTCGCGAACTCGAACCCGTGCGCCTTCCACCGGGCCTCCGCGACCGCGATGATCGCGGGCACGTCGTAGGTGTCACCGTCCACCGGCACGCAGCCCTTCAGGATGTCGAACGAGAGTTTTTCGGCCTTCAGGTAGCGGTCGTCGGTGCAGAGGATCGCCGCGAGCTGCGCGCCGGCGGAGTGGCCCATCACGATCACGCGCTTCGGGTCGCCCCCGAACTCGGCGATGTGCTCGTGGGTCCACTTCAGTGCTTTCGCGCAGTCGCGGACGATGTCGCCCATTTCGACCGCGGGGAGCAACCGGTAGTTGGTGCTGACGAACACGAACCCGCGCTCGGTGAACACCTTGGGCTTGAGCTGCACGTCTTTCTTGTCGCCGGCTTGCCAACCGCCGCCGTGAATCCAGAACACGACCGGCAGGTTCTTCGCCTTCGCGGGGAAGTGGACGTCGAGCACTTGGCGCTCGTGCCCCTTTTCGACGTAGGGGATGTTGGCTTTCAGTTCCTGCGCGCGCGCCGACGGCGCGAGGGCGACGAGTGCGAGCAGTGCGAACCGCATGGCGGTACCTCCGGGGGAAGGACGGTCGGGCGAGCGGCGCGGCGTAAGCCCGCCGGTGCGATACCGGGTTGCTTCGCGTTGCGCGCTTGAGCTGTGTTGCTTTACCGGCATGCTCACGCGTGCCACTCGCCAAGAGCCGGTGCCATCACACCATGCCCCACAAGCGGCGGAGGCCCCATTCCGCGCCGAGTAGCGCGACGAACACCACCAGCCACAGCGGCAAGAACCCGCGACTCTTGTTACGGTGCCAGTCCGGGTAGTACTTCGGCTTCTTCCCGGCGTCCGGCGGCGCTTCCGCTTTCAGCTCGCGCAGGAAGCCCGGCAAGTCGTCGAGGCGCAGCGCCTTGCCGCCGGTCGCGGAGGCGAGCTTCTGCATGAAGTCCGGGTTCGCGTTCACCTGCTGCATTTCGTCGGACACGTCCGGGATCGCGATGAACTTCGCGGTGCCGCGGTGCAGTTTCGGCGAGCCGTCGGGGTTCAGGTCGGGCGTGCCGTCGGCCTTCTTCGCCGGCGTGGTGGCGACCACGAAGTATTCGCCCGCGGTCGGCGCGCGGAACGTCACCTTGCGGCCGAGCTTCGGCGTGTCGCCGTCGGCCGTCACCGGGAGCGCGGTCGCCTTCGCGACGTCTTCGGGCTTCGGCTCTTGCGTGCCGGGCGGCAGCGGGAGAATCTTCACCGTCAGCGGCGCGGTCGGGTCGTCGGCCCCGGTTTGCAGCTTCGCACCGACGCGCACGGTTTGCTCCTGCGTCACCTTCATCTGCCGGAACTGCGGGCGCACGAACACTTGGCCCTCGTCCTCGTCCTGCTTGGCGAGCCACAGCACGCACTGCTTCCAGAACCGCTCGTGCAGCTTGATGCCGTCGGTCGCTTTGGGCAGGCCGAGCGTGCGCCAGAGGTACGTATCGAACGCGCCGAACGCGAGCCACCGGCCCTTCTGCCCGTCGCCGCGCTGCGAGCCGACGAGCAGCGGTTCGCCCTGCGGGTCGCCGCCGGCGTTCGCCACCGCGACGCGCTCGCCGGTCCACGCGAACGTGGTGTACAGCGCGCGCTGGTCGTTCGTGAGGTTCAGCCGGTTGAAGCCGTTCAGCCGGAACCCGGTGCGGAAGTTGTTCAGCCGGTCCCACGGCTCCTCGGCCTCGCCGGGCTTCGGCGACACCCCCGGCAGCGCGGTGCGGAACATCTTCTCGAGGCCGCGCGCGGTCGGCACCGCGGGGTACGTTTCGAGCGGTTCGCCGCGCGCGTTCAACTTGTCCACGATCACCCCGCCGCTCACCGGGAGCACGTCCGCGGGAATGCCCTGAAACGCGAACTCGCCGCCGATCACCATCACGCCGGTGCCTTTGGTCTTCGCCTGCTCCGCGAGGTTCGTGAGGAACCGCGGGGCCGCGCGGTCGAGCATCGTACCGCTCACGTTCCCGATGATGACCACGTCGAAGGCCATTTCTTCGAGGTCGAGAAACTTCTTCTGCGCGTCGGATACGGTGTTGTCGTTTTGCAGGATGACGGAGTTCACGTCGAACCGTTTGGCGTCGGCCGCGAGTGCGTCCAAGAGGAAGAAGTTCTCGTGCCGGAGCTGATCGACCACGAGAATGCGCACGCCCTCTTTGTTCACGGTGAGGTAGGTTTCGGACCAGTTGTTCAGCGGGGACAGTTCGCCCGGCAGCGCGCTCACGGCGTTCTTCATCGCGTCGAACTGCCCGACTTCGACCTTCACCTTCACTTCGCCCTTCTTCTCCGGCGCTTTGAACTCCAACTTCAGCTCGTTGCCGCGCTCGCGCTCCAGCACGAACTCTTCCTGCTTGATGGGCTTGTCGTCGAGCAGTACGCGAGCCGTGACGCGCGTTCCGGCGAAGCCGAAGGCGTTCACTCGCGCGGTGACGGTCACGTCGTTCTTGATGTACGCCGGCGAGGGGTTGCACTCGATCGCGGTCACGGCGATGTCGTTCTTGTCGCCCGCGGCGCTGTCCGAGCCGACCGTGACGGTGTGCAACTGCACCCCGCGGCGGCCCCACCGGGTCGCTTCGGTGAGGGGGGCGAAAAGCTCGCCGTTCTCGGCCCCGTCGCCGATGACGACGTGCGCGCGCACGCGCTCGGTTTGCAGGCGCTCGAACACGCGGGACAGGTACGCGCCGTAGTCCGAGCGCTTCGCGTCCGCGGGGCTTGTGGGGTCGTAGCGGCTCGTCGCTTCGTTGAAGTCCGCGGGGCCGAACCGGTACAGCACCGTGCTCACGTTCTGTTCGGCGCTCAGCTCGTCCAGAATCGGTTGGCACTTGTCGAGCGCCTTGCGCACCGCGTCGATGCGGGCTTGCGCGCCGAGTTCGTCCTTGACCGTCATGCTTTCCGACAGGTCGATGCCGATGACGAGCGTGCTCGGTTGCTTCGGGTTCTCGTTCACGCCGACCGTGGGGCGCACCGCCGTGACGAGCGTGACCGCGAGGGCCGCGAGGCGCAACCCGAGAATGATCGTGAGCCGCCGGCCGCTCGCTTGCGGGTGGCCGAGGTACGTCCAAACGGTGAACAGCGCGAGCAGCACCGCGACGACCGCGTAAGCCGGCAGCCCGATGGGAAAGCCCGGCCGCGACGAAAAGAAGTAGTCGTCCATGCCCGCGATTATACGCCGCGGCGTGGTGCGAACGCTAGCGCGCGTTACCAGCGGGCAGTTCCACCACGAACACCGTGCGGCCCGCGCGGCGCTCCCAGCGGATCGCGCCGCCGTGCGCGTCCGCGGCCTGCTTCGCGACCGCCAAGCCCAACCCGATGCCCTGATCCTTCCCGGTCACGAACGGCTCGAACAGTTTGGTGGCAATTTCGGCCGGCGGGCCGGGGCCGGTGTCGCTCACTTCGAGGCGCGCCCGCCCGCCGGCGCGCGACAGGCGCAGCTCCGTCTCGCCGCCGGGGCCCGCGGCCTCCACCGCGTTGCCGATCACGTTGCCCAACAGGTGCGACAGCAGCGCCGCGTCGCCGTCCACGACCAACGGTTCGTGCGGCGCGTCCCACACGACGCGCGTGTTCGCGTGCTGGCACTGCGGCTTGAGCAGGCTCACGGACTGGTCGACGAGTTTGACGAGATCGCACGGCTCCCGCGGTCCGGTCGGCGGCTTGCCGAGGGCGAGGAACTGGCGCAAGTTCGATTCGATGCGCGCGAGCTGCCGGAGCGCGACCCGCAGCGGTTCGGGGTCCGCGGTCGGGTTCTCGGTGAGGAACAGTTCCACCGCGAGCTTCGCCCCGGCCGCGGCGTTCCGCAGTTGGTGCGCCAGCCCGCCGCTGAACTGGCCGAGCACCCGCAGCCGCTCGTCGCGCTTCAGTTCGTCTTGGAACCCCGCGAGCCGGCGGGCCATGTCGTTCACCGATTCGCACAGGTCGCGCAGTTCGTCGTTCGCGGCGGGCACCGGCATCGGGCGGAAATCGCCGGCGGCGATCAGGCGCGTGCGCGCGTCGAGGTCGCGCACGCGGCCCACGAGCCGAGTACCGAACACGAGTGCGACGAGTGCCGCGAGCAGCGCGCCCGCGCCGCCGAGCACGAGTAAGGGCCGCACCGCGTCCGCGACCGCCGTTTGGCGCAGGGCTTCCGGGTAGAAGATGTACAAGTTGCCGCCCGCGTTCGGGTGCGGGGCGCGCAAGGGCAGCCGCAAACAGCGGAACGCGCTGCCGCTCACGCGCACCGGCGGGCCGAGCGCGTGCTGCTGGTCGGCGTTCGGGTGTTCGGCAACCGGCACGTCGGCCGGCGGCGGCGGCGGTTCGGCGAAGGTGCTCTGAGCCGGTTCCGAGGGGTGAACGAACAGGAACTCCGCGCCCGAAAGCCCTTTCATCTGTTCGAGCACGCGGGCGGTGAGCCGGAACGTGCTCCGCGGTTCGGTCAGGGTTCGCGCAACTGCCCACTGTTGTTCGGCGAGCCGGCGCTCGGTGCCGCGCGCCGCGGTGAGCGCCGCCCACGCGGTCGCCGCGGCGTCGCCCAACAGCAGCAAGAGCAAGGGAAGGAGCAGCCGGTAGCGGAGCGAGAGGCGCATCGGCTACGCCCACGCGCGCAGGAGTTGCGAGGCGTCGCTGAGGTCGGCGAGGGCGAAGTCCGGGGCGCACGCTTCGAGTTCCGCGAGCGGGTGCCACCCGGTCGCCACGGCCACCGCCTTCGCGCCGATCGCGCGCGCGCACTTCACGTCGAGCGGCGTGTCGCCGATCACCCACACGTCGTTCGGGTCCACGTCGCGGTTCAGGTGCGCGCGGGCCGACGCGAGCGCGGCACGGGCCACGTCGTCGCGGTCGTAATGCGAATCCCCGAAGCCGCCGCAGGCGAAGTGTTCCCAGAGGCCGAAGTGCGCGAGCTTCGTGCGCGCCCCGAGGTGCACGTTCCCGGTGAGCAAGCCGAGCGTGTGGCTCGCGGCGCGCGTCAGTTCGGCGAGCAACTCGCGCACGCCGGGGCACACGGTGCCGCCCTTCTCGCTCAGGTTCGGCGGGAGCAGGGAGAGGTAGGTGTCGCGCAGCAGGTGCTGGTTCGCGAGCGTCGGCTCGATGCCGTGCACGCGCAGCAAGTCCCGCGAAATCGCGAGGTCGGTCCGACCGCTGTAATCGACCTCGTCGCGCAACTCGCGCACGCCGAAGGCCGAGACGAGCGCGGTTTCCATCGCGGCCTTGCCCGCGCCGCCGGTGCGCACCAGCGTTCCGTCAATGTCGAAGAGAATGATGGGCATGGGGGCGTTATACTGAACGTGCCCTTCGGAGTTCGGTATGCGCGTGCTTGCCATCGGAGACGTTCACGGCTGTCGCGGCCAACTCGACGACCTGCTCGCGTGGGTGAACCCGCGCCCGGGCGACCAACTCATCACGCTCGGCGACTACGTGGACCGCGGGCCGGACACGCGCGGCGTGATCGACCGGCTCATCGCACTGAAGCGCGAGCGGCCGACGGTGTGCCTCCGCGGGAACCACGAAATCATGATGCTGAACGCCCGGGACGGCGATTCCGGCGACCGCAAGATGTGGCTCGGCGTCGGCGGCGCACAAGGACTCGGCTCGTACGGCGGCTCCCCCGGGCGCGCCGGCACCCTCGCGGACGTACCCGACGAGCACTGGCAGTTCCTCGAAGACGAACTGCGCGACTACTTCGAGACCGAGCAGTTCATCTTCGTTCACGCCGGCGTGACGTACTCGGACCCGTTGGACGAACAGCCGGCGAGTGCGCTGTACTGGGAGTTCCTCGGCGACCGCATGGAACACGTGAGCGGGAAGACGGTGATTTGCGGGCACACGTCGCAGAAGAGCGGCGTGCCGAAGGTGGTGCCCGGCGCGGTGTGCATCGACACTTACGCGCACGGCGGCGGTTGGCTCACGTGCCTCGACGCGCTCAGCGGGCACTACTGGCAGGTGGACGCGCTCGGCCGCAAGCGCGAGGGCATCATAAACTACGAAGACGGTCACGAGGCGTAACACGAAAGCGACCATGATCGAAGTGCGCGACCTGTCGAAGTGGTTCCGCGGCGCGGGCGGCGAGCGGGTGATGGCCGCCGATTCGGTGCGGTTCACCGTCCGCCCGGGCGAAGTCTTCGGGCTACTCGGGCCGAACGGCGCGGGCAAAACCACCACGCTGCGGATGCTCTGCACGGTGCTCACGCCGTCGTCCGGCTCCGCGTCCATCGCGGGGTTCGACGTGGGCACGCAACCGGGCGAGGTGCGGCGGCACGTCGGGTTCCTCAGCGCGAACACCGGCGTGTACGAGCGCATGACCGCGTGGGAAATGGTCGAGTACTACGGCAAACTGAATCAGATTGCGCCCGAAGTGCTGAAGCCGCGAATGGAAGAACTGTTCGACACGCTGCAGATGCAATCCTTCCGCGACACCCGCGGCGGGCAGATGAGCACCGGTATGAAGCAGAAGCTCTCGATCGCCCGCGCGCTGGTGAACGACCCGCCCGTTCTCATCTTCGACGAACCCACTTCGGGGTTGGACGTGCTCGTTCAGCGCGCGGTGCTGAACAACATCAAGGCGCTCCGCGGGCGCGGGAAGACGATCATTTTCTCCACGCACATCATGCGCGAGGTGGAGAAGCTGTGCGACCGCGTCGCGATCATGGCGAAGGGCAAAGTGGTCGTCTGCGGAACCCCGGACGAACTGCGCGAGCTGTACAAGCAAGACGATCTGGAAGAACTGTTCTTCTCGCTGGTGAGCTGAACCGGCGAACGACCGGTGACTTGCCTTGCGGCGCGGGCTTTCCAGCCTGTGCTGCTTCACAATTGATAACAGCACAGGCTGGAAAGCCTGTGCCACCAATCAACACAAGTTCTCACTTCCGCGTGAAACTCGCTTCCGAGAACTTCACCGACACCGGTTTCCCGGCTTTCGCCTCGAACGATACCAACTCGTCCTCGAAATGTCCGTCGGCGATGCGGTACGAGTCGCCGGTGTACGGCTCCGCGGTGAAGTCGAAGCCGCTCCACTTCACGCGCAACTTACCGTTCGCAAGTGTCACGGTCGCGGTGCCGTAGACGGGACTTTCGTAGGTGCCCGCGAGGTCGGCGAGCGGAACACTGGGTTTCGCGTTCGGGTCGCGCGCGCGGTCGCGGGCCGCGAGATTCTCCTTGCGCAGTGTGGCGGCTTCGTCTACGAGCTTCTTGTAGTAGGCGTCCCAGTCGATCGGCTTCAGCCCGCAATACAGGTCGATGAGCGCGTTCGTCGTCGCCATCGGCAACCGCGTGTCGTGCAGGTTCGCGAGCACCGCGAAGCCGAGCTTCTGTTCGGGAACGATCGTGAGTTGCACGCGGAAGCCGTCGATCAGCCCGCCGTGGCCGCACACCTTCAGCCCGCGGTAGTCGCTGACCACCCAGCCCATCGCGTGGCTCGCCTGCACCGTTTCGGGGAACAGCGCCTGCGTGCCGCCTTCCATCCGCATCAGGTTCTGCGGCGTGCGGGTTTCGAGTAGCGGTTTGTCGGACACGAGCCGCTTGCCGCTCGGGGCGACACCGTCGCAGACGTGGAACGTCAGCCAGTTGGCGAGATCGCGGGCGCTCGCGTTCACCGAACCCGCGGGGTTCGGTTCCCTCATTTCGTAAGTGGGCATCCGTTCGACGCGCCCGGTTTTGCTCACGCGGTGGCCGAGCGCGCGGTCGGCGTCTTTGGGAATCGCGGTGGTGGTGAAGGTGACGCTCTTCAGCTCCAGTGGTTCGCACACGCGCTCCGCGAGCAGTTCATCCCACTTCTTCTTGCCGCACTTCTCGGCGATGCGCCCGGCGGCCATGAACGTGAGCGAGTTGTACCGGTAGCCGCCGCGGAACGGGTAGTCGAGCGGCAGTAGCGGCACCTTGGAAAGCGCGTGGTCGAGCGTCCACGGGGCGCGGTACCAGAGCAGATCGTGCCCGTGCAACCCGGTGCGGTGGCACAGCAGGTCGCGGACGGTGAGCAGCGCGTTCGCGTTCGGGTCGGAGAGCTTGAACTCCGGGAAGTGTTTTTTCACCGGGTCGTCCCACGCGAGTGCGCCTTCGTCAACGAGCATCGCGAGCAGTGTCGTGGTGAACTGTTTCGAGCACGACGCGAGCGGGAAGACCGTGTCCGGCGTCACCGCGGCGCGCGCGTCGTGCGCGCGCGCGCCGTAGCCCTTCAGCACGAGCACGGTGTCGCCGCGCACGACCGCGAGCGCCACGCCGGGCACGTCGAACGCTTTGCGGGAAGCCGCGACGAGTGCGTCCACGGCATCGGCCGCGGGTTCGGCCGCGCGCAGTGGGGCGAATTCGATCAGCAGTGCGGCAAGAACGAGCGCGGTTCGCACGAGTTCGCTCCGAGTTCGGGTGCCCCGCTTGCGCGGCTTACCGGGACCACAACGGCGCGCGGGTGGCCCCCGTTTGCCGGTGCCGCGCGGTCGCGCGCAAGTTCGCGCCGGTGAGCGCGAAACGGTCATGTTTTCTTGGGCGCGGCGCGTTTTTCGGGCGAAACGCGCTTGACCGTATTGGGGCCGAAGTTATCGTCCCGCGACTTTCCGCCACAGAGCGCGAAACGTGTACAGGGGAACGACACGCGGGCACAGCCCGGTGTCGGGCCGTGCCCGGTTGGGGAGCCGGGTGGGGTCGGTCGATTACGCCGTGAAGGGGGAAGCGGGTCATGCGCCATCGGTACATTGTGGGAGCCGTTCTGGCAGCTATCGCGTCGGTCGGTTCGCCGTCCGCGGCGCGCGCCCAAGAGCAGTTCCAAGTGCCATTGAACTCGGACCCGGTGCTACCGATTCCGACCGGGTCGCCGGGGCAGCCGGGGTTCTACACCGGCTTCGAGTACGTCATGCTGACGCAGACGAAGGCCATCGGCGATCAGACGATCGCCGTGCGCGGGTTCTTCGACGCGACCGGGGTGCTGACCGGTGTGCCGGGCACGTTCACCGGGAGCGGCACCGACGCGCTGAACACGCGCCGCATGGGCCGCCGCGAGTTCATGCCCGGGTTCCGCGTCGAGTTGGGCTACAAGTTCGATACCGGCACGCGAGCGTACTTCAACTACATGCAGTTCTACGACGCGCACTACTCGGCCGGCGCGTCGCAGGCCGCACAGGGCTTCAACGTGCGGCCCGACAACGCCGACTCGTTCCTGTCGTCGCCGGTGTTCAACTTCAACCCGGCCTTCGGCGGCCCGGGTGCCGACACCGCGTTCGACAACACCACAAACGGCCAGTTCAACACGTTCGGCATCTGGAACGCCGCCGACCTGATGACCATCAAGTTCACCCAGCGGTACCAGCAGGCCGAAGTGGGTCTGCGGATGCCCATGTTCGCCACCGAGTACAGTAGCATCTACAGCCTGTCCGGTGCCCGGTTCGCGTGGATCTTCGAGCGGTTCTCGTGGCGCACCGTGGACATCGACCAGAACGGCAACCAAGACCCGCGGAACACCGCGAACTACTCGAACACGCTGTCGCAGCGCATGTACGGTCTGTTCGTCGGGTGCGGGCACGAGATCTACCTCGGCAGCATGTTCTCGGCCAGTTTGGACCTGACCGGGGCGCTCTACATGAACGTCCACAAGATTCGCGCGAAGTACAAACTGGGCGACGAGAGCGTGCAGAGCAAGTTCGGGCGCGAGGGCTTCGACCTCGTGCCCAGCGCCGCGGGCGAGTTCAACTTCTGGTTCTACCCGACCGAGGGCATTCAGTTGAAACTCGGCTATCAGGGCATCACGTTCTTCAACACGCGGCAGATGCGCGAGCCGGTCGGGTTCAACTTCGGGAACATCGACCCGAACACGGGGAGCCGGGCGTTCCGCCTGCTGCACGGGTTCAACGTGGGTATCGGGTTCTTCTTCTAGTCGGCGCGGACCCGGCGCGACGACAATCCCCAAGCCGGTTCCGCCGTGCGCAGCAGTGCGCGGCGGGACCGGTTTCGTGTGTTCGCCGCGGCGCGTTGCCACAACCACCGGTGCCGGTACAATCTCCCCCTGCCCGCGGCCGCGGGCCACGCGCATTTCCAGCCCGCGTATTACAGGAGTCAGCATGGCCGACGGGCGCGAACAGACCGGGGCGTTCAGCTACCGCACGGCCCTACCGTGGACGCACATTTTCCGCTGCTTCCAGATCGCACTCGACCCGCGGAAGCTGTTCGTCGCCGCGCTCGGCATCCTCGCGATGTCGATCTTGTGGTACGTGCTCTCCGCAGTGTTCTGGTACAAGGCCCCGAATCGGGACGGGGAAGACTACTCGAAAGAGTACATCAAGAAGGTACTCGCCGCGGGCGACGACCCGAAGACCGGGCAACCGTGGAAGACCGAAGACCTCGACGCCACCGCCGCCAAAGAGGCGCAGGACCGTTACGACCGCGATTACGCGCAGTGGCAGCAACTCGACGCGCTCGCCGGCCCCGGCGGGCGGCTCCGCACGCTGCCGTGGTACGAGTACCGCGGCCCGAACCCGTTCCTCTTCGGCACCGACCTGATTGGCGGCTCCGCGGCCGACCGCGAGAAGGCCGTCGTCGGGTTCTTCGGCGGCTCGGTGCCGGTCCTCGTCGAACCGCTCGTGAAGATGCTGCTCCCCGTGGCGAAGCTCGTGTCGCCCGGCGTCAGCACGCAAACGCGGCTGTACCTGTTCCTCATTCTGCTCTCGAACGTGGCGGTCTGGGCGTTCTGCGGCGGCGTCATTACCCGACTCGCCGCGGTGCAACTGGCGAACAAAGGCCCGATCTCGCTCGGCCAAGCGGTGAACTTCGTCGCGCAGCGCTACACGAGCTATCTGGGCGCGCCGCTGGTGCCCATCGCCATCATCGCGGCGGTGGTGTTCGGCCTCATCATTTACAGTTTCGTTGCGCTGATCCCGATTCTGGGCGACGTCGTGCTGTTCGGGTTCGGCCTGCCCATCGTGCTCGCCGGCGGCGCGATCATGACGGTGTTCCTGATCGGCTTGATCGGCTACCCGATGATGTACTGCACGCTCAGCGCCGAAGGCGACCAGAGCGACACCATCGACGCGCTCAGCCGCTCGGTGAACTACGTGTATCAAGCGCCGTGGCAGTACCTGTGGAACTGGCTCGTCGCGGTGGTGTACGGGGCCGCGGTGACGCTGTTCGTGCTGTTCTTCGCGTCGGTCGCGGTGTACGTGGGCAAGTGGGGCGCGGGCCTCACCGCGAGTGTGATCTGGCCGGAGCGCAAGCCCGAATACCTGTTCATCTACGCCCCGGAATCGTTCGGGTGGCGCGAACTGCTGACGAAAGACAGCCCGTACGCGATTCGCGGCGAATGGACCGGCATCGATCGCGACGGCAACGAAACGAGCGACCCCGCGCGCACCGTGCGGCAGGTGATGACATACAAGCCGGTGAAAGCGGACGCGTTCGCGGCGGCCCGCGCCGACTTCTACTACCACAACACGTGGGGCGCGGGCATCGTGTGCTTCCTGCTCACGCTCGCGTTCCTGATGATGCTCGGCTTCAGCTACAGTTTCTTCTGGTCGGCCGCGACCGTCATTTACTTCCTCATGCGGAAGAAAGTCGACGACGCGGAGATGGACGAAGTGTTCGAGGAGACGGAACCGGAAGCGCCGCTGGCGCCGCCGAAGTTGGCCGCCGCGCCGACCGCGAGCGAAACGTCTCCGACCTCGCTGCCGGTGATCCAAGCGCCGCCCGCGCCGCCGTCCCCGGCCGAGACGCTCCCGTTTACGCCGCCGACCGCGCCGCCCGCGGACGCGCCGCCGGCGAGCGACGCGCCGCCGAAGTGACCAACAGCGAGCCGCGGGGTTTATCCCCGCGGTGCTTCGCGCGCCCAAGACCACGGGGATAAACCCCGTGGCTCGCCAACCACTACGCAGGGTGCATGATGCCCCGCCCCGTGCTGCTGTTCACCGGCCCGTGGGCCGACCTGTCGCTCGACGCGCTCGCCACGAAGGCGAGCGCGTGGGGCTACGCCGGGTTCGAGCTGTGCTGCTGGGGCGATCACCTCGAAGTGCAGCGCGGCCTCGCGACCGACGACTACGCGCCCGCCCGGCTCGACCTCCTCGCGCGCCACGACCTGCACGTTCCCGTCATCGCGAACCACAAAGTCGGCCAAGCCGTCTCTGATGTGATCGACAAGCGCCACCAAGCGCTCGTTCCCGAATACGTGTGGGGCGACGGCTCCCCGTCGGGCGTGCAGCAGCGCGCCGCGGAGGAAATGGTGGCGACGTTCCGGCTCGCGGAGCGGCTCGGCGCGGGCGTGGTGAGCGGCTTCACCGGCTCACCCATCTGGAGCTACGTGAGCGGCTACCCGGCCCCGCGCGCGGAAGTGATTTCCGACGCGCTGAAGCAGTTCGCCAAGCAGTGGAACCCGATTCTGGACGCGGCCCGCGAGTGCGGCGTGCGGTTCGCGTGCGAGGTCCACACCGGGCAGCTCGCGTTCGACCTGTACTCGGCCGAAATCGTGCTCGACGCGCTCGACGGCCGCGAAGACTTCGGCTTCACGTTCGACCCCAGCCACCTGCACTGGCAGGGCGTGGACCCGGTCGAATTCCTGCGCCGGTTCCCGGAGCGCATCTACCACGTTCACATCAAAGACGCGCAACTGACGCTGAACGGGCGCGCCGGCGTGCTGGCGGGCTACTGGCCGAGCGGCGACCCGCGGGCCGGGTGGCAGTTCCGCTCGCCCGGTCACGGCGGCATCGACTGGCCCGCCATCATCCGCGCGCTGAACGCCATCGGCTACGACGGCGCGCTGTCCGTCGACTGGCACGATCCCGGCATGGACCGCGAGTACGGCGCGGCCGACGCCGTTCGCTTCCTAAAGGCGCTGGACTTCGACCCGCCGGCGCACGGCCCGAAGGCGTTTCGCACTTAATGTGGTCGGGAGAGTGGTCCGCTCGCTCCGCGAGCGGTGCGATACAACAGTTTCAGCAACCCGGTTCGGTCCATCGCGACTTCATCCGCGAAGTACCGCTCGCGGAGCGAGCGGACCACTCTGAAGGCACCGCAATGAAGTTCCCCACCTACGACGAGGCCGAGGCGCTGAAGCGCGCGTGGACGGACAAGTTCGTGCGCGTGAAGCCCGGGCACGCGGAGTACGAGCGGTTCGCGGGGAAGGTGGGTCGCGTGGTGACGGTGAACTACGGCGGCAAGGCGCTCGTGGATTTCGCCGACGGCGCGTGGTACGACCTGCCCGCGAGCGATGCCTACCTCGAAGTTGTGCCGGACGCGGACGCGAAGGACAAGCACGACGCCACCGCGAACAGCGCCCAGAAACTGCCCGCCCGGCAGGGGTGAACCGTGTGGCTCGGCCGCAAGTGGCGCGCGTTCCGCGCGTGGTTCGGCATCCAAACCTACACCGTGCGCTCGCTCACAGGTTGCGGGTGCCTCTTCGCGCTGCTCGCTCTGCCCGGTTGCGGGTTCGCGGGTTTCTTGATTGCTCGCGCCAGCTACATTCACTGGTTCGTGTACACGGCTGAGGATCGAGCGTTCTTCCAAAACCGCGGCAAGTACGAAGAAGGCGTGCCGAGTGTCGCGCGCCGACTGAAAGCAGAAATGGAAGCGATCCCGGACCCGGACACTGCCATCACACTCCACGCCGACTGGTTCGCGGTTAAGTTTCCAAACGGGGATTGGGTGTTCGGACACGGAGTCAACAGCCACGGTTTCGGCCCCGGTCGTGGCACATTCGTGATGAAGGACAACACCGGGCGCGTCCGCACGTTCTTCGGTCACGTCTGCGGCGGGAATTTGGGGATGGGCCAGTGGGTTGCTAAGAGTTATCCCTCACTTGAGGCATTTGAACGCGAAGGCTGGCTACACCAAGACGTTCGCGAGTGGGTGCCGCCTCCGTAGAATTCCGCCATGCTCCTCCTCATCGACAACTACGATTCGTTCACTTACAACCTCGTGCAGCGGTTCGGGGAGATCGACCCCGCGCTGCCCATGAAGGTGGTGCGGAACGATCAGATCACGCTGGACGAAATCGCCGCGCTGAAGCCGGCGCACATCGTGCTTTCGCCGGGGCCGTGTACGCCGAAGGAAGCCGGCATCTGCAACGACGTGCTGGCGCGGTTCGCCCCCACGGTCCCGGTGTTCGGCGTGTGCCTCGGGCACCAGTGCATCGGCCACACGTTCGGCGGCGAAGTGATCCGCAACTACCGCATCATGCACGGGAAGGTGTCCAGCATCCACCACGACGGCCGCGGGCTGTTCGCGGGCATGAGCAACCCGTTCGACGCGACGCGGTACCACTCGCTGGTGATTAAGCGCGAAACGTGGACGAACCCGGACTTCGAAGTGACCGCGTGGACCGACGAGGGCGAGATCATGGGCGTGCGCCACAAGGTGTGGCCGCTGCACGGCGTGCAGTTCCACCCCGAAAGCTTCCTGACCGTGGAAGGCCCGACGATCCTGCGAAACTTCTTGGCGCTACGCGCCTAATTCTGTGTAAACGCGCGCGTGCTGTTCCACCATGCACGCCACGCTGAGCCGGTCGGCCCATTCGCGGCCGGCCGCGCCCATGCGCTTCGCCACGTCCGGGTACGACAACAGAATCTGCGCCTTCATCGCGAGCGCGGGCCGGTCGCCCAGCGGCACGATGTGCCCGGTGTTGCCGTCGTCGATCACCTCTTGCAGTTCGGGCGTGTCGAACGCGACCACCGGCACGCCCGCGGCCATCGCGCGCAGCGCGAGCAGTTCCCCGCCGGTCGAGCGCGTCACCCAGACGTGATCCGCGAGCGGGGTGAGCGCCGCGAGGTCCGCGCGCGCGCCGGCGAACCGCACCCGGTTGTCGTCGAACGCGAGCGCTTTCGCCAAGTCCACCGCCGGTTGGCGCTCCGGGCCTTCGCCGAACAGCACAAGGTACGCGGTCCGTTGGTTGTAGCGCAGCATGTCGAACGCGCGCACCGCCTCGCGCACGCCGTGCGCCGGGTCGAGCGCGCCGCCGGCGAAGATCAGGCGCGCGCCGGGCGGGACGCCGATTTCTTTGCAAAACGCGGCCCGGTCCGCGGGCGCGGGGGCCGGTTCCACGGCGAACGGTACCCGAGACAGGTGCTCGCCCGGTACCCAGAGCCGCCGGTACCGTTGGCCCTCGGTCCACCCGGTCGTGAGCACGCGATCGGCGCGGCGCAGCGCGCGGCGCGCGAGCCACCCGGCGATGCCGTCGCCGCAGGCGGTCGCGCCGCTCGCCACCACGCGCGGTGAGCTGCCGGCGCGCGTGTGGCTCACCACGAGTTGTGCGGCCCGAACGGCTCGCGGGCCGAAGGCGTGAACGAGCGCCGGGTCCGTCGCGCGCACCGCGGCGCGCAGCCGCCGCATGCCGCCGAAGTCCAGCGCGCCGCGAATCGGGTACGCGCCCGCCGGCACGCCAGCGGCCCGCAGCGCCGCGGCCGCGGCCGCGGGCACCGGCCCGACCGCGCCGACCGCGAGTGCGAACCGGTCGCGCGGCAGCCCGCCCGCGAGCAGCAGGAACTGCTCGGTCGCGTCGCCGGGTTCGAGGTCGGAAGCGAGCAGAAAGACGTTCACGCGGGTCCGGAGTACGGGTGAATGGTGCTCAGTGCGGCAACACGCCGATGAACGGCAGGTGCCGGTACTCGTCGTTGAAATCGAGACCGTAGCCGACGACGAACTTGTCCGGGATCGTGAAGCCCACGTAATCCGGCTCGAACGGCACTTCCTGCCGGCCGATCTTGCGCAGCAGCACGCCCACTTTCACGCTCGCCGCGCCGCGATCGATCAGGTGCGCGACCACGCGCGTCAGCGTCTTCCCGGTGTCGAGGATGTCGTCGAGGAGCAGGATGTGTCGCCCGCTGATGTCCGGGAGCAACTCGTCGCGAATCTCCAAGCGCCCGCTGACGGTCGCCTCGCCGCGGTAACTGCTCGCGGTGATGAACGCGACGCGCAGCGGCAAGTCGATGCGGCGGATCAGGTCCGCGGTGAACATCAGGCACCCGGTCAAGATGCCGACGACCGTGACCGGTTTGCCCTCGTACGCGCGCGCGATTTCGGCGGCGAGTTCGCGCACGCGCGCTTCTATGCGCTCCGGCGGAATCAGAACGTCCATTCAAGTCCCCTTCGCAGTGAAGCTAGTTTCGCGGTTCGCGGGGCGGGTTTCAAGTCGGCGAGTCGCGGGTGCAATTGATCCCGACGCGCCAGCCCGGGTCGAATGCGTAACCCTCGCTCACACGTCGGGTTCACACCCGCGGCACCGGTTCGGGCGTCTGCTACATTGGTAGTGCCGGTTTCTTTCTCCGAACCCGTGGGGCACGATGGCGAAGCGACTCGATCACGTTCTCGTCATCGACATCGAGAGCACCTGTTGGGACGGCGGGATGCCGCCCAAGGGCGAAGCGAACGACATCATCGAAATCGGGCTTGTGCCGCTCGAAGTGAGCACCGGGAAGCGGCTCGAGAAGCGGAGCATTCTGGTGAAGCCGGAGCGCTCGAAGGTCAGCCCGTTTTGCACGCAGCTCACGACGCTCACGCAAGAGCAAGTGAGCACCGGCATCCGGTTCAAGGACGCGTGTAAACTGCTCGAAGACGAGTACCATTCGAGCGAGCGCCTGTGGGCGAGCTACGGCGACTACGACCGACGGCAGTTCGAGAAGCAGTGCCGCGACGAGGGCGTCCGCTACCCCTTCGGCCCGAGCCATCTGAACGTGAAATCTCTTTTCGCCGTGGGCCGCGGGTTGCCGGCGGAGATCGGCCTGCCGCAGGCGATGGCGCTGTTGGGGCTGAAACTCGAAGGCACGCACCACCGCGGCCACGACGACGCGTGGAACATCGCGGCCATCCTCGCCGAGATGCTGAAGCGCGTGAAGGGGTGAGGGTTTTACCTCGTCCGAATCCGCGCGCGGGCGCTCTACCCGCGGCGCGTTTGCGCTTAGAATCCGCGTGGTAGGTTCCCGCCTCGCTCCTTTCCCACTCGCGGAGTTTGCCATGCGGAAGGTTCTGTTTGCGGTCGCGGCGTGCGCGCTCGCGCTGTGCGCCGCCCCGGCGCAGGGTGCCGAGAAGAACAAGCGGTTGCTGCTCGTCACGCACAGCGGGGGCTTCGTTCACGGCTCGGTCGCCACCGCCGAAGAGGTGCTGAAAGAGGTCGGCCCGAAGAACGGGTTCGACGTGACCTGCTGGCGCTTCACCGCCGACCCGGACGCCAAAGACAAGAGCGGCAAGACGGCCCTTCAGACGTACAGCGACAAGTTCCGCGGCCCCACCAAGCTCCCGGTCGAGAAGGAGAACTGCGGGCGCATCAACAAGGAGACGCTGAAGAACTTCGATGTGGTACTGTTCTTCACCACCGGGAACCCGCTCACGAAAGAGGAACTGGCCGACCTGCGCGAGTGGGTGCGGGCCGGCGGCGCGCTCGCGGGCACGCACTGCGCGACGGACACGCTGTACGGCGAGTCGGTGTACGGCGACCTGATCGGCGCGTACTTCAAGACGCACCCGGCGGGGCTTCAGGACATCAAGATCAAAGTGGAAGACGCGAAGCACCCGGCGGCCGTCGGCTTCACCGACGGCATGGACTACAAGGACGAAATGTACATCTTCAAAGACGCGCCGTACTCGCGCGAGAAGTTGCACATCATTCTGAGCATCGGCGAGTGGAAGAACACCAAGCTCAACGCCAACCAAGAGCGCAAGGACGGCGACTACGCCATCTCGTGGTGCCGCGAGGAGGGCAAGGGCCGCGTGTTCTACACCGCGTTCGGGCACGCCCCGGCCGTGTGGAAGGACGAGAAGTTCCAGAAGCACCTGTTCGGCGGGCTGAAGTACGCGACCGGCGAACTCAAGGGCGACGCGACGCCGAGCGGCGCGAAGAAGCCGTAAGGACGAGCCGCTGGTTGGTCCGCGTCGGTCGCACAGGGCTTCCGCCCTGTGCCACGTCAGGCGACCCGCTCCGCGGGTGCAAAGACGACAGAATGTCTTCCGCCCCGGAGGGGCCGGCTGACATAGCACAGGGCGGAAGCCCTGTGCGACCGACACGGAGTTCCAGACGGAACTTGGAACCTCACAATGGAACTTCCCCCCGCGCCGTGTAATGCTAGTGGTACTCGCACATTTCACCGCGTTGCCGGGGCCACTGCATGCAAGCCGTCTACGACTTCTTCGTGAAGGAATGGTACTTCTCGGTTCCACTCGTGATCATGTCGCTCATCGCGGCGGCGCTGGTCATCTGGCGTCAGTTGCTGAACGGCTCCGCGAACACCGACATGGACGACTTCCTGCCGGTGTTCCAGCGCACGCTCCGCAAGGGCGGCGTGAAGTCCGCGGTGAAGCTGTGCAAAGAAGAGAAGGGGCTGATCCCGAGTCGGCTGTTCGTCGCGGGGCTTGAAGCGAGTGAACAGGGCGCGGCGGCCATGCGGCGCAGCATGGCGAACGAGAACGAACTCGAAGTGCTCCCGCGGCTGCACTTCCTGCTGGCCCCGATTCTGGCGATCGCGAAGATCGCCACGATGGTCGGGCTGCTGTTCACCGTCATCTCGATGATTAACACGTTCAACGCCATCGGCGAGCAGGCCGCGAGCGGCAAGGCGAAAGAAATCGGCGGACACGCCTCGAAGATCGGTCTCGCGCTCTTCGCCACCGCGCTCGGCCTCTTCACCGCGATCCCGCTCGTGTTCAGTCACGTGCTGTTCAAAGACTGGATCGCGCGGTTCGAGATCAAGGTGAAGGCGTCCACCCACAAGCTCATCACGCTCGTGACCAACTACAAGAAAGACCCGAGCCTGCTGGACGAACCGGAGAAGGACGAAGAAGCGGAAGACGAGGACGACGACCGGCCGCGAAAGGGGAAGGCGAAAGCCAAACGCGATTAGGGTTCGCCTCACTCCTTTTGGACTCACCCAATGGCCGCGAAGCCGACGCGCGCGTTCGACGTGTGGTTCGTCACCGCGAACACCGTTTACAAGGCCGTGCCCTACAACGTCGTCGCCGACTGGACCCAACAGGGCCGGCTCGCGCCCACGGACATGGTGCGCCCCGCGGGCACCGAGGAGCCGTGGGCGCGCGTCAGCGAACACGACCTGCTCGCCGACTTCGTGCCGCGCGCGAACACCGCGAAGCGCGTCGTCGCCGCCGCTCCGGTTGCTGTTGCTGCCGCGCCCGGTTCCGCGCCTGCGGCTACCGAAGGCGAAGCCGTCGAACTGCCGGAACCGGAGGAGCCGCCGTCCAAGAGTCGCTTCGAAGACGACGACGAAGTGGACATGATCCCGCTCATCGACATCAGTATGGTGCTGCTGGTGTTCTTCATTCTGGTGCAGGCTACGGGCGCACTCGCCCCGGTGGACGTGCCGGAAATGAAGTACGCGGGGCAACTCACCGCTGACCCGGAAGCGATCACGATCACCATCGAGAAGTTGAACGCCGACGAAGTGTACTACTCGGTGCGCGTCGGCCCGAGTGCGCCGAAGCCGAGCGCCGACTTGCTCAAAACGCCGGAGCAGGCGATTGACGCGCTCCTCAAAGAACTCAGCGGGACGACGCGCCCCCCGGAGGTGCGCATCGCGTGCCGCAAGGAACTGCCGCGCGAGCGCGTGTACGAACTGCGCCGGATGCTCGAAGACAAGCGCAAGGCGGGGATGATCAGTTCGTTCCTTGCGACCGTGGTGGAGGCACCGGAAACCAAATGAGCGCGTGGCTCGTTCGCAAAGAAGGCGCACCCGAAATGCTCAGTCTGCCGTCGGCCGCGGCGGTGGTGTACGGGCTGCGCGAGGGCAACTTCGGCCCCACCGACGAGGTGAAGGGGCCGACCGACTCCGACTGGCTCGCCATCGAAGCGCACCCGACGTTCGCGGAAGTCGCGGAGGAAGTCGCGCCGCCCGCGGAGGAGGCCGACGACACGCACCTCGACATGAACCCGCTCATCGACGTGTGCTTGGTGCTGCTCATCTTCTTCATCCTCACCATCACCTACGCCTCGCTAGAACGTGCCCTCGAAGTGCCGGACGAAGTCTCGGACGAGAAGGGCGCACCGAAGAACGTCGAGATCAAGGACGTGAAGGACAAGGTGTTCATCGTGACCGCGAAGATGGAGGGCGAGAAAGTGCTCCTCAAACTCGGCGTGGTGGGGCAACTCTCGGAAGTGCCGCTCGAGCGCTTGGACGCCGAAATGGGCAAACTCATCAACACCACCGGGCGCAAGGAGATGGTGCTGGACCTCGACCGCGACGTGCCGTGGGGCGTGGAGTGCGCGATCCTCGACGCCGCGAAGGGCAACAAGGTGTTCAACATCCTCAACAACCAGCGCGGGAAGAAGTAGCCGCGCCGAAGGAGAGTCGCCGTGACCGCGCGAGGCTACCCGGATTGCGACGCGACTTCGCCCAACGGCCGCTACCGGCTCGAAGCGCGGTCGCCGCACAACGGCACCGTCCCGCACCGCAACGGACAGTTCGCCACAGAAGCGGAATACGGGTTCGCGTACCGCGACCACCAGAGCCATTTCCGCTACCAACTCCTCGACACCGCGACCGGGAACGAAGTCGTCTGGGAGCGCTGGCAGGCGCAAACCGAAGACTCGCCGGACGAAGTCGTCGTGAGCGATGATGGTTGGTCGATCCTGCGCGTCTGTGGCTACCGACCGGAGGTGATCGCGGTGACGCCGACCGGGCGCGACGCCCTGCGCGTTGTGGTCGCCGACGCCGACCAAACGGAACAAGAAGCGCTCGCGGGCATCGTGAACCGCGGGCCGAACGCGCGCCGCTGGTGCCCGAACACGCTCTCGTTTACAACTGCCGGGAGTTTCTGGACCGGCAACTCGTGGCGCTACTTCGTGACCGCGCTCGACACGCGCTACTTCGTGTGGCGCTCCGCTCGCGGTGCTCGCCTCATCATCGATCTCGACGGCGAAGAACTTGTAACGGAAGACGAAGCCCGCGACACCGGGCTTGAACCGCACTTCGTGGAGCGAGAATCTGCGGACGCGCTTCAGATGCTGTCGAAGTTCGCGCAACAGTTGGACGCGATCCGTACCGCGCTCGCGTCCGACAGCGCAGACAAATGGCGGCAGGAACCGCTCAAGGGCATCTGGGGGAATTCGTCCGGGTTGGTGTTGGCTGCGGCGCACAAGTTGACCTCGGCCGTACCGTATCTCCGCGCCCTCGAACCGCTCGCATGCGACGAATACTCGACATCCTCGCGCGCGTTCGCTGACCGGCATTCGCTGGACGCGCAATGGCCCCGCAGATTGGTGCAGCACGCGTTACGCGCGGTTGACGAAGAACCAATGGGATACGCGGCGTTCTACTTTGAAGGCGACGACAGCAAGCGGTTGACGGTGCCGGAGTGTGTTGCCAATCGGCACGAGCGAGCAAAACAACTGACGCGCAATTTGTCCGCGCTCGATGTCCTTCAGTTGCTTGGCGCTCCGGATTTCGTGTCACGGTACTCGCGGTCGGTTGGGACTCAATTCGAGTGGGCCGAACACTGGGAGTATGACTTCCGTACCGCGGCGGGTTGGATGACGCTGCGTATCGGTTGGGGGGACGGTGCCGACCGCGGGCGCATTCTCGCAATCACCGAAGGACCGGCGGCGTGGCTCGAAAGCGATGAACGCGCAAACGAACTCTTCCGCTACTGATACCCCATCTCCCCCAGTCCCCGCGAGCGGCGCTTTCACACGTTGCGCGGCTTCGCAAATCGGAATCGGTTCAAGTTTCCGCGCCCCGGGTGCCGATACACGTCGACATGGGCGCGAACCGGCTTGAGGGGAGCTGTGGCGCGCCCGGCGACAGGGGAAGTCGCACATGAGCGCCGCGCACGGACTGCTCGACCGCATCTCGGCGTTCCGCGTTCGCCTAGACGCGCTGCCCGATCCGATTCCGGAAGCGGAACCCATCGACGAAGCGCCGCCGGCGCTCTCGGCCGAAGTGGTCGCGTTCCGCGAGAGCGTCCGCCGCCTCGTGGGCGCGCCGCCCGTCGCCGAACCGGACGCGCCGCTACCCAAGTTCACCGACCGCGCGCACGCGCTGCTCGCCGACGCGAAAGCCGCTCTCGACCGTCAGCGCTCCGTCGCCGGCGATCCGCACTTCGCGGCCACAGACGCGAACGATCCGCTCGTGCGGTACCACCGGGCGACGGTCGCGATGCTCGATTCGGTCGTGCGGATGGCCCGCGGGTTCCCGAATTCGCCCGGCGAGCAATTGAAACTGTGCGACGGCCTCGAAGCGCTCCTCGCCACCGTGCGCGACCGGCTCGCCGTGCTGGAAGCGGCCGTTCAGCGCCGCCGCGCCGACGCCGACCGCATCGACCGGCTCGCGGGGTTCTTCGCCGCGCTGCACACGCACCAAGCCGTTACCATCGAAACGGTGGTCGCGCTCGCCGAAGACGTGCTCGCCGACGCGCGGGCCGCGAAGCCGATACGGTTCCTGCACGCCGACCCGCACAGCACCGGGGCGCACGCCGGCGCGCCCGTCCTGCCGGCCCCCTCGCGGTACGTCGCGGCGCACGCGCTGAACGTCGCGCAAGTGGTCGCGCGGCTCACGCCCTACGATTACGAGTGGGCCGCCCGGCCGCTGACGCCCGTGGTTGCCGCGCTTCTGATGGATTGCGGGATGGCGATCGTGCCGCCGGCGCTGCTGGTGAAAGCCGAAGCGCTGACGGCCGACGAGCGCCGCGTGGTCGAATCGCACGCGAAGTACGGGGCCGAACTGCTGCTGTGGCGGTTCCCGAACCTCGCGGGGCCGCTCGTCGCGGCGGTCGCGGCGCACCACGAACGGCCCGACGGCACCGGCTACCCGAACGCGCTCAAGGGCAACGACGTGCCGCCGCTCGCGCAACTGCTGCGCGTCGCGGACGTGTACGCGGCGATGCAGGAAGAGCGCGCGCACCGGCCCGCGAGTGATTCCCGCGCCGCGCTCACCGAAGTGCTGCTCCTCGCCGAGCGCGGGCACGCCGACAAGGATTTCTCCGAGCAACTGCTGAACCTCGCGTACTACCCCGTGGGGTCGGTGGTCGAACTGACCGACGGCCGCGTGGGCGCGGTCGTTGCGAATCACCCGGACCGCGTGGACCCGCGCTCGCCGGCGCGCCCGGTGGTCGCGGTACTGGCCGACGCGACCGGCACGGCACTTGTGCGCCCCGAGTACCTCGACCTGTACGCGGCCGACACCGGCAGCGTGTTGCGCGGCGTGCCCACCTCAAAGGCTCGCGCGCTCCTCGGTGATCGCCACCCGGACTTGGTGTGACGCCGCCCCCAATCGCTCCCGCGGCGCGCGGAAACTCCCGTTCTCAGGTTCGTCAGTGACCCGAGAACGGGAGTTTCGCGCGCGCGCCGCACTCCGCGTCCTCTCACCCTTTCTCGCACCGAGTGCTCCCCGAAGCGGTTCGCTCGCGCCTGTGGTGCGCGAGGCGGGATCGGTTGACCGAACGGGACGCGCCCGCGGAACGGCACATGCCGTTCCCCGCGAGCCGGGCAACGTAGCGCGGTTTCGGGACCGGTGTACCGAATGCGACGCGGAGAGTCGCACCACAAGAGTGGCACGACGCTCCGCGTCGTTAAAACCTCAACGACGCGGAGCGCCAGATCAGTTCCGAAACTGCTCGGAACGAACGCGTAAGCGACGGTCTTCTTGCTCGTGTGGCAAGAGGACCGTCGCTTGCGCGTGCGAGTCGTCGGGATGCGCTCAGTCGTCGCGCTTCGCTTCGGCGACGCTCTTGATCTTCTCGCCGAGCAGGGCCACGTCGAACGGCTTCTTGAAGATGTCGTTGAAGCCGTACTGGGTGAGTTGCTCCGGGGCGGCTTCGTCTTCGCTGGCTAGCCCGACGATGAGCGTGGTCGCGTACGCTTCGTCCTTGCGCAGGTTCGAGACGATTTGGATCGATTCGGCGCGCCCGAGGCCGAGGTCGATGATGATGGTGTCCGGGCGGAAGTTGCTCGCCGCGATGCCCGCTTCGAACCCGCTGTTGGCGAGTTCGAACTTGAAGTCGTCGTCTTCGGGGAGCAGTTCTTTGACGCGGTCGTTGAACAGCTTCTCGGTGCCGATGAGCAGCACCTTGTGCCACTCTTCTTCTTCGAGTTCGCCCAGCGGCATGCCGTGTTCCTTGAGGAACCGGATGAGCTGTTCGCGCGGGATGCGGCGGTCTTGGCTACCTGGAATGCGGTAGCCCTTCAAGCGGCCCGAATCGAACCACTTGGACACCGTGCGGGGCGCGACTTTGCAAATCTTCGCGACCTGCCCGGTGGTGAACACCTTCTTCATGGCCATGGCGAGACACTCCGTTTTACTCGCTCGTCCCTGCGCCCGGCTCGTGCCGTCCGTGGCGGGTTCCGCAGGCGAACCCCGCGCGGGCGAGGGTGCCGTGCGGTCGGGGGCGGCCGCGCGGCAGGTGTATGTGCGTCCGGCGGGAACCGAACCTCGGTCGGGTTAGCGTCGCTCGCTCGTCTCGCTCGTGCCGCCGGTCCCGACAAGCGGGGCGAGCGGCGGGGGTTCGGGCGGGCGGCCCGAACGCGCGAATCGCGGGTGCGACGCTGATTCCATCGGCTACACCGACCGCCCGTCTTCGCAAAACCCGCGAATTTGGGAAGTTGGTGTGTGCGGTGGGTTCCGGCGGGGTTGGGGCCGCTGTACGGCGAACACGCGGGGCCGACCACCGGCCCCAATGTGCCCGCTCTGTCAGTCCCAATGATCGTTCGGGCTGGGTGCGTAACTTGGGTGCGAACCGTTCGCCGAGACGTGCCATCCGTGGCAGACGGGCCGTTGAGTCCGGTTGGTCCGGTTGTGACGGCACCGGACCATACTACGCACCGCGACAAGGGCGCAAGTGCGCTCACGACTACTGGCCGGCGCGCCGCTCACCAAGAAGCCGGTTCACTCTTTCGGAAGGGGGAGCACTGCGGAGGTGATGTGAACGAGGCCGTTGACGCAGCGCACTTCCGCGCCGATCAATTTCGCGCCGCCGACGGTGACGGTGTCGCCGGTCACTTCGACTTTCAACTCGGTGCCCGCGAGCGTCTTTAGCACCTGCCCGTGCCCCTTCCGCAGGTCCGCGACCGTGTGCTTGCCCGCAACGAGGTGCCCGCGCACCAAGCGCGCGACCGCGGCTTTGTCGGTGGCGAGTTCCTTCACCGCCGTTGGCGAAAGGGCCTTGAACGCCGCGTCGCTCGGGGCGAACAGCGTGTGCTCGGCGTTCCCGCTGAGCGCGGCTCGCTCTTTGCTCTCCGTTGCGGCGAGCGCGAACACGGTGTGTTCTTTCGAGGCGCCGACGAATTGCAGGAGCGTACTCGAATCGGAGGCACCCGCCGCGGCGAAGAGCACCAAGAGGAGGGCGAACGTGGCGGCTGCGCGAGCGATCATGTCTGGCCCCGGTGCGCGAAAAGAACGGTTCCATTTGCGAGAGCGTAAGTCTACAATACCCGCGTACACCACCACTCACAAGCGGCAAACGGCGAAATGAGTCGCGCACCCACGGACGGGAAACGGAAACAGCCGCGCCTGTTCGCGGACGCGTTCGACGGCTTCGGCCCGTCGCGGTTCCGCCCGGTCGCGGAGGCGCTCCCCGTTCACGAGCTGCGCGGCAAGCGCGCGTCCCGGCTCAAGAAGGGCGTTCGGGCGCACGCGCCGAAGCTCCCCGGCGTTTACGGAATGCTCGACGCGCGCGACCGGCTCATCTATGTGGGCAAAGCCAAAAACTTGCGCGCGCGGTTGCTGTCCTACTTTCGCGAAGACAGCCGGAACCCGAAAGCCGGGAAGATCATTCGCCAAACGCGGCGGCTCGTGTGGGAGCAAACCGGCGACGAGTTCGCGGCGCTCCTTCGCGAACTCGAACTCATTCAGCGCCTGCGCCCGCGGTTCAACGTGCTGGGCGTCCCGGGGCTTCAGCGGCACCACTATCTCGCGCTGGGCAAAGGCCCGGCCGCGTACCTGTATGTGGCAAAGCGGCCGACCGGGAAGGAACTCGCGGTCTACGGCCCGTTCGTGAAGTGGTACCGCACCGACGACGCGGCGCGCCGGCTGAACGATTGGTTCAAACTGCGCGACTGCCCGAAGAGCGTCCCCATGCACTTCGCGGAGCAGGGCGAGTTGTTCGAGGGAAGTCGGAACGCGCAGTGTCTGAGGTACGAACTCGGGACGTGCGCCGGCCCCTGCGCGGCGGCCTGTACCCGCAAGGAGTACGCCGCGAACGCGCGTGCGGCGAAGGCGTTTTTGGACGGTCGCAGCCGGGCGCTGCTGCGCACCATCGAAGCGCAGATGACCTCCGCCGCGGAAGCACTCGAGTTCGAGAAGGCCGCTTCGCTGCGCGACAAGTTGCAGGCGATTCAGTGGCTCGACGACCGGCTCGCGCTCTTGCGAAACGCCCGCGACCGGCACTCGTTCGTGTACCCGCTGTGCGGGTTCGACGGGCGCGAGCGCTGGTACCTGATTCACCGCGGCGAGGTGCAAGCGGTGTGCTTCCCGCCGACCGCCGAGAGCGGCCCCGGCGTGCGCGCGCTGCTCGGCACCACGTTCGCGGCCCCGGTGAACACCGGCGTGCTGAGCGACGTTGCGGTGGACAGTGTCTTGCTTGTGGAGAGCTGGTTCCGCAAGAATGTGGGCGACCGCGACAAACTCCTCACACGCGCCGCGGCCGAGGCCGCGTGCGCGAAGGGGCACCCATGATTCAGATCGCGTGTGCGTGCGGGAAGACGTTGAGCGCGAAACCGGAGCTTGCCGGCAAGCGCGTGAAGTGCCCGAAGTGCGCCGCGGTGCTCACCGTGCCCGCGCCGGCGGTCGAACCGCCGCCCGCGCCGGTCGCCGACGCCAATCCGTTCGAGTTCGGGGGAGACGACGCGGCCCCAACCCCGCGCGTTTCGCAGCGCGGGCTCCACGAAGCGCGGCGACTCCTGAAGTACTGGCAGAAGCGCAACGGCACCGGTTCCGCGGCGGTGCCCGGCGCGCGCGTGACGCACCGCGTGCCCGACGGACTCGAAGAACTGGGCACTCCCGAAGCCGCGTACACGGTCGGTGCGGTCGCCAGTAACGCTTCGCAAATGAAGTTCGTGTGCGGTGCGATCGCGTTCATCGCGCTGTGTGCGGCCGGCTTCATCTTCGGCCTCAAAGAGTTCCGCGAAGACTAGGCCGTGTTGATTGAATCTGGGCGTTCTGGTATGCGCCGCGCGTCACATTGGTGAAGCGAGGCGACCCATGATTCGGCGTCACGAGCTCACGGACGCGCAATATGAGCGGCTCGAACC
>Ga0169931_10000752_pt1 | contig 54132 bp, 43 predicted proteins | sample Kivu_15m_20L_FD_129675 | JGI IMG/M metagenome (GOLD analysis project Ga0169931, IMG submission 129675) | Freshwater microbial communities from Lake Kivu, Western Province, Rwanda to study Microbial Dark Matter (Phase II) - Kivu_15m_20L... | ecosystem: Environmental > Aquatic > Freshwater > Lake...
AGTCGTTCCCTGCCGCCGAGCAGGCACCGCTCGGGCACGCGCACGTCGTCGAGGACCACTTCGGCGGTGTGGCTCGCCCGGATGCCGGACTTCCGGTACTTCTGCCCCATCGACAACCCGGGCGTGCCCGGCGGCACGACGAAGGCGGCCTGACCGCGCGCCCCGAGGGCGGGGTCGACGGTTGCGACGACGACATGCACATCCGCGATCCCGCCGTTGGTGATCCAGGCCTTCGTCCCCGTCAGCACCCAGTCGCCGGTCGCCTCGTCGAACGTCGCCCGGGTCCGCAGCGACGACACGTCGGAGCCGGCATCGACCTCCGACACGCAGAACGCTCCGAGGCGGGGGTCGTCCGCGGTCCCGTAGCACTGCGGCAACCACTCGCCGAGCTGCTCGGGCGTCCCGGCGCCGGCGATCGCCGCAGCGGCGAGCCCGGACCCGAGGATCGCGAGCCCGATGCCCGCATCGCCCCAGAACAGCTCCTCGGTGACGACGGGCAGGGTCAGCCCCGTCGGGTCGAACGACGCGTTCGCGATGAAGTCGAGCGAGTAGAGCCCAATCCGGGCGGCCTCCTGCACGACCGGCCAGGGGAACTCCTCACGGTCGTCCCACTCCGCCGCGACCGGTCGCACGACGTTCGCGGCGAAGTCGTGCACCCAACTCTGGAGTTGCCGCTGGTCGTCGGAGAGCGCGAGCGAGAAGCCGGTCATGACTGCCACCTCCGACGGGGGACGGATAGGGTCACGCTACCCGTGGGAAGGACACCACATGACCGCTGAGCAGACCGCACCGGCCGCCGCCGGACCGGTCGGCGGGATCACCCGGCGACAGCTCTACTGGCTCCTCGGAGGCCTCATCATCGGCCTGTTCCTGGCCGCGACCGAACAGAGCGTCGTCGCGACCGCACTCCCCACGATCGCCGGCGAGCTCGGCGGTGCGAACCGCATCGCCGCGGTCGTCTCCGCCTACCTGCTCACCTCGACGGTCGTCACCCCGCTCTACGGCAAGCTCTCCGACCTCTACGGCCGACGCATCGTGTATCAGGCGTCGATCGCGATCTTCATCGTCGGCTCCGCGCTCTGCGGCCTCGCCCAGAGCATGGACCAGCTCATCGCCGCCCGGGTCGTGCAGGGCGCCGGCGGCGGCGGCCTCATGTCGCTCGCGTTCGTGATCATCGGCGACGTCCTCTCCCCGCGTGAGCGGGGGCGCTACATCGGTGTGTTCACCGGAGCGTTCGCGTTCTCCTCGGTCACCGGCCCGCTGTGGGGTGGCCTGCTCGTCGACACGGTCGGCTGGCGCTGGATCTTCCTCGTCATCGTGCCCGCCGGACTCATCGGCCTCGCCGTGACCTCCGTCGGCCTCCGCCTCCCCTTCGCCGTGCGCAAGCGGCCGATCGACTGGGCCGGGGCGCTCCTGCTCGTCACCGCGTCGAGCGCGCTCATCCTCGTGCCCATCTGGGGTGAGAGCGGTCCCGGGTGGACGTCCCCCCGGGTCACGATCGTCGGGGTCGTCGGCGTCGTGCTCACGGTGCTCTTCGTGCTCCGCGAGCGGGTCGCCGAGGAGCCGATCCTGCCGCTGCGGCTCTTCACCGACCGGACCGTGTCCGCAACGTTCGTCATGGGCTTCCTGCTCATGGCGGCACTCATCTCGGTGTCCACCTTCATGCCGCTGTTCCTGCAGATCGCCAAGGGGGTCTCGGCGACGTCGTCGGGGCTGCGCATGGTCCCCCAGACGATCGGCATCACCCTCACCGCGACGATCACCGGCAACATCGTGAGCCGCGTCGGTCGCTACAAGTGGTCGATGCTCGCCGGCCCGGCCATCGCAGCCGTCGGGGTGGGTCTGCTGTCCACCATCGACGCCGCCACCGGGTTCCCCGAGCTCGCCGTCTACCTCGTGCTCCTCGGCGTCGGCCTCGGCATGGTCTTCCCGAACATGACCCTCGCCGTGCAGAACGTCGTGTCGATGGCCGACCTCGGCGTCGGCACCACCACGGCGAACTTCTTCCGGAACATGGGAGCCACCTTCGGTGCCGCGGTCGCCGGGGCGGTCGTGAATGCCCGGCTCGGCAGCGAGCTCGCCGAGCGCGTCGAGGCCGAACGGCTCGCGTCCTTCGGCGGCGCCGAAGGTCTCCTGCGATCCCCGAAGGTGGTGCGTGACCTGCCGACCGATCTGCATGACGCCGTCGGCGAATCCGTCACCGTGGCGGTGACCTCCACGTTCCGGTGGGCGGTCCCCGTCATGCTGCTGCTCATCGTGCTCGCGCTCCTCGTCCGCGAGGCGCCGCTGCGCACCATGTCCGCCATGCAGTCCCAGCAGGCCCCGCCGGAGTAGGCGACCCGCCGGCCGACCGTCCGCTACACCCGGCGGAGGGTTGCGCCGTCGGCACCGTCCTCGACGATCCAGCCGAGGGCACGCAGCTCGTCGCGCAGACGGTCCGACTCGGCGAAGTCCTTCGCGGCGCGAGCCGTGCGACGGGCTTCGGCGAGCGCCAGCACCCGGACGTCGGGCGGCGACACGTCACGCTCGCGCAACTCGAGGCCGACCGCCGCGCACATCGACCGCACGGCGGCGGCGAGAGGACCGACGGTCGAGTCGTCCTCGAGGTCGAGCGCGGCGTTGGCCTGACGGATCGTGCGGAACATCACGTCGAGCCCACCGGGGGTGTTGAGATCGTCGTCCATCGCCGTACGGAACGCGTCGAGCGTCACCGGGTCGGCGGCCACACCGTCATCCGCGAAGTCGGCGGTCCGCCGCGCGAACGCGTCGAGGCGGTCGAGCTGACGTTCCGCATCGGCCACGGTCGCCTCGGTCACCTCGAGCGGCGACCGGTAGTGCGAACGCAACACGAGCAGCCGATAGGCGCGGGCGTCGTGACGATCGATCAGGTCCAAGAGGTTCGTGAAGTTGCCGAGCGACTTCGACATCTTCTCCCCGCCCACCTCGACGAACCCGTTGTGCATCCAGTGGTGCGCGAACTCCCGGCCGCAGGCGATGGCCTGGGCGCGCTCGTTCTCGTGGTGCGGGAACGCGAGGTCCTGCCCGCCGCCGTGGAGGTCGAAGCCCTCACCCAGCAGATCGAGCGACATGACGACGCACTCGGTGTGCCAGCCCGGTCGGCCGTCACCCCACGGTGACGGCCAGGTCGGCTCACCGGGCTTCGCGAGCTTCCACAGCACGAAGTCGGTCGGGTTCCGCTTGTCCTCGAGCGCCTCCACGCGGGCGCCCGCCTGCAGCGAGTCGAGGGACTGCCGGGCGAGCAGGCCGTAGCCCTCGACCTGGTGGGTGTCGAGGTACACACCGTCGGCCAGCACGTAGGCCTTGCCGTCGGCCACGAGCCCGTCGACGAGCTCGACCATCCGGTCGACGAACTCCGTCGCCCGGGGGGCGACCGTGGGCCGTTGCACACCGATGGCGTCCATCGCCTTCCACCAGATCGCCTCGCACCGCACGGCGATCTGCGCAGGGTCGCGTCCCTCCTGCTGGCCGCGCTCGATGATCTTGTCGTCGATGTCGGTGATGTTCGACACGTAACGCACGTCGAACCCCGACCACTCGAGGTAGCGGCGCAGCACGTCGAACACGAGCGAGAACCGGCCGTGGCCGAGGTGCGGCGGGCCGTACACCGTCGGCCCGCACACGTACATCGACACCTTCTGCGGTTCACGGGTCCGGAACGGGACCACCTGGCCAACGGCGGTGTCGAAGAGGTGCAGCACGGCCCGAAGGCTACCCGCACCGGTTCTGGCATCGGGCCGGTCGGCGGGTACCCTCTGGCCCACTATGGCCACTGCCGGACGCCCCCGATCGGTCCCCGACAAGCCGTCCCTCGACGGCCTCGAAGCCCGCTGGGACGAGACCTGGGAGCACGACGACACCTACCGGTTCGCCGGCGCGTCGACCCGGGACGACGTGTACGCCATCGACACCCCGCCGCCGACGGTGTCCGGGTCGCTGCACGTCGGCCACGTGTTCAGCTACACCCACACCGACACGATCGCCCGCTACCAGCGCATGCGCGGCAAGACGGTTTTCTATCCGATGGGCTGGGACGACAACGGGCTGCCGACCGAGCGTCGGGTGCAGAACCACTTCGGTGTGCGTTGCGACCCGTCCCTCCCCTACGACCCCACCTTCGAGCCGCCGACGGAACCGCCGAAGGACCAGATCCCGGTCTCGCGGCCGAACTTCATCGAACTGTGCGAACGGCTCACCACCGAGGACGAGCGGGCCTTCGAAGCGTTGTTCCGCCGGCTCGGCCTCTCCGTCGACTGGCACCACCTCTACGCCACCATCGACGAGCGCAGCCGTCGGGCCTCGCAGCGGGCGTTCCTGCGCAACCTCGCCCGGGGCGAGGCCTACCAGCAGGAAGCCCCCACGCTGTGGGACGTCGACTTCCGCACCGCCGTCGCGCAGGCCGAGCTCGAGGATCGCGACCAGCCCGGCGCCTACCACACCCTCGCGTTCGCCCGGACCGACGGCAGCGGGGACATCCGGATCGACACGACCCGCCCCGAGCTGCTGCCCGCCTGCGTCGCCCTCGTCGCCCACCCCGACGACGCCCGCTACCAGCCGCTCTTCGGCACGAGTGTGCGCACCCCCGTGTTCGGCGTCGACGTGCCCGTGCTCGCCCACCCCCTCGCCGACCCCGAGAAGGGCACCGGCATCGCGATGATCTGCACGTTCGGTGACACCACCGACGTGATCTGGTGGCGTGAGCTCGCGCTGCCGGCCCGGCCCGTCGTCGGTCACGACGGTCGCATCCTCGCCGAGGTCCCGACGTGGATCACCGACGAGGCGGGCCGTGCGGCGTACTCGGCGCTCGCCGGCAAGACCGTGAAGTCGGCGCAGACGGCCGTCGTGGAAGCGGCACGCGACTCGGGAGCCCTCATCGGCGACCCGCGATCGATCACCCACCCGGTGAAGTTCTTCGAGAAGGGAAGCCGCCCGCTCGAGATCGTGACGACCCGCCAGTGGTACATCCGCAACGGCGGCCGCGACGCGGATCTTCGCGACGCGCTCATCGACCGGGGTCGCTCGCTGCGCTGGCACCCCGACCACATGCGTCACCGCTACGAGAACTGGGTCGCCGGCCTCAACGGCGACTGGCTGATCTCCCGGCAGCGGTTCTTCGGCGTGCCCGTCCCCCTGTGGTACCCCCTCCACGCCGACGGCAGCGTCGACCACGACCACCCGATCGCCCCCGCCGAGGCGGACCTCCCCATCGACCCCTCGACCGACGTGCCGCCCGGCTACGTCGCCGACCAGCGGGGCGTCCCCGGCGGGTTCGCCGGCGACCCCGACGTGATGGACACCTGGGCAACGTCGTCGCTCACCCCCCAGATCGCCGGCCGATGGGAGGACGACCCCGACCTGTTCGCCCTCGTGTTCCCGATGGACCTGCGTCCCCAGGGGCACGACATCATCCGCACGTGGCTCTTCTCCACCGTGGTGCGCGCCCACGCGGAGCACGGCAGCCTCCCCTGGACCGACGCCGCGCTGTCGGGCTGGATCCTCGATCCCGACCGCAAGAAGATGTCGAAGTCGAAGGGCAACGTCGTCACGCCGATGCACCTGTTCGACCAGTACGGCGCCGACGCCGTGCGCTACTGGTCGGCCTCCGCCCGTCCCGGCACCGACACCGCCTTCGACGAAGGCCAGATGAAGATCGGCCGTCGGCTCGCCATCAAGCTGCTGAACGCGTCGAAGTTCGCGCTCGGCCTCGGCGGCGCCGACGCCCCGCCCACGAGCCTCGACGACATCACCGCCCCGCTCGACAAGGCGCTCCTCGTCCGTCTCGCCGCTCTCGTCGACGATGCCACCGCGGCATTCGACGGCTACGACTACGCCCGAGCGCTCGAACGCACCGAAGCGTTCTTCTGGGACTTCTGCGACAACTACCTCGAGCTCGTCAAGGGTCGCGCCTACGCCACGCAGGGGCCCGACGCGGCTGCGTCGGCCCGCGCCGCGCTCGAGGTCGCCCTCGACACGTTGCTCCGCCTGTTCGCCCCGTTCCTCCCCTTCGCCACCGAAGAGGTGTGGTCGTGGTGGAAGGACGGGTCCGTGCACCGGGCGGCGTGGCCGTCGGGGACCGACGTGCGTGCCGCCGCCGGCGCCGACGCCGACCCCGACGTCTACCGCACGGCGTGCGAGGTCACCTCGGCGATCCGTCGCACGAAGACCGAGGCGAAGAAGTCGATGCGGGCACCCGCCGCACTCGTCGTCGTCCTGGCCACCGCCACTGAGATCGCCGCCGTCGAGGCCGCCCGCTCCGACCTCATGGAGTCCTCCGGCATCGCCGAGCTGCGCACGGGCGCTGCCGAGGAGCTCGCCGTCGCCGTCACCCTCGCCGAGGACTGACCGGCCCGGCCGCTCTCAGCGGTTCGCCTGCGAACGGTTGCCGACCCGGCGGATCTCGCTGTTCGGCACGTGCCACACGGTGCCGTCCTCGTCGCGGATCCGCACGCGACGCAGCGACATCGCCTCGACGACCCCCGTCGCCGCACCGACGTCGACCAGGTCGCCGACCCCGAGCTGGTCCTCGAGCAGCAGGAACGCACCGGACACGTAGTCCTTCACGAGCGTCTGCGCGCCGAAGCCGATCGCGAGACCGACGACACCGGCCGAGGCGAGCAGCGGCGCCAGGTTCACCCCGAGCTCACCGAGCGCGGCGAAGGAGGCGAAGAGCACGACGAACCCGGTGACCGCGCCGACGGCAACCTGCGCGAGCGTGCCCTTCCGGCTCACGAGGCGCTGCCGCTGCGCCGCCGCGTCCGCTCCCGTCACCTCCTCGGACTGGGCGGCCTCCCACCGGCCGAGCGCCCGACCGAGGACACCTCGCAGCACTCGCTGTGCCACGAAGGCGACGACCACGATCACCGCCACGCGCAACGGGGTGCCCATCGCCCAGTCGACGAGGCCCGCCACGCTGTCGCTCGCTCCGGCGTCGACGAGCGCCGAGCACAGCGCCGTCGGCCGGTTCACGCAGGTCACCGCCGCCATGATCCCCGTCGCCATAGCGCCGACGCTACCGCCCACCGCCGCACCCCGGGCGACCAGCTAGCGTTCCCCGGGCACCGCAGGACGACACCCGGGGGGAACGATGTCCACGCCCAGCTTCACCGATCTCGAGTTCAGCATCGGCGACGACTACGTCGCCACCGTCGAGATCGCCCGACCGCCGCACAACTACTTCGACCATGCCCTCATCGGGTCGCTCGCCGACGCGTTCACCTTCTGCGACGGCGACGACCGCGTGCGTGCCATCGTGCTGTGCGCGCAGGGCAAGTCGTTCTGCGCAGGGGCGAACTTCAACGCCCCCCGGGACGGCCAGACCCAACCCGGCAACCTCTACCGCGAGGCCGTGAAGCTCTTCGAGACGAAGACCCCCGTCGTGGCTGCCGTGCAAGGCGCAGCGATCGGTGGTGGCCTCGGCGTGGCCCTCATGCCGGACTTCCGCATCGCGAGCCCCGAGGCCCGCTTCGCAGCGAACTTCGCCCGCCTCGGGTTCCACCAGGGGTTCGGCCTCTCGGTCACCCTGCCGGGCATCGTCGGCCAGCAGGTCGCCCTCGACATGCTCTACACCGGGCGTCGTCTCAACGGTGAGGAAGCCCTCCAGGTGGGCCTGTGCGACCGGCTCGTCCCCGCCGAGGACCTGCGCGCCGAGGCGCACGCGTTCGCCCTCGAGATCGCCCGCTCCGCCCCGCTCGCGGTGCGCTCGATCCGCCAGACCATGCGCGGCGACCTCGCCGCCAAGGTGAAGGCGGCCACCGATCACGAACTCGCCGAGCAGGACCGTCTCCGGTCGACGGAGGACTTCAAGGAAGGCGTGAAGGCGACGGCAGAGCGTCGCCTTCCCGACTTCAAGGGGCGCTAGGCCCGAACGGCGCAGGGCGCCGGGCGGTCAGCCCTTGCGGCGGCCGTACCGGCGCTCGAAGCGCTCGACACGACCTGCGGTGTCGACGATCGTCATCGTGCCCGTGAAGAACGGGTGGCTGCGATGGCTGATCTCGACCTTGGCGAGAGGGTACGTGTTGCCGTCCTCCCACACCGTCGTGTCGTTGGTCTGCACCGTCGAGCGGGTGATGAAGGAGTAGTTGGCCTGCGTGTCGAGAAACACGACCGGGCGGTACTCGGGATGGATGTCCTTCTTCATGGCGACCCTCGCACTTCAGCTGCAGCGGCCCACCAGTATGCCCGGTCCACCGGCGCGATCCGAAACCGCGGGCCGGGTAGCGTGTCCGACGTGACGGACACCCTCACCCCGACCCCGGTGCAGGACCCCGAGCTCACCGACGGTGAGGAGGGCGACCACGACCGGTGCTCGCACTACGTGCGCAAGTCCGACATGATGCGCGCGGCGGTCGAGGGCGTCCCGGCGACGGCGTTGTGCGGCAAGAAGTGGATCCCCAACCGCGACCCGGAGCGCTACCCCGTGTGCGCCACGTGCAAGGAGATCTACGACGCACTCAAGGCCGCCGGCCGCTGAGCGGGAGTCCGACGTGCACCGCACCGCCATCGCGCACATCTCGGGTCCGGACCGCCCCGGCGTGCTCGCCGCGCTCATGGACGTACTCGGCCGCCAAGGCGCCGACGTCCTCGACGTCGAACAGATCACGATCCGCGGGCGGCTGCTCCTCAGCGTCGCCCTCCGCATCCCCGATGCCCAGGACCCCTTCAAGGAGCTCCTCTACTACGGCTGGGAACACGGGCTCCAGGTCGACTTCCAACTCGTGGACGACGGTGACGACGTCACCCTCGTCGGCGGCCAGCGCCACGCCATCACCCTTCTCGGCGCCGAGCTCGGACCGGCGGCATTCGGCGCAGCGGCCGCTGCGGTCGCTGCCTGCGACGCAAACATCGACCGCATCACCTGCCTCGCCCACTACCCCGTCGAGGCCTACGAGCTGATCGTCTCCTCCACCGACATCACCCCGATCCGGGCCGGGCTCGTTGCGGCGTCGCGCACCCACCGCTTCGACGTGGCCGTGCAGCGCGAAGGCCTCGGGCGGCGTGCGCTGCGCCTCGTCGCACTCGACGTCGACTCGACACTCATCCAGGACGAGGTCATCGAGCTCCTCGCCGACGCGTGCGGCTGTCGCGAGGAGGTTGCGGCGGTGACCGCCCGGGCGATGGCCGGGGAGCTCGACTTCGAGGAATCGCTCCGTGCCCGGGTCGCGCTCCTCGCCGGACTCGACGCAGGGGTCATCGAGGAGGCACGTGCCCGCCTGCGTCTCACGCCGGGGGCGCGCACCTTCGTGCGCACGCTGCAGCGACTCGGGTTCCGCACGATGATCGTGTCCGGCGGGTTCACCCCCTTCACCGACCACCTGCGCAACGAGCTCGGCATCGACCACGCGTACGCGAACGAGCTCGAGATCGTCGACGGCCGTCTCACCGGGCGGGTCGTGGGACCCGTCGTCGACCGCCGTCGCAAGGCCGCGATCCTGCGGGAGGTCGCCGCGGCCGAGGGCATCGATCTCGCCCAGACCGTCGCCGTCGGCGACGGCGCCAACGACCTCGAGATGCTCGCCGCCGCCGGACTCGGCATCGCGTTCAACGCGAAGCCGGTGGTGCAGGACGCCGCCGACACGAGCGTGAGTGTCCCCTACCTCGACGCGATCCTGTTCGTGCTCGGCATCCGACGCGGCGACGTCGTCGCCGCCGACCTCGCGGAACCCACCGGCAACTAGGGTCCGCGCCCATGGCGGGACGCATCACCACCGAGGTCGACGGCCACATCGGCTGGCTCGTCGTCGACCAGCCCGAACGGCGCAACGCCGTCTCCCTCGAGATGTGGCAGCAGCTCCCCGACGCGGCCGCCCGCCTCGACGCGGACGACGCCGTGCGCGTCGTCGTGGTGCGCGGCGCCGGCGAGGAGGCGTTCGTCGCCGGCGCCGACATCAGCCAGTTCGAGGCCCGTCGCACCGGGGACGGCGCCGCCGCCTACGAGGCCGCCACCACCGCCGGGTACGGCGCGCTCGCCGCGATCACGAAGCCGACGATCGCGATGGTCCACGGGCCCTGCGTCGGCGGCGGCCTCGCCATCGCCCTCACCGCCGACCTTCGGATCACCGCCGACGACGGTCGGTTCGCAATCCCCGCCGCCAAACTCGGACTCGGGTACGGCATCAACGGCATCGAGACGCTCGAACGCCTCGTCGGCCCCTCGCGCACCAAGGAGATCTTCTTCACCGCCCGGCTCTTCGACGCCGCCGAGGCGCACGCCATGGGGCTCGTGAACGCCGTGCACCCCAAGGCCGACCTCGAGGACGCCGTGCGCGGCATCGCCGCGCAGATCGCCCGGAACGCCCCCCTCACCGTCCGCTCGGTGAAGTACCTCACCGGGCAGGTGCTCCGACCACGCGCCGAACGCGACGACGACGGGGTCCGGGCGTCCGTCGACGGGTGCTTCGCGAGCGAGGACTACCGGGAAGGGGTGCGTGCCTTCCTCGAGAAGCGCCGCCCCGAGTTCCGGGGACGCTGACCGGACCGCCGGTTAGGGTGCCCGACATGGCATCAGGACCCCTCGCAGGAATCAAGGTCGTCGAACTCGCCGGCATCGGCCCCGGCCCCATGTGCGCGATGTTGCTCGCCGACCTCGGCGCCGAGGTGATCCGGGTCGACCGCACCGAGTCGGTCGACCTCGGCATCAGCCACGCACGGCAGTTCAACGTGTTGAACCGCGGTCGCCGGTCCGCAGCGGTCGACCTGAAGAACCCCGAAGGCGTGCAGACCGTGCTCCGCCTCGTCGAGGGCGCCGACGCGCTCATCGAAGGGTTCCGTCCCGGCGTGATGGAGAAGCTCGGTCTCGGACCCGACGTCTGCCTCGCCCGCAACCCGCGCCTCGTCTACGGCCGCATGACCGGATGGGGTCAGGACGGCCCCTACGCGAAGACCGCCGGCCACGACATCAACTACATCGCCCTCACCGGCGCACTCGCCGCGATCGGCACCCACGGCGGCCCGCCCGTCCCGCCGCTCAACCTCGTCGGGGACTTCGGCGGTGGCGCCCTCTACCTGGCGTTCGGCCTGTGCGCGGGCATCATCAACGCCCGCGCCACCGGCACCGGCCAGGTCGTCGACGCGGCGATGGTCGACGGTGCCGCCTCGCTGATGACCGCGATCTACGGGATGTACGCCGCCGGCGGGTGGACGCTCGAGCGGGGGACCAACATCCTCGACAGCGGCGCCCACTACTACGGCACCTTCGAATGCTCGGACAGCAAGTTCGTCTCCATCGGCTCGATCGAGGGCAAGTTCTACGAGGAGCTCGAGCAGACGCTCGGCGTGACCCTCGAGGGCCGGCTCGACCCGGCCAACTGGCCGGCCCACCGCGACATCGTCGCCGCCCGGTTCCGCACCCGCACCCGCGACGAGTGGTGCGCGGTGATGGAGGGAACCGACATCTGCTTCGCCCCTGTGCTCGACATGGACGAGGCACCGAAGCACGCGCACATGGCGGCACGTGGCACCTTCGTCGAGATCGACGGCGTCGTGCAGCCGGGCCCGGCACCGCGGTTCAGCGCCACCCCCGGTGGCGTGCAGCGTGGCCCCTCCGACCCGGGGCAGCACACCGACGAGGTGCTCGGCGACTGGGGGTTCAGCGCTGCGGAACTCGCCGGGCTGCGCTCGTCCGGCGCGATCGCCTGACGAACTAGCGGGACAGCGGTTCGTTCAACTCGATGAGGTTCCCGGCGGGGTCGCGCAGGAACGACTGCCGGCCGCCGTCGGGGACCTGGATCGGGTCGCTGACCTTCACCCCGGCGGCACCGAGCTCGGCGCGCGCCGCGTCGAGGTCGGCGACCCGGAACGCGAAGTGCTGCCCCTTCGGGGCGACCCAGTCCTCGACCTCGAGCAGGTGGATCTCGCGGTCGTCGGGCGTGCGCAGCCAGTGCCCGGGGAACCCGAGGTCGGGCCGGGGGATCTCGGCGAGCCCGAGCACGTCGACGTAGAACCGGCACGCCGCCGCGGCGTCGCGCACGTTGAGAGAGATGTGGTGCACACCACCGAGCTCGACCATGCGCGGAGGCTACCCCGGAGGGGGTGGGATCGGTGTCGGGTCGACGAACCGTCGCACGACGTTCGCGGTGATCCGGGCGATGTCGTTGTCGTAGAGCTCCCCCGATCGACCACGCGTCGCGAGTGCCCCGAACCACGAGATCGACCCGGTGGAGAACACCGCACCACCGTTCGGCGTCTCGAAGAACACCAGATCGGCGCGCACCGCCGGGTCCTCGGGGCCGGGCACCACGGTCGCGTGGTACTCCTCCTTCGTGCGCAACATCTGCGCGCTGTGATCCTCCGACGACGCGAGCACGACGACGTGGTGGGGTGATCCGAGCGCAAGGTCGAAGCGGTCGATCTCCTGACCGGCCGCACCGCCGCCGACGCCGTGGTCGCCGACGATCTCCTGGTCCTCCACGCCCTCGAAGATCCACGCCGCCCGACCGTCGTGGCTCTCCGCGCTGCGGCGGTAGTGGCTCGCCCGGTCGAAGCCCTGCGCCGCGAACCCGATGCCGACGAGACGGTTCGGCGCCCGGCCGAGCCGACGCCAGAGCCCGCCGTACTCCCCGCCGTGGGCGTGGTAGTACTCGCCGGGTTCGGCGATCCACGCCCGCGTGCCGTCCTCCGCCCGACGGATCTCCATGATCCAGGGCTCCTCCTCGCTCCAGGAGACCCGCCAGTAGAAGCCGTTGCCGCCGAGGTACACGAACCGCCCATCGGTTGCGGTGAACGCCTCGAACGCATCGAGCATCGCCGTCGACGTGTACTCCGGATGGCTCCCGGTGACCACGCACCGGTACCGGCCGAGCAGCGCGACACCCTCGCGGTGCACGTCGTCGTCGGTGATGACGTCGTAGGGGATCCCGAGGTGTTCGAGGAACGCGACGATGTTCGTGTCGGCGGTGAACGCCCACCCGTCCGCCCCGGGCTTCATGTTCATGACCGGGCGACGCCGCGACGACAGCATCACCCCGGACCCGTCGTCGTGGTACTCGTACATCGAGTGCCCGCACTCCGGGTGTTGCTTCAGGTACTCGATCTCGGGCCGGTGGTGGTCACGCGGGGCGAAGAAGTCCGACCCGTCGATCGTCATCCGGTGGTTCGCGTAGGCGTAGTAGGTGGCCGTCGGGACCAGGAACGCGAGCGCCGCGTGCGGACCGTCCGCAGGCGGGCGCACGAAGAACGGCGTGCGGTCCACGTTCCCGTCCGGGCCGGTCGTCTCGAACACGTAGACACCCGACCGGGCGTTCCGGGGCACCGTCACCGTGGCGTCGGGCTCCCAACCGGCGTCGACGAGGTCGTCACGGTGGAAGTGGATCGCGGCGTACTGCTCCGGCTTGTCGGACCAACGTTGCGTCGAGCCGTCCCAGGACGACGACGTGACGGCCCGGGCCGGGCCGCCGACCGTGCGACCGTGCAGGCCGTGCGGACCGACGTCGACGACCCGCGTCGACCCGATGCCGACGGCGAAGTCCCAGCGCGCCTGCACCCTCGACCCGTCGGCGCAGGTCACCGACAGCGCAGGGGCCTCGATCCGACCGTCGTAGGGGGCGGCGTGGTGGCCATCGGCCGCCCAGGCCGCCATGCGCAACACGTCCGGACTCCCAAACGATCCCGGTGGCGGAGCGACCGTCGCGGTCGCCGACCCGGCATGCACCGACAGCGCATCGCCCGGCGCACGGGTCGGCAGCGGGGTCTGCACCACCGTGACCGTGCCGGTCGCACCGTCCCAGCGGGCGGTCACGTCGTACCAGCGGCGCGGCACCACCGGCACACCCGTCGACACGACCGTGGCGCCGATACGCAACGCGCACGCGCCCGCGTCGTCGAACTGCAGGGCGAACCCCGTGCCGGAGGACGCATCGAAGGATCCGAGCAACGCCTGGGCATCGTCGCCGGGACGGGTCGCGTAGATCCGCGCGGTGACCTCGAAGCCGGTGGCGGTCGCCATGCGGTCGGCGAGCGCGGCGGGCACGTCGACGACGACGAAGGAACCGGGGCGCAGCGGCTGGTCCCGGCCTTGGAACGGCGGCGGGACCTCGAAGGTCGTGTCCTCCGTCCGGTAGCCCGGTCCCTTCGAGGACGGGTCGCCGCACAGGAGCCGGGCGACCCGGACCGTGCACGTCCCCGGCACGTGGGACCGGATCATGAGCGCGACCCGGTCCCCCGGTTCGACGACGAGCGGATCGCAGTACCCGACGATGGTGGTGGCGTTGCTCACCCCGCGGTTCTACCGCACCCCCCGGTCACGCGCAGCGGCATGGTCACTACCGTGGCGGAGATGTCCGCGAGCACCCCCGACGAACCGACCCTTCTCGAGGTGCGCCTCGACGGGCGCCGACACACCGGCCTCGACTGGGGCGGCAGCGGGCGGGACCTCGTGCTGCTCCACCCGAACGGGTTCGGCGCCGGAGTGTTCGACCCGCTCGCCCGGCTGCTGCGCACCCGTCACCGGGTGGTCGGCCTCGACCTCGGCGGGCAGGGACAGGCCGACCCGCCGGGCGACCTCGCCGCCTTCCGCATGCTCGACGTCGCCGACGAGGTCCTCGCCGTGCTCGCCGCGCTCGACGTCCGACCGCCGTACCTGCTCCTCGGCCACTCCCTCGGCGGGGTGATCGCGACGCTCGTCGACCGCGCCGCCCCGGGCGCCGTCGAACGGCTCGTGCTCTGCGAACCGGTGATCTTCCCCCGCGACCTCGACCGGCCCCCTTCCACGATGGCCGACGGCGCACGACGTCGTCGTGCGATCTGGCCCTCGATCGACGCGATGCGGGAGCGCTACCGCGAGGCCGGCCCGCTCGCGGAGCTCGACCCGCGTGCGCTCGACGGCTACCTGCGGCACGGCACGGTGACGCTGCCGACCGGCGAGATCGCGCTCGCCACACCACCCGAGATCGAGGCGTTGATCTTCGAGATCACCCAGAGCGAGCGGGGCGGGTACCCGGCATGGGACCACCTGCCCGCCCTCGAAGGGCGGGCGACGATCATCTCCGGCACCACCACGAACCTCCCCGACGACCTGTTCGCACGACAGGCCGAACGCGCCCGGGTCCCGCACCTGCGCGTCGACGGCGGGCACCTGTTCCCCGCCCAGTACCCCGAGGCGACCGCCGCGCTGGTGGCCGACCTGCTCGCTCCGTCCGGCGGCTAGAGGGTGCCGGCGGCCAGACGCCCGCGCACCTCCACCGCACGCTCCCGCAGCTCGGGCAGGTCGACGAGACGGTCGAGACCGCGCACCTGCTGCGCCATGCGCGGGTTGCGGGCGAAGCGGTCACGGTGCCGGTCGATCACGTCCCAGTAGAGCGTCGTGAACGGGCACGCCCGCTCGCCCACCCGGAGCTTCGGGTCGAACGCGCACCCGCGGCAGTAGTCGCTCATCCGGTTCAGGTAGGCCCCACCCGAGACGTACGGCTTGGTCGCCATCCGGCCGCCGTCGGCGAAGGTCGCCATGCCCATCACGTTCGGGATCATCACCCAGTCGGCGGCGTCCACGAACGACGCCGTCATCCAGTCGAGCAGCGCCCTCGGGTCGACCCCCGCGGAGGTGGCCAGGTTCGCGAGCACCATCAACCGTTGGATGTGGTGCAGCCACCCGTGATCGTGCAGCTCGCCGACCGTGGTCGCGACGCATCGCATCGCCGTCGGTGCGGCACCGGTGAACGCTGGCGGCAACGGTTCGTGCGCATCGAGTGCGTTCTGGTCGGCGTGGTCCGGCCACGCCCAGTAGAGCCCCCAGACGTACTCCCGCCAGCCGATGACCTGGCGGAGGAACCCCTCCGCGGACGACAACGGCACCCGACCGGCCCGGAACGCCGCCTCCACGCGGTCGCACACCTCACCGGGGAGCAGGAGACCGAGGTTCAGCGCCGGCGACAGCAACGAATGGCCGAGGTGCCAGTTGCCGGCGAGCATCGCATCCTCGTAGGGACCGAAGCCGGCGAGTGCCACCTCGACGAACTCGTCGAGTCGCTCGAGCGCCTGCGTGCGCGAGGTCGGCCACCACCCGACCGGGTCGGCGCCGACCACGCTCCCCGGAAGGGAGGCGAGCACCTGCCGATCGACGTCGTCGAGCGGGAAGGTCGTCGGCGCCGGCCAACCGTCGGCGGCGCCCGGACCCTTGGGCGGCGGCTTCCGGTTCTCGTGGTCGAGGTTCCACACCCCGCCCACGGGTCCGCCGTCGTCCATCAGGTACCCGAGCCTGGCGCGCTGCCAGCGGTAGAAGTCCTCGAGCCGCACGGTTCGTCGCCCGGCCGCCCACGCGGCGAACTCCTCCGGATGACAGAGGAACTGGTTCGACCGCACGAGCCCGACCCCGGCGATGGTCAGCCGGTCGTGCAGCCCCCTCGACAGTGGCTCGGTCGCAACGACGGACGGATCGCCGAACCGGCGCCGGTGGTCGGCGAGACCGGCGAGCATCGACGGCGCGTCGACCTCGTCGACCTCGAACCCCTCGGCCCGCAACTCCGCTGCGAACCGTCGCATCGCCGTGAGCACCAGGTGCAGCCGCTGGCGGTGGTAGGGACGCGACCCGACCTTGTGCGCGCTCCGCACGAGCAGCACCCGATCGGTCCCCGGCGTCGCGTCGGCGAGCGCGCCGATGCCCCGGTGCAGCTGATCGCCGAACACCCAGACCGTGCGCACGGCTCCACGCTCGCAGCGTCGGGCGTGCTGCGCCGAATCGGCCACGGAGGAGGCGACCCGCCCGCCGACTAACCTCGCACCCCGGCATGGAACGTTTCGGCATCGTCGGTCTGCCCAACGCAGGCAAATCCGCTCTCTTCAACGCACTCACCGGTGGCGACGCCACGGTCGCCGCGCACCCCTTCTCGACCACCGAGACGAACGTGGGTGTGGCGAAGGTCGCCGACGTGCGCCTCGCCCGGCTCGCCGCCATGTCGCAGTCCCGCAAGGTCGTGCCGGCCACCGCAGAGTTCGTCGACATCGCCGGTCTGCAGAAGGGCTCGTCGTCGGGCGAGGGTCTCGGGAACCGGTTCCTGCACGGCATCCGCGAGGTCGACGCCGTCCTGTTCGTGCTCCGGGCCTTCGAGGACCCCAACGTCGTCGGCGGCAACGACCCCCTCGACGACCTCGCGACCCTCGAGCTCGAACTCGTGCTCGCCGACGCAGCATCGGCCGAGGGCCAGATCGAACGACGACGCAAGGCCGCCCGTTCCGACAAGAGCCAGCAACCCGCCGTCGACGCGCTCGAGGCGGCGTACGCACACCTCCAGCAGGCGACACCGCTGTACCGCGCCGGGCTCGGGGCCGAGCAGCTCGCACTGCTGCAGCCGTTCTTCTTCCTCACCGCCAAGCGGGTGATGGCCGTCGTGAACCTCGGCGAGGACCAGCTCGCCGACGCCGAGGCCATCGTGGCGCCGGTCGCCGCCGAGCTCGCCGGCGCCGGTGGCGAGGTGCTCGGGGTGTGCGTGCAGCTCGAGGCCGAAGCCGCCGCGCTCGACGACGCCGAGCGCGCCGAGCTCCTCGAGGGGCTCGGGCTCGGCGAAGGGGCGCTCCCCCGGGTCGCGCGGGCCGCCTACCACCTGCTCGGGCTGCGGACGTTCTTCACGACCGGCGACAAGGAGTCCCGGGCGTGGACGTTCCGCGCCGGGGCGAAGGCACCCGAGTGCGCGGGCGTGATCCACTCCGACCTGCAACGCGGGTTCATCCGTGCCGAGGTCATCCACTGGGACGAGCTGCTCGGCATCGGCAGCTGGTCCAAGGCGAAGGCCGAGGGTCGCCTGCGGGTGGAGGGCAAGGAGTACGAGGTCCTCGACGGCGACGTGCTCGAGATCCGCTTCAACGTCTGATCGTTTACCGACTGTTCGCCATCTGCGACATCGGTCACGGATCCTCCTTACGGTACCCTTACCTTCCGTGCCGCTCGGAACGGTTGCCATCCTCGTCGTCGGCGCCGCACTCGCCGCCGTGACGGCGTGCTCCACGGCAGCCGACGAGGTCGCCGTGGAGATCCCGACCACGACCGTCGAGGTCACCACGACAGTCGAGCCGACCACCACGGCCCCCGCGCCGACGACGCCGGAACCGCTGAACATCTACCGTTTCACGACCTCCGACCGGGTCGAGGAGCGTCTCCTCGACGTCGCACCCCGCGTCTACGTGCCGAACTCCGACGAGCACACGGTGTCGGTCATCGACCCGGTGACGATGACCGTCATCGCCAAGTACTCCACGGGCCAGGTGCCCCACCACGTGACCCCGTCGTGGGACATGAGCACGCTCTACGTCCTCGACACCTCGGGGAACTCCCTCACGCCGATCGACCCACGCACGTCGAAGCTCGGTACCCCCATCCCCGTGCCCGACCCCTACAACCTGTACTTCACCCCTGACGGAAAGCTCGCGCTGGTCATCGCCGAGCGGTACATGCGCATCGACGTGCGCGACCCGAGAACGTGGTCGCTCGTCTACTCGGTGCCCGTCCCGCACCCGGGCGTGAACCACGGTGACTTCTCCGCCGACGGCCGCTACTTCTACGCGACGTGCGAGTGGTCCGGTTGGTTCGTGAAGCTCGACCTGCTCGAGGGGCGCGTCGTGGCCGAGCGCAAGATCGGGCAGCTCCCCATCGACGTGAAGCTCGCCCCCGACGCATCGGTCCTCTACGTCGCCGACCAGGGCCGCAACGGCGTGATCGTCGTCGACCCCCAGACGCTCGCGGAGGTCGCGTTCATCCCCGCAGGCCGGGGCACCCACGGGCTGTACGTCTCACGCGACGGGCGCCAGCTCTACGCCACGAACCGGCTCGGTGGTTCGGTGAGCGTGATCGACTTCGCCACCCGGGCCGTCGTCGCCACCTGGACGATTCCCGGCGGCGGTTCGCCCGACATGGGCTCGGTCTCACCGGACGGTCGGCAGTTCTGGGTGTCCGGTCGGAACCACGGTGAGATCTACGTCATCGACACCACCAAGGGTGAGCTGATCAAGCGGATCCGCACCGGGGCCGGCCCCCACGGCCTGTCCTATTTCCCCCAGCCCGGGCGCTACAGCACCGGGCACACGGGCAACTACCGCTGATCCGCCGCCGCTCGCAGCGGACGGGCCGCGAGCACGACCACCGCAGCGAGCACGTCGAGCACCGCGAACACCGTGAACGGCGTGCCGTAGCCACCGGTCCGGTCGTGCAACCAGCCGATCACCACGAGACCGACGCCGCTGCCGAGCTGGCCGGCGAGGGACACCACGCCGAACACCGTGCCGAAGGAGACCAGCCCGAACAGCTCCCCGACGAGGAGCGACTGCATCAGGTAGACGTTGCCGATCGTGAACCCGAACAGCAACGCGACGGCGTAGAGCCCCACCGTCGAAGACACCTGCACGTAGGCGAACACCGCCACCGCCTGGAGCGCGAACAGCCCGCTCGTCATGCGGCGCTTGTCGAGGCCGTCCGCGACGAGACCCACCACGAGCCGGGCGACGATCGACCCGATCGCCGTCGTCGTCACCGCCAGCGCCGCAGCGTTCCTCGAGCCGAGTCGTCCCGGCTCCTGGAGGAAGCTGAGCTGGTGGATCAGCACGGCCGTCTGCGCCGCGAGCGTCAGCGCGAACCCGCCGAGCAGCGCCCAGAACGTGACGGTCCGCGCCGCTGCGGCACGGGTCCAGATCCGGTACTGCGCCCGGTGGCGCGCCGAGGAGGTGTCGACGTCGTCAGTGGTTCGTCCGTCGGGACGCAGCCCAAGGTGCGCCGGATCCGTCGCCACGACGAGCAACAGCACCGGCAGCGCGACGACCGACACCAACAACCCGAGGATCGGCGCCGCCAACTCCAAGCCCCCTCGACCGACGAGCGCGGTGCCGACCGGCACCAGCACGGAACCGCCGAGCGACACCCCTGTCGACGAGATCGTCATCGCCTTGGAGCGGTGCTCGATGAACCAGCGGGACAGCATCGAGGAGACGCTCACCGCCGAACCCATCCCGAACGCCACGGCCATCAGGGCGTAGGCGGCGTAGAGGTGCCAGACCTCCGCCACCCAGCCGATCGCCGCCGTACCGACCGTGGTGAGCAGGATGCCCGCGATCATGAACCGACGGGGTCCCAACCGGTCGATGAACGGCCCGGCGGCGAACGCCGACACCCCCGACAGCACGAAGTACATGCCCGTGGCGCCGCTCACCACGATGTTCGACCAGCCGTGCTCGACCTGCAGGGGACGCAGGAACACCGAAAGCCCGTAATAGCCCACCCCGACCGTCACGAACATCATGACGGTGCAGGCGCCGGCCACGTACCAGCCGTAGAAGTACCGGTCCGGGAGGATCCTGCTCGCCGGCGGACGGTGCACGGCGAGCGGACCCGTCACGGTCACGACTGAAGGTCGCGGAATCGGTACCAGGTGTGGGTGTCGAAGTCGTGCACCTTGCACTGACGGAAGATCCCCGCCACGGTCCGCCAGCGGAACCGGTAGCTGAGCACGTCCTGGCCGTAGGTCGGCTGGAGCTCCGACCATCCACGGCGCAGGCCGTAGAAGGGGATGCGTGCGTCGACGTGGTGCGGGGTATGCACGAGGATGTAGTGCGAGACCCACTCGAAGAACCGGGAGCCTCGGATCACCGTCGAACAACCGATCTGGCCGATCGTGGCGCTCCACTCCTTGCGGTCGTCGAAGAACGGCAGCGTCGGGTGCGTGTGGTGCAGATACACGAACAGGGCGATGTGGTAGTTGAACACCGCCCACGGGATCACCACTGCGGCCAGCACACCGACCCACCCGGCGTTGAGCGCCGACAGGGTGAACATCACGACCGCGAAGGTCGCCGTGGCGATCTTCGACCGGGTGAAGTGGTAGCGCTTGCGCACCTCCGCCCCGGGTCGGAACGTGATCATCCCCGGCCACCACACCCGGAGGATGTAGTGCAGGGCGCACCCGGGCAGGCTCCGCTCGACCCGGTACACGAGCTTCGAGAACGAACTGCGGGCGGCGTACTCGGCACGGGTGTCGGGCTTCCAGATCCAGTCGATCGGGCTGTAGCTCGTGTACCCGTGGTGCACCTTGTTGTGGCCGTACACCCACAACCGGTACAGGTTGAACGACGGCAACATGGCCAGGGTGCCGAACACCTCGGCCACGCCCTCCGACCGGAAGAGCGCACCGTGCGCTGCGTCGTGCGCCCACACGAACAGCGACGCCACCGCGACGCCGGCGAGCACACCCGAGGCGAGCTGCAGCAACGGATGGGGTGCGAGCAGCGCACCGGCGACGAACAGCGCGTAGACCGCCACGTCGATGGCCAGGACGCCGAACGTCTTCACCGCCGATCGGCGATACGTCTCCTCGGAGAAGGATCGACGAACCTCACCGAGCTTCACCGGCCGCAGCCGGTCGAACTTGTCGCGCTGCTCGAGCGCTTCCATCACCGGGGTCGGAGCCACGCCCCAACCTTAGGGAACCGGGAGCCCGACTGCGAGGTTCGACCCACCGTGGCCTCCGTCATCGCTGGAGGAGCTGCCGCAGCACGTACAGCAGCACGCCCCCGTGGCGGTAGTAGGCCGCCTCGGTCGGCGTGTCGACCCGCACCTGGACCGTGAAGGTCCGGTCGTCGGCCTGCACCTCGAGACGGGTCGGGAACGGGGCGTCGTGCGCCGCCACCGCCGCGAGACCGCCGATCGTGATCGTCTCCGAGCCGGTGAGACCGAGCGAGGCGACCGACTCGCCGGGCAGGAACTGCAGGGGCAGGACACCCATGCCGATCAGGTTCGAGCGGTGGATCCGCTCGAACGACTCGGCGATCACCGCGCGCACGCCGAGCAACGCCGTGCCCTTCGCCGCCCAGTCACGGGACGACCCCGAGCCGTACTCCTTGCCGGCGAGCACGACCAGCGGCGTGCCCTCCGTCGTGTACACCTGCGCCGCGTCGTAGATCGACACCGCCTCGCCGCCCTCGGGCAGCTTCACCGTCACGCCACCCTCGACACCGGGAACCATGGCGTTGCGGATGCGGATGTTCGCGAACGTGCCGCGGATCATCACCTCGTGGTGTCCGCGTCGGGCGCCGTACTGGTTGAAGTCGGCCGGCACGACGCCGCGACCCTGCAGGTACAGGCCCGCCGGGGCGGTCGCCCGGATGTTGCCCGCGGGTGAGATGTGATCGGTGGTGACCGAGTCGCCGAGCACCGCCATGACGCGTGCGCCCACGATGTCGGTGATCGGACCGGGCTGCGCCGGCATGCCGTCGAAGTACGGCGCCCGGGCGATGTAGGTCGACGCGTCGTCCCAGGCGAACCGGTCACCGGACGGGGCGTCGATCGCCTGCCAGCGGGCGTCCCCCTCGAACACGGCGCCGTATTCGCGGCGGAACTGCTCCACCGTCACGCTCGACGCGACCGCGTCGGCCACCTCCGCCGTCGTCGGCCAGATGTCCCGCAGGTACACGGGACCGTCGGTCCCCTCGCCGATCGGGTCGTTGTAGGGATCCCAGTCGAGCGTGCCGGCGATGGCGTAGGCGACGACGAGCGGCGGCGACGCCAGGTAGTTGAGGCGGACGTCGGGGTTCACCCGGCCCTCGAAGTTCCGGTTGCCCGAGAGCACACCCGCCACGGCGAGGTCGTGTTCGTTGACGGCGGCGGAGATCTCCGCCGGCAGCGGCCCGGAGTTCCCGATGCAGGTCGTGCACCCGAAGCCGACGAGGTTGAAGCCGAGCTTCTCGAGGTGCGGGAGCACCCCTGCGCGCTCGTAGTAGTCCATGACGACCTTCGACCCGGGAGCGAGCGAGGTCTTCACCCACGGCTTGCGATCGAGGCCCTTCTCGACGGCCTTCCGTGCGAGCAGTCCGGCGGCGAGCATCACCGAGGGGTTCGACGTGTTCGTGCACGACGTGATCGCCGCGATCACCACGGCTGCGTGGTCGAGGGTGACCTGCTCGCCCGATGCGAGCGTCACCGACACCGGGGCGGACGCGGCGCCCATCCCGGCGAGGTGCTGCGCCGTCGACTGCTTCATCACGTCGAGGGACACCCGGTCCTGGGGACGCGACGGACCGGCCAGCGACGGCACGACCGTCGACAGGTCGAGCTCGACGTACTCGGAGAACACCGGCTCCTGCGACGGGGCGTGCCACATGCCCTGCGCCTTGGCGTACGCCTCGACGAGGGCCACCTCGGCGTCGGTCCGACCCGACAACCGCAGGTATCCGAGCGTGATGTCGTCGATCGGGAACACGGTGATCGTCGAGCCGTACTCGGGGCTCATGTTGCCGATCGCTGCGCGGGACTCGGCGCCGACCGCGGCGACGCCGGGCCCGTACGCCTCGACGAACTTGCCGACCACCCCGTGGCGCCGCAGCGTCTCGGTCACCGTGAGCAACAGGTCGGTCGCCGTGACCCCCTCACGGAGCTCGCCGACGAGCTTCAGGCCCACGACGCGGGGGATCAGCATCGGGATCGGCTGGCCGAGCATGGCCGCCTCCGCCTCGATGCCGCCCACGCCCCACCCGACGATGCCCACACCGTTCACCGTGGGCGTGTGCGAATCGGTGCCGACCAACGTGTCCGGGAACGCGAGCCCGTCGCGGGCGATGACGACCTTCGACAGGTACTCGAGGTTCACCTGGTGGCAGATGCCCGTGTTCGGCGGCACGACCGAGAAGTTGTCGAACGCCTGCTGTCCCCACTTGAGGAACTCGTAGCGCTCCTTGTTGCGGGAGTACTCGAGCGAGGCATTCAGATCGAACGCGTTGTTCACCGCGAAGTGGTCGACCTGGATCGAGTGGTCGATCACGAGGTCGACGGGAACCAGCGGGTTGATCCGCGACGGGTCGCCACCGAGCGACGCCATCGCATCGCGCATGGCGGCGAGATCGACCACGGCGGGCACGCCCGTGAAGTCCTGCATCAACACCCGGGCGGGCGTGAAGCTGATCTCCTTGTCGGGCTCCGACGTGGGGTCCCACGAGGCGAGCGCCTCCACGTCGGCCCGGGTCACGGCCACCCCGTCCTCGAAGCGCAGGAGGTTCTCGAGGAGCACCTTGAGCGAGTAGGGGAGCCGCGCCACGTCGAAGCCTGCAGCGGCGACGGCGTCGAGGCGGAAGATGTCGTAGGAGACGGACCCGACCGAGAGCGCGGAGCGGGCACCGAAGCTGTTCGCAGCGGCCATGGACCGGCACGCTACCGCGCCGCCGGGCCCGCCGACGAAGCCCCTACCGGTCCTTGTCGAAGATCAGACCGGTGTCGGTCCAGGTGCGCAACGCGTCGGCGTCGTAGCCGAGCAACTCCGACAGCACGTAGCCGTTCGCCTCCCCCAGATCGGGGGCGACGAGGTCGGCCTCGGGCGGGGCGTCGGAGAACTTGATCGGGAACCCGGGGATGTCGAACGTGCCGACGAGCCGGTCGGTCACCGTGCGCACGGTCCGACGCTGCCGGAAGTGTTCGATCGTGCCGAGGTCCTGCGGGCGCAGCACCGGGCCACAGGGGATCCGGTGCGCCTCGAGCACGGCGAGCACCTCGGCGTCGGTCGCGAACGTCGCCATCCACGACTCGATCACCTCGGTGAGGGCGTCACGGTTCGCCACCCGCGCGTTCGGCGTGCGGAACCGCTCGTCCTCGATCAGCTCGGGACGGCCCATCGCCTGGAACAACGCCGCCGTCTGCGGCTGGGTGCACATCACCACGATCCACCCCTCGGGCGATCGGTGGCTGCCCGCCGGCGCCATGGCCGCGTAGTGGCGGCCGTTGCGCATCGCCACGTACTCGCCGTCCGTCATCGACGGCGCATGCACCGCCATCTCCTGCATGTGGTAGAGGGTGTCGACCATCGCGATGTCGAGATGCGCTCCCCTGCCCGTGCGGTCACGGCGGTACAGGGCGTACCCGATCGCCGCGAAGGCGTGCACTCCCGACCCGACGTCGGTGATCGCGGTCCCCACGAACATCGGCGGGCCGTCGGCCTCGCCGGTCATGTGCATCACCCCGGCGTACGCCTGACCGATGAAGTCGAACGCCGTCTTCGACGACAGCGGTCCCGTCTGCCCGAACCCGGAGATCGACGCCATGATGATGCGCGGGTTGATCGCCGCGAGGTCCTCGTAGGACAGCCCGCGCCGGGCCATCACACCCGGGGCGGAGTTCTCCACGACGACGTCGACCGTGGGGATCAGTTCCTTGATGAGCGCGATCGCCTCCGGCTTGGTGAGGTCGAGGCACAGCGAACGCTTCCCGCGGTTCTGCTGCACGTGGTAGCCGGCCCGCTTGTTGCGACGCGGCTCGTTCGACCGCGTCGGGTCGCCGTAGGGCGCCATCTCCACCTTGATCACCTCGGCACCCATCTCGGTGAGCAGGCGGGTGCACGCGGGCCCGGCGAGGTACTGGGTGAAGTCGAGGACACGGACCCCCTCGAGGTAGGGCGTCTGGTTGGGCACGGCGGTTGCGTCGGTCACCCCGCCATCATCGCACCGAGACGAACGGCGGGGCGGCGGCGACGCGCACGGCTACGCTGCGCGGCCGATGGGGGACATCTTCTCGGGGGTCCGTGTCGTCGAGCTCGGGACCGGCATCAGCGCGCCGTACGCGACGATGTTCCTGGCCGACCACGGCGCGGACGTGATCAAGGTCGAACCACCGAACGGCGACCCGTACCGTGCCGAAGCGGGGTTCCAGACGCTGAACCGCGGCAAGCGGTCGGTCGTCGTGCCCGATGCCGACGAGCTCGCCCGCCTGCTCGCGGGCGCCGACGTCGTCGTCGTCGACCGCCCCGGCGAGGCCGAGCGGGTCCGGGCCCTCGCCCCCGGCGCCGTCGTGGTCGCCATGCCACCGTGGGGCGAGCACGGACCCCGGGTGAACGACCCGGCGACCAACGACCTCGTCGCAGCGGCGACGGGGTTGCTGTGGCAGCAGCAGTCCTACGCGGAGGTCCCCGTCCACCTCGTCGTGCCGATGGTGGCCTACGCCACCGGGATCCTCGGGGCCGTCGCCATCGCCGCCGGGCTCTACGCCCGGGAACGACACGGCTGGACCCCGACGTACGAGGTGTCCCAGGTCGCCGGCTCGGCGGCGCTCCAGCTCGAACAGTTCCGCGTCGGCGACGCCGTCGAGGAACGCGACGGGTCCTCACCCATGGGCTCCCTCGGCCGGGTGCCGATCTACCGCCTGTTCCGTGCCGGCGACGACCGTTGGTTCTTCCTCGCCTGCGGAACCCCCCGGTTCTACGAGCGCGTGCTCGACGTCATCGGGCGTCCCGAGTTGCGCGACGACCCACGCCTCGTCGCCCCGCCGTGGGGGCTCGTCGCCCTCGACGCCGTCGCGTTCATCGCCCCGTTGCTCGAGGAGGTCTTCGCGACCCGACCCCGGGCCGAGTGGCTCGCCGCGTTCCGGGCCGCCGACGTCCCCGCCCAGCCGGTGCAGTCCCGCGAGGAGTTCGTCGAGTCGGAGCTCTGCCGGGCGAACGACATGGACGTCACCGTCGACCACCCCGAACTCGGCCCGGTTCGCATGATGGGCGTACCGCTCGTCTGCGAGGACGCGCCCGGACGGGTGCGCGGGCGGGCGCCGCTGCTCGGTGAACACACGGCGGAACTGCTCGCCGAGCGAACCCGGCCGCTGCGGCCCGCCGGCGGTCCCGGCGACGGGCGCGGACCCCTCCACGACGTGCGGGCCGTCGACCTCGCCTCCTTCATCGCCGGCCCGGTCGCCACCCGCCACCTCGCCATGCTCGGTGCCGACGTGATCAAGGTCGAAGCCCCCGCCGGTGACGCGTTCCGTGCATTCGGCCCGCCGTTCGCCGCGTGGAACCAGGGCAAGCGGTCGGTGGTGCTCGATCTCGGCACCGCGGAGGGCCAGGCGACGCTGCACCGCATCGCCCGCACGGTCGACGTGGTCGTGGAGAACTTCCGGCCCGGGGTCGCCACGCGCCTCGGCGCCGACGCCCCCGCGCTCCACGCCGTGAACCCCGACCTCGTGCTGCTGTCGTCGCCCGGCTACGGCGACGACGCCTCCATGGCCGACGCCCCGGCCTTCGATCCCCTGCTGCAGGCGCTCGGCGGGATCATGCAGGCGCAGGGCGGCGACGACGACCCGGTGTTCCTCACCATCGCGATCCACGACGTGATGACCCCGACGATCAGCGCCTTCGGGCTCGTCGCCGCGCTCTTCCACCGGGCTCGAACCGGGCGGGCGCAACGCGTCCGGACCTCGCTCGCCCGCACGACGATGGCGGTGCAGGTCGCGGAGTACACCCGGTTCGCCGGCGCACCCCCGACCGCACGGGGAGGCTGGGACCACCCCGGACCGCTACCCGAGCGCGGCTGCATCGAGACGGACGCCGGGTGGGAGTTCGTCGACGGCGAGCACCGGGTGCCCATCGTGCGCACGGGGATCGTCAACGAGGCGATCGCCGTCGACAACGGCCTCCTCGTCACCCACGACCACCCCGAGTGGGGCTCGCTGACCGCTCCCGGACAGCTCGTCGTCGGTGCCGGGGACGCACCCGGACGCGGCCCCCGACTCGGCGAGCACACCGACGACGTGCTCCGCGAGATCGGCGCGCCGTGACGACTGCGACGACACCGTCCCCGCCGGCACGGTTCGTGCGCGGCTGGGTGATCGTGTTCGCCGCGTTCACGGTGCTCTTCACCGCCTACGGGCTGCAGTTCAGCTTCGGGGTGTTCGTGAAGGCGATCCAGGACGACCTCGGATGGACCCGCGCGCAGCTCTCGATCCCCTACGCGCTGTACGTGTTCCTCTACTCGGCACTCTCCGCCGTGTCGGGCATCGTCACCGACCGCAAGGGGCCGCGCGTCGCGATCCTCGTCGGTGGCATCCTCCTCGGGTCCGGCTACGTGCTGTTCGGACTCGCGCAGGAGCTGTGGCAGGTGTACCTCGTCTTCGGGGTGGTCGCAGCGTGCGGCATGAGTTCGGCCTGGGTGCCCTGCAGCGCCACCGTCGTGCGCTGGTTCGTCCGGCGCCGCGGCCTCGCCTACGGCATCGCGTCGACGGGCGGAGCGTTCGGCAACATCGTCGTCCCGCTGATCACCGCGTCGCTGATCGCCTCGATCGGCTGGCGGTCCACGCTCGTCGTCTCGGGGATCGCCGGCGCAGCCGTGCTCGTCGCAATGTCGGTGCTCATGATCCGAGATCCCGAACAGGTGGGCCTGCACCCCGACGGCGACGCAGCCCCGATCGTGGTGAGCGGCGCGGTCGACTCCGGCCCGGCCTACACCGCCGCCGAGGCACGCCACACTGCGGCGTTCTGGGCGATCTTCGGGATCTTCCTGCTCAACTGGCTCGTCGTGTTCGTCCCCTTCGTCCACGGCGCATCGTTCGCCCAGGATCTCGGGGCGACGACGCAGCGGAGCGCCTTCGTCATCAGCGCGATCGGGTTCGGCGGCGTCATCGGACGGCTGACGGCGGGTGCGGCGTCGGACCGCCTCGGTCGGCGCACCACGCTCGCCGTGATGATGGCGCTGCAGGTCGTGTCGTTCCTCGGGTGGGCGGCCGGTGGGTCGTGGACGTTCCTGCTCCCGGTCGCCGCGCTGTTCGGGCTGTCCTACGGCGGTGGCACCACCCTGTTCCCCGCGATCATCGGCGACCTCTTCGGCCGTGCCCACGCCGGGGCGATCGTCGGGTCGATCTTCGCCACGGCCGGGGCGCTCGCGGCGATCGGCCCGTTCCTCGCCGGCCTGCTCTACGACGCGACCCAGAGCTACCGCCTCGCCTTCGTGCTGTGTGCGGCGTGCAACCTCGGGGCGCTCGTGCTCGTGTTCACGCTGCGCACCCCCCGGCCCGTTACCGCCGCAACGGTGGCGCCGTAGCATCAGTCGCTGTGACCCGGCCCACCGCCCAGGAACTCCGCACCCTGCTCGGGCTCGCCCCGCTTCCCGTGGAGGGCGGGCTCTTCCGGGAGACCTGGAGGTCGCACCGGCACTGGCCCGGCAACGACCGACCGGCCGGGACGGCGATCTTCGCGCTCATCACCGACGCGGACGACGGGTTCTCGGCGCTCCACCGACTCCCGACCGACGAGGTGTACCACTTCTACCTCGGCGACCCGCTCGAGATGCTGCTGCTGCTGCACCCCGACGGCGGCAGCGAACGGGTCGTCCTCGGGCACGACGTGCTCGCCGGTCAGCACCTGCAGTTCACGGTCCCCGCCCGGACCTGGATGGGTTCACGCGTCCTGCCCGGCGCGGGGGTCGACCGGTACGCGCTCGTGGGGACGACGATGGCGCCGGGCTTCGCGCCGGAGGACTACGAGGGCGGTTCGGTCGAGGAGCTCGTCGCCCGGTACCCCGCCGAGGCCGACCTGATCCGGCGACTCGTCCGCCCCCACCAGCCGCTGCGGATGCCGGACGAGCTCACCGGCGACCCGGAGTAGTCTCGCCGCATGAAGCGGTCGAGCGTCGGGCACATGCAGTGTTCCATTGCACGATCACTCGACATCGTCGGCGAGTGGTGGACGCCGCTCATCATGCGGGACGTCTTCCGGGGCATGCGCCGCTTCGAGGAGATCCAGGGCAGCCTCGGCATCGGCCGTGCCGTGCTGTCGGACCGTCTCGGCACCCTGGTCGAGGCCGGCCTGCTCGAACGTCGTCCCTACCAGGACAACCCCGTCCGCTACGAGTACCGGCTGACCGACATGGGCCGGGACTTCTCCTCGGTGCTCATCGCCCTCAAGCAGTGGGGCGACCGGTGGCTCGCGGAGGAGGACGGGCCGCCCGTGACCCTCATCCACGAGCGGTGCGGTCACGAGGTCGAACCGATCCTCACGTGCTCGCACTGCCACGAGCCGATCCTGCCGACGGAGATCCGCTCCCCCGGCCGACTCGGCGCCGACCCGGACGACCTCTGACGCACCCCGGCTGGGAACCGTCGGTCCTCGTGGCCGATGTCACCACGGGCGGCTAGCGTCACCGATATCACACCCACCGCCGAAGGGGTCCGACCCCGGCGGCGTCCACAGGGAGCACGGCATGGCTGCGTCCGGTTCGATCCTCGGCAACTCGGTGCTGCGTCGGGAGGACCCCGACCTCGTGCGGGGTGCGGGCAAGTACTTCGATGATCTGCGCTTCGACGGCATGCTCCACGTGCACTTCGTGCGCTCGACCGTGGCGCACGGCACGATCACCTCGATCGACACGTCCGATGCGGCCGCCATGCCGGGCGTGCGGGCGGTCTACACCCACGAGAACATCGACCTCGCGGACTTCCAGGCCTTCCCGATGATGCCCGCCGTCCTCAACCGGCCGACCCTCGCCCGCGACCGGGTGCGCTTCGTCGGCGACATCGTCGCGGCGATCGTCGCCGAGACGAAGGCGCAGGCCGTCGACGCGGCCGAGGCCGTCGTCGTCGACTACGACATCCTCCCCGCCGTCACCAACCCGGTCGACGCGCTCGCCCCGGGCGCACCGCTGCTGTTCCCCGAGCACGGCTCGAACGTGTGCTTCGCCACCGAACTCGCCCCCGACAGCGACCCCTTCGTCGGCGCCGACGCCGTCGCCAAGGTGCACATGGTCTCCCAGCGGCTCGCCGGCGTGCCCATGGAGAACAACGGCATCGTCTGCGTGCCGGGTGAGCCCGCCGCGGGTGGTCTCACCGCCTGGGTCAGCCACCAGACGCCCCACGGCCTGCACGGCGCGATGGCCCCGTTCCTCGGTCTCGATCCCGAGGCCCTGCGGGTCGTGTGCCCCTGGGTCGGCGGCGGCTTCGGACCGAAGGCGGCGAACTACGTCGAGTACATGGTCGCCGGCAAGGCGGCTCTCGACCTCGGCGTTCCGGTCAAGTGGACCGAGACTCGCTCGGAGGACATGGTCTCCCTCGTGCACGGCCGCGACTTCGTGGTCGACGCCGAGCTCGGCATCCGCAAGGACGGCACGTTCACCGGCCTCAAGACCCGGGTCACCGCCGCCGCGGGCGCCTACCCGGCGATCGGCGCGATCCTGCCGATGCTCACCCAGCTCCTCTCCCAGGCCGTCTACGACATCCCGGTCATCAACTACCAGGCGACCACGGCGCTCACGAACAACACCACCATCGGTGCCTACCGCGGCGCCGGTCGGCCCGAGGCCACCCAGATCATCGAGCGGCTCATCGACATCGCCGCCCACGAGGTCGGCCTCGACCCCGTCGACGTCCGCATGACGAACTTCATCAAGCCGTTCACCGAGCCGATGACCACGCTCACCGGCGCCAACTACGACTCGGGCAACTACGCGCTGCCCATGGTCGAGGTGCGCAAGCTCGCCGGCTACGACGCACTGCGTGCCGAGCAGGCCCGTCGCCGGGCCGCCGGCGACACCAAGCTCCTCGGCATCGGGTCCTCCGCCTACGTCGAGGTCACCGCACCGGTCGGCCTGCACTCCGAGTACGGCAAGGTCGAGATCCACGACGACGGCAGCGCCACCATGTACGTCGGCACGTCGGTGCACGGCCAGGGCCACGCCACGGCGTTCTCGATGATCGCCTCGGAGATCCTCGGCATCCCGATGGACAAGATCCACTTCGTGAACTCCGACACCTCGACGGTGCCCCAGGGAGCCGGCACGCTCGGGTCGCGCTCGCTCCAGACCGCCGGGTCGGCGATCCACGTCGCCTCCACCGAGGTCCTCGCCAAGGCTCGTCAGCTCGCGGCGCACCTGCTCGAGGCCGACGTCGACGACGTGGTCCGCACCGACGACGGTGCCGGCCTGCAGGTCGCCGGTGTGCCCGCCCGGATGCTGTCCTGGGGTGATCTCGCCACCGCGGCCAACGACTCCGGCAAGCTGCCGGAAGGCATGGAGGCCGGCCTCGCCCACGAGCTCGTCTTCAACGGCGGGGACTCGACCTACCCCTTCGGTGCACACATCGCCGTCGTCGAGGTCGACCGGGAGACCGGCAAGGTCACGCTGCTCCGCCACGTCGCCGTCGACGACTGCGGGCGCATCCTCAACCCGATGCTCGTGAACGGCCAGCAGCACGGCGGCATCGCCCAGGGCGCGGCGCAGGCACTGTACGAGTGGGTGCAGTACGACGACGACGGCAACCCCGTCACCGCCAACCTGATGGACTACGCGATCCCCTCGGCCGCCGAGCTGCCGAGCTTCGAGATCGCCAACACCGAGACCCCCTCGCCGCGCAACCCGCTCGGCGCGAAGGGAATCGGCGAATCGGGGACCATCGGGTCGACCCCGGCGATCCACAACGCCGTGTGCGACGCCCTCGTGCACCTCGGCGTCCACCACGTGGACATGCCCTGCACCGCCCAGCGCGTGTGGGAAGCACTGCAGTCCGCCTGATCGGAACCACAGGACGACGCACCGCCGCCGGTCACCCCGGCGGCGGTGTCGCGAGCGAACGCAGGAACGCCTCCGCCTCGGCGCGGTGCCGCGTCCGCCGGAACGGCGGGAGCGCCCGGATCACGTCCCAGCGATAGCGCGCCGACCCGAGCCGAGGGTCGAGCACGGCGACCACGCCACGGTCGTCCGCCGAACGGACGAGCCGACCGGCCGCCTGCGCGAGCAGCGTCGCCGCCCGGGCGACGTCGATCGTGCGGAACGCCGCCGCACCGGCCCGCTCGCGCCGCGCCTGGAGCAGCGGGTCGTCGGGGCGGGGGAACGGCAGGCGATCGACGACGACGAGCGAGAGCGCGGCGCCGGGCACGTCGATGCCCTGGAACAGCCCCATGGTCCCGAACAGACACGACGCCTCCTCGGCCCGGAACGCCTCGATCAACCGGGGCAACGGCTGCTCACCCTGTGCCAGCACGGTGAAGGGCAGGCGAGGCCGAAGCGCCTCGACCGCATCGGTCAACGCTCGCCACGACGTGAAAAGCGCCAGCGTCCGGCCACCGGCGGCGGTGATCAACGCGGCCAGCTCGTCGTGCACCGCCGCACGGAAGCCCTCCGAGCGCGGATCGGGGAGGTGCATGGCGCAGTAGAGGAGCGCGTTCTGCTCGTAGTCGAACGGGCTGCCGACGTCGAGGGGCTCCACGTCGGCGGGCAGCCCCACCCGGGCGGCGAAGTGCGGCGGGATCGTGGCGGAGGTCAGCACGGCCGTCCGTCGCGCCCACACCGTGGCGCCGAGCACCGGGCCGATCTCGACCGGCGCGGCCACCACCCGGGCGTCGTCACGCCCGTCCGGCACCCATGCGACCCAGTCGCCGTCGAGCCCGGCGAAGGTGTCGAGGTCACCGACGAGGGACTGCACGATCCGCTGGGCCCGTGCCCGCCGCTGATCGGCGTCCTCGACGTCGGTGGAGATCGACCGCAGCGACTCGAGCGCCCGCTCGAGACGTCCCCGGAGCAAGGTGACGGCGTCGACCACCGCGACGGGCAGGGGCAGCGACAGCCGCTCCCCCGCATGGGGCGCCAGCGAACCCACGAGCGTCTCCCCCGCCCGCACCAGGTCGAGGGGCAGGTCCCGGTCCGCGATCACCGCGCGGACCCGGCGGGCCACCACCTCGACCCGGCCGGCGCTCAGCTCGAACCCCAGCGCCGAGGACAGCAGGTCCTCGAGCTGGTGGGCCTCGTCGAACACGACCACGTCGTGGGTGGGAAGGACGCGTTCCTCCGACGCGAGGTGCGCGGCGTACAGCGCCAGGTTCACGACGACCACGTCGGCGGCTTCGGCTGCGGCACGCGCCTGCTCGGCGAAGCAGTCGAGACCCCTCGGACACCGGGCCGCACCGGGACACTCCTCCCCCGACACGCTCACCGCCGCCCACGCCCGCGGTGACGGTTCCACGGGCAACTCGGCCCGGTCGCCGGTCGTCGTGCCCTCCGCCCACGCCGCCAATGCCTCGAGTTCGGGCGCGATGCTCCCGCCAACGTCGAACTCGGCCTGCCCGAGCCCGGCCGCCACCTCGTCGAGACGCTGCCGGCACACGTAGTTCGACCGACCCTTGAGCACCGCGGCGCGCACCGGGACCCCGAGCGGCTCGAGTCGATCGGCGAGCGCCGGGAGGTCGTTCTCGGCGAGCTGGTCCTGCAATGCCTTCGACGCCGTCGCCACCACGACCCGTCGCTCCCGGCCCACGGCGTCGAGCACGGACGGCACCAGGTAGCCGAACGACTTGCCCGTACCCGTACCCGCCTGCACGACGAGGTGGCCGCCCGCCGCAAGCACGTCCGCAACGGCCCGGGCCATGCGGAGCTGTCCCGGTCGCTCCTCGCCGCCGCCGGGTACTCCGGCGACCACCGCCCGCAACGCCGCCTCCACCTCGGGCCCGGGGTGGAGCACGTCGGCCGATTGCACCCGGCAACCGTACCGACCGACGGCGTTCCGCACGCGCGATGCGCCCCGACCGACTAGGAAGACGCCATGGACTGGGGACTGCACCTACCGCACCTGGGTCGTCAGGCGACCCGCGAGAACCTGATCGCGTTCGCGACGACGGCCGACCGGCTCGGTGTCCACTCGCTGTGGACCTCCGATCACGTCGCCTGGCCCCGGGAGGTCGAGTCCAAGTACCCCTACACCGAGGACGGTTCCTTCCCCGGTGGCTACGACATGCCGTGGCTCGACCCGCTCGGCGTGCTGTTCATGGTCGCCGGGTGCACCGAGCACGCCCGACTCGGCACGACCGTCCTGATCCTCGGCTACCGACCGCCGCTGCTGACGGCGAAGGCGTGGGCCTCGCTCGACGTCGTCTCCGGGGGACGGGCCATCGTCGGGGTCGGCGTCGGCTGGATGAAGGAGGAGTTCGACGCCCTCCAGATGCCCTACGACCATCGCGGCGCACGGGCCGACGAACAGCTCGACGTCTACCGCACCGTCTGGTCGGAGCAGGACCCGTCGTTCTCCGGTCGGTTCTACGAGTTCCCCCCGATCGGGTTCAGCCCGCGCCCGTTGCAGGACCCGCTGCCGATCTGGGTCGGCGGCGACTCCGAGCCCGCCTACCGCCGGACCGTGCGGTACGGCAATGCGTTCCATGCCGCGTTCCAGAAGCGCGACACCGTGGAGAAGGCGTGGGCCCGCGTCCGGGAGCTCGCCGCCGAGGCCGGCCGCGATCCCGACGAGATCACCCTGTCGATCCGGCTCTACCTCGACCCCGACGCCACCCAGGCGCCCGAGAAGTCGATCGCAGGTTCCGCCCAGCAGATGGCGGACACCGTGGGGGCCTGGGCCTCCATCGGCGTGACCCACATCCTCCTCGACCCCGTCGCACGGGGCGGCCCGGCCCGGCGCCTCGAGGTGATCGAGGAATTCCTCACCGGCGTCGGCGCGCAGGCCTGACCCGCCAGGTCGGCGTCGAGAGCGGTCGCGGCGGCGACCGCTAGCCTGCCGCCGTGGACCTGTCGGCCGTCGACCACGTGCTCGCCGCCGGGGCGGCCCTCGTCGCCGGGTCGGTCAACGCGATCGCCGGCGGCGGGACGCTCGTCACCTTCCCGACCCTCGTCGCCGTCGGCGTCCCCGCGGTCGCGTCGAACATCACGAGCACGGTCGCGCTCTGCCCCGGCTACACGGGCGGGACGTGGGCGCAACGCCAGGACCTCGCCCACCAACACGTGCGGCTCCTGCCCGTCGGGCTCATGGCCGTCGTCGGTGGGCTCGCCGGTTCGTGGCTGCTCGTGATCTCGCCCGAGCGTCTCTTCCGGCAACTGATCCCCTTCCTCATGCTCGGCGCGTGCGCGGTGTTCGCCGGCCAGGACCGGATCAAGGCCAGGCTTCCCACCCGTGACCCGGACGCCCCGATTCGCCGGCCCGGCATCGCAACCCTCGCCGCGTGCGGCGTGGCGGCCACCTACGGCGGCTACTTCGGTGCCGGCCTCGGGATCATCTCGCTCGCCATCCTCGGCGTGGCACTCCCGGACCGGCTCGTGCACGTGAACGCTCTCAAGCAGTGGCTGGCGTTCTGCTCGAACATCGTCGCCGCGGCGTTCTTCGCCGCCAACGGCAGGGTCGTGTGGACGCTCGTGCTCGTCATGGCCCCGGCGAGCCTCCTCGGCGGGGCGCTCGGCGGCCGACTCGCCCGGACGCTCGACCCGCGCATCGTGCGCTGGACCGTGATCGTGCTCGGCGTGGCCGTGGCCGTCCGCTTCTGGATCTGAGCGCTCAGCCGTTCGAGACGCCGACGGAGAGGCCGCCCGCGGCGAGCTCCGCCTCGTGGAAGAAGTCGCCCAACGCGTCGACGAGCGCCAGCGGGTTGTCGAGGGGGATGTCGTGCCCGCTGTCGGGCACCGTGCACCGGTGGGCGGTCGGCAACGCGTCGGCCATCTCGGCGAACGTCGCCGCCGACAGCACCTCGCTCGACTGGGCCCGCACGAGCAACGTCGGCACGGTCACGCAGCGCAGGTCGTTCCACGCCGAGTCGGCGCGGAACGGCACCGCATCGGAGAAGAACGGGTCGTGTTTCCGGGCGAGACCCCCGCCCGCAGCGGGCCGGGTCGCATGCGCCACCACGTGCTCGAGGAGTCCCTCGGATGCACGGGGGTGCGCCTGCCGCTCCCAGGCCACCGCCGACGTGTGATCCCCGAATGCATAGGGGACCGACGTCGGGAACGGGAGCACCTCCTCGAAGGACGGGGGCGTGTCCACGAGCACCAGGCGCCGCACGAGATCGGGGGCACCTGCCGCCACCCGGAGGCCGACCAGCGCGCCCCAGCCGTGGCCGACCACGTCGACCGGCTCGTCGGACACGGCCTGCACGACCCGCCAGAGGTCGTCCGCAAGGTCGTTCGTGCCGTACCGCTGCTCCGCCGACCACTGGCTGTCGCCGTGACCGCGGAGATCGGCGGCGATCACCCGGCCCCACAGCGACAGCGGGGCGGCGACGTCGCGCCAGGACCAGGCGCTCGCGCCGAGGTCGTGCAGCAGCACGATCGGGCGCCCGGAACCACCGTGGTCAAGCGTGTGCAGGCGGAGACGGTCCGCAGCGAAGAACCGGTGTTCGACGCGCATGGCGGCAACGGTAGCGCCGAATCCCGGGAAATCCGCCCGGTCCGCCGATCGCGGTTCGCGAAGCTCCGCTGCCTACGCTGCGGCCATGACAGAAGCACGCGACACCGCCATCGGGAGCCGGGCGTGAACGACGACGAGGAACGGATCGCCCTCTTCCTCGACTACGAGAACCTCGCCATCGGCGCCCGCGAGAACCTCGGCGGGATGGCCTTCGACCTCAAGCCCCTCTCCGACGCGATCGCGGAGCGCGGGCGGGCGATCGTGCGCCGGGCCTACGCCGACTGGCTGAAGTTCGGCGAGGACGGGCGCATGCTCACCCGCCACCACGTCGAACTCATCGAGATCCCGCAGCGCATGGGCACGATCCGCAAGAACGCCGCCGACATCAAGATGGCGGTCGACGCAATCGAGCTGGCGTTCACCCGGCCGTACATCACCACCTACGTGCTCGGCACCGGCGACTCGGACTTCACCCCGCTCGTGCACAAGCTGCGCGAGCTCAACAAGCGGGTCATCGGCGTCGGCATCGAGTCCTCGACGTCGCTGCTGCTGCCCCCCGCGTGCGACGAGTTCCTCTTCTACGAACGACTCGAAGGCGTGGAGGTGCCGGAACGCCGCGCCGGAGCGAACCGTCGGCGAAGCGGCCGCGGGCGCCGCACCGACGGTGCCGATTCGACCGGGACGGCCGCAGCGAAAGCGGGCGCCGAAACGTCCGACGACGGCGCGAGCGACGAGGGCGAAGCCTCTCCCGTCGTCGCGCCGGCGTCCATCGGCGACCTCGAGCGACTGCTGGCGCAGACGCTGTCCGGCCTCGAACGTTCGAGCGGGGGGCACGTACGCGCCTCGGCGCTCAAGCGTGCGGTGCTCCGCAAGGTGTCGACCTTCGACGAGTCGCAGTACGGGTTCCGAGGGTTCACCGAGCTGCTCCGGAACCTCGCCGACCGGGGCATCGTCGAACTCGTCGACAGCGCCGGGCTCGGTGACCCCGAGGTGCACTTCCCGGCCGAGCAGGGCCACGACGAGCCGGTGTTCGAACTGCTGCGCCGAGTCGTGGACGAACAGGCGACGCCCAACCGCCCGACGCCGCTGTCGGGACTCAAGAACAAGCTCCGCCGTCACGACCCGGAGTTCTCCGAGAAGCGGTTCGGGTTCGGCGGGTTCCTGCAGTTCGCGAAGGCCGCCGCAGCGCGCAACGTGATCGAGATGGCGTGGGACGACGACGCCGACGACTACATGATCCGACCGGTACCCGGCAGCCGGACCGCCGCGCCCGCCGACGTCGCCACCGCGACCGAGACGACAGCGCCGGCGACGGTCGAGACCGAGCCGGCCACCGGCGTCGAGGAGACCGCCACAGCGCGGACCCCGGCGCGCCGACGCCGGACGACGACCGCTGCGGCAACCGCAGCGGTGCCCGAGACGGAGCCGGCGGAGGAGCGACCCGCCGAGGCACCGAAGCGGCGGACGCGCGCGACCCGCGCCACGACCGAGGCGTCGGTCGGTGACACGGGGGAGGCCGCGCCCGCGGCACCGAAGCGGCGGACGACCCGACGCAGTTCGACCGCTACGCCCGCCGCCGACGGCGAGGCCCCCGCCGACACCGCACCGGCATCCGCCACCGCGCCGGCTCCCCGGCGACGCACGACTCAGCGCAAGCCCGCGAAGACCGCCGAACCGTCGGCGTAGCCGAGCTCCACGAGCTCGGTGCGCGGCGCCCAACGTCCGAGCGCCGAACGGATCGGCGCGACGTCGGTCGCGATCGAGAACCCGGGCAACCAGTCGTCGTGGTGCGACAGGATCACGCGACGCGGGGAGAGCAACGCGGTCTGGCGGGCGACGAAATCGGCGAGCGATCCCTGCACCGGTTCGCCGTCGACGTTGCCCCGCCCGGCCGCCGCCACGATCGCCACGTCGGGCCGCAGGTCGCGGACGATGCCCGTCCAGTGACCGGACGTGTCCTGGAACAGGAGCGACCCCTCGGGCGTCTCGAACAGGAACAGCAGCGTGTGCCCGTCGCCGCGGGGCTGCTGCCCGTCGGCGCGCAGATGCAGGAGCGTCTCCTCACCGAGTCCGCCGATCCACTCGGCGAGCGCGCCGAACCGCTCCCGCCGGTCCTGATGGGTGACGAAGAGGTCCCCGAGGCACACCTCGTCGGCCGCCGGCATCTCCCGGTGCGACCAGACGCAGGAGTGCAGGCTCGGGTACACGCAGCAGTCCACCCCGGGGCCGAGCCGCACCCGCTCGCCGCCCGCGACCGGCAGGAGGTTGCCGAGCGGCACGCCGGCGGCCTCGAGCACCCGCACCGTCTCGTGCGACCCGATCACGGTCGCCCCGGTGCGTTCGACGATGCGTTCCGCCCCCCACAGGTGGTCGAAGTGCGAGTGCCCGACGACGATCCAGTCACACCGGTCGACGTCGTCGGGACGCACCGGCGGTTGCGGTCCTGCCGCCCCCTCGACCCGGTCGAGGTAGGCGTCGAGGAACACCACCGTGTCGTCGGTCCCTTGCGGTCCGGGGACCGGGAGCGTGAGCCGGAACGTCGAGCAGCCGAACCAGTCGAGCCGCGCCGTGGAGGTGGAGGCGGTCATGGCCGCCACCTTCCCACACCTCGACGTCCCGGCGGGTAGCGTCCGCGCCGTGGCCAACCACGTCGTCGCACCCCCCGGCATCGCTCCACCCGCGGCGCGCTACGCGCACGCCGTCGTCTCCGAGCACGCCGGACGGATCCTGCACACCGCCGGTGTGGTCCCCGCGGCACCGGACGGCACCGTGCCGGACGACGTCGCCTCCCAGGCGGCCACGGTCTGGGCGACGATCGGTGCACTCCTCGACGACGCCGGGTTCCGACCCGCCGACGTCGTGTCGGTCACGACCTACGTCGTCGACGCCCACGCAGACGAGCTCACCACCGTCATGGCCGCGCGTGACGCCTTCCTCGACGGCCACCTCGCCGCGTCGACGCTCGTGGTCGTCCCCCGGCTCGCGCAACCGGCATGGAAGCTCGAGATCGCCGTCGTGGCCGTTCAGGGACGGTAGGTCCACGCCATCGCGCCCGGGCGGCGCATCGGCGCGACGAGATTCGCCCAGCGGCACAGCAGCGGCCGCGTGTCCCGGGGGTCGATGACCTCTTCGATCTCGAACACCTCCGCCGCACGGAACGGACTGCGGTAGCGGTTGAGGCGTTCGCGGATCTTGTCGATCTCCGCGGCGCGGGCGTCACCCTCGAAGTCGGCGAGCTCCGCCTTGTAGGCGACCTCGAGGCCGCCCTCGATGGGGAGCGAACCCCAGTCGCCCGACGGCCAGGAGTACCGGAAGTGGGTGGTGCCCGGCTTCCGGTTCGCCGCACCGGCGACCCCGAACGCCTTGCGGATCACGACACAGGCGAACGGCGACGTCGACTGTCCGAGCGCGGCGAGCGCCACCGACCCGTAACGAATCGTGCACTCCTCCTCGGACTGCTTACCGATGAGGAACCCCGGGCAGTCCTCGAGGTGGATCAGCGGCAGGTGGAACGTCGACGCGAGGTCGATGAAGCGGGTGACCTTGCGGGAGGCGTCCGCCGTCCAGGCTCCGCCGTAGACGTAGGGGTCCTCCGCGAAGATCGCCACCGGCCAGCCGTCGAGACGAGCGAATCCGGTGATGATCGACTTGCCCCAGCCCCGCCCCATCTCGAAGAAGCTGTCCGTGTCGACGACCGCGGCGATCACGTCGCGCATCTTGTAGACGCGACGTTGCTCGCGGGGCACGATCGACAGCAGCTTCTCCTCACGGCGCTGCGGGTCGTCGACGACGGGGCCACGCGGCGGGAGCTCGTTCACGTTCGCCGGGAGGTACGACAGGAACCGGCGAGCCCGTTCGAACGCCTCCTCCTCGGTGGCGACCACGTCGTCGATCGCACCGTTGGAGGTGTGGATCCGGGCGTGGCCCAGCTCCTCCTTCGACACGTCACCGAGCGACGCCTGATCGACGAGGGCAGGACCGGCGATCATCATCTGCGCGGTCTCCGCGACGATCACCGAGTAGTGCGAGGTCGTGACCCGGGCCGCTCCGATGCCGGCGACTGATCCGAGGGCGAGTGCGACCGACGGCGCTACGCCGAGGTGGCCGACGACGGTCTCCCACCCCGCGACCTGCGGGATGAGGGTGCGCCCCTTGATCTCGATCGACTTCACGGACCCGCCGCCGCCCATGCCGTCGACGAGCCGGACGTGCGGCAGGCCGAGTTCGATCGCGATGCTCTCGGCGAAGTCGCGCTTCGCCGGGATCGTCGCCTCCGCCGAACCGCCACGCACGGTGAAGTCGTCACCGGAGATGACGACCGGACGACCGTCGATCTCGGCGACGCCGCACACGAGGTTCGCCGGCATGAAGGAGAGGAGACGCCCCCCGTCGTCGTAGGTACCGACGCCCGAGCTCGAGCCGATCTCGTGGAACGACCCGTCGTCGCAGACGGCGTCGAGCCGCTCACGGATCGTCATCTTCCCGGCGGCGCGCTGACGCTCCACCCGTTCGGCGCCGCCCATCTCGGCGGCGAGACGCCGTCGTTCGTGCAGCTCGTCGACCTCTGCCTGCCAGCTCATCGCACTCCCCCCGGTACGGCGATCAGTCGAACTCAGCGACCCTGCCAGTTCGGCGAGCGCTTCTCGGCGAAGGCGGAGGCACCCTCGCGGGCGTCCTCGCTGCTGAACACCGAATCGAGCAGCGTGTCCTGGAACGCCCAGAACTCCGCCTCGGTGCGGCCCCAGCACTCGCGGATGATCTCCTTCGAGGCGGCCATGCCGAGCGGCGCGTTGCGGGTCATCCGCTCGGCGAGCTCCATGGCGGCGTCGACCGCACCGCCCGGCTCGGTGAGACGGTTGACCATGCCGAGCTCGTAGGCGCGCTCCGCGGTGATCGGATCGGCGGTGAGCGCCATCTCCATCGCGAGGCTGTAGGGGAGCTGGCGGGGCAGGCGCAGCAGGGCGCCGGCGCCGGCGAACAGGCCCACGCCGACCTCGGGCACGCCGAGCCTCGCACCCTTCGCGGCGACGACGAGGTCGCACGACAGCGCGATCTCGAGCCCACCGGCGAGGGCGAACCCCTCGACCGCAGCGATGAGCGGCTTGCGGGCGCCGCGCTCGACGATGCCGGCGAAGCCGCGGCCCGGGAGGTTCGGCATGCCGCCGTCGAGGAACGCCTTGAGGTCCATGCCGGCGGAGAAGCCCTTGCCGTTCCCGGTGAGGACACCGACGGCAAGACCGGGATCGGCGTCGAGCCGGTCGAGCGCGGCGGCGAGCGCCTCGGCGAGGTCGCGGTTCACCGAGTTGCGCTGCTCGGGCCGGTTGAGGGTGATGAGCAGGACCTTGCCGCGCTGCTCGGTCAGGACAGGAGTCTCGTCAGCCATGGGAGGGAACCTAGCCGTCCGCGCTCACTCGGCCCAGGCCTTCACCTGCTCGACGACCTTCAAGGGGTCGTCGCCGACCGGCTCGATGTTCAGGTAGGTCACGCCGACCTCCTTGTAGACGGCGATCCGCTCGCGAACGAACCCAGGGTCCCCGCACAGCGTCGCCATGTCCAGGTACTCCTCCGGCACCTTCCCGAACGCCTCAGCACGCTTGCCCGACAGGAACAGGTCCTGGATCTCCTTCGCCTCGGCCTCCCAGCCGTAGCGGCAGAACAGGTCGTTGTAGAAGTTCTTCGACCGGGCGCCCATGCCACCCACGTAGAACCCGGCGTTGCCGCGGGCACGGTCGCGCGCGTCACGCACGTGCTTGTCGTCCTTGCCCCCGATCGCGACGGGGCCGCCACCCATGATCTGCAGCGGCGCCAGCCCGGCGGCCCGACGGGCCGAGCCGGCGGCGAGCGAGTCGCCCCACACGTCACGGAACTTGTCCGGCACGAAGAAGATCGGCTGCCAGCCGTCCGCCACCTCGGCGGCGAGCTCGACGTTCTTCGGCCCGATCGCCGCGATCCACACGGGGATATCGGAGCGGAACGGTCGACCCATGAACTTGAGCGGCTTGCCGAGCCCCGACCCGCCGTGGTCGGCGTCGAGGGGCAGGTGGTAGTTCGGCCCGTCGTGCACGAGGGCCTCACCGCTCCACACCTTGCGGCAGATGTCGACGACCTCGCGGGTGCGCTGCAGCGGCTTGTCGTAGCGCACCCCGTGCCAACCCTCGATCACCTGCGGACCGGACGTGCCGAGCCCGAGGTGGAACCGACCCTGGGACAGCGAGTCGATCGTCGCCGCCACCTGGGCGATCAGCGCCGGGGTGCGGCTGTAGACGGGGAAGATTCCCGACATCAGCTCGACGCGCGAAGTACGGGCGGCGAGGTAGGCGAGCGACGACCCGAGGTCGAACCCGTAGATCTCGCCGCCCCACAGCAGGTCGACACCGGCCGACTCGAGGTCGGCTGCGTTGCGGGCGAACTTCTCCGGGTCGCCCTCGTAGAAGCCCATGCTCATGGAGATCTTCATCGTCATGCTCCTGTCCGGTCGACGAAGACGTGCGTCTCGCCGAGCCACATCGGTGAATTGGGGAGGTCGATGAACCGACGCTCGTCCTCGAGCAGCTCGGCGGCCGCCCGCCGTGCCTCAGGGGTCCCGGCGGTGAAGTCCTCGAGCGAGTCGATCCAGATCTCGGCGATGCCGTCGAAGGGTGCGGGCGCACCGCCGTTGCGGGCCTGCAGCGCCTCGTGCAGGCCGGCGACGTCGAGGGTGTGCACCTGCTGGTACCGACGGACGCCGAGCGCCGCCGCACGTTCCGCCACCAACGGACCGTGGACGTCCTTCCAGTAGCGGTGGAACTCCTCGACCGACAGGTCGGGCCGGCGCCGCAGACAGAACGTGAGCTTGATCACGGGCCGGACCCTAGTGGTCGGCGTGCTGCAGCACGCCCCGTTCCTCGAGGCGCGCGATCTCCGCTCGGTCGAGGCCGAGGAGCTCCCCGAGCACTTCGGCGTTGTGCTGGCCGAGCATCGGTGCCCACAGCTCCGGGTTCGTCCCGGGACCGTCAGGCCGGTCGGTGAACCGGAACGGGAACCCCGGTGCGACGAAGTCGCCGACGATCGGGTCGGAGATCGTGCGCACCATCCCGCGCTCCACGAAGTACGGGTCCGTCAGGGTCGCCTTCGGCGTGAGCACGGGCGAGTTCGGCACCCGACAGCGGTCGAGGACCTCGAGGATCTCGGCGTCGGTACGGAACGTGGCCATCCATGCCTCGATCAGCGCGTTCAGCGCCGGACGGTTCGCCACACGCGCCGCCGGGGTCGCGAAGTCGGGATCGGTGACCAGGTCCGGTCGACCAAGCGCCTCGCAGAGCGCCGGCCACTGCCGCTCGAGGCAGAGCACGACGATCCACCCCTCCGGGCTGCGGAACGTGCCGGCCGGGGAGACGGCCGGATGGTCCCGACCGGCCCGCACCGGGTCGCTGCCGTCGACCGACGCCGCCTGCACGTTCACCTCGTGCATCCAGTAGAGCGAGTCGACGAGGGACAGCTCGATGTGCTGACCCCGACCGGTGCGGGACCGGGAGAAGAGCGCGGTCGAGATCGCCGCGAACGCGTGGAGGCCCGTCGTCTGGTCGGCGATCGCCGCGGAGACGAAGTACGGCGGCCCGTCCGGGTCACCGGTCATGTGCATGAGTCCGGCGTACGCCTGGCCGACGAGGTCGAACGCGACCTTGTCGGACCGGCAGCCCTCGCGGCCGAACCCGGTGATCGACACGACGATCAGGTCCGGGCGGTCGGCGGCGAGCACGTCGTAGGTGAGCCCCTTCCGCTCGACGACCCCCGGCCCGAAGTTCTCCACCACGACGTCGACCTCTCCGGCGAGCCGGCGGATCAGGTCGAGCGCCGTGGGGTCGGAGAGGTCCACGCACAGGCTGCGCTTCCCACGGTTCTGCTGCACGAAGTACGCACTGCGCCCGTTCCGGATCGCCGGGAGCCCGCGTGCCGGGTCGCCACCCGGGGCAAGCTCGACCTTGATCACGTCGGCGCCGAGCTCCGCCATCATGCGGGTGCAGCACGGCCCCGACAGGTACTGCGTCAGGTCGAGCACCCGGATGCCGCTCAACAGGTCGTTGCGATCGTGATCCCCCATGGCGGCGCATCGTAGGGGGTGCCCCCGCCGCCCGTCGGCGGTCACGCCGGTCGCGGTAGCGTCCCGGCGTGGCCGACTACCGATCGCTCGACCTGCTGCACGTGACCGTCGCGGAGGGGGTGGCGACCGTCGTGATCGACCATCCGCCCGTGAACCTCTTCGATGCCGCCCAGATGCGTGAGTTCGCCCAGCTCGCCCGCCTGCTCGAGGCGGACGACGACGTCCGGGTCGTCGTGTTCCGCTCCGCGAACCCCGACTTCTTCATCGCGCACGCCGACGTCGCCGGGATCCTCGACATCCCCGCCGACCAGCCGCCCGCGACCAAGCTCGGCGGGTTCAGCGGCATGGTGGACCGGTTCCGCACCATGCCGAAGGCGACCATCGCCGTGATCGAGGGGCGGGTCGGCGGCGGCGGCAGCGAGTTCACGCTGTCCTGCGACATGCGGTTCGCCGCCCTCGGCCGAGCCGTGTTCAACCAGCCGGAGGTCGCGCTCGGGATCCTCCCGGGGGGCACGGGCACACAGCGACTCGCCCGTCTCGCCGGCCGGAGCCGCGCGCTCGAGATCATCCTCGGCAGCGACGACTTCGATGCGGCCACCGCCGAGCGGTACGGGTGGGTGAACCGGGCGCTGCCCCCCGAGGAGCTCTGGCCCTTCGTCGACCGGCTCGCCCGACGCATCGCGTCGTTCCCGCCGCAGGCCGTCGCGGAGTCGAAGGCGCTCGTGAACCTCGCCGACGGGGCGATCGTCGAGGCGATCCTCGCGGAACAGGACGGGTTCAACCGCCTGCACCCGCTGCCGGAGGTCCGCGCCCGCATGCAGCGCTTCCTCGCTCAGGGCGGACAGACGCCCGAGGGTGAGGCCCGCCTCGGCGACCTCGTCACCGAGATCGGCTGGACCGCCCGGCGCTCAGTCCTCGAGCCAGGCGTTGAAGCGCGGCGTCCGCTTCTCCCGGAAGGACATCTCGCCCTCCTTCGCGTCGGGGTGCCAGTCGGTGATCGCCGTCTTCGACGCGATCTCGTCGCAGGCCTGCGCCCAGCCGAGCTCCGCTGCCGCGTAGAGGGAGCGCTTCAGCAGGCGCATGGCGACCTGCGGACCCGAGGCGAGCTCGGCGGCGAGTGCCGCGGTCCGGTCGGCGAGCTCGGCCGGCGGGCACACCTCATGCACGAGTCCGAGCGCGAGGGCTTCCTCGGCCGGGACGATCCGCTTGCGCATCGTGAAGTCGAGCGCCTTGGCGAGACCGAGGTGCTGGACGAGCAGGTACTGGCCGCCCTCGTCGGGCAGGAGGCCGAATCGGAGCGTCGCGGAACCGAGCCGGGCGTCGGTCGACGCGATCCGGAAGTCGCAAGAGAGCGCGAGGGAGAACCCGGTCTGGATCGCGAACCCGTTCAAGGCCGCGATCGTCAGCTTGTCGAGCTCGCGGACCGCACGGTTCACCGCCTGGGAGACGGTGCGCAGACCGTTGTAGGTACCGAGAGCGTTCGTGTGCCCCGGGTGCACCATCGGCACCGAGGTCGGCGCGTTGGCGTCGGATCCATAGCCGCCGGTGAGGTCGTCGCCGGCGCAGAACGCCCGCCCCTCGCCGGTGAAGACGACGACGCGGACCTTCTCGTCGAGCTGGATCTGCGTGCACAGCTCGATGAGGTCGCGCTTCATGCCGACCGTCATGCCGTTCATCCGTTCCGGACGGTCGAACGTGACGGTGACGACACCGAGCTCGCCGACCTCGACCCGGAACCCTTGGTACGCACGCTGCAACATGCAGCGACCGTAGCGCCGTCTCAGTAGTGGATGCTGCCGACCTGGCCGCCGCCGCACGCGATGGCGTCACCGTTCACGGCGACCGATCGGGGGGATGCGAGGAACGCCACGAGCCAGGCGACCTCCTCGGCGTCGACGAGCCGACCGATCACGCTCGACGATGCCATCCGCCGTTCCGCCTCGACGTCGTCGAACCCACCGGCCGCGGCGCGAGCCGCAACGACCCCGGGGGTGCGTTCCGTGCGGGTGAGACCGGGGTGCACGCAGGTCACGTTCACCCCTGAGCCGCCGAACTCGTCCGCGAGGTTCTTCGTGAGCGCGGCGACGGCGACGTTGCGCATCGAGGACACGGTCGACCCCGTCGTGCGGGCGGCGAGTCCCGACACGTTGATGATCCGGCCCCAACCGTTCGCCCGCAGGTGGGGTTCCGCGGCCCGGGCGCAGCGCAGGTAGCCGAGGACCTTCACGTTGACGTCGTCCCAGAACACCTCGTCGGCGAGCTCGGCGAGTCGGGGCGGGGTCGCCTGCCCGGCGGGCACCGCCGCGTTGTTCACGAGGATGTCGAGCCCGCCGAGCAGGTCGACGACCTCGTCGACCGCCGCATCGACCGATGCCGTATCGCCCGTGTCGAGTCGCACCGGGACGACACGACCGCCGGTCATCTCGGCGAGCTCCGACGCGGTCGCGCTGAGGGTCGTGAGGTCACGCGCGCCGATCGCCACGTGCACGCCCTCCTCGGCGAGTGCCCGGGCGATCGCCTTGCCGATGCCGCGGGATCCGCCGGTGACGAGCGCCCGGCGTCCGGTCAGCTCGAGGTCCACGCTCAGACCCCGAGTCGACGTCGGAGCGGCGCGAGCTCGGCGTGGTAGCGCTCCACGTTGCGCAACTTCACGCTCTCGTAGCCGCGGACGACATCCGGCAGCTCGGCGAGACGCAGCGCATCCGCGGCGTCGACCGTGTCGTAGCGGCCGGCGACGGCCTCGACGGCACGGCGGTACTCCCGCACGAGCGACCGCTCCATGCGCCGCATCGACGTCCACCCGAACGGGTCGACCGGTGTGCCGCGCACGCGGCGACCGGCCCGCAACGCCACGAACGCCGGGCGGAACCATGCACCGACCCGGACCTTGCGATCGAAGCCCAGCGCACGGAACGCGGGCGGCTGCAGGTTCCAGTACACCTTGACGTCGGGGCCGACGGCGTTCGTCACCGTGAGCTTCGCCGCCTCCTCGAGGTGGAGTCGGGCGACCTCGTACTCGTCCTTGTAGGCCATCAACCGGTGCAGATGGTGCGCGACGGCCGCCGTGAAACGTTCGTCCCCGGTGGCGGCGACCGTCGCCACCGTGCCGAGGTAGCGGCTGGCGTAGCGCTCGTCCTGGTAGGCGGCGAGGTCCGCGGCGCGGATCCGGACGACCCGGCCGAGCTCGCCCTCGCCGAGGCCTCGGCCGACGATCTCGGCCTCGAGGCCGGCGGACGGCCGGGGCAGGTGGTCCTCGGCGAACACCGACGCCGCCAGCACCCGTTCCGGGTCGACCGCCCACATGCGTCCCCAGCGGAACGCCAGACGGTTCGCCTCGACCGCAGCGCCGTTCAGCTCGATCGCCTGCTCGATGGCCGAGGCGCTCACCGGCAGGAGGCCGAGCTGGTAGGCCGCGCCGAGCTGCAGGACGTTCGCGGTGGTCGTCTCGCCGAAGAGCCCCTCCGCCACCGCCGACGCGTCGAGGAACCACGCGTCACGGGTCGCCGCCCGCAGATCCTCCTCGAGGAGCTGCTCGTCGGGGTACTGGGCATCGACCTTGGTCACCATCTCGCCGGTCGGCGTGCGGGCGGTGGACACGAGCGCGAACGTCCGGTCCGGCGAGGTCGCGAGCAGCTGGTTCGTCGACAGGCCGACCAGCAGGTCGAAGACGAGGTAGGTGTCGACCGAACCTGCGGTCACCTTGTTGGTTCCCTCGACCGGTTCGACCGTGATCCGCAGGTCCGACACGACCGGTCCGGCCTTCTGGGAGAGACCGGTCTGATCGAGGCCCCAGACGTACCGTCCGTCGACAGTCGCCGCCGTCCCGAGGATCTGGGACACGGTGACCACGCCGGTCCCGCCGATCCCCGGCATGCGGATCGTGGCGTCGTCGGCGGGGATCCGCAGCGTCGGCGCGGGCAGCTCCGCCACGTCGAAGGTCGGCCGGCGCCGTGCCCCGCCCTCGGCACGGGACCCGATTTTCGGTCGCTTGCGCGGCACGACCGTGAGGAACGACGGACACTCGCCCTGGAGGCAGGAGTAGTCCTTGTTGCAGGACGACTGGTGGATCCGGGTCTTGCGCCCGAACTCGGTGTCGACCGGCTGCACGGACAGGCAGTTCGACTTCGCCCCGCAGTCCCCGCAGCCCTCGCACACCCGCTCGTTGATCACGATGCGTTCCGGCGGGTCGGCGAGCAGGCCGCGCTTGCGGTCGCGGCGCTTCTCGGCGGCGCACATCTGGTCGTGCACGAGCACGGTCACGCCCGGCTCGGCGCGCAACGTCTCCTGCGCCTCGACGATCCGCTCCCGTTCCCAGACCTCGGTCCCCGGGGCGAGCTCGACGCCGCGGTACCGGTCGGTGTCGTCCGTGGTGACGATCACGCGGCGCACCCCCTCGCTCCGCAACCAGGCGGTCAGCTCGGGGATGGGCATCGCCCCGGCGGCGTCCTGGCCACCGGTCATGGCGACGGCGCCGTTGTAGAGGACCTTGTAGGTCATGTGCGCGCCCGCGGCGACCGCGGCGCGCAGCGACAGCGACCCGGAGTGGAAGAACGTCCCGTCACCGATGTTCTGGATGAAGTGGTCGCTCTCCACGAACGGCCCGATGCCGATCCACTGCGTGCCCTCGCCGCCCATCTGGGTGATGCCGGTGATGGTCCCGACCCGTTCGGGGTCCATGAACATCGCCATGCCCGAGCAGCCGATGCCCGCGCCGACGAGCGACCCGTCGGGGACCTTCGTCCCCGTCGAGTGCGGACACCCCGAGCAGAAGTACGGCGTGCGCGCCGGCAGCAGCTCGACCTTGCGCTTGAAGGCCAGCGCCGGCGCCGGCGTGGCCGGCGTGAGTCGGCCGGCGTCGATCCTGGTGAGGAGCCGCCGCCGGAGCGGCTCGACGAGCGCGTCCGCGTCGAGCGCCCCGTAGGAGGGCACGAGCACCTCGCGGTCGGGGCAGCGCTTGCCGACGACCCTCGGGGCGTCGGGCATGCCGTACAGCGCGTCCCGTACGGCGGTCTCGAGGAAGGGGCGCTTCTCCTCCACGACGAGCACCTCGTCGAGGCCGTCCGCGAAGCGACGGGCGATCACCCCGTCGAAGGGGAACATCATCCCGACCCGGAGGAGCCGGATGCCGTTGCGGGCGATGGCGTCGTGGTCGAGACCGAGCTTCCGGAGCGCCTCGACGACCTCGTAGTACACGCGGCCCGACGCGACGATGCCGAGCCAGGCGTCGGTCGGCGCGATCGTGATCTCGTTGAGGCCGTTGTCCTGGCCGTACCGCAGCGCCAGCTCGAGGCGGGCCTCGTAGATCTCCTGCTCGATCGCGTTCGAGTACGGCGTGACCAGGTTGCCGGTGACCGTCGGCCGGTAGGGCTTGCCCCGCCATTCGATCGTCGGGACGATGGGCCGGACGCGGCCCGGGCCGACCTCGGCCGTCCCTGCGCCGTCGGCGACCGCGGTGACGATCTTCAGCGCCGTCCACAGGCCCGCAGTCCGGGACAGGTGCACGCCGTGTCGACCGAGGTCGAGGATCTCCTGCACGTTGCCCGGGTGCAGGACCGGGACGTGGAGGTCGGCGAGCGTCCCCTCCGACGCGGAGGGCAGGGTCGAGGACTTCGACGCCGGGTCGTCGCCGGTGAGGGCGAGGACCCCGCCGTTCGCCGAGGTCCCGGCGTAGTTCGCGTGACGGATCGCGTCGCCGGCCCGGTCGAGCCCTGGCGCCTTGCCGTACCAGACGCCGACCACGCCGTCGTGACGCTGGCCGGGGAACGTGGCGGCGAGCTGGCTGCCCATGACGGCGGTGGCGCCGAGCTCCTCGTTGAGGCCCGGCGTGTGCACGATGTCGAGCTGCTCGAGGAGCCGCTGGTGGGCGATCAGCTCACGGTCGTAGCCGCCGAGCGGGGAGCCCTGGTACCCCGACACGAACGCGGCCGTCCGCAGACCGGCGTCGCGGTCGGCGCGGAGCTGGTCGAACAGCACCCGGACGAGCGCCTGGATGCCCGTGTAGAAGAACTGGCCCTCACGCGTCGAGTACTTCGCGTCGAGGTCGCTCGCGGCCTCCGGCCGCCCCATGACGTCGGTCATCCCGCTCCCCCTCCGTCGGCATGCGCTTCCCGCAGGGTAGCCGCGAGGAGGTCCTCAGTCGCCCGCCGTGGGGAGGACGTGCCCGGCGAATCGTTCCCGCAACGCCGTCTTCTGGATCTTCCCGGTGCCCGTGTGGGGGAGCTCGTCGACGAAGACCACCTCGTCGGGGAGCCACCAGCGCGCCACCCGTGCGGCGAGGTGGGCGAGCACGTCCTCGGCCGTGACGGAGGCGCCGGCCACGCGGACGCACGCGAGCAGCGGCCGTTCCTGCCAGCGCGGGTGCGGGAGGCCGATCACGGCCGCCTCGCTCACGCCCGGACACCCGACCGCCTCGTTCTCGAGTGTGATGGAGCTGATCCACTCGCCACCGCTCTTGATGACGTCCTTCGCCCGGTCGACGAGCTCGAGGTACCCCTCGGGGTCGATCGTCGCGATGTCGCCCGTGCGCAGCCAGCCGTCGTCGGTGTGGCTCGTCCCCCCGCCCTCCTCGCCGAGGTAGTAGCGGCCCGCGACCCACGGACCCCGGGCGACGAGCTCACCGCGACTCGTCCCGTCGTGGGGCACGGACCGCCCGTGGTCGTCGATCACGTCGAGCTCCACGCCGTAGAGCACGCGACCCGCCTTCATCTGCCGGGCCCGACGCTCCTCGACGGGCCGCGCCACGGTGGCCGCGGTGGGCATGCCCGACGAACCGAGCGTCATCTCCGTCATGCCCCACACGTGGCTGACCGTGACCCCGTAGCGGTCCTCCAGGGTCTCGATGAGGGAGGCCGGCGCCGCCGACCCGCCGATCGCTACCCGCTGCAAGCTGGGGACGTCGAGCCCGTGCCGCTCGAGGTGCTCCGCGAGCCCGAGCCACACCGTCGGCACGCCCGCCGAGAACGTGACCCGTTCCCCGGTGATCCACCGGTGCAACGCCTCCGGACCGACGTCGGGGCCCGGCAGGACGAGGCGGGCGCCCGAGTGCGCCGTGGCGAACGGCAACGCCCAACCGTTGACGTGGAACATCGGCACGACGAGCAGCACCGTCTCACGCGACGACACCCCGTGCCCGTCGCCCGTGCACACGGCGAAGCTCTGCAGCACGAGCCCGCGGTGGTGGTAGAGCACGCCCTTGGGGTTGCCGGTCGTGCCGGACGTGTAGCAGAGCGCCGCGGCGCTGCGTTCGTCGAACTCGGGCCACACCTCGAGCGGAGCGTGCGCATCGAGCAGCGCGTCGAAACCCGGGTCGAGGGCGATCCAGTGCTCGACCCCGGGACAGCGCGGGCGGAGGCGGTCGACGGTGTCGGAGAACGCCGGGTCGTAAAGGACGATCCGGTCCTCGGCGTGGCCGACGACGTAGGCGAGCTGGTCGTCGAAGAGCCGCGGGTTGATCGTGTGCAGCACGGCGCCGATACCGGTGATCCCGTAGTACGCCGTCAGGTGCCGGTGGTCGTTCCAGGCGAGCGTGCCGACCCGGTCGCCGGCCACGATCCCGAGGTGACCGAGCGCCGTCGCGCACCGGCGGGCCCGTTCACCGATCCACGCCCAGTCGGTGCGCAGCACCGCACCGGTGCTGTCACAGGAGACGACAGGCGTCGTGCCGTGGAACCGGGCCGCGTAGTCGACCAACCCCGACAGCAGCAGTTGCCGGTCCATGTTCAGGCCTACGAGCACGGCCGGATCGTAGGGTCGTTCAGCCGTCGCCGCGCAGCGTTCCGTCGGCGACGAGCGCGTCGACGCGTCCGTCGTCGTAGCCGAGCAGCTCCTGCAGCACCGCCCGGTTGTGTTCGCCGAGGCGCGGCGCCGGCGTCTCGACCGTGCGCTCGGCGACGGCGCTCGAGTGGATCGGGAACCCGGGGACCCGCACGGTACCCATCGTTTCGTCCTCCACCTCGACGACCGCCCGCCGTGCACGGAAGTGCGGCTCGAGATGCGCGTCCGCCGGGTCGATCACCGGCGCGGCGGGCAACCGGAACCGGTCGAGGTACGCGAGCAGGTCGACGTCGGTCGGGAACGTCTGCATCCACCCCTCGAGCAGGTCGACGAGCTCGTGGCGGTGGTCGGCCCGGTCCTTCGAGGTCGTGAAGCGTGCGTCGGTGGCGAGGTCGTGGTGACCGGTCGCTGCGACCGCGTCGCACAGCCGGGGCCACTGCGCGTCGAGGACCTGCAGCACGAGGTACCCCTCGGGCCCCTTGTAGGTGCCGGCCGGCGGGACGGCCCCGAAGTGCCGGCCGCTCGGTCGCAACCGCAGCTTCCCGCCGGTCACGGAGGGGCCCTGCACGGCGAAGGGGTGCATGTGGAAGATCGCCTCCACCATCGAGATGTCGAGGAACTGGCCCTCGCCGGTGCGCTCGCGGTGGAACAGCGCGTGGCCGATCGCACCGAACGCGAGCGTCCCCGCGCCGCAATCGCCCATCGGGACGCCGGAGGCGATCGGGGTGTGCCCCGGTTCGCCGGTGATCGCGATCGCCCCGCCGTACGCCTGCGCGATCAGATCGAACCCGGGCCGCTCACGGAGTGGGCCGGTACGACCGAACGCGGAGATGGAGCAGTAGATCAACCGGGGGAAGCGGGCCCGCAACGAGGCGTGGTCGAGCCCGCGGCGTTCGAGGACACCGTGCCCGAAGTTCTCCACGACCACGTCGCACCGCCCGGCGAGCTCGGCGACGAGCTCGCAGCCGTCCGGCCGGTCGAGGTCGACGCAGACGCTGCGCTTCCCCCGGTTCTGTTGTACGAAGTACGAGCTCGTGGCACCCGAGGTGACCGGCAACATGCGGCTGGCATCGCCGCGGGGACCCGGCTCGACCTTGATCACGTCCGCGCCGAGACCGGCGAGCAGCAGCGTGGTCGTCGGACCCGACAGGTACTGGGTCAGGTCGAGGATCCGGATCCCCTCGAGCACGGTCAGCCCTCCCGGTCGACGAGCCGGGCGCCGTAGAGCGGGATCGCACCGCTATCCGCCGTGAGACCACCGTCGACCGGCAGCGCCACCCCGGTGATGAAGCTCGCATCCTTCGACAGCAGGAACGACGCCGCCGCTGCGAGTTCGGACGGTTCACCCCAGCGGCCCATCGGGACGCTGCGCCGCACCTGGCTGTCGCCGCCCCGGTCGAGCATCGGCTTGGTCATGTTCGTGCGGGTCGGACCCGGACACACGGCGTTCACCCGG
>Ga0169931_10000753_pt1 | contig 54106 bp, 25 predicted proteins | sample Kivu_15m_20L_FD_129675 | JGI IMG/M metagenome (GOLD analysis project Ga0169931, IMG submission 129675) | Freshwater microbial communities from Lake Kivu, Western Province, Rwanda to study Microbial Dark Matter (Phase II) - Kivu_15m_20L... | ecosystem: Environmental > Aquatic > Freshwater > Lake...
ACCCACTGAACATCGGCGGCGAGGTTGTCGAACAGTTCACCTACAGCATCAACTGGGGTGATGGTACGCCCGTGCAAGCCGGCGCACCGACGATCGATGTGCCGGGCAGCCCAGGTGTGCCAACCCAAGGTTCCTTCGACGGCTCGCACATCTATGCGGATAACGGTGTCTACACCGTCACAGTGACCATCACCGATGACGACGGCGGCATAGCCGTGCAGACCTTCGAAGTCACCGTGAACAACGTCGCACCGGTGCTCGTCGTCGCTCCCCGTCAAACGGATGAAGGCGCTCTGCTTGTTGTCACGAACATCGCCCAGTTCACCGATCCTGGCTTTGACAACCCACTGAATATCGGCGGCGAAACAACCGAGCAATTCAGCTACACGATCAACTGGGGTGACGGCTCGCCAGTCGAGGCCGGACTACCGACCATCGATGTGCCGGGCAGCCCCGGGGTGCCGACGCAAGGATCCTTCGACGGCAGCCACATCTACGCCGACAACGGCGTCTATACGGTTACCATTACCGTGACCGATGACGACGGCGGCGTGACGGTCGCCCAGTTCGAAGTGACCGTCAACAATGTCGCTCCGACGGTCGTCGCGCCAGGCAGCCAAGTCGTCGATGAAGGTCAGCTCATCTCACTACCGAACATCGGGCAGTTCACGGACCCTGGCTTCGACAACCCTCTGAATCCCGGGGGCGCCACGACAGAGCGCTTCACTTACTCGATCAATTGGGGCGACGGCACCGCAACGCAGATCGGCAATGCCACGATCGATGCGTTCGGCTCGCCTGGCGTACCGATGCAGGGCTCGTTTGATGGCAGCCACACGTACGCCGACAACGGAGTCTACACGGTCACCGTCAAGGTCATCGACGATGACGGCGGCGTGGGCACCGCCACGTTCACCATTACGGTCAACAATGTGGCCCCGACGCTCACGCTGGGTACCGGCAACGTCAGCATCCCGCTGACCGAGACGCTGACCATCAATAACCTGGGGTTCTTCGACGACCCAGGCTTCGACAACCTGCTGAATGTTGGCGGGGAAACGACTGAGCGATTCACATTCAGCGTGAACTGGGGAGACGGCACGCCAAATTCCGTCGGCCCCGCGACAATCGACGTCCCGGGCGCGGTCGGCTTGCGAACCTCTGGTTCTTTTGATGGCTCGCACCTGTATGGCGCACCTGGCGAGTACACCGTCACGGTCACATTGGCAGATGATGACGGCGGCTTCGCGGTCGCCCAGTTTGAAGTGACGGTGTTCGTTTTGCGACCGACGATTATTGTATTTCCGCCCGGTGGGGCAGGAGGCGGAACCCAGGCTCCGCCGCCGTCGTCGCCCGCCGGCGGCGCCGTGCTGCCGCCTCCGGCAGGCCTCGTGCGTTCGGATCTGAAAGGTCTGCGAGCTGCGGCCGTGGCGGGCGCCGAACCGCGACTCGTGATTCGCATCGTTACGCCCGACGGCGAGGAAGATCGCGCGCGCGAACAGCCACTCGACGACGAGGTGCTCGACAATCTGCGAACGCTGTTCCGCAGGCTGCCAGACGGACACTACCGGATTTATCAGATTCAGCCAGACGGCATCGAACGCTTGGTGGTCGACTTCGTCGTGCGTCAGGGCCGTGCGATTCAACTCGACGACAACATTAATCCGGCGGCCGAACCGAGCACTGTTGGTCCTGCTGATGACGCGGAGCCCGGCGACATTCCGGCTCCGCGAGGAGTCCAGGATTCAGCCCCTACTGAGAAAGAAACCAGTTTAAATGAGATGCCGCTGCCAGCCGAACATCTGGAACCCGCAGGCGACGAAGCCGCCGAAAGCCGGTTTGCCGCGGCAGGCCTTGCTGCGACTCTGCCCTTGGGTCGGTTACGAAACACTCTGCGGCGCAATCCCACCGACGCGCTTCCGCTCACCAAAGCCCATCGAATCTTGTGGCGAAGGTAACTGACGTATGCTGATTTGCCCCGGTTGCAAAGCGATTCTGAAGGACCCCAACGCCGAGGGGAAATGCCCCAAGTGCGGGCATATGATCCAAGCGCCCGGCACCGCCACCGAGGGACCGCACGCGCCGACTCTGGACGTCACGGCAGAGTTCGGGCCCGGCGATATTCCGCCAGGTGCGCTCACGGACAAAGGTCCGCAACCGACGATCGAATTCTCCGGCGGCACGCATCGTTCGGTGAACATTGCGCCTCGCAAGCTTTCGCGGCAAAGCGTGGAGCTGATCACCAACACGTGGCAAGGAGTGATGAGCGACAACGTGACCGAGGGTACTTCGCTAAAGGTCGAAGGCCAATCGGCGAGCGGCGTCGGCTCCTCGTTGGTGGTGAATTTGCGCGGATTGCGATCGCCCGAGGAGATCGCTCGACCACGCTCCACGACGATGGGAGCGGTTGGCGCCGACTACGAGCTCTTGCAGGTCATTGGCAAAGGCGGGATGGGCGTCGTGTACTCTGCACGCCAGGCTTCGGTCGATCGCCTGGTGGCTGTGAAAATGATTCGCCCGCAAGTGGCGGCGAATCCCGAACGGCGCGAAAAATTTCTCTCCGAAGCGGTCGTGACCGGCGACCTCGACCACCCAAATATCGTGCCGATCTACGAGCTTGGCACGGACGAGAGCAACGCCCTGTTCTATTCGATGAAGCGTGTGCAGGGGACGCCGTGGTCGCACGCAATTCGAGCGAAATCCCTGTCCGAGAATCTGGAAGTGCTGATGAAAGTGGCCGATGCGGTTGCGTTTGCACACGCGAATGGCGTCGTGCATCGCGATCTGAAGCCCGAAAACGTGATGCTGGGTGACTTCGGCGAGGTGCTGGTGATGGACTGGGGATTGGCGCTGGCCACTTCCAGTTTCAAGCACACGGAGTTTGTGACGCACGCCGACAGCATGGGCGGCACACCGGCCTATATGGCGCCGGAAATGGTAACTGGACCTTTCGAATCGATTGGACCGCCCTGCGACATCTATCTCTTGGGCGCGCTGCTCTTCGAGATCGTGACCGGCGTCCGTCCGCACCACGGAAAGACGGCGCAAGACTGCCTGATGGCCGCCGCGCGCAACGAGATCCAGGCGACGGACAAGTCGGGCGAACTGATGGACATTGCCTATAAGGCGATGGCCACGGCTCCGACAGATCGCTTCGCAAGCGTGCAGGAGTTTCAGACCGCGATCCGCGAATACCACTCGCACATGGAAAGCATCGCGCTTTCGACGCGGTCTGACTCCGAGTTTTCGCAAGCCCGCACGAGCGGTGACTATCAACGATACTCGAAGGCCGTGTTCGGGTTTGAAGAGGCCCTGGCCTTATGGGCCGGCAATTCGCGAGCTCGAACGGGCGTGAGCGAAGCCCGGCTGGCTTATGCCACGACGGCCAAGCAGCGCGGCGACTTCGAACTGGGGGCTTCGCTGCTCGATCCAGCGATTCCGCTGCACGCGACGTTGCAGAGAGAACTGGAGGAAGCTCAGCGTGAGCGAGCGGCACGGCACAAGTGGCTGTCGAGGTTCAAGCGCATCGCCGCTGGCCTGGCCGCGGCAGTCATGGCGACAATCACGGTCGCGTTGGTAATGGTGACGACGGCCATGAATCGCGAGGCAGAGCAGCGACAGTTGGCCGACGAACAGAGAATCATCGCACAACAAAACGAAGCGGAAGCCACGAAGCAACGCAATGTCGCCGAAGAACAGCGGACGGTTGCCGTAAAGCAAACCGAGATTGCCACCGCGGAGCGCCAGAACGCGTTGGACGCGAAGCAAGACGCCGAAACCCAGCGAGACAGGGCCGAAACGGCCCGCGAGGCCGCGGTCGCAGCCGAAAAGGAAGCCGAAAAGGCTCGCCAAATCGCCGAGACAAAGGAAGCGGAGGCCGTCATCGCGCGGCAAGGCGAACAGAGGGCAGCCTATGGGGCTCGCATTGGAATGGCCGCGGCGAAGCTCGAAGAGAATGCCTTCGATACCGTGGCGGCGCTGCTCGCAGCCTGTCAGCCAGTCTCACTACGCGACTGGGAATGGGGCTATCTGCGCCGCCTGGCCACTGGCGGGCGCGACTTTCCGGTCAACGGAACAGTACGGGGCGTGGCCTTTGCCCCGGCCGAGAACCTGCTGATCGCCACCGGCGACGACGGCCACGTCCGGGCCTGGGATCGCAAGAGCGGTGATGATCGCTGGAGCGTTGAGCTCCCGCAGAGTGTGCCTGCGCTGGTTGTCTCCCCCACCGGTGATCGGCTAGCCATAGCGACAGCGGACGGCACGATTCACGTACTAGGAATCAATAACGGGCGGTCGTTGTCCAAGCTCACTGGCCACACGGGCCGCATTCACGAACTCGACATTTCCGCGGATGGCAAGTGGCTCGTCTCGGCGGCCAACGATCACACGGCTCTTGTCTGGCAGCTCGACAAGCCGTCGCAGCCACCCCTGACGCTGAGCGGACATTACGGTCCCGTGTTCGCGGCGAGATTCGCTCCAGACGGCAAGCAACTTGCCACGGCAGGCGAAGATGGCCGCGTGATCGTGTGGGCTTTCGATGCGCAAATTGGACCGCAACCGCAAGTGCAGAAAGTCTTCGTCGGCCATCAGGGGGCCGTCTTCGCAGTGGCCTTCTCACCGGATAGCCGGCAAGTCGCCAGCGCCGGCTACGACAAACGCGTGCACGTCTGGCGGCCCGAAGATATCGCTGACCTGAAACTGGCGGAACTCGTGACTACCAGTCAACCACTAAATCCACAATCGAGCCGCGCGCTCGAAGGGCATCGCGGTCCGGTTCGCACCGTGCAGTTCGCTCCGACCGGCGAGTACGTCATCTCGGGCGGCGACGACAACACGATCCGGATTTGGGATGTTGCCACCGGCAGGCCCTACGCCGAACTGCGCGGACACAGCCGCCCCGTGCAAGCTTGCGCGATCGCGGCCGACGGCTCGCAAGTTTTCTCCGGCGGGCAGGACGGCGAGATCAAGCTGTGGGACTTGGTCGATTACCGACCCGCGCCACAGGGCATAGCACTTGCCGGACATACAGATGCGGTGCTGGCGGCAGCATTCTCACCTGACGGCAGCCGTGTTATCACTGCCGGCGGCGATCATGCAGCCCGCGTGTTCGCCAGCGAAACGGGCGTGCGTCAGGCGACGTTGGCTGAAGGGCACGATTTTCTGACCTCGAGGGCGGCCTACTTCGCGAACGGCACCCGGCTGCTCACGTCTGGCGGCGATCGTACGGCGCGCATCTGGGACGCGAGCACTGGCTCGCAACTCATGACACTCGAAAACACGGGCCGCAATGGCGCCATCGCAGTCACACGCGACGGCGAGTGGGTGCTGGCCGCGTTGAGTCTAGACGATTCGGGCAGCGCCGAAAATCTCTCCTCCAAAGCACAGCTCGCACTGTGGCAACTCGACGCCGATCGAAAGTCGGCCAGGGCGATCGTCCCGGCCGACGCGACTTTCGGCCAGGGACATCTCGCGATTGTTACGACTGTCGCGATCTCGCCGAAAGGAGACCTGCTGTTCTCGGGCGATGATGCCGGACACGGCGTTTTGTGGAATCGGGCAACAGGCGCCGTGGTGCACCGACTGAAAGCGCACACCTCTGCCATGACTGACTCGGCGTTCATGCCCGACGGACAAACGCTGCTCACCGCCAGTAAGGATGGAACAGTCGCCCAGTGGGACACGGCTACGGGACGCGAATTGCCCGCGATGCTGGTCCATGGCGATGTCGCGCGTCGCGATGCGTTTGATACGCCGGTAATGGCAATCGACATCTCGCCGCGCGGCGACCAGGTGGCAACATTGTCCGAAGAAACGGCCGGCGCCGTGACGAAGTCGGTGCTTCGGTTGTGGAATCCAACGAAGGGCACTGCGCTCGGCGAGCTCTATCGCGGAGACGACGCGCTCACCTCGATTGCCTTTACGACGGACGGTAGCGGGCTGCTGGCTGCGGGATCGAACGCTCAATTGGCAGGCCATGGCGGCGGTCATGTACGCCGATTCGACGCACTCGCGATGCGCGAGGTGCTTGCGCCAAGCGGTAAGCCGTATCTCGACCTGAGCCAGCATCGCGAAGGCATCTGGTTCGCAATCGAAGCGCCGCAAGGCGGCGTGCTAGCCGTCGGCGGAAACGGCGCCGCTCTGTGGTCGGCGACCGGAGGCAATGAACCTGAGCTCTCGTTTAAACCCCACAGTGGCATCACGTCGACGAGCTTCTCGGCCAGCGGCAAATATGCCGTCACCGGCAGCAGCGATCGCCGCGTTAAGATCTGGAACGTTGCTACCGGGCTGGCCGAACAGCAGCTTCCGAGCGAGCACTCCGGCGCAATCTCCGCCGCGCGATTTTCTCCAGCAGATGACAACTTGCTGCTCACAGCCGGCGAAGAAGGTATGGTTCGACTGTGGGACTGGCGCTCACGCAAAGTGCTTCGTGCATTCGAACACTTGCCACTGGGCGATCTGCGGGCCCCCCTGGCCGCCGATTTTTCGCCGGACGGAACGAAGCTCATCACCGCCGGGGCCGACGGTTTTGTGCGGCTGTGGAATGTGGCCGACGGCACCGCGATTGATTCCTGGCAGGCCGAGGCAGCGCTGGTGGCCGTCGCCTTTGATCCGACGGGCACACGCGTGCTCGCCGGACTCGCCAATGGCGTCGCGATCGTCTTCGATGCGGCCACCGGTGCACCGCTCGTTCGCTATGCTGGTCACACCGACGCGGTAAGCGCCGTCGCGTTCTCACCCAGCGGACAGAGGGCGCTCACTGGTAGCCGCGATCGGTTAGTGAAAATTTGGGACACCAGTCCGATCGAGTTCGGCGATCCGGCGGGCAATGCTCCAACTGCGGGCAAGGAACTGCTGACGCTCAGGTATCACGAACAGGCTGTAACCGCGGTGGGGTTCTCGCCGGACGGACGTTCGGTGCTCAGCGGTAGCATGGATGGCACGGCAATTGTCTGGCCGACCGAAGCCTGGCAATAGCTCGCGACACGACTGGCGATTGGCGTCGGTCAGCCGAGCAGCGACTCGAGCAAGTCGTCGTCGACCACCGATTCCGCGAAGTCCTGACCAACTTCGAATGTCCGTTCGATCATGGGCCGCATCTGGCTCTGCAAGCTGCGGTCAGCCATACGGGACGACGCGACTTCAGCCCGCGACACAAACTCCTCGCGCAGGGGGAATGCACTCGCCGGCTCGTCACGATCAGCGATTGCCAGAGCCGACGCCACGGCGTTGGCGACCAGCGGTGTTCCAGGACCTGGAAAATCGATCTTCATCAGTAGCCCCGCGTTCATTCGCGCGATCAATTGGTCACCAGCACTCACGACGCCGTTGCGATCGAAATCGTAAATACTCGTCACGCCCTGATTGAACCCCTGATTAGCTCGGACTGCCAGTTCGTCGGCGGCGCTGGTGATGGCAGCCTCTTCGGTCCCCGAACCGGTGTCGCCAATCCGGCTGCCGAAATAGAACACGTCCGAAGCAGCCAGCCCAGTTCCCCGGTTGAATCCGCCCCAGGCATCGTTGCCCTCGAGCGTGATCAGCAGCCACGCGTTCTTGACCGCGTCGTTACCCCAGACGAGTTCGATGCGGTCGGAGCCGTTCTTGCCTGCCCCTGCCCGCACCGTAATCGCGATCGGCAGCGGCGCCGGCTGCCAATTGTCTGGGTCGCCGTCATTGCCGGTGCGAAACTGGAAGTCATCGAGCGAGATGGAGCTGTCGAGCCCAAAAGCATCGATCATGATGCCATTGAGCCCGCGGACGTAGCTGGAGATGTTGGCGAAGGTCGCGGGACCGCTGCCGAGCAGGTAGGCCTGTTTGTCGGTCGCGATGGCCAGATCATCACCCGCATTAATTCCCGGAATCAGTCCGTCGAACTTTGACCCATCGTAAAAGAGCGAGCGACTCACAACGCCCGGTGTGACGTTGGCAAAATTCATCTCCGTATAGGCCGAACCAACTTCGACCTGAATCTGATGCACGGCCCCAATGGGATTTGCCACAACGTAACCGTTAACTGGCATTTGCCGAATCTGATGCACGCCCGTTCCGGCGAAGGCAAACAGGTAACGGCCGAACGGATCCGTCGTCGTAACCGGTTCGGCCACGGACGAAGTGAGCTCCAGGGCGAAGTGTTCGATCACACCAGCCGCACCCCCTGTCAGGTCCGTGACCAGGAGTTGCCACTCGCCGTTAGGGCTCTTCCCGATCAACGGCGCCAGCTCTCCCAGCGGTTTGAAGCTGCCCGTGAATGGCCACGTTGCCTCGTAGATCGAACCCGCTGCCTGGTCGTCAAACACGGTGCTCGTGAATGACGTGCCCGTGACGGGAAGATCAGCGACCAGTGTGGTGGTGACACCCGCAGGATCGATCAGGGCCACGAGCACATCACCGACGTTCGGATGGTTGAGCGTAACCCTGACGTTGAGATCCACAATTGAGCCGGGCATATTCTGGATGTTAATCTTCGAGCGCGCCGTGCCGACGGCAGGAAACGGCAGCGGCGTGTCTGTCGCGGTGAACGTGATTTGTGGCTGCGCATCCCACGCGCCGTTGCCGTTGCGATCGTCGAAAACCGTCGCGCCGAAGATGCCGGGCTCGTCCTCGTCGCGCACTCCATCGCGGTCGGTATCGACAAACACGAAACCTTCGACCGATGGAGCCAGCACGTCCGCTGTAAGCGTGTATTGGCCGACGTCGCCGTAGTTACCCTGAGACTTCACGACGACGCGATAGTTGCCGGCCTGTAGATTGGCGGTCAGCGTGGCGCCGAAACTGTTCGCAGGCGCCGCAAACAGGATCAGGTCGTCGCTGGCCGAACGCAGCTCAAGCCGAGCGTCGAGATTATTGTGGGGCGGCACGGCAACGGTAAGTGTTACTTCGCCGGCATCGGTTTCGAAGCTGAAATAGTCCACGTCGCTGGTCGTGGTGATCACGCCCTTGGCCGTAAGTTCGCCCCCGGCTCCGGACAGCTGCGTCGCCGTGCCAGGCGTGTTACCGTGATCGTCCGGCCGATAGCCGAAGCCGTTCGCCGCCCGGGCAATGCGCGCCATGTCGTCCTGGATCGAATTCGGGCCGTTCGTGTTCGGCCCGTTCCACCACAAACCGCGGGTGGCCGAGTAACTATTGCCCATGATGGGCGCCTTGCCGTTGGCTCCGGCATAGTATTCGGCGATCTTCGTGCCGCTGGCGTTGTACTGGCTTTGATGCTCGAGGCCAAAACCGTGACCGGTTTCGTGAGAACTGGCTTCCGCGACGCGCTTGGGATTGCCGCCCGAGAGGTTTGCCGAAAACACGAACACGGTGTTGGTGATCCAACTCGTGAAGTTATTGACATAACCCACTCCGCCGACGGTGCTGCCGTACCAGTCGCCGGCGCCTCCGATCGAAACGCGCATCGCAACGCCATCATCGAAACTCGGTGGTTCGACCGTCGTCACGTTGACATTGAACGGAGCAAAGTCCTCGGCCACCTGTACCCAGATGTCGTGAATCGCCACAAGCTCGCTGTTGCTGAAGGAACCGAAATCCGAATCGCGCGAGTAGACGGGCGTCGTGATATTTCCCCAGGAGCCCCAAACCGCTTCGTAGTGCCCGTCGAAATCCAAGTAGATGTCGACCGGAGCGCTCGGCAGACTATTCAGAACCGGGATGCTGGAGAGGGAGTTGAGCGGTTCGGCCCCCAGCGGCAGGACTTCGTCACCGGGAATCGCTTCCAGCGCGGCGGGAATCGTACACTCTTCGTCTTCACCGTGCCCGGCGTGCAGCGGGCGGCGCACTTCCAAGACTTCGAAGGTTAGTGTGGCCGACGCGAAACTCCGGGCGCGTGACCCTCGTACGCAGTTGCGACGTGGCATGGGGAGAACGCCTTAGGGGCTGGCCGGCTCGCCTGAGAGCCACGCGGCTTGCGGCAGGAGGCTCGCTCCCTTCGCAACCGGCCTACCGCGGGTCTCTGTTTGCCTCGATCCCGGTTCTCAAGGGCATTGCGGGCGCCAAAAACGGCCTCAACCGCGCCAAGCGCAAAATGCAATGTCCATGGCATAAAACTAACTGGATACGAGGTCCGCGTCAACCTTGCCCGCCCCTGAAAGGGCCTGGCGTAACCTAGATTTGCCGTAGGCTGCGCTCCCGAACACTGGCGCGACGGTTCAATACTCCTGGAGCCCAACGATGTCGACAACCACCACGACCGATACTCGCGAAAGTCTGTTGGCTTCGCTTCTCTCGGACGATGCATTCCGCCCGGCCGAACCTCATTCGCTGGAAGAAGCCGGCCTGCCAACCTCGCTTGTCGAGTCGTTGATCTGCAAGAACCTGAGCCTGACAGGCACCTCCAGCGGGCGGGCACTGGCCGATGCGCTCTGCCTACCGTTCGGTTTGCTGGAGCCTGTGTTCAAGGACCTGCGCACTCGGCAAGTCATCGTGCACACCGGGTCGGCGGCGCTGAGCGACTATAGCTACGCCCTGACCGAACAAGGGCGAGCCCGAGCCCAGGCCTATTTCGAGACCTGCGCCTATGTCGGTCCCGCGCCTGTGCCGCTGGCCGACTATGTGCTCTCGGTCGAAGCCCAGACGATTCGGGCCGAGGCTCCCAAGCGTTCGCAACTCACCAAGGCGTTTTCCGACATTTGCGTCGAGCCGAACCTGTTCGAAACACTGGGCCCGGCGATCAACTCCGGCGCGGGCCTGTTCCTGTACGGTAATCCCGGCAATGGCAAAAGCACGCTGGCCAAGCGGATCACGATGTGCTTTGGCCAGCACATCTGGGTACCACAAGCCCTGATCGAAGACGGCCAGATCATCAAGCTCTACGACACGGCCTATCACGAGGCGATCGAAGAACGTGAAGGAAGCCTGCTCCGATCGACCAACGGCGACCGCCGCTGGATCAAGATTCGCCGCCCCACGGTCGTGGTCGGCGGCGAGTTGACGCTGGACGCCCTGGAAATTCGGCACGATCCACGGGCAAACGTCAGCGAAGCACCGCTGCAACTTAAGAGCAACTGTGGGTGCCTGCTGATCGACGATTTCGGGCGGCAACGCATCGAACCGGCGGAACTCTTGAATCGCTGGATCATCCCGCTGGAAGCCCGGCAGGATTACCTGACCCTGTCGACCGGCAAGAAGTTTCAGGTGCCGTTCGAGCAGCTCATCATCTTCTCGACAAACCTCGAGCCGAGCGACCTGGTGGACGAGGCGTTTCTGCGGCGAATTCCGTACAAGATCGAAGTCGACAATCCGAGCCCTGAGGAATTTCAGAGCCTGTTCGAACTGTACGCCAAGAAGTTTGGTTGCGACTATCGACCCGAGGTTGTCGACTACCTGGTAAAAAGCCACTACGCAGGCAAGCGGCCGATGCGGCGCTGCCACCCACGCGACCTGTTGAATCAGGTGCGAAACTATTGTGCGTACAACGATCTGCCGATCGAGATGCGGCCGGAATACTTCGACCGCGTGGTGGACAGCTACTTCACGGTGGTGATCAACAAATAGCAGACGGCGGCCCGCGGCAAGGGGCAAAGGGCAAAGGGGTTCCGCGCGAACGTACGTGGCGGGCCTTCGAGGATCGACCAAGGTGCCGCTACACGCTTTCTGCTTCCAGCGGCCGGAGGTCGGGCACCAGCAGGTAGTCGCTGGTGTCGCTGTATTCGGCCTCGGCCAGTAGACTCTTCACCGGCCGCGACAGCGCTACCAGACTGTTGCAGGTCACGAAACCGACCGGCCTCCCGCCATCGACCACCACGACCAGCGAACTGTTGTCGCGCGTGAAATGCTCCATCAGCGCCGCCAGGCTTTCATCCTCGGCGAAGGTCTGCACCTCGGTAGTCATTGCCTCTCGAACGCTGCCGGCGTGATCGGTCTCGGCCAGTTCGGCCAGGCTGATGCGTTCGCAAACACCCAGCAGCTTGCCTTTATTGTCGATCACCGGGATGCCATCGAGCCGCGTGCGATCCAGGAGTTCGATCGCCTCGGCTACTGGCTCCTGCGGGCCCAGGAACACGGTGCAGGGCGTCATCACGTCGCGCACCGTTGTGAGCTCGAACAGCTTGTCCGAGGCGCCAAAGGCCTTCGGTTCGGTCACGAGTTCGCTGGATCGGCAGACGCAATTGCGGCCCATGGCCTTCGCCCCGGCCAAAGCCTGAATGGCCCGATCGATGAGTTGCTCGGCCCGTTCTGCCGGCTCCGCGGAGGCCACGCCGGCGCTAATCGTCACGTGGACGGGAGTTCCTTGCGGATCGAACTCGCAATCGACGAGCGCCGCGCGGGCGTTTTCTGCCCACTCGGCGGCCACAGTTTCGCTAGCCCCGGGAAGCATCGCGCAGAACCGATCGGAACCGAGGCAACCGAGAACCTCGGAGCCGGTTCGCAAACGGTTCAGTTCCTGGGCGAACGCCTGTAGCAGCGCGTCTGATGCGGCAGCGCCTTGTTGGCGACCGACGCGGGAGAAGAAGTCGATATCGATCATGACGCAGGATACGCGGGCCGTCGCGCCATTGTGGTCGGCCAGTTGACGGCGAAAATGCCCGGCAAGCGCCGAACGGCTGAGCAGGCCAGTCAGCGGATCGACGCGGCTCTGATGGCTTACGCGACGATCGTACTCGAGCACGCGGGCCGCCGCGCGAAGTCGACTGAGCAGTTCACCGTACGCGATGGGCTTGATCAGAAAGTCGTCGATACCGGCTTCGAGCGCCTCGTGCAGATGCTGTTGGTCGGGCTCGTCCACGAGCAGGAATTTAAACGGCCCCGTGGCGGGCGGACGACCGGTGAGCAATCCACAGAGTTCCCAATCGCCGGCTGCCGCGAGTTCCGCATCGAGGAGCACAATCTGCGGATTCTCGGCCGCTGCGGCAGACAGCGCGGCGCCACGTTCGGCGGCCTGCAAGACCCGATAGCCAACCAGGTCGAAAAATCCCGACAACTGGCGCTGCAGGACTCGATCTTCCGTTACGACCAGAACTTTGAGCGTGGGAGAGGCGGAGGAGTAATGCATCTTGGAAGCTTCGCTATTTCAAGTGATACGGCAAACTCGCTAGGAGCGCGCAAATCTCGCCACAGAGAACGTAGCTTATGGCGACTCTGCTGGCGGAAGTGAGCTATGGTTTCAATGCAATTCCATAGCGGAATCCATTTGCGCACGGCCAACCGAATCGACGGTCGCGGTTGCCCGCCGCGCTCCCATCGCACAAGATCCCCGAACACCCCAAGAAGTTGCCATGCAAACGCAAGTCCTGCCGGAGAGCAGCGTCGGCACGGCCTGGCTGGAACACGATCCACCGGGCGGCGCGACTCAAAAGACACCGCTCGCCTCGCTTCCGTTCACGATCGGACGGAACGACTCGACCGACTTGCGCGTCGACTCGCACCAGGTTTCGCGCGAGCACGCCGCCATCAGTCGCCAGGGACGCAAGTACCTGATCAAGGACCTGGGCAGCACGAATGGCACGTTCCTGAATGGGCAGCGAATCAGCGAGGCCGTACTCAACGATGGCGATCTGCTGATGGTCGCCGACGTCGAGCTAACCTTCTACAGCGGAGCAGGCAGTGCCGGTCGACAGACCGCCACGCAAGTCATGTCTCGCTCGCCAGAGGGTGGCGCGCAGCGCGACACCGTGTGGGAAACGATTCTTTCCGTGCGCCGCACGCACGAAGTCGTGACGCATCGCTGCTTACGAACGCTCTATCAGCCGATCCTCGATCTTTCCAATAGCGACAACTTCGGCTACGAAGCGCTCGCTGCCGGCAGCGCCGACGGACCTGCCAGCTCGCGCTGCGAAACGCTGGTGCCGGCCGTGGAATGCCGGGCCGCCGCTCGCCTGCGACAGCTGTTTCGCCGGCTGGCGGTCGAAGAGGCGGCCAGCCTGCCGCACGGCGGTCGGTTGCTCCTGGCGATTACGGCCGCCGAAAGCGCCGAGCCCGCGCTGATCAGCCACTTGTGTCAACTACGGAACTTCGTGGGCAGCAGCCGGCAGATCGTGGTCGAGATTCCCGACAGTGCCGTGCGCGGCACGGCCGATTTCCGGGCTCTGTTCGCCTGCCTCCGTGACGTGCAAATCCAGGTCGCCTACGACGGGTACGCTTCGGGTAAAGCCCGCATCAGCGAGCACAAGGACGTGGCGCCCGACTACTTGAAGCTCGCGCCGTCGCTGTTTGGCAGCATTCACTCGAGCCCCGAACGCCAGCGTCAAGTGCAACTCATCGTCAAGGCCAGCCAGGACCTGAACGTGGCCGTCATCGCCACGGGCATCGACACTGAAACCGACCTGGAAGTGTGCAAGTCTCTCGATTGCACGCTGGCCCAGGGCAAGCTGTTTGGAACTCCGCAGACCGTGGCTTCGCTCATTCACGCTTTACGAACTCCGCCGCGCGAACGTCAGACTGCCAGGTAGCAGGTCATGTCGAACAAAACCCAAATTCGCGAACCGATTCCCGGATACGTTGTGAAGCAACGTATCGGCGTGGGCGGCTACGGCGAAGTCTGGAGTGCGCAGGCGCCCGGCGGGTTGAGCAAGGCGATCAAGTTCGTCTACGGCTACTTCGACGATGCCCGGGCGACGCGAGAACTGAAAGCCCTCGACCGAATCAAAGGTGTACGGCATCCGTTCCTGCTCTCGCTCGAGCGATTCGAGATCGTCGACGGCCAATTGGTGATCGTCACTGAATTGGCGGACATGAGTCTTAAGGATCGTTATGAGCAGGTTCGCCAGGAGGGCTGTGAAGGCATTCCGCGCGACGAACTATTGCGCTATTTGCGGGATGCCGCCGACGCGCTCGACTATATGAATGAAAGCTTCTCGCTCCAGCATCTGGACGTGAAGCCCGAGAACCTCTTGCTCGTGGGCGGGCACGTCAAAGTCGCCGACTTCGGGCTCGTGAAGGATCTGCAGCACGACGCGACGGCCTCGATGATGGGCGGTCTGACGCCGATCTATGCCGCGCCGGAAGTCTTCGACGATCGCCCCAGCATGCGGAGCGATCAGTACAGCCTGGCAATTGTTTACCAGGAGATGCTGACGGGCAGCCTTCCGTTTCCTGGCCGCACTCCAGCGCAACTCGCTTCGCAGCACCTGCACGCCGTTCCCAAGTTTACGGGCCTGAACGCAAACGATCAGGCTGCCATCGCTCGAGCACTTGCCAAAGAACCGACCGCGCGGTTTCCGAACTGCCGCTCGATGGTCGACGCTCTCTATGGTCAGTCGGTCAATGCGCCGCGTCCCGATCCTGTGACGCGCAAAGCGAACGTCGACACGACCCCGATCAGTTCGGCCGATTCCAGAACCGCCCCGAACACGGGCCGCGAAGTGGAATCGCCTGGCTTGCAGACAATGGTCCGCGGCGAGGAGCGCAAATCGACGCCGCTCAGCGAATCGCGCTGCGCGGCGGCGCTCGCACATAAGAAGCTCTTCGAGCCGATCGCCGAATTGGGACCGCTCGATCTCCCGGACATCGCAACCGCGCTGCGTCCCACGCTGTTCGTGGGGATCGGCGGAACCGCAGGCCGGGCGCTGCGCCGTTTGCGCCGCCGACTGGCCGATCGCTTTGGTCCGGCGGCCAATCTTCCCGCAATGCCGATGCTGCTCTTGGACACCGACGCCCGGTTCCTCTATCAAATGACCGAGGGGGACCGGACCACTTCGCTGGCGGATCGCGAAACACTGTCGCTGCCGCTGCGCGGCGCGCACGACTACACGACCGACAGCCGCAATATCCTGGGCTGGCTCAGCCGCCGCTGGCTATACAACATCCCGCGTTCTTTACAAACCGAAGGACGCCGGCCCCTGGGCCGCCTAGCGCTCGTCGATCATGCTCCTCAGGTCCTCGATAAAATTCGAGCGGCGCTCACAGCGATGATCTCGCCCGAGTCAGTCGCCGCTTCGAGCACGGCCGCAAACTGCGCGTTCGATGCCCAGCGGCCGCGCGTGTTCGTCGTGGCCTCGCTTTCGGGCGGAACCGGCGGCGGCATGGTACTCGACCTGGCCTACGGCATGCGGAGAATCCTGGCGGACTTGGGCTGTCCCGACGACGGCGTGTGCGCCGTGCTCACGCATTCGACCGACCGCAACACCTCGGCCGCCGAACTGGCCACGGCCAACGCCTACGCGTGCCTCAAAGAACTGCAGCACTACCGTGAGGCAGGCTACCAGCCTGGGCCGGGCGGACTGCCCGCACCGGACACCGGGGGCGATTTGCCGAATGTCTACTTCGTGCCGCTGGGCACGGAACTGAGCGATGTCGACTACGAGGATGCTACCGAGAAACTGGCATCCTACTTGTACTTGAGCGCCGCGACTCCGGCCGCCGCGATCCTCGATGGATGCCGCGCAAGTACCTCGGCCCAAAGTGCCGAAGTTTCGGTGCGCGGATTCGCAACTGCCTCGATCGGCACACTTCAAACGTCACTGCCTCAACTGGCGGCAGAACTGCTCTGCCAAGGTGTGCTCGATCACTGGCGCGGGGCCAATCAGCAGCGACGGCAACGAGGCGCGCCACCGCCGCTGTTCCCCCCGACGAAAGGCCTGGCGACTGGTGAACAGCACGCTGCTTCGATGAACCTGGACCTCACGACCCTCCGGACAGGAGTGGGCGCGCTGCTGGACAAAGAATTGGGTAGCGATGCCGAGACAATCTTCGCACGACTGCAGGGCAAGCTCGATCCGCGACTCTCGCACGACGAACGCACACTCCCGCTGGTACAGGCGATTCGAGAATCGGTCGAACCACCGGTCGTCGGCGCCGATGGACTCAAGATTGCGCTGCCGCCGGCTCACGTTACGATCGAACGTGGGCTGAAGCAACTGGCGGCTCCGTACGGAGAGAGTATCAAGGATTGGATTCTCAAGCACGTCGATGATCCGCAGGCTCGCGTCGGTTGGGCCGCTGCTTGTCGCGACTGGTATGCAGGCTTCCTCAAGCAGCTTGATGCCGAGGCCGCGGAGATCGTCAAGGAAACGCAGCAAAACGTATCCGCCCTGGAACAGCGACTAAGCGCCGTGGCCACACAACCCGCAAAACGCGGAATGTTCGGAATGCGTCGCGCTGAGCAGAAGCACGCCGCGGATATTGACGCGATGCTGTTGCTGTTGCTTCGCCTGCGGTTACAGGAGTTCACTCTCCGCTGCGTGACCAAGATCGTACGCACCCTGATCGCGAGCGTCACCGCCGCGGGCGACCAGATCAAGGATTTGCAGCGCGAGCTGGGGCAGTCGGCGGCAGCTTTCGACGCGGACTTCCCCTGGGATGACGAGGAAGCACCGCTGGCCGCCAATATTCTGGATGAGGTTGAAGACTCGCTTGCCGAGCAACTACAGAACAAGTTTCCCGAACTGGCGCGAAACATCGACCAGCGGATTGAAGCGCAGTACCTGGCGCCGCACGGCGGGTTGCGGCACGTCTGCCAGAAGGCCGATGCCTTGCGTGCAGGATTGCTCGCCACGCTCAAGGCCGAGGCACGCTCCGAGATTCTGGCTGCACTCAAGGGCATCGCGCTTGCGGAAGCCGTTCTGGGACAGGACGCGGATGACGAGACCAAGACTGCGAGACTGAAGGCTTGCCAGGCGCTGGCCAGGCCAACGACGCTCGATTGTGGCGGCTCGCAGCGGATGCTGGCGATTGTGCCCGACGGCGAGGTTAGTCAATCACTCGTGGAGGCGCTCCGTGGACGGCTCGAACCCGCGCCGACGATCATCCCGTCCCAGGAGATTGATCTCTTGCTGTGCTACGAGCAGCAGGAACTTTCGCTGCCGCACGTGGCCGAACGATTGATCGCCGGCCGCGACGACTACACCGAGATTGCCTCGCGGTTGCACACGCGAGTCGACATCAACTGGACGGAGCTTCCCAGCCCGACTAGCTGCGCAGCAGCCAAGGCAGCTGCCGATAGAAGCGCCGCCGAGTCGAGCGAAGCAACCGAATCCTCTGCTCCCGCTGCGGCCATCGCTCCGGTGCTCTCGATGACGCAACCGACGCCAGCCGCCCAGGCCTCCATTTAACCCTCGCGATTCGGCGCGAGCCTGACAGTGGAAGAGACGAAATCCGCGACGACCATCCGGTGGTCGGAGTAGCTGCTCTTCACGGCAGTTACCCGCTGCGGCGCGAGCGTGTCCGTAGACCACACCTGATCGAAGCGATGCACGGGCGTTCGGTTCAGCACGGTTGCGCCCCAGCCTCTGCCGGCGGCGCTGAACGCGTCCCGCATTTTTGGTGCCCACTGCTGGAGGGCTCCGTCGCCGGCCGGCGCATTGCAATCACCTCCAAGTACGATGAGCTCGCCAGCTGGTACGTCGCTCAGCAAGCGAGCGATCTCCTGAGCCTCGGCCCGACGCGTCTCGCGTGCAGCGCGATACTCTCGCCAGCAGCCCGGATCCCAGAGATCGTATCGCACGACCGGCGGCAGCAGACGCACACACATCACGTGCACTGCGCGACCATCGACGCGCTCGAACCTGGCATGCAAATGGTTACGCGATTCGCTGATAAGCTGCAGCCTGCCGCGCGCCAGGATACTGCAGTCGCCCGTCACTAGAACGCTGGCCTGCGCGCCAAACAACTTCGCCGCGAGCTCTGCAAGCACGTCCCCGCCGGGAGACTCTTGCAGAAGCACGACATCGGGGCTGAAGGAGGCAACTTCCTCGGCCGCCCGCCTCGATCCGGTTGAACAGTTCAGGCTGACTACTCGCAGCCAGGGCCGGGCTTGATCCGCAGAGACGAAGTCGAGTGTGGACCTGGCGATGCTGGAAAACTGTTCTACCCAGTTCGCGCCGATCATCAGCAGGATGGCAACGACTGCCAATCGCGTACGCAGCGAACAGCGAACCAGTGCGACCACGGCAATCAGGGATCCGACGGACCACCAGCCCCAGGGCGGAATCGCAGAAAGCGCGGACAGCGCGTCATACTGCCGGGCCTCGACGGTCGCCAGCACGGCCAGGCTCACAACTGCCGACCACGCCACGAACTGGGCGATCGTCGCCGCGCGCGACCTTGATTCGGGAACGGCTGCCGGTGACATTGTCTCGTCCATACTCGCGAGTATAGACGGAAGTCGATGCGGGGGTCACTCCGGCCGGGAATCCAACTCCAGCACCTCCAGCGAACGGATTATCCGGCAGGGATTGCCCGCCGCGAATACGCCCGCCGGTATGTCGCGGGTCACTACACTGCCGGCCCCGATCACAGAGCGTGAGCCGATCGACACCCCGGGACAGATGACCGCGGCGCCGCCGATCCACACATCCGCCCCGATTTCGACCGGTTGGCCAAACTCCTGCGTGCGGCGCAGTTCGTAGTCGAGCGGATGGGTGGCCGTGTAAATCTGCACCGCGGGACCAAGCAGCGTGAAGTCGCCAATAGTCACCTGGCAAACGTCCAGAGCGACGCAATTGAAATTGAAAAACACGCGCCGACCGAGCCAGATGTTCGTGCCGTAGTCACAGTAAAACGGAGGCTGCATCCAGACCGAATCGCCACCCCGGCCGAGCAGAGCGGAGAGGATCTCACGCCGACGGTCGGTTTCGTTTTCCGTGGTGGCGTTCAGCGCCTGGCACAAGTCGCGCGCCCGAATTCGCTCAAGCGAGAGATCTTTATCCAGAGGGTCGTAAAGTTCGCCGGCGAGCATCTTCTGGCGTTCCGAGAGCACGTGATGAGTTCCCCGAGAGTCGTTGCGGCGGGAGCGGCGTGATGATTGTACAGGATCGCCCCGCCTGGCCGGTCTCTTTAGTGGAAGTGCTGGCCAAGCGGGGCGAAATTGTTGGGAAGATCACGTTGGATTGGCTATCGCGTGGAGTGCGGCGGTCGTCCTCGAACTTCTTGGCAAGCGTCTTGGCTTGCTGCAAATGCTGCTCGACGTGCTGACGAGCCTGAACGACGACCTCTTGGAATTCAGGCGTGCCGACGCCGTCAAGGGCCTGCAGTTCCGAGAGCATCCAGGCGTGCTGCCCGATTTGCATCCCTAAAAACGCCATGTCGAAATCTTGACCCTCATAACCTTCCAGCATTTGCTTCGACATCTGACGATGGGCTTCGCAGGCCTTGTGATTAATCATGCAAAGCTTTGTCAGCGTGTCGTGCGCCGCAGCATCGCGAGCGGCGGTACGAATCTGCGCCGGGCGCTCCGAGGCAGAACGATCGATTGCGCGATCCGCGGCGGGGCGATCCGCCGATCGTTCAGCATCCAACCGATCCGCCAGCCGATCGACCAGGCGTCCGCCGGCTCGTCGTCGCTCGGCAAACCTGGCAGCCGCATCGGGAACAAGCTGTTTTTGCTTCTCGTCCAATTCCTGATGATCCTGGATTAGCTTCTCGGCGAACTGCTTCACTTCCTGATTGGTACTTTTCTGGGTGGCGATCTGGCTCAATTCAATTTCGCTCTGGTTGGCCAGCATCAATTGATCAGCGAAGTAGTCGGTCAATCGGATTTCTTCCGACTGGTTGCCACGAACTTCGGCGGCAGGCCCGGTGCGGTCCTCGGAGCGGCGTTCCGTTCGCGGCGTCTGCTCGCGTTGTGGCGCAGCGCTTTCCGCAGGCTGCTGTTGCGCGGCAGCGAAAGCCGCTGAGGATAGAACGAGGCCCAACGCCAGGGCTCCTCGCAGGGACGTGTGGAAACGCATGGTTGAATTCTCCTCTGAAACGACCAAATGTGAAGGAACGACTCCGCGCGGCGGAGAGGCGATAATCGTCGCAACCGGCGTGCCGTAAGGATTTGCCAACAGCGACTGAGTTTTGTGCGAGGTGCAAACGGAGCGCAACATGCCGACAAAAAAGGCGACTTGGTGCGAACGCTGTAGCTCCAATCAAGCACCACTGATCGGTCAACTACCTCGCAGCCTGGAGCGGAAACAGGCAGACGGATCGCTCTGGCCACAACTTCCACCTGATGGTGCAACAGTTGCAGCGATGGTGGCCGAGCGGCGACGTTCGCATTCATGCGCCCGCATGGGTGCACGCCAACTCGCCCCGTTCCACAGCACCCCCCGAGGATTCAGATCGCCCCCGAGGAGAATTGCCATGCTACCTTCCACCACCCAGCGCGTGCCTCGTCAGACCGATCCCGAGATCAACGAGCAGATTGCCGATGAGACCCGCGAGAACATTGCCCGTTGTTGTGCCGATCCGGCCGCGATTGAAGCCAGGCTGCAGGAACTCGATCACGAGTGGGACATCGAGCGGACGCTGGAAGCGAACGCCGCGACGGTGGCTCTAGCCGGCACGGTGCTCGGAGCGACGGTCGATCGGAGATTTTTTGCCCTGCCGGCTGTGGTCGCCGGGTTTCTGCTGCAGCATGCCCTTCAGGGCTGGTGCCCCCCGCTACCGGTGTTTCGCCGGCTGGGTTTTCGCACCCAGGCCGAAATGGAGCGCGAGCGGTATGCACTTAAGGCGCTGCGCGGAGACTTCGAGAAAGTGACAGAATCGATGCAGCCGCACAAGGAGCGAACGGCCGCGGCCCTGGCAGCGGTTGATTGTTAGGCCGGCCAATCGGTTCGACCAGCAAATCGACTACGCGGCCTTGCGTATGCGGCGTTTTTCCATGCTCTGGCGTAGCTTGCGGACTGGCCGTCCATAGCGCCAGGCCGTGTGCTTGAGCAGCTTGATCGTCGGCTCTTGCCAGGAATGCTCAAGCGGCAGGGCCCGCGCGATCCGTTGGTAATGAGTGATCAGTTGCGGCCAGGTCCATTCGAGATATGGCCGCTGGGTGAAGAATGCGAGGTGCGCGAAAAGCGCGTCACCGCAGCCGGCATTCGGCCGGGCCAGCTTGCGGGGCAGATCAACCGTGAGAAAAAGCTCCTCGTCGACGATCGCGTTGTGCACTTCCGGCACTTCGCGAAGATCGTCTCCCAACCAGGAAATGACGTTCACGGAGAAGCGGCGCAGGCCATTCAAGGGGAGCGACGGCAGCTTCCAGCGGGCGGCTTGGCCGGCCTCGACTTCGGCGAGGAACAGTTCGTGCAGCTTGCGGGCGAACTCGGGGCAGGCCCAGCCATTGCCGTCGAGCGCGAAATTCTCGACCTCGCCCCAACTCGTGGGAATCAGCCCCGCTTGCTGTAGGAAATGTGCGCAGACGCCGTTGTTCACAACGTTCGCCAGCACGATCGGAGCCTGCCGATTCGACAACCGGAAGCGAACCAGGTTCTCGACCGCGTCAGGCGCCATGTACACAATGTCGTCGTCAAAGCGGATGTAAACCGTGTTCGCCTCAACATGCTCAGCGAAGAAACGCCAGATGTTCTGGCCGATGTTGTAACGTTTCTCGGGCGGCTTGCGGCAGATGCGAAAGAAATCAGGATAGCGGGCCGTAATCTCCTCGACGTACCGCACATCGACCGGATCGAGCGTATTGAGCCACCAGTGGTGCTCATCAAGGACGTGCCGCTGAGCCAACAGGTGCGGCACCAGGGCTTCCAGGTAGCGACGGCGACCGGCGGGTGTGCAACTGACGACGCGCATGGCAAACGGGTCTCGAGTGGTAAGCGCGCAACCGATCCGCAATGTGCACGGCTGCTTGCCGGTTATATCGACCAGGCAACAGTTCCGGCTTCGAAGAAAGCCACTCAGGCAAGTGGGCTCAGCGGGTGGCCAGCGTCTCGCGAGTGATAGCACGCCGAATGCTAGCTTGGAGCACTCGTGAATTGCGAGATGGCAATGACAATTGGCTTTTTGTCGAACCTACTCGGTCGACTCGGCCGGTGCTTCCGCGGCGGGCTGATCAACCTCTTCGCTTTCGGCCGCGTTAGGTCGGATCGCTTCGAAGTACTTTCGGACCGTTTCGCGATGTCCCAGCGGCAACGGTTCGCTGTCGAGCACCTCTTCCATCTGCTTGCGATACTCGACGTAACGCTCGCGATAGCTGCGGGCGGCATCCTGGCGAGCTTCGGCCGTGGCCAGCGTTTCGCGTTCGCTCGGACCATCGCCCGGCGTGCCGGTAAGGTTCTCCTCACGGCGTTTGCCGTCCAGCTTGGTCTTCTCTTCGCCATACGGTTGATTGGAAACGCCGCGTCCGGCGTTGTTGCTGGGCTTGTCGCTTTTGGCGACGCTCGAGCCGGGGTTGTTGCATTGTCCCTGACAACAGCCTTTGCATTCGGCCAGACGATAGAGCTGACAGGCGAGGCATTCACTGACCTTCTTCTTGGTGCCCTGCTTGCGGCAGACGCCCGCAGCTTTGCACATACCGTCTTTCGCTCTGGATTCATTCTCGCTTGACAGCCCGTCGAGCATTTCCTCGACGGCTTCGCCGAGCTGGCCTTTTTTGCCCTTGCCCAATTCGCTGGCCAGCTTCGCCAGGTTTGAGGCCAGCGCATCCTTCTCTTTCTTACTCATCGTCGAGGCGTCGATCTTCTCGAGCTCTTCGGCGGCCTTGTCGTGCTCGTTCGCCTTGAGCGCCTGGCTGGCGGCCTCAGTCGCTTGGGACACCTCCATCGCCGTGGCGAGTTGTTGAAGCTGGGCGTCGACTTCTGCTACGTCGAGCGCCTTGACGGCTTCAGCTACCGAGGCCTGCATCTCTGAAAGCTTAGCCAGCGCGTCACGCTGATCGACATTCGGATCCTTCAGCTCGTCGATGGCCTTTTCCATTTCCTTGGCCAGTTCCTTGAGCTCTTGATCATCCGTCTCCTTGGCCAGTTCCTTGAGCTCTTCGAGCATGGTCTCTTCCAGCACGGCCGCCTGATCGAGCACCACCTCCAGTGGGCCGGCGGGAATGTTGGCCTGCGAACTCTCGGGCGCAATTGGCAAGAATCCAAGCGCTGCCATGCCGCACACCGCGGCGATCGCCACGGGCACCAGTCGTGGTCGGCGTTAAGGCACCACGCGCTGCGGCTCGACCGAAGAGAGATGCACAAGCGCATCGTTCATTTGCAGCTGGTGTAGCGGATCGGTCGTGTGGCGCGAAGCAAAGTCAAGCGCCGTTAGCGTGCGATCCTTCAGTCCGTACACGCCGTCGACCAGCCGGGCGGACGAAGTCCAACTCGTGGGCCACAGCGCGCCGGCGATTGAACTGACACCAATACTGGCTGCAAGCAACACCCAGGCGAATGCCGGGACTACCGCAGCGCCCAGCCAGGCCGCCAGGATCCAGGCCGAACCCAGCACCGAACCGACCAGCAGGCCGATGGTTCCCCACCGCAGTGCGCGATCCCAACGTTGACGCATCTGTACGGGTCGCAGCCGGGTTTGCAATTGCTCGAGCATCACAGCAGCTCCTGACTTATTGCGGGGGGTGAGTGCACCTACAGCTTAGCGGATCGCACCGAAAAGTGTGAGCGCACTCAGCATTAATATTCCGGGGCGATTGGTCTCGCTTTGATTTGACAAACGGCTGGTTTACCGTGCGGCCGCCGAAGTTGCCTCGGCTGCCGGCTTTAACTCAAACAGGTCGGCAGGCAGCTTTTCAGGCCACGGACCGGTGAGCCGGACGCCACGCACCCGCACTTCGTACTGCGACGGATCGTGAAACAGTCCGAACAGCCGGCCCGCCTCGGGTTCCCACTGCCGGCGATACACCACTTGGTCGTTAATCGAGAGGACTGCCTCCTCGCCTACGAGTTTCAGGCTGAGCTTGTTCCAATCTCCGGTCTTCAGCGTGACCGACTCCGGCTGCTGAGCCGCGGGGTCTGGCACCCGGTTGGCATCGTCCACACCGGTGGTCACGCCGGCCGGATCGGCGGTAATCCAGTGCAGATCGATTTTCTCGCCATCGAGCAGGAAAGCGATTCTGCCCAGCGCTGGAGCGAGTGAAAACTTTCCCGGCTCGTGGAAGAACTCGAGCGAGATTTCTTCACCCGCGGCGAGCGGCCGCAGGTACTGTATCACCGATTCCTTGCGTGTGCGTTCATACTTGCGATTGCTCGCCGAGGAAGCGCTCTGTGGTGGCTCGTCGCGCTTGACGCTTTCCAGCACACCGTCGGTCAGTCGCCAATCGAGCCGTTCGTCCTCCTCCGGCAGCTTGCTCTCAGGCAGGATCGCGAGTCCTGGTAGCGTTTCGGCTTTGAACCGCGCGCTCCAACCCAGGAGCCCCGGTGTGAGCATCTCCACGCTGCGCGGGATTGTCACGTCGCCCGCAATGTCCAACGAATCGAAGGAGCTTTCGCGGTAGTGGTACGAAGCAAGGCCGAAGAACGGGAAGTCCGCGTCGGACACATCGAGCTGCTTGTTGAACTTATCGTTTACGTGGACGGTGAGCGTCCCCGGCTTGCGCTCCAGGCGAATGGCGTTATAAGCGCCGGCTTGCAATTCGGTGGTGGAGAGCGAGGTCAAGTTGCGATGTCCCAAACCCCAGAACTGCAAGCGGTTGCGATGCTGCAGGAACTCGATCATTCGCCCCGCGATGGATGCTGCGCCCACGGCGTACTTTCCTTCGTGCACGCGGAAGCTGACCGTGTACTCGCCGGTGAGCGGATAGCGGAGCATCAGCGTGGAGAAGTTGGTGCCGACCTGGTGCCCCCAGGTCTTATCGTCCCGCTTGACCCACAATGTTTTGGCAACATTGCCGAGCGTGTAGTCGGCTTCTTTGATATCGTCCGCAACGATCCAGTGCGCCAGCCGGGCGTGCGTCACGTCGAACGGCTTCTCACGCTCGCGGAGTTTGATCGCCCGGATAAGCGAGACGTACACTTCCTGATTCTGACCAATCGCAGAGTCCAGCAGTCGATCCAGGAACTTGAGACCGGCTTCGCGATGGGCGGGCTGCGCTAGGGCCTGCTCGACGATATCCAGGTCAAGCGGCAGGAGCTGGTTGCCCTCGCCCAGCAGGGTTAGCAACTGGCGCCCCTCGTCCTTCGTGTCTTGCAGCAATGCCGCTATGTCAAGCGGTTGATTCCGGGCCAGGCCGTATACCGCTCGAGCGATACGCACGTCGTCACTGCCGGCCTCCTCCAGTCGCTTGATTTCGTCTTCAATTTCCTTCTGCTTCCCCAGCGCGATCGCGTCGCGCATCGTCCATTCCAGCAGGCTCGCGCTGCGGGCATTCTCGCCAGCGATGGCTCGCCAGGGAATTTCGATTCCGGCGGTGCCGAACAGCTGCGGCACTTCCTCGTTGCTGTTCAACCGCGAGCAGCGCGTCATGCCCAGGTTCGGCATCTTCCAGACGAGGCTCTTCAGGATGTCGTACCGCTCGCCGCGATCCAGCGTGAGCAGGGACTGCACCACGGGCTGCAGCGGATCAAGAATCGCCTCCGACTGCGATTGCAGGTAGGTCTGGCTGACGGGCAAGCTGTGCTGCAAGCGAAGACAGTCGGCCGCCAGCGGCAGGTGCCCCGAGGCGAAAGCCCGGCGTGCGGCCCAACCATACATCGCGGCCTCTTGCGAGGCGACGTAGTCGGCATTGCCTGTGCGCTGGCTGTCAAACTGGCTGTTCGAGATACGAGCGTACTTGCGAAACTGCTCCTGGTCACCGGAGTCGATCGCAGCACGCAGACTGCGTGCCACCAGGAACGCCAGCCACTCGTTGGAAGCCCAATTCGGATCCTTGGACAAAGACTCACCAATCGCATCGAACACTTGTTTTCGTTCGGGAGCGTCGGCCGGCAAACGCTCGAGCAACTTCCACACGTGACCAAATAGCAGGGCTGCTTCGGGTCCGGATACAAGTACTTTGGACTGCGCGCTGAGCGGCATGCATAATTTACGAGCTTCATCAATAGGTTGAGACTCTTGCTGAGCCAATAACACTTCAACAAGCAGCGACACGGCCATCGCGCCGGGCATGGCCTCGCGGGCCTTGGCTACTGTGAGCAGGTCGCTTTCCTTCCCGGCCAGGCGGGCCCACTCGACAAGTGCAGTCGCAGCGCAGGACTCAGGCTGCGGCGCCTCGGCGTCGTACTGCGTGCGTGAATAATTGGTGCGACGACGTTCCGCTGGCAGGCGAGACGCATAGGCGAACGCCTCGCTGGGGCGCTCCGGCGGGAAGACCAGCGACTTGAACGCTTCGTAAGCCGCGGTCGGATCGGCAGCCTTCTTCTTCCACACTTCGTGCAACTCGAGCAGTCTTCCGGCAAGCTTGGCCTGGGCCGTGGCTGCCGGAGCGGACTGCGTGCTACCCAGGTTAAAGTAGATCCCCTGTTGTTGCGCAGGCTTCGCGCCAAGCAAGCCGCCGAGCTGCATGTTGGCCACCGGCGGACCCTTCATCGTGGCACGCCGCATCGCTTCGACCGAGACGTCCATGATGCCGCTTTCGGCCGCGAGCATCGCCAGGTCGATTGCCGCCAGGCAGCGCTCCGCGTGGCTGTTGTCTTCGGGCTTGGCAGTGCCGCGAGCGATGAACGCGCGTACGGCTGTGGCTGGGCGGGACTGCAACACGACCTGAGCCAGCGCCGGCGCGGACAAACCCGCGACGAGCGCCAGAGCGGTCACGATTCGGCCAGCGGACGATGAAGCTTCACGAGCGAAAGGTTTGATCGTCATCAGTTCTTCTCCTTCGCGGGATTGACGCTGGCTTGCTGCTTGGCCGGGGGCAGGAGCTCGTCGAGTGCGTCCTGCAACATTTTGCGAGCTCGCTCCGGTTCGCTGGCCGCCACCCGGCGCGCCACCTGGCATCGCAAGCTGCTGACTAGTGCGGCCTCTTTCTCTGCTTGGGCCGCCACAATCGCGCGATCCAGTAGCTTTACAACTTCCCGCTGATCGACCGACTTCTCCGGCATTCGCAGGGCGGCCATCGCCAACAGCAGTTCATCGCTGGGCGCCTTGGGCTCCGTCTTTGCCGTAGCGGAGCCGCTGGCCGGCTTGACTTTCGCTTCCGAGGGTGGCGACTCGTCGGGCTCCTTCGATTCCGGCTGCGCATGCGCAGCGGCCCAGGCGATGATCGCCTTACTGGTCACCTCGGCCTCGGCAGTCTCGCCCACGGCGTCACTCACCAACAGTCGCGTGACGAGCTGCTTGAGCGGCAGTGACGCGGCATCCTCGGTCAGCGGTGACTCCTTAAGCTTGACGGCAATCTCCTCTTTCAGGCGGTCTTCCTTGGCCACACCTTCAATGAACTCCTCGAGAGGCATGCTGACGCGTGTATCGAGCAGCGAGTTTCGAGCGATGATCGGCTCACTGAGGAACTGGCCAATTGTGGCAATCGACTCGTCCTTCACTTCTGCCTTGGCTGAATCGTCACCGGCCTGCGGTCCAGCCTGGTTGAGGGCGCTCGTGATGATCCTGGTCATCGCGTCGACGTTCCTGCGGCTGGCGATCTGTTTGGCGAGCGTTTCCTTCTGCTGGGCGTAGTTGTTGCCGCCCCATTGCATCGCCCGTTGCTGGATGCTTTCGTCGGCGAAGGCCTTGCGGTGGGCGATGAACGCCTCGGCCGGATAGCCCATCTTCAAGAACCGCTCGGAGAGTCCGACGAGCGAACTCAAGTAGCGATACTCGGCATAGCCGGGATTGTTTGCATAGCGTTCATCCGCGGGTGAGGCCTTCTTCAGTTCCTCGATCAGGATCCGATGTGCGTCAGACGGGCGATTTGCCTTCTCATAGGAGAACGCCAGCAGAGACATCGCCGTGTACTGAAAGTCGGAACTCTCATTGATCTTAAAGACCTCGGTACCGGTGGCTTCCAAGATCTTCGCGGCCCGTTCCGGCTGCTTGGCTTCGTGAGCGAGCAACGAGGCCAGCGACCAGACAGCCTGGGCGTCTTGAGATGTCTTGTCCTTCTTGTCCAGAATCGGCTGCAGTGTCGCCTCCATTTCATCGAACTTTTCCTGCTTGATGAGCAACATGCACAGCAAGACTTGTGAGAATATGTCATCCTTCGACTTCTTGAGCCGCTTCTCCATCGCGTCAGAAACCTTCTTCACAAATTTTGAATCGCTCATGATGATCGAAGTAATGCCGTTAACCGTGCCGCTGGTGCGGCCATCCTGGCTCCGTGACCAGATGAATGCGCTGCCGGAGAACTGATCGAAGTTGGCCTTGGGATCGGTCAGCTTCTCAGCCACCAGCGCCACCAATTTGGGATCGGGCTGAAATTTGAGAGAACCCAGGGAGTACATCATCTGTGTCATCTCGTTCCAACTGAGCTCCGACATCGCGGCATAGAGCAGCCGGTTCAGCGCTTCGGACTCCTTTTGTTGTCCGAGCTCATTGCAGAGTTCGCTCAGGCGATAGCTCTGCGTGAACTTCTTGATGCCGCTCTCGGAGATTTTGTCCGCCAATTGGCCCCAGGCCTTGGCATTGGTGAACGTATCACGCATCTCGTAGTAGTAATTATTTAACAGCTCGGGTGACTTAGTTACCGCGGCGATGTACTTCTCCGCGGCTTCCTTATGTTTCTGCAAGCGGGCTAATTGCTGCCCAGCGGCGTACAAAGCCCGCGGATCGTCCGGCGCGTTTTCGGCTGACTTGATGCGTAGTTTATCTGCGTCGGCGCGGCGGCCGGCCGCGTCGTAAAAGGAACAGAGCTGATCGATCAGTTTGGTACTCTTGGGAGAGCGCTCGACAAGCCCTTCGTACTGTTTGATCAGATCGTTGAGCTCGCCGGCCCGGGCCAGGACCTGAACGGCTTGTTCGTGTTGGACGTTCTCCGATGAATAGTGATTCGAGGAGCCGCGCGGCGTGGTGCGGCGAACGATCTGCCGGGCGATCTCAGCCGCGGCCTTGTTGTCGCCGGCCTCGACATAACGGTTTATGAGCTGGTTGAGCGTGTTCTGTTGACCGCCCGCCCGCCTGCGAATGCGGCCCATCATTCGCTCGCCCAGCTCGCGCATCCCAAGCTGATACATCAGGTCCGCGAGCTTGAATTCCGTGTTCGCATCGAGTCGCAACGCGAACAATCGCTGGGCGCTCGACTTGGCTCGTTCGAGGTCGCCCTGCTGAAGCACGAGTTGCAGGATCGTCAGCTCGCGGTCGACCATCATCTGTTGGTTAGTTGGCTTGAGCGATTCGATCAGCTTGAGGGCCTCTTCAATGTTGCCCGACTCGTACAGCAAGCGCGAACGCATCAGGGCGATGTCCTGCGGATCGACCTGCAGTTCCTCGGCCGCTCGCAGGGTTGCTTCCGTCGCCGCACGATCCTCAAGCCAGTAGTGAACGGAGGCCTTGGCCAGGATCCGCGCGGCGCGCAGGTTTGGATCGTCCGTCTTTTCGCCGGCCCAGCTTTCGAGCTGAGTCATCAGCTTGGCCAGCTTCTCCTGGTCTTCCTTGACGGCTGAGTACACGCCGTGCACGGTCAGAATTGCATCGGCGCCAAAGGCAGGTGTCACCGGCGGAAACATGACGCTCCGCTGCATGTATTGGCGATTGACCTGCACGTTATAGCTCAGGGCGTTCTGCGAATTCGGCGTTCGCTGCCGCTGCGAAGGTCGCATCTGCGAGGTCTGCAAAGCCTGCAGCTTGAGAACTTCGTCGATCATGGCCAGCGCGTCATCGAGCCGATCACGCAGGACGAGCACACTGGCCAGGGCCGCGAACTGCTGCCCTAGGTTGCCGCGAAGCTGCGCGAGTTGCGAAGCGTTGCTGCCCATCTCCTTGATAGAACCGCGCAACAGCTCCATTGCCCGATCGATTGTCTTGTCCGAGGGTTCGCCGCCGACGTTCGCGGATAGCAGCATCGCGGCGGCCTGCATCGCAGCCATCGGTCCATTGGCGCTCCCCTTGGCCTGTTCGACATAGCGATCGATCAGCTTGTCGGCCTCTTCCTGCTCGCCGGCCCGAGCTAGTTCACCGGCCAGCCAGATATCGTAGTAGTTGGGATTTCCGCGCTTGTTCAGCCGCGCGGCAACGTCGCTCAGACGCTTGACTTGCGCGACCGTCTCCTTATCGAGCGGTTCGGCCTGACCGCCGACGGCTCGAGCCGCCGTGTTTCGCTGATTGACAATCTTCTGGATCTGCAAGGTCGCAGCATACGGTTCGTCTCGCGCAACCAGCGCATCCAGACACTTCTGGTACTGCTCGTTGGGCGTCTGAGAATACATCACTCGCTGATCTTCCCAGATGAGATACGAAACGGCCTGCCACAGCTGCTTCACTTCGCGCGACGCGAGAGCCGCATCGACAAATTCACTGATGAACTTGCTGGAATCGAACTTATCGCCACCGCTCAGCAGCGGCACGAGCGAAGCCAGCACGTAGACATCCTGAAAGCATTGCGCTCGCAAGGCATTCGCCCCGTACTGCATTTGATTCGCATTGCCGGTGAGCATCGCTTTGAGTTGCGGCACGACTTGCTGCATCCGCGTTGGCTGACCCAGGTACTCATAGGGGTCGTACTGGTTGAGTTGCTTGCCGCCGCGAGCTTGCTGCTTCTTGATGTTCTCACGTGTTTCCGCCGTCGGCTCCCCCGGCTCGACGTGCATCGCGAGCACACGCTCAGAGATCCGCTTCGCGTCGTCGTTCCGCTTGAGCTTGACGTAAGCGATGATCGCCGGGCCGAGCAGTTCCCAGTTGCTGGGGTCGCCGGCCATTGCCCGCTCGATCACCTTAACGGCTGTCTCATATTGTTCCTTGTTGATCAGCGTCTGAATCGAAGCGTCGAGCGACTTGCGATCGTTGCCGCGCTGCGACAGTTTCAGCCACATCGCCTCGGCCTCGTCGATCTCGCCGAGCTCAAGCAGCAAGTTGCCCAGAAGATACTCGGCCTCGGGCGTCGGCGCCGCGGCGACCAGCCTGCGCTGGTACTCCACGGCCGTTTGAAAATCGAACTCGGCCCGCGACAGCGCCACGAGCTGTTCAAAGAGCTTCGTATCGCGGGTATCCTCGCGTGCCAGCCCTTCCAGCAGTTGCTTGGCCATCCCCAAGTCGCCGGCGGCCTGGTGCGCGGCGGCAGTCCAGAGCGCGGCGTCGCGCGGCTTGTTCTGTTCGCGGCCGATCGATTGCAGCCGCTCGACCAGGGCCTCGAATCGGTTCGTGCGCAAATAGAGCTCGGTGAGCGGAGCAATTACCGTCGACCGCTCATCAATATCCTTGCCAAGTTCGAATGCCCGCCAATAGAGCTCGATCGCCTCGTCCGTTTCGAACTCCTCGGACAGCATTCGGGCCAGATAGCTGACGGCCTCGGGATCGTTGGGATTGCCGCGCACGTTGCGACGAAGCACTTCCAGGCCACGCATGCCGTTGCCGGTGCGAAAGCAGAGATCCGCAAAGAACCGATAGTGCTCGGAGTTACCGGGCGCCGAGGCGATGAGCTGTTCGCCAGCTTCCAATGCCGCCTCGACGTTGCCGATTCGCATTTCAAGCGAAGCGATCTGCGTCAGGTAACTACTCAGGTAGCGGCGATCGAGCGTCGAGAGCTTGCGGTAGGAGTCGATCGCGTCGCCAAAGCGGCCGGCCCGCTCCTGCAGCGTGGCGGCGGATTCCCAGATCGAGACGTCGTTCGGCGCCAGCTTCGTGGCCTTATCGATCGCGTCACAGGCCACTTCAAACTTGCGATCCGCGTCATGCAATAGTGCGAGCAGCTTCCACGCCGTGGGATCGTCAGCCTTGTCGCCATCGACCACGACTTGCGCTTCTTCGATCCGCTTCTCGAGTTCGCCGGCCGCCTGATAGTTCTTGATCCTCTCGCTCATTACCAGTTCGCGCAGTTCGGGATCCTCGGCCAGCGGCTCGGCCAGCTCGAGCTGCTTGAGCGAGTCTTCATAGCGCTTCGCGTCGCGCAATAACTCGGCATACCGCGTGCGATGCCCGAAAGTGGGCTTCATCTCGCAGGCCTTGGCAATGGTTTCGAGCGCTTCGGCGTCGAAGTGGAACGTGCCGAGTACTTCGCTCAAACGGACCAGGTTGTCGCGCGTTTCACGTTCGCCGCTGGCCAGCTCGCGCCAGGCGGCCAGGGCTTCATCCTTGCGGCCCAGCTGGTGCAGAAATTCACCCAGGTATTCACGGTATTGCGGTTCGTTCGGCGCCAGTTTGATGGCCGTCTGGTACTGCTCGATCGCGGCGTCCGTATTGCCGCTGGAACGCAGCAGGTCGGCCACGCGCGAGACCGTCACCGGATCGTCGCCGCGTTTGGCCAGCATGCGGCGCCAGACTTCGCCCGCCTCCCGGCGACGATCATCCTGCGGCCGTTTGTCGTCTGAGTAGATCAGCTCGCCCCAGCGGACAACGTAGTCGGGATTGTCGGGCTGCAGCTCGACGAGCTGGCCCATCTCCTGGGCTGCCTCGGCGTAGCGACCGTCGCCGGCCAGAGTCTCGACCAGCGCCAGCCGCGGCTCGGGCGTCGTGGGAGACTTCTTGATCGCGTCGCGAAACCACTGTTCGGCCTCGGGCAGCCGGCGCTGCGCGGCAAGCATCCGCGCCGTGCGCATCATGGCGTCGACGTCGTCCGGATTGCGCTTGACCCAATCGGTGTAGTACGTGACGAGACCGTCAATGTCGCCGCTGGACCAGAATACTTCCTCGATGCGTCTGCGGATATCGCGATGCAGCCAGCTCTCGGGGTTCACCTGCGCGAGCTGCTTCTCGAAGTCGGCCAGTGCGTCCTTGGTATTGCCGAGCTGGGCCTTGAGCTGCGCGGCACGAACGGCCAGCTCCACTTTGCGGAAGCGATCTTTCACGCTGCTGGCCAGCGCTGTGTAACGTTCGAGTGCCGCGGCCGTAGCGCCTTCTTCGGCGAGGATCGCCGCGATCTGTTCGCGGACTTGCAAGTCGCCGGGGAATTGCTTCTCGAGTTGCTGCCAAACCTCCAGTGCTTCCTGGTTGCGACCGGTACGCTGGTAGATGCGCCCCAAGTCCTGAAAAATGGCCAAGAGGTCGGCCCGCGCCGGTTTGCGATCGATGGCCCGGCGATAAGCTTCGGCGGCGCGGTCAACTTCGCCCACCATCAAGAGAGTCTTGCCGAGGTAGTAGCTGGCCAGCGGCTCTTTGGGCAGTGCCGCTTCGGCCTTCTCGAGCGACGCAGCGGCGAACGCGTCGTAACCGCGCTGCATTTGGACCATCCCCAACACGAGCCACAAATTGCCATCGCCCTTGGCTTCCGCTTCTTCTTGCAACGACGCGGTGAACTCATCGAGCGAGCCGCGGGCCACGTGATAGCCGTAGACCTTATCGAGCGCCGTGCCCAGGCGTGGGCGCTTCTTCAGCAGCTCCAGAAATCGCTCAGCGGCGATCCGTTCCTTGGCCACTTCCGGACTTTCTTCCGCGGTGTCTACCACGGCCTGTGAGCTGGCCTGGCTGGCTGGATTCTCATCCTGGGCACGGGCAGATTGCCCTGCAGTCGCGAAACTGAATCCCAGCGAAACGACAAGGACAGAAGTGCGCACAAAGCGAGCGCACTGGTCCAGTTCCTGGCGGCACATGTTCCGAATCCCTTTGAGCCGAGAAGAAATGTTCCCGTTAAGCATAGGTAGACTCAAACTCGCGAGCAACGAAAATTGACATTGGCCCCTGCGGACCTTAGAACCTTGAATGGCGACAGAACACAGAGGCCTCTAACGTGCACCTTCGAGGTGGCGATTTACCCAGATCGTCCGCACCGTGCAGTCACTGCTACGCGCCGCAAGCACACGCAAATAGTTGTTAGCACAAGTTTGTGATTCGAAATATTAACCCACCGCCGGACCTCGACTTGATAACGTAGAGAAGTCTCCGGCAATCACCGTGGCTCATGCCTAGCAAGAGGTGGATCGCATGACCGATGTCGACAACGAGTTGCGCGCTGCGCTCGATCAGTTTCGCGCCGATTTCCAGCGACTACGCTCCGAGATCGGAAAGGTCATCGTTGGTCAGCAGGATATCGTCGATGGCGTGCTGATCGGACTTGTCGCCGGCGGACACGTGCTGCTCGAAGGTGTGCCAGGCCTTGGCAAGACGCTACTAGTGCGCACTTTGGCCAGCGTGCTCGAAGCGCAGTTGTCGCGCATCCAGTTCACGCCCGACCTGATGCCGGCCGACTTGATTGGCACCAACGTGCTCGTCGAAGCCGAAAGCGGCGCACGTAGTTTTCGCTTCGAACGCGGACCGGTCTTTGCCAGCGTGATCCTGGCCGACGAAATCAATCGGGCGACGCCGAAAACGCAGTCCGCACTCTTGGAAGCGATGCAGGAGCGAAGCGTGACCGTGGCCGGCGTCTCGCACAAGCTGAACGATCTGTTCTTCGTGCTCGCCACGCAAAATCCACTCGAGATGGAAGGCACGTATCCGCTTCCCGAAGCGCAGCTGGATCGCTTTCTGTTCAAGCTGCTGGTGCCGTTCCCGAAGTCGGACGAAATCGAAACGATTCTCGATCGCACGACCGAATCGTTCTCGCCCGAGACGAATAAACTGTTCGAGCCGAACCGCGTGCTGGAAATGGGTCGGCTGGCCCGGCGCATTCCGATCAGCGACGAGGTTCGTCGTTACGCGATCAACGTCGTGATGGCAACACATCCCGAGCATGAAGCGGCCAGTTCCATGACGCGCCGGTTTGTCCGCTTTGGCAGCAGCCCCCGCGGCGCGCAGTCGGTCATCCTGGCAGCCAAGATCACGGCAATCCTCGACGGCCGGTACCACGTCGCCAAGGCAGACATTCGCTCGGTGGCCCCGGCCTGCCTGCGGCACCGGATCTTGCTGAACTTCGAGGGTCAGGCCGAGGACGTCAAGCCCGATGCCATCGTCGAAGACGTGCTCGATCATGCCGGCGAATTGAAAGCGGTTGCTTAAGGGTCGCCTTAACTACAGTATTCTAACTACCCTCCAGGCGCTTTCGCGGCATGGCCCTGTTCGATTCCGAGTTTCTGAAGCGGCTCGAATATCTCTCGCTGGTGTCCCGGCGGGTTTTTCGCGGCCGTCTGCTTGCGCAGCGGCGGACCAAACAACTTGGTGGCGGCATCGAGTTTGCCGATCACCGCGAGTACTCGCCGGGCGACGACCTGCGCTACCTCGACTGGAATATCTACGCCCGCTACGGCGACGTGCTGCTTAAGCGATTTCAGGAAGAAGAGGATCTGCACGTTTACTTCCTGATCGACGTCTCGCGCAGCATGAGCCACGGCAGCGGCGAGAAGTTCGACTACGCCCGGCGCGTCGCCGCGGCGCTGGCTTATATCGCGCTCGCGGACATGGATCGGGTCAGCATGTTTGCCTACAGCGATGCGGTGACCGAAATGCTGCCGCTGACGCGTGGCAAGGACCGCATCCTGAGCGTGCTGCGGTTTCTCGAGAATCTCAAGCCCTCTGGCGCGACCACGCGACTGCAAGCGGCGGCAACGAGCCTCGTGCATCGGACCAGCCGCAGCGGACTGGTGATCGTGCTCAGCGATCTCTACGACCAGCAAGGCTTTCGCGCCGGTCTCGACATGCTGCGCTACCGCCGATTCGAGCCACACGTCATTCAACTGCACACGGCGCAAGAGGCGAACCCCACCTGGCTCGGTGACATTGAGCTCGAAGACTCCGAGTCGGGCGACTTGCGAAAGCTCACGATTACCGAACGCAAGCTGCGACAATATCGGGAGCTATTCACAGAGTTCCTCGAATCCATCGACAGTTACTGCCGGATGTATTCGTTGAGCTGCACGCGAACGACCACCGACTTGCCCTTCGATGAACTGATCTTGCGGATGATGCGAACGGCCGGAGTGACTACTTAGTTACCAGAAGTTGCCAGCGGATTGCAGAGCGGACGGACCATGAACTTCCTGGAATTTGCCAATCCGAGCGGCTGGTGGTGGCTCGCGCTGGCGATTCCGGTCCTGCTGCTGTACATCCTGAAAATTCGCCTCCGTCGGCAACAGGTTCCCACCCTGCTCTTCTGGGACCAACTGTTCGATGAGAAGAAACCGCGGGCCTGGTGGCAGCGGTTGCGGCACCTGTTATCGCTTTTATTGCAGTTCGCGTTCCTCGCGCTGGTCGTATCGGCCCTGGTCGATCCCTTGTGGAGTTGGCAACGCGAACAGGCTCGGCGGATTGTGCTGGTGGTTGATAACTCGGCCAGCATGCGCGCCGCGGAAGCCGAGGGGACAACCCGGCTGGACGAGGCCAAACAGGCGGCCGCGTCGCTCGTGCAGTCGCTGCGAAGTGAAGACCGGATGGCCGTGCTCTCGACGGCCGGCCGACCGGAAGTTGTGATCGGCATGACCGATCATCAGCGTTCGCTCTTAGACGCAATTAGCGGCATTCCCGCCACCGACGGGCCAACTGCCGTTGCCGCCGCGGTCACCGCCGCCGAGCGCTTGCTGGCGGATTACGAACATGGTGAGATCCTGGTCATTACCGACGGCTGCTTTGACGATCTTGAAGCGCTCAAAGCAAACCCGCGAGTGACACTCTACGGCGTTGGCAGCAATCAGGACAACGTGGCGATCACGCGCTACCAGGTTCGCCGCAGCCTGCTCGACGCGGTCGGCTACCAGGTGCTGATCGACGTGACGAACTTCTCCGACTCGGAGAAGCAATGTCGCGTCGAACTCACGCTGGGTGAGGAACTCGTTGACGTCCTCCCTCTCGACCTTAAGCCGGGCGAAACCGTCTCGCGATTCGTCGACCACACGTCTGCGACCGGCGGCGAGCTTCACGCCAAGCTCGATGTCTTGGATGCTCTGGGGACAGACAATCATGCGCTAGCCGTGCTCCCTGAGCGCATGCCGGTGCGTGTGCAACTTGTGACCCAGGGAAACCTGTTCCTCAAGGGCGTGCTTGAATCGATCCCGCTGGTCGATCTGCAGATCACCAGCGAAGCGCCCTCGGTCGCCCCGCCGGGCGGCATTCTCGTGCTGGATAAGTTCGTGCCGGCGCAGCTCCCCTCAGGCCGCGTCGTGGTCGTCGATCCGCAAACGGCGACGGACGCCTGGACGCTCGGCGAACCGCTCGCGCAGCCAATCGTTGCCAAGGTCGATAAGCAGTCTCCGCTGGTACAGCACGTGCGGCTGGATAATGTCCTTTTTCCGGGCGCGCGGCAGATGACGTTCACGGGTGAAGCCGAACCGTTGATCCAAGATCCGCTCGATGGCCCACTGTTCGCGCGTCTCAAGCGGCCGGGCGGCGATGCAGTCGTGCTGGCCTGCAACCTCGAACAGGGTGACCTGCCGCTACGGATCGCATTTCCTGTTTTGATGAAGAACACGATCGAATGGTTCCAGGGCAACACCGGCGAACTGCGGCCGGCAATGACAACCGGAGAAATGCTGGCCGTCGATGTCTCGACCGTGAGAGATGGCCAACTTGCCGCGCCAACTGAATCAGTCATGCCCACCAGCGAAGTGGTCCAAGTCCAAGCAGTCGAGGAAGCTAACAAGCAAGCGGCACAACCGCTGGAATTGGTCAGTCCCTCGCGGCAGATTACGCCGCTGGCGCGAACCGGGGAACAGGTGACGTTAGGACCGCTGTTGGAAACAGGGCTCTGGACGGTGCGGCCTGCAAGCTCGGCGAGCGGTAGGCCGGAGCTTACGCCAACCGCGACCAAAAGCGAGGGCGACGAAACCAACGTTGAGAGCGACATTTTCATCGCCTGCAACCTGGTTGACCCGGCCGAGAGCGATCTGCGTCCGCGCGGTGAGCTCGAAGTGGTGCAAGGTCGGAGCCTGGCGATTCTTGGCGGCCAGTCGCTGTGGTTTTATCTGACGCTCGTCGCGGCGCTGTTGATCGCTGGAGAATGGTGGCTCTACCAGCGGAGGATCGTAGGATGAACGATCCTGCCTTGACCAGTAGCTGGTCACTGGAACTCGTGCGGCCTCACATGCTGTGGCTGCTGGTGCTGCTGGCGCCACTCGGCTGGTATTACCTGAAGAGCCTGAGCGATTTTCCGCGCTGGCAGCGGCTGGCCTCGCTCGCGTGTCGCGGGGTCGTCGTGGGGCTGCTGGTACTCGCGCTCGCGGGTCTTGCGCTCATGAACCCGACCGCGCGGCAGTATGTGGTGTTCGTCGTTGATCGTTCGCTGAGCATTGACGAGACAGCCGAGAAGCAAGTCGATGCCTATCTGGCCGAAGCATCCCAGGCCGCGGGTGCGAACACGATCGCCTACATGGACGCGGCCAGCACGCCTTCGATGGTGACGGAGAAGCGTGACGAGCTGCCCAAGCTCGAAGACGACGCACGACGCGGCACAAACTTGGCCGCCGCAGTCGACGTCGCCATTGCCGCAATTCCGCCGGGCTATGTGCCGCAAATCGTGCTGCTCACCGACGGCCGCCAAACCGCGGGCGACGTGCTGCAAGCGGCTTCGAACCGGCGTGTTCCCATCAGCGTGGTGCCGCTGCCGGTGCGCGATGAGCCCGAGGTGCAGGTAGCCGAAGCCACGGCGCCCGCCGAAGTTCGACAAGGCGAACCGTTCTATGTCGAGGTCGTCGTTTCTTCGAACCACGACGACGAGGGATTCATCGATGTCTATCGCGGCGACATCCTGGTGAGTGAGGGCAAGGAACCTCTCAAGATTCGCTCAGGCGAAAACCGCTTCCGCTTCCGCCAGTCGATCGACGACGAAAGTCAAACCGACTATGCCGTGCGGATCCGCGGCTTCAAAGACACGCTGCTCGATAACAATGCCGCTTCGGCCGTGGTGTACGCTGCGGGCAAGCCGAGCATACTGGTCGTTGATACCGACGTCGAGCAAACAAATCATTTCCGCTGGGCGCTCGAAGAGCAGGACATGCTCGTCCAGGTGCGCCCCGCCGAGGGCATCCCTCGCTCGCTGGCCGAGTTGCAGAAGTTCGATTGCCTTGTGCTCTCGAACGTGCCCGCCACGGCCATGTCACTCGCCCAGATGGAGATCATCCGGACCTATGTCGAGGATCTCGGCGGAGGGCTCGTGATGATCGGCGGCGATCAGTCCTATGGCCTGGGCGGTTACTACAAGACCACGCTCGAAGAGATCCTGCCCGTCCGCAGCAACTTCGAGAAAGAGAAAGAAAAGCCCTCACTGGCGATGGTCCTGGTGATCGACAAGTCGGGCTCGATGGGCGGCGAAAAGATCGAACTCGCCAAAGATGCCGCCAAGGGCGCCGCCGAACTCTTAGGACCCAAGGATCAGCTCGGCGTTATCGCTTTCGACGGCGACAGCTACTGGATCAGCGAACTGCACTCCGCCTCGGACAAAGGATACATCATCGATCGGATCAGCACGATCGAAGCCAGCGGCGGCACGGCGATCTATCCCGGGCTATCCGACGCGTATGAAGCCCTGGTCGGCGCGTCGGCTAAACTCAAACACGTGATTCTGCTCACGGACGGTCACAGCACGCCGGGCGATTTCGAAGGAATCGCCAGCGATATGGCGGCCGCCCGGATCACGCTCAGCAGCGTGGCGGTGGGCGATGGGGCCGATCAAGAGTTACTCGAACAGTTGGCCCAGACCGGCGGCGGGCGTTACTACTTTTGCGACGATCCGAACGCCGTGCCGCAAATTTTCGCCAAGGAAACGGTCGAAGCCAGCAAGTCGGCGATCAACGAGCTGCCATTCGTTCCGCTCACGGTGCGTCCGACACAGGTGCTCTCCGGCCTGGGACTCGACTCCGCCCCGTTCCTGCTCGGCTATGTGATGACGCGGCCGAAGCCGACCAGCGAGTTCATTCTGGCCAGCGAGGCCGGCGATCCGGTGCTCGTGTGGTGGCGCTATGGCCTTGGCATGACCGTCGCTTTCACCTCCGACGCCAAGAGCCAATGGGCCGCCGAATGGCTCACCTGGCCCAACTTCGGCCCCTTCTGGGCGCAGGTCATCCGCCATGCGATGCGCAAGAGCGAGTCGAAGGGGGTGTTCGTTGAGGTCGAGCGGCACGGCGAGGACGCCCGCGTCGTGGTCGACTCGGTGGACGAATCCGGTCGGTACATCAACGAAGCCGAGACGAACCTGACTTTGATTGAACCGAACCTGGGTCGCCAGGATCTGAAGCTCGTGCAAACCGCACCGGGCCGGTACGAAGCCAAGTTCACAACGCCGCGCAGCGGGTCCTATCATCTCGAGCTTTCGCAGGCCAAGGATGGCGCCACGACGTTCCGACAGACACGCGGCGTCGTGGTGGGCTATCCTGACGAGTTGAGGCTCGGTCCGCCGGATGAGGAGTTGATGAAACGCGTCGCGGCGGCCAGCGGGGGCACGTTCAAGCCGAGCGCGGCTGGCGTATTCAATCTGGGAACGCGCATGGCGCTGCGTGCCACGCCACTCTGGCCGTACCTGCTGATGGCGGCGCTGGTCGCATTTCTGATCGATGTCGCGCTCAGGCGGATCGACTTCTCGCTGTGGTTCGGCCGCAGTGCGCGCCGCGCCCCCCTGCCCCGCCCGGCTGCCGCAGCGGCTCAGTGAACTTCGCGTGAAGATTCGCACCGACTCGCGGTTACTTCGAGAGTTGGCGCGCCGGTTGCGTGTCCGCGGCGAGTTTCCCTCCGTATTCCTCGTAGAAGGCGGCCTCCATGCTCCTTACCAAAGTCATTCTCGGGCTGATCGGAGCGATGTACATCGCCCTGGCCGTTTGGTGCTCGGTCCAACCAGAGCGAACCTCGAATACTGTCGGCTTTCAGTTGCGTCCCGGCTCCGGTCAGTCGGAGTTTCTGACCATTTACGGGGGGCTGGAATTGGCACTCGGACTGGCATTTCTGGCGCCGCTCGTGCGCCAGGAGTATCTGCCGTATTCCCTGCTGTTATGTCTCATCGTCCACGCGTCGCTGGTCGCATTCCGCACTGCCGGCTTTCTAATGTTCAGCGACATCGCGCGCACGACTTATTATCTGGCCGCGGCCGAGTGGGGGCTGTTGCTCATTGTCGGATGGCGGTGGATAGCCCGTTAAGCAGCGAACGCACTTCTCGCTACCAAGCGCGCCGACGCTCGCGCCATGCGAAAGCGGCCAGCCCAACCGCCAGGATCACCAGCGACGACGGCTCGGGAATCACCGGCATGAGATTCACCTGCGTGAACTGGCTGATTTGGGCCAATGCCAGAATGTCGGCTTCCGAAGCATAGCGGCGAACGCCTGATGGACGCGACGAGCGGAGCAAGGCTCGCGTGAGGTTCAAGTGAGCATTGTCCGCGTTGACTGGCAGCGACGCACCGGCGTACGGCAAAGGCGCCGTGATGTCGACATCGCCATCGGCTGCTTCCGCCACATACGCGTTGTTGGCCGATGACAATCCCAGCGCGTGGCCGATTTCGTGCAGCACGGTCGAGAACAGGTCGTGCCGGATGGCGAAGCCGCTCGCACCGGTAAACTCACGTCCGACATTCATCGGGCCACCGCCGAGGTCGCTCGTATACTCGGTGAATGTCGAATACTCGCTGGCGTCGTACGGCGTGGGATCGGCAAACCAGATCGTCGAGCCGTCGCTATCGAGTGCAATTGTTCCTACCGTTTCGCGGTGCGGCGAGCCCCCCTCGGACACCAGGCGATGCGTGCCCGTGGTGCCGCCGTCACGCGGGAACCATCCGTACTCGATGGTGAGCGTGAACGGATCCGCGAAGGCCGATTCCCAGTACGCAACCGCGGCGTCAACGGCGGCCATCAAATTCCCGCCACCCACGGCATTGCCGGGCTGGGCCTGGGCTGTGCCGAAACTACCTAATTGCTCGCCGGGCCCGCGATAGATCGCGTTAATGGTGATCGCCTGAGTCGCGGTCGGCGCGAACAGCAGCGCCGTGACCGCGAATAGGAGAACAGTGGGTGCGAGCGCCCGCTTCCATGGCCGCCGGGGCCACGAAGGGGTCGAGTTATGCGATCGCATAAAGCTGCACCGAGAATCCAAATGGTTTCACGACTCTAACCACAAAGCGGGGGTCGGTCAATGTTTTTCTGGAGCGATCCTCAAAAAAGAGTCTGTCGCTCGGCACGCGAAGTGGCCCGAGTTTCCGAGGTTGAGGTCCCATCCTTGCGCGGCGACACGGCCGTCGAGGCTCAGTTGCTTGTGGTATCATAGTGCCTGCCTGCTAGAGAGCCCTGCCTTCTGACACTTCCCCGTTGACGGTCCACCCATTACTGAGCGTGTCTTGCGGCATGCACTGGCGAATGTCCGAGCGACCCACACGAATAAAATCGGCTTCCTTCAAGGCCGCGATCGCATGGCTCGTGGTACAAGGTACTGGTGCGCTGGCCGATCCGATCGACTTCGTGCGCGATGTGCGTCCCATCCTCCAAAAGCATTGCTACGCTTGCCATGCCGCGGACGTGCAGAAAAGCAGCCTGCGGTTGGATATCAAGTCCGAAGCCTTCAAAGGCGGCGAGGTGTACGGCCCGAGCATCGTGGCGGGCAACTCGAAAGAGAGTCCGCTGTTTCAGTTCATCAGCGATGTGGACGCCGACCTGCGGATGCCACCCGAGGGCGAAGGGCTCGCGGCGGCGGAAATCGCCACGCTGAAGCAATGGGTAGACACTGGCGCGAACTGGCCGGACGGTGTCGACCTCGCATCGCTCGTGGACCGACGTGAACATTGGTCGTTTAAGCCGCTCACTGCCGTCCAGCCCCCTGCCACACACGAACAGGGCTGGGCGCGCAGTGAAATCGATCAGTTCGTGCTCGCGCGCTTGGAAAGCGAAAACCTGCATCCTGCTCCCGAAGCTGACCGCACGACATGGCTGCGGCGCGTCTCGTTCGACCTGACCGGCCTGCCACCGGAACCACGGCTGGTCGACACCTTCCTGGCCGACCAGCGCGGTGACGCTTACGAGCGCGTCGTGGAGGAACTCTTAAGTTCACCGCGCTATGGCGAACGCTGGGCTCAGCACTGGCTGGACGTGGTGCGCTACGCCGACACACACGGCTTTGAAGTGAACACCGAGCGCCCCAACGCCTGGCCCTATCGCGACTATATTATCGACGCGTTCAATCGCGACACACCATTCGACCGCTTCATCCGCGAGCAGATCGTCGGCGACACCCTGCAAGTTGACGCGGCCACAGGGTTTCTGATCACCGCGTCGGTGCTGCTACCCGGTCAGATCGGCAAGGACGAACCATCGATCCGCCTGGCCCGACAGGATTCGCTCGATGAGATCGTCGTAAACGTCGGGCAGACATTTTTGGGCCTGAGCGTGGGCTGTGCACGCTGCCACGACCACAAGTTCGATCCGATCTCGCAGCGCGACTACTACGCGATGCAAGCCCTGGTGGCCGGCGTCGAGTACGAAGACCGCGAATTACACACGCCCGAGGCCGACGCCCGGCGCGCCGAAGCTGCTCGGCTCAAGTCCGACCTGGCGGCAATTGATCGGCAACTCGCCGGCCTGGTGCCTCTGGCCAGTTCTGGCGTCGAGCGGGCTGCCGTAAGCGCGGGCATGAACACCGATCGCTTCGCGCCGGTTGCGGCGAGGCGACTGCGGTTCACGGTTCTGGCAACGAACCGTCTGGAACCGTGCCTGGACGAACTCGAGGTGTTCAACACCGCCGGCAGCAACGTCGCTCTTGCGAGTGCAGGCACCAGCGTCAAGTCTTCAGGTGATACTGTCGTCGCGGATGTCCACGAACTTCGTCATATCAATGACGGCAGCTATGGTAACACGCGCAGCTGGATGTCGAACGAAGTTGGCCAGGGCTGGATCGAACTGGAGTTCGCCGAACCGCAGACCATTGATCGAGTCGCTTGGGGCCGCGATCGCCAGGGACAGTATCAAGATCGACTGGCAATTGACTATCGCATTGAGGTTTGTGCCCAGGGGAGCGACTGGCAAACCGTCGCCGACCCATCGGATCGCAAGCCCTATCAGGCTGACGTTACCCAGCCGGCTTCGCTCTCCACCATGGGTCTGAGTCCCGCCGATACGCAGCTTGCCGAGCGACTGAAAGCCGAGAAGAGTTCGCTCGCCGCGCGACTCTCGGCTGCCGAGGCGGGAAACGTGGCCTTCGCCGGCAAGTTTCGCATGCCGGACGACATTCACTTGCTCACGCGCGGCGATCCGGAGCAACCGAAGGAACAGATCGCGCCTGCCGTGCTCAGCGCGTTCGATTCGTTGGCATTGGCCACTGGCGCGTCCGACGCCGAGCGGCGGATGGCGCTGGCCAAGTGGATCGCGAGCCCCGACAACCCGCTCACCTATCGGGTGATCGTGAACCGCATCTGGCAGGGACATTTCGGTACCGGCCTGGTCGACACGCCTAGTGATTTCGGCTGGATGGGCGCCACACCTTCGCACCCCGAGTTACTTGACTGGCTCGCCAACGAGTTCATTCGCACGGGCTACTCGGTCAAGCAAATGCACCGCCTGATCGTGTTGTCGGCCACGTATCGGCAGTCGACGCTGCACGATCCCGCCGCCGCTGCGAAGGACGCCGACGTGCGGCTCCTGTGGCGTTTTCCAGCGCGGAGGCTGGAAGCCGAGGCGATCCGCGACTCGATGCTCGCCGTGAGTGGAAGTCTTGAATACAAGATGGGCGGTCCGGGATTTAACCTGTTCGATCAACGCGGAGGCCTCAGCGGCTTCGTTCCGGTTGAGTCCTATCAGAGCGAAGGCCTGCGACGATTGATTTATGCCCACAAGGTTCGCCGCGAGCGCGATGCGGTATTTGGCGCCTTCGACTGCCCTGACGCCGGACAGAGCACCGCAAGGCGGCGCGATTCGACCACGCCGATTCAAGCTCTTAATCTTTTCAACAGCCGCTTTACCATCGAACAGGCCGGAGCCTTCGCCGCGCGGTTGAAAGCTGAAGTCGGCGATGACGTCTGCCTACAGGTTCGCCGTGCCTATCGACTGGCACTCGCTCGCGAACCGGCGGATGCCGAATTGGCGGATGCCCAGTCCGTCGTTGTCTCGCATGGTCTGCCGGCCGTTTGCCGGGCGCTGTTCAATTGCAATGAGTTCCTCACGCTTCCATGAGTTACCCCGTGGACAATCGTACTCCGGAAATCTCGACAATCGGACGCACATGGCTCGACCGCAGGCGCTTTCTGGGCGATGCTTCGCTGGGGCTTGGCTCGATTGCCCTGGCGAGCCTGCTGGGTCGCGATGGCGTTCTCGCCGCTCAGCCGCCACGAATCGACCCGGCCAATCCTTATGCTCCGCGACCCGCTCACCTACCCGCCAGGGCGAAGAATGTCGTCGTGATCTTTTGCGCCGGCGCCGTCAGCCAGCTGGAAACCTGGGACTACAAGCCGGAACTCATCAAGCGTGATGGAACGCCGCTGGCCGGCGGACCGCCGGTCACGTTCCAAGGTCCCAGCGGCAACCTGGCCCGGCCGCAGTATGAGTTCCGGCCGCGTGGCCAAACCGGCAAGATGGTCTCGGACATGCTGCCTCATCTGGCCGAGTTGACCGACGACATCGCGTTTATCCATTCGCTGACCAGCAAGTCGAACACGCACGGTCCGGCCGAGAACTTCCTTTCGACAGGCTTCGTGCTCGACGGTTTCCCGAGCCTGGGCTCCTGGGTAACCTATGCACTCGGCAGCGAAAACCAAAGCCTGCCTGGGTACATCGCGATTCCCGATCCGCGCGGCGTGCCGCAAAACGGTTCGAACAACTGGGGGCCAGGATTTCTTCCGGCGGCGTTTCAGGGGACCGTCTTCAGCGCCAAGGAATCGATCCGGCATCTCTCAGCACCGGGCATTGCCGGCGACTCCGACCGCGCGACCCAAGAACTCCTACAGCGGATGAACCAGCGGCATCTCGACGAGCATCCTGGCGACGGCAAGCTAGCGGCTCGGATCGCCAGCTATGAGTTAGCCGCGCGGATGCAACTCGGCGTCCCTGAGATCAGCGATCTGGCCACCGAGCCAGCGCACATCCTGAGCCTCTATGGCGCGGACGATCAGTCCAATCCCACGAAGGCGGCGTTCGCCCGCAACTGCATCCTGGCTCGGCGGTTGCTCGAGCGTGGCGTGCGATTCGTGCAGCTCTTCAATGGATCCTATGCCAGCGGTGGCGAGCTGAACTGGGACGGACACAACAAGCTTAAAGAACAGTACGACAAACATGCCGCAATTCTCGACCAGCCTGCCGCCGCGCTGATTCGCGATTTACGGCAGCGCGGGATGCTCGAAGATACGCTCGTCGTGTGGTGCACCGAATTTGGCCGGATGCCCATGTTCCAGGCCGGCGCTCAAGGCCGCGATCACAACCCCAACGGATTCACCTGCTGGCTCACCGGCGCGGGCGTGAAGCCCGGCGTCAGTCACGGCGTGACCGACGAGATCGGCCTGAACGCCGTCGAGGACATTCATCCGCTGTACGACTTGAACGCGACGATCCTGCACCTTTTGGGGCTCGATCACGAGCAGCTCACCTTCGAACACAATGGCGTCCAGCGGCGTCTGACGAATGTCGAAGGGCACGTCATTCGCCAGGTGCTCGCATAACCGCGGCGCGGCTTGCTGCTGCGTTCATTGTGTCGACTGCTTCGTTCGGCCCCTACTCCGCAAGCGCCGGCTCCAGCACCGCGGTATAGAGCGTCTTGCGTGCATCCTGAAAGTAGACTGGCGTCGCAGGCATGAACTGGGTCATGCCAATGCAGATCAGGTCGTCGTGCGGAGCCACAAAAAACTGCGTGCTGGCCGCGCCTCCCCAGCCATACTCGCCCAGCGAGCCGGCCGGCTCGCCCTGTTCCGTTTTTACCCGCACCGAGAAGTCCAGGCCGAAGCCCACGTTCGCCAGGCGTATTGGACCCAGGCCGATCGGTACCAATTCATCCGGCAGGTGGTTGCGAGTCATCAGATCCACAGTCTCGGGCTTCAAGATCCGCACGCCCTCCAGCTCGCCGCGATTGAGCATCATCTGGGCGAACCGCAGATAATCGTCCGCGGTCGAGACGAGTCCGCCGCCACCGGAAAGCAAAACCGGCCTCGTGGCAAATTGGCTCGTCTTCGAGCCGTCGATGGGCGAAAGCTTCCCGTCCTTCTTGCCATAGTTCACGGCCAGGCGATCGAGCTTATCGGCCGGCACGTAGAACGCCGTGTCCGCCATCTTCAGAGGTTTAAAGACCCGCTCGGCGAAGAACTCGTCGAGCGGTTTGCCGGAAAGTGCCTCGATCAGCTTGCCCTGCACATCGACCGAGATGCTGTACATCCACTTCTCGCCGGGTTGCGCGGCCAGCGGAATCTTGAGCATCCGCTCGAGCATGCTGTCAAGATTCTGCGAACGATCGAGCAGCCGAGCCTCGGTGTACATCACATCGACGGGCGTCGCTCGCGAGATGCCATAGGCCAGACCGGCAGTGTGACACATCAGGTCGCGAACGGTAATCGGACGCTTCAGGTCCGTAACTGTTACCTTGTCGCCATCCTTGCCGGTAAAGACCTTGACCGTTTCAAAACCGGGCAGGTACTTAGAGACGGGATCATCCAACTGAAACCGTCCTTCGTCGTACAGCGTCATTAACGCCACGCCCGTGATCGGCTTGGTCATCGAATAGATCCGAAACAGCGCGTCGCGACGCATGGCGATATCGGCCTCGAGATCCATCTTGCCATAGACGCCGGCATGGGCGACCTGCCCATCGCGCGCGATGAGCAAGACAATGCCCGCCAGCTTCCCTTCGTCGACATACGACTGCATTCGGGCATCAATCTCGGCCAGCGGTGCGGTTGCCAGGCCGACTCGGTCGGGAGCAACCGAGGGAAGTGACTGGGCAAAAGTGGATACTCGCGCGACAAAAACGAGCGCCAAAGCGAATGCCAGGATTCGAGCCCGCATAATGAATGCCTCCGCCGAGAGGATGAATGGGTCGGCGCACCCGCCAGCGCCGCTGCGGCAGATTATCCGTCGCGGCGCGGCCGCCGGCAACACATTTCGCCGGCATAGGTTTCGCCAGTGGATTGCTCGCGCCGGCCGGACGTGGATCCTGTCGACGAATCGATCGGCAAAAGGGCCCTAGGCGTTTGGCAGCCCAAGTGAGACACTTCACCGATCGGCTGGGTTACTGGCCCTGCCACCATTCGATCGGCTCCCGCCAGGATTACCACAGATGCCTGCCAACGATCCCAGAACGTCGACGGCCAACGATACTCGCTCCACGTTCGACTGGGTGATCCTGCCCGCGGTCGTGATGTCACTCGGCTGGGGTCTGCGCGGTTACATTGGCGGCGGACCACTGGGCGCGATGATTCCCGGCGCCCTGATCGCGCTCGTGCTGTGTCAGAACCTGGGCATTCCAGCCCGGGCCGCCGCGGCAGTGACGGCATTCAGTGCCATCGGCATCGGCCTCGGCGGCGAAATGACATACGGCCAAACGCTCGGCCTGTTGCGTGACGCCAACACTTTCTGGTGGGGCCTGTTGGGCACAACGCTCAAAGGCGGAGTCTGGGGACTGCTTGGCGGGGCTGTGCTCGGGCTAGGCTTCTTTGTGAATCGGCTTACGTCGAAGAGCCTGCTGCTGGCTCTGCTCTGCTTACTGCTCGGCGTCGTTGTCGGACTGCACTTCATCAATCAGCCGAAACTGGTGTACTTCTCCAATCCCGTGGATCGCCCGCGCGACGAGTCATGGGCTGGGTTCTTGCTGGGCGCGCTCGCGCTGCTCGCCTACCTGCGAAAGTTCGAGCCGGACTTCGCCCGTATCGCCTGGGCGTTTGCAGCTTACGGTGCGATTGGCGGTGCACTCGGGTTCGGCGGTGGCAGTTTGCTGCTGGCGATGCAGACACGGCTTCCAGATGAATGGCGCTGGCTCCCCTGTTGGAAGTTCATGGAGTTTGCTTTCGGTGCCGTCTTTGGCGCGGCGCTCGGGATGGCGGCACGCAGCATACATTCGCGGCTAAGTTCGGTTGCCGATCCGCAGCTCTCACAAGTTGCTGCAAATCAATATCGCAAGGCATCCTTCGATTGGCCGATTGGCGCGCTGGTTGGCAGCCTGATCGTCAGCGGCGTGTTCCTCGGCTGGCTTGGCTATCTGCAACTACTGGAGGCAAACTGGCAAAGCGAAGCCCTCGGCGACCCGCGCCGGGCGATTGCTCGCGTCCTGCTGGGCTTCACCGGGTTGGGCTGTGTGCTCTTGCTTGTGTCCCGTCGCTGGGACTTGGTTGCCTGGCAGGTGGCCATCAGCGTGACCATCGCCGCCGCGGCGATCGATTGGCAGCGAGATCTGCTACCGCGAGGCGAAATCGAACTGGCGCCGTTCTATCGCGCGTTATTCGTCGTGGCCGTGGCGTCAATTTCAATCATCTACGTGACGTGCTGGCGGCCCGGTCGCAATCCGCGGCTGACGCATCTGGCAGTATTCACCACCTGCGTGTTGATGGGAATCGGCTATCTGATGGGACTCGCGCTGGCCGATCTGTGGTGGCCAGAGCCCGAACGCGTGGCAGCCGCTGGCGGTCGTCTCGCGTACCTCTGGCAGTCACATCGTTCCGAACTGGTGGTGCATGTCATCTTTACTACGCTGCTGGTGATCAGTCTGGTGGGCATCGTTAGGGTCGGTGCTCTGCAAACACGACCAAGACAACGCCTGACCAGCAGTTGATGGGCACTCGTCAGCGCAGCAGTATCGCCGTCGCCAACTCGTCGATAAGCTCAACATCTGCTTTGTGCTTGGCCGAAAGCAGGTCCGCCTCATCGATTTCGTCGATTACTCGATCGACGAGCAACTGTCGCCGGGAGTTGTCGACCCAGATGGCTTGGCTCACCGAGTCATCGAGTCGGTGAGCTTCTAATGCCGTGGGAGAATGCTCCACAACCATGCCGATCAGTGGGTCCGATGCTTCATCTGCGCCTGCAACAAGTGGCGCCGCCAAAGCGGCCAGACTGTCGGCGGGAAGTGCCATGGGGAGTGCGCCGCCGAAGAGCGACGCAATCTCGGCTTGGCTGAGCGCTCGATCCGCAATCAACACGTCGTCAAGGCGGCCTCGCATGCCGCGCTCGCCCGAGGCCTCGGCGCCAATGCCGAGAGCCAGCGTGTTGGCGTTGATTGCGAAGGAGGCCGCCTTCGACGCCTCGAGCACACCATTGACATAGAGTCGAATCGTGGAGCCGTCGTAAGTTGCCGCGACGTGCATCCAACTCCCGTTCGTGGAGTAGCTCGTGGCCGAATCGATGCGAAATGAGTCGCCCCCAGACTGTTGGTTAAAGCGGACAAAGACCTTGCCACCATTGCTCAACGACAACTCGTAGCCGTTGACCGCGTTCATGCTTGCTTTGCTGACCACGGTTTGAGTCGCCTTCGAAACTGGTGCGATCCAGGCGGCGACCGTCAGTTGCGCTGTTGGCATGAGGCTTGCGGTATGGGGGACAAGCAGCGAGTGTCCGGCCTGTGACATTAGGAGCCCGCCACCCGTATATCCAACACCGATGCGCACGCCCCCTTGCAGGCTTCCATGATTCAGATTGCCGGACGAATCCGAAACGGTTGTGCCGCTTTCCTCAAAGCGCCAAAAGCCAACGACCCCCGAGAGAGGACTGGCCGGTGCGACCGTAGCAATTAGATCATCACTGGCCATCAGTGCACCGTCGGCCGCCCACAAGCGGAGGTGATAGGTCCCGCTCGTTGCGAATGTCGCTGTCGTTTGCGCGGCGTTGGCGTTGCCAAAGTTGACGGATCCTGGCCCGGAAACGACGAGCCATTGGTACGATAATTGGCCGGTTGGCTGTCCATCATCGGAGGCGCTGCCAACCAGCCCAATGGGCGTTCCGGCCTGGACCGACGAATCGGCACCGGCCTGCACTGTCGGAGCACGATTCGCGGGTGCGGCGGGCTGAAGCCTGCCGCGATACAACTCGTCGATCTCTGCGGCGGAAAGTGCGTGCGTGTCCAGCAAGACCTCATCCATCTGACCAATCAGGCCGCTGCCAAAAACCAAAGACTGACCATTCGTGCCGATGGCGAAGTTCGCAGCCTTGCTACCCGCTAGTTGACCATTGAGGTAGAGGCGAATCGTTGCGCCGTCGTAGGTGGCTGCCACGTGCATCCAGTTGGTACCGGTCGCAGGATAATTAGCGGTAGAATCCACTCGCAAGACGTTTGCCGAGCTCTGCTCGTTGAAGCGAACATAGACTTTACCTGTCTCGCTCAAGGCCAGCTCAAACCCATCCACCGAACTTCCGGCCGCCTTCTTGACGATCGACTGCGCTCCAGTGGCGGCAGGCTTGATCCAGGCCGCCATCGTGATTGTCTGCGTGATCTGAAGCGCAGGCATGTCGGGCACGAGATAGCTTTGCCCGGCCGAAGCGAGGGTCAATCGACCATCGGTGCTCACAGAGGCGTCCCCCTGTGTCTCTCCGAGATGACCAATCGCACTCGGATACTGCCCCCCAATTCCTGGCAGGAAGTTCCAAAAGCCCAGTAAAGAAGCGGTTCCAGCAGGCGATACCTGAATCGTCACCTCATCACTGGCGGTCAGACTGCCGTCATTGGCCGTCAACCGCAGCACATAAGTGCCAGCGCTGCTGAACATTGCTGTCGTCACAGGCAACGTCGAATTGCCAAACGTCACATTTCCGGGTCCGCTGATCATGCTCCACTGACTGGTAAGACTCGTCAAAAGCAGAGCGCCGTCGTCGGACACACTGCCGTTCAAGGTGATCGCAACCCCGACGTTGGCCACCGAATCGATGCCAGCGTCCACTACAGGCGCGTGGTTCGTCACGCCGCCAGGCAAAAGCGTGCCTCCGTAGAGAGCCGATACTTCACCGGGCGTAAATGCCCGATTCGCCACAAGCGCGTCATCGATGCGACCAGACATTCCCCGACCGCCGATGGCATCCGCACCAATTCCCAGACTCAAATCATTCACATTCACGGTGAACGATGCTGATTTGGTGGCCTGCAGCGCGCCATTGATGTACAGGCGAATCTGTGTGCCGTCGTAGGTCGCGACGACATGCATCCAGCTGCCATTGGTTGGATAACTGGAGATCGAGTCAACCCGATAGGTATCGCCGGAACTACGCTGATTGAACCGCGCGAATACCTTGCCGCTATTGCTGAGCGAGAGCTCGAATCCATCTGCTTGACCATTGACCGCCTTAGACACGACGGTTTGCGTTCGTACGCTGAGCGGAGAGATCCATGCCGCAAGCGTGATGGGCCCCGTCAGGTCCAAGCTGGCCGAGTCGCCAACTTGGACCCACTTCGTCGGCTGGGTCATGAACAGGCTGGTGCCGGATTGACCGGCAGCATAATTGGCAGCGAGCATCAGAGTGCCATGATTGCCGTTTCCGGAAGTATCCTGAGCAATCATTCCGCTGCCCTCGTCGAAGCGCCATAGGCCCACCAAGCCAGCGACTCCTGCAGTCACATCGACGGTGATCGTATCGGGCACCAGGTCGAGATCCAACCCGCCGTTGGCCGTGCCGCCATCGTCCTGCACTTGGAACGTGAAAGACGCGTAGCCTGCTCCACTGGCACCGGTACCGGGGTTGAACTGCATCCGCCCCGCCAGGATATCCGCAGCAGACACGTACTGCCCTGCAGAAATCGCTTGCTCGAGCAGCGAAATCAGTTCTTCAAGCTCTACCGGTTCGTGGTTACCGATGTTGTAAATCCGAAATGGCGCGCTGCTAGTTGCCGGATCAGGCGATTCGGCCGACCATCGTCGATTCTGACTGGCCAGCAGATCGATTACGCGGCGAATCCCCTCGACCACGTCGTCGATAAAGGTGAAGTCACGTCGCATTTGGCCATGGTTGTAGACGTCGATTGGCCGGCCCGCAACGATCGCTTCGGTAAACTTCCAGAGTGCCATGTCAGGCCGTCCCCAGGGGCCATAGACCGTGAAGAACCGCAGGCCCGTGACCGGTAACTCGTACAGATGGCTGTAGCTATGCGCCAGTAGCTCGCCCGCGCGTTTCGTGGCGGCGTAGAGACTTACCGGATGATCCGTTGAGTGGTGTTCCGAAAAAGGGACTCGCGCATTCGCCCCATACACGGAACTCGACGAAGCATACACCAGATGTCCGACGCCGTTTCGCCGGCAACCTTCGAGCACATTCGCGAAGCCAACGAGGTTGGAATCGATGTACGCCTGCGGATTATCGATTGAATAGCGTACGCCCGCCTGTGCCGCCAGGTGGACGACGTGGGGAGCCCGGTAGGTCTCGAAGAGCTGGTCGGCCTTGGCCCGGTCGGCGAGATCCATCTCCACGAAGCGAAAATGCTTCGACTCAAGCAATTCGGCCAGCCGGGTGCGTTTGAGCCTGGTGCAGTAGTAGTCATTGACGTTGTCGACGCCAACGACTGGGACACCCTCTGCAAGCAGCCGTCGGCAGAGATGAGATCCGATGAAACCCGCAGCACCGGTGACGAGAAGGGTAGAGATCCTCTATTCTCCAGAACTATTTCTGGGTTCGATTAGAGCGGTTCCATCGAACGTCTAGCGCCCTCTAGGATATTTCGGTAGAGTGGGTCATCTCAAGGAGGTGACCTGATGAAGCCTTATAGTGCGGAACTTCGTGGCGAGGTGCTTGCTGCGTG